>Ga0315903_10000401_pt1 | contig 64932 bp, 96 predicted proteins | sample LakEriMetagenome_7_FD_203524 | JGI IMG/M metagenome (GOLD analysis project Ga0315903, IMG submission 203524) | Freshwater fungal communities from buoy surface, Lake Erie, Ohio, United States - Buoy 2 MA119 | ecosystem: Environmental > Aquatic > Freshwater > Lake | place: USA: Lake Erie, Ohio... | reverse complement strand
GCATGCAGAACACGTTCTGGAACACCCCACAGGCACTCACGTTTAGTCATGTCCTGACTTGACAAGCCCTGTCTTATCACCTATAATAGAGCCATGTAAGGGACATTGCGCCCTGCATTGGCCACAGACCTACGACACTTTCTCCTACCGGTAGGAAACCTCGGCCAAGTTGTTCATTAACATCTTACAAGCAAGTCCCTCTGACAATGGGACTATGAACCGCCGCTGCGTAGATCGTAGAAGCTGGCACATGGGCCACAACAAAACCACAAATCAGTCCCATCAATGCTCAGTGAATAGGCGTGCCGTAGCCAGTCGGCCACATGCATGCACTCGTGCATGTGAAGCAAACAATCAAACCAAAGAGTAACCCCTATTCATGGTGGCAACACCGTGTACACGGCGCACATGCGCCCGGAGATTTCCGCTGATAGCTCACGGCGTGCCGTGGCATGACGTGCACGTCATGTGAGCTATTGGATGCGATCACCGCATCACTTTCCTACCCGGTAGGAAAAACCAATCGAAACTGAAAGGAACAAACATGATAAAGCGATACCAAGTGCAAGTAGTGATGTCCTACTTTCACACCATAGAAGTTGAGGCATCCAGCGTGGAGGAAGCCGAAGCCACGGCCTTTGACCTGTTCGATGTTGACAAGGCATACCCCGGTGACGGGGAGATTCGCTGGACTACGTGCCTTGATGAAGGGGGGATGGAATGAAGTCATGCAGAAACTGCGAGCACTCGCGCCACGATGGGTCGGCCCATAGACCTAGCCTGATATGCCCCTTGTGGGCAGGGACTAGCCTTGAAGTTGTCGCGCCCTTCTCCGCAAGCATAGAGGAGAACAAGCAAATCGATGCCAAAGCTCGGGCATTTGCAGACCGATGCAAAGCATACACACCAGAGGGAGAAAGCAAATGAAACTCGTATGGATTTTGTGGGGCAGTGACACCGAAAAGCCGTGGCTTGAGGCCGTGTTCATCGACAAGGTGCTGGCTGAAGCAGGACTGCGACACATGAAAGCCACCGATGACGGGCGTGGCTACATCTATTGGATACAAGAAAAGGAGATCACAAACATGAACATACTTGACTCAACATGGTTCACCGCCGCTGGCGGTGCGTGCATCGGCGTTGTCATGTGCGAAGACGACATTGACGGCATCCAATACTTCATCGGGCCAGCCATTGGCCGTGACCAGATCGTGGATGAAACGTGGATTGCCGAACATGGGGCACGGTTCCCTGCCATTGCAGGCATGGCGCTGTTTCACAGATGAGTGCGCACGTTGTGCAGGGTAGCGAGAACGCACACATCACACTGCGTGTGGGGCAGGTGGTCACACAGTTTTACGTCACACGTGACGGATTGCGAGACCCTGCATATCTGTACGACAACAACGGATACGGCAGCCAATACCTAGTGCGAAAACTCGAATCGTTCCCTGCTGCCCTGCAACCCGAAGTAACCCGCTTGGTGCGGCAATACCAAACCCTATTCATATTGAAAGGCAACACATGAACTGCACACACTGCGGAGATACCGTGGCCACAGCACGCTGGGCCTTGGGCCGACACACATGCCTGCCATGTGGCGAAGCTGCTGCCAAGCAAGAGCGCAAAGGGTGGACTGTCGCCCCCATGCCAAAGAGTAACTACATCCTGATAACAGACCCGTCCCTGCTCAAGGGACTCAACACGTCACACAAAGGAGGAGCCATGACGTAACAACATTCCTAGCCCTAGCAGGGCAAGCCCTGCTTCCTACCAGTAGGAAATTCTTCAACTCAACCAACCACGAAAGATGATATGGAAACTACATACAACCCGCAGTACATGATCGACACGATCCTAATTGCTGCAAACATTCTCAAATATGGTGGCGAGCCAATCACCACACGCCGCCTTGATGGGGGCTACGAATACAACATATCCGTGCCACGCCGTGAATGGCATCGTCGTGAGCAAGACCGATACCCACTGCACCCTGCCATCACCAAAGCCATCGCTCTTGCACGCCCCGATAATTGGCAGCGCCTGCTGCTGGAGTGGCCGCACGTACCCACAACCATCACCGACAAGGGCCGGGTTGCCTACACACAGAACGAAGACAAGGCAGAGCGTGACGTGCAGACTGTCACCTCACTGGGCAAATACCTGCGCTCACACTTCACCATGCTGCCCGATCACGCCATACGTGACATCGTGGCCAGCGTCACAGCCACAGGCATGAAGTTCGTGCACACCACAGCCGAGATGATATTCCACCTGCACCGGGGGCCACACTCTTGCATGGTATGGAACGGAAGCGATGTGGATGAACACCCGTACCGAACCTATGACCCCAAGTATGGCTGGCACATGTGTGTGCACATTGAGGGCGATGACACCGTGGGCCGTGCGCTGTGCTACCAAAGCGGCGATGAGAAGTTCTACGTGCGTAGCTACCGCAAGACCGGGGGCTATTCATCCAGCGATGAGCAGATGGAACAGTGGCTGGCTGAGCAAGGCTACAAAAAGCGTGGTGGGTGGGAGAGCTGCTACCTTGCCCGGCTGCCGGGTATTACCCATTCCTGTGACTTCCTTGCACCCTACCTCGATGGGGACACACAGCGCGTGGACACCACACACCTGAACGGTGAGCGTTGCTTGGTCATCACTGAAGATGGCGAGTACGAATGCACCAACACCGATGGCACTTACGATGATGCGGACATGACCACATGCGAGTCATGCAGCGACCGTATCCGTGAGGGCGATGGGTATTGGGTTGGCCGTAATGAGGACACGATGGTGTGCGAGTACTGCCGTGATGAGTACTACCGCTTTGCGTATGGCCGCAACGGGAACCAATACTACGTGCATGAAAATGACACCGTGTACGTGGAGTCGCAGGATGAGTACTACCACGACAGCTACCTCGGTGACAACGGCATCATCTACCTTGCCAATGGTGAGTACGAGCACGAGGACAACGCTGTGCAGATCGATGACGAGTGGTATCACGTGGATGACGATGACATCGTGTGCCTTGACAACGGGGACTATGCCCTGCGTGACGATGCATACGAGTGTGCCGAGTCTGGCAAGTGGTACAGCAAAGATGACGAGCCGCCCGTTGAAGTGGATGGCAACCTGTATCACCCCGACAACGTCCCTGAACAAACCGAAACCGAATAATTCCTACCGAGTAGCAGAGCCAAGCTCTGCTAGGACTAGGAAAAACCAATGAGAAACATCATGCACAAAAATTCTATCCTTCACAAAACTCTCGCCCGTGCTTTGTCCATTGCACGCCCACACAACACCAAGGCCACGATGTATTTCACACAGTGGCTGCAAGACGCACTGCCCAAGCATCTGCAAGAGGGCGCATGGCGTGACGTGGCTGGCAATCTGCACATCGATGCACGCTCAAGCACCAAGCACCGCACGCTGTTCGTTGCCCACGTTGACACTGTGCACAAAGACGTTGCACCCAACAAGATTCGCAAGACCGACACACACTGGCATGCTGACGGTGCGCCCCTCGGTGCAGACGATGGTGCTGGCTGCGCGATGCTCATGCACATGATCCACAAGAACGTGCCGGGTTACTACGTGTTCACCCAAGGCGAAGAATGTGGCGGCATCGGTGCGACCCACCTTGCTGAGCACTACCCACAGCTGCTGTCTGAGTTCGACCGTGCCATTGCGTTCGACCGCCGGGGTATCGACAGTGTCATCACACACCAAGGGTATGGGCGCTGCTGCTCAGATACGTTCGCTCAGCACTTGGCCGATGAGTTGAATGCGACCAACGACAACCTGATGTATCTACCCGACAACACCGGTGTATATACAGACACAGCCGAGTTCACAGCCATCATCCCCGAGTGCACCAACATCAGCGTGGGCTACGACCGTGAGCACAGTGACCAAGAGTCCCTTGACATCCTGCACTTCAAGCAACTGTCCGAAGCTGTGACCAAGGTGCGATGGGACATGCTGCCTGCCGAGCGTGAGCCGGGAGTAGACGATATGGAGTATGGGTTCGCAAGCTACAAGACCTTTGGGTATCCAGCGTATGACGAGCACCAGCCCATCACCGCACACTTCCTTGACACTGAGGATGCAGTGATCGCTGCGTTCCGTGGCGTGACCAAACCACTGGTGACCCTGATGTGTGAGAGTGTGTACCCCGAAGACCCAGCGATGGCCGAGCGGTATATCAACACCAAGAAGCTGACCGATGAGGTGCTGGAGCAGCTCGAAGACCTGCTGTACAGCAGCAACCCCGACACCATGCTGGCAACAGCGTATGACCTTTGCTACACAGGAGCATGAGATGAAATACAAAGGCCCACCCAAGCCTATCCCAACACACCGTGAACCCATGTCCGATCGTGCCGAGTTGATCTGGTTCATCGTGCTGGCGGTAATTTTTGTTTTGTTTTTGGTATTGGAGGTGGTATGAAACTTTTACGCAAACTGTTCACGGCCAAGTGCTGTGAGTGTGGTGAGGTACGTGTCTGGTGGTGGCAGCGCCGCTGTGACTTCTGTGACGTAGGTGAAGGGAAAATGAAATGAAAGACACGAACAAGTGGCACTTCGTTCAGCACTTCTCGCCTTACTACGACTACGACAAAGAGTTGTACTCGCTGCCCGATGAGGGCAACACAAGCGTGGATATGCGCCTGACGTTCAATGCGGACGACAACACCTGCTATTACACGATCAGCTTGCACAACAATGACGGGCAAACCCGTGATTGGGAGAAGGCCCACCACATACCGTGGGCTGTAGGCCTTGCCATGCTTGACGCCGATGGCGTAACTTTTTCCAAGACCCCGCGAAATAAAGTTCGCGATTTTCCATGAGGTGTTGTTTGACACAACCCCCAAACTCCTTTATAATGTAATCTTCACTTTGTAAACCCCGAAAGGAAACTTGAAATGAGTATCATCGAACAAACCGTTCAGAACGCTATGCGTTTGCTCAAGGCTACCAAGGCCAAATACATCATCGTCATGCCCGATGGCACGACACACAGCGAGGGCGACCTGCAGCTGGCTGAGGTCAAGACCCGCGTACGTAAAGCTGGCCCGCTCCCGATGGGCACTTACTCCACCATGTGCAAGCCATACAACAACATGGCCGTGGGTGATGTGGCAGAGTTTGACATTCCACCGGGCGGCACAGGCAAGAGTTTGCACAGCGGCGTCACCGCGCACTTCATCAACTTGTGGGGCAAAGGTGCAATGAAGTCCTGCTTCAACAAAAACACCCAAAAGGTCGAAGTGCTGCGTATCGGCTGAGAACTGGTAGCTTTTGTGGGGCACACCATCCCACACCTTTTTCCTACGCGTAGGAATTTCTTCAACTTAACTTACGAAACATCATGGCAATCAAATCACTTTCATCTTCAGCGATGCTGCTCGATCTGCATCTGTCCGTGTACACGGGCCGCAAGCAAGACAAGGCTACTGCCGCAGAGATCAACATCAGCAAGAACACACGTTCATCCAAAGCTGCATCGGTGTACAAGTCACTCTTCACCGAGGACAAAGACCTCGAAGCCATCGCGTCCTACGCAGGGCGCGTGCGCACTTGGCTGTACAGCGTAACCCTTCCATGGGCTGACTCGGGCACACGCCTTGTACCAACCAAAAACTTCTTTGACATCACGCATGAGTTGGCAGAGCACGAGCGCGAGTTCAACCGCCTTGTGGATATGTTCATCAACAATTATGGCGTGAAGGTTTCATCGCAAGCGTTCAAGCTGGGCAAGCTGTTCGACCCCAAAGAGTTCCCCAACGCTGCAGAGCTGGTGCACAAGTTCGGGTTCAACTATGTGTTCACTCCTGTGCCATCGTCAGGCGACTTCCGTGTGGACATCCCTGCAGCAGCTGCACAACAGGTGGTCGCTCAGTTTGAGCGTGAGCACAACAAGCGTATGCAAGAAGCCATGCGCGAGCCGTGGGAGCGCCTGTACCAAGAGATCAAACACATCAAGGACAAGATGATCGACAAGGAAGACGGCAAGCCCCAGAAGCTGTACCAATCCATGCTCGACAATGCGCTGGCACTGTGCGGCACGCTCACATCCTTGAACCTGCTGGATGACCCGGACCTTGAAGCTGCACGCCGTGCGCTTGAGCAATCCCTGACCGACATTGATATTGTGTCTCTGCGCAAATCACCCGAGGTGCGTGAAGCCATCAAGATCAAGATGCAAGACCTGACAGATAAATTTTCATTGGAGATTTAAATGGGGCTGACCCAAGAGCGTATACTGTGGTAAAACATGGTCATGTACTTAGCAAAAGGAGTCAGTGATGCCCAGTCTAAAAGGAACCACAAACCCGTCTTTCAAGCACGGCCAGTATGTAAACGGGAAGCCGTCAACCATTTATCTGCGATGGCAGAACATGAAGGCCCGTTGCTTACAGCCCTCACACAAAGACTACGCCAAATACGGGGCGAAGGGTGTGACCATATGCGATAGATGGGCATATGGAGCAGACGGTTTGAGCGGATTTGAATGGTTCATTTTGGATATGGGGCCACCCCCATTTGCTGGTGCATCAATTGACCGCATAGATGGGGCCCAAGGATATGGTCCCAACAACTGCCGATGGGCAACCTTGGCAGAACAGGCTACCAACAAGCGCAACACCCGGTGGCTAGAAATAGACGGAAAGAGCAAGCCCTTGACCGTATGGGCAAAGGAAGCAGGTATTGGGCCAAAGACGGTTCATTACCGCTTAAAGCGCGGCCTCAGTGCCAAAGATGCAGTATTTCTGCGGATCGATAAATCAACCTTTTTAAACGAAAGAACATCATGAAATCAGCAATCACACGTAATGAAGTGGTCGATCTTATCTGCGCCATCGGCGCAGACGTGACCTGTGTTGTAGAAGGAGATATTGGCAGCGGGAAGAGCGCCATTCTTGATGATGTCAGTGAGCGGTTCCCCAACCACCGCAAGATGTACCTTGACATGACCGTCATGCACGAGGGTGACTTCCGTGTGCCTGCTGTGGACCACGCGACCAAGTCCTCCGAGTTCTATCCGAACGCTTCGCTGGGTATGCACGACAACACGCCGGTCGTCCTCATGCTGGATGAAATGGGCAAGGCCACCAAGCCCGTCAAGGATGCGTCCCTGCCCCTGCTGGTCGAGCGCCGCTTGGGTAACCAGCGCCTGCACCCTGACTCCATCGTGTTCGCAACAACCAACCTTGGTGCTGAGTCTGTGGGCGATACGTTCCAAGCACACCACCGCAACCGCATGTCATTCGTGCAGATGAAGAAACCCACGGCGCAAGAGTGGGTGGACAACTGGGCACGGTTCAATGACATCGCCCCCGAGATCATCATGTGGGTGGGTGAGCGCCCCGATGTGCTGCACTCGTTCGAGGACTACAAAGAGCCCAACGACAACCCGTTCATCTTCCATCCACGGGCACAGCGCACTGCGTTCGTGACACACCGGTCACTGGCACAAGCCAGCAAGATCGTGAACAAGCGCCACCTGTATACCCCGAACGCGCTGGAGTCTGCGCTGGTAGGTACGGTGGGTGCACCTGCTGCTTTGGACCTGCAAGCGTGGATCGCCATGGGTGACAGCCTGCCCAAGCGCACCGAGATCATCAACGACCCGGAGAACGCACGCATGCCCAAGGAAGTGGCGGGCAAGCTGATGCTGGCCTACCAAGCGCTCAACTGGGTGGATGAGCAGACCCTTGACCCGTGGATGGATTACATGGCACGCATGCCCCGTGAGATGCAGGCACTGTTTTGCACGTCCATCATCAAGAAGCCTGCCAAGCAGTTCACGCTGGAGAACGAGAAGTTCACCACGTTCGCCATCGACAACCAATACATGTTTGCGTGAGGTCACCATGAAGATGACACCCTTGCAGCGCATCGAGCGTGCGCATGTATCCCTCATCCGAGACCCGGAGTTCATGTGGTTGTCCGGCATCATCGTCATGGGCAACAACGTAGTGACCACCCAGCCGGGTATCACCGCACGCACCGATGGCGTTAATGTCGAGTACAGCGAAGCCTTCATTGCCAACCTGACAGATGCAGAACTCATGGGCCTTGTGCTGCACGAGAAGCTGCACTGTGCGTTCAAGCACCTGACCACATGGCATCACCTGTACGAGGACGATGCGCAACTGGCCAACATGGCGTGTGACTTTGTGATCAACCTCATGATCGCAGATCGTGCGGCCAAGGATGGCTTTTTGCGCCTGCCTGCTGGCGGGTGTGTAGACGAGCAGTACCGTGGCATGGACTCTGGCCAAGTGTTTAAGATGCTCAAGAAGCAATACCCAAACGGTGCGCCCAGTGGCAAAGGATTCGACCAGCACGATTGGGATGCGGCCAGCGAGCTGACACCAGAGGAAGTCGATGAACTTGCCAAGACCATCGACCAAGCATTGCGGCAGGGCAACATCCTTGCAAGCAAGGCGGGTGCGAATGTGGACCGCTCGGTGCTTGAGATGCTGCAACCCAAGGTGGATTGGCGTGATGCGCTGCGTGAGTTCGTGAGCAATACCAAACCCGGTGACGACTACACCACGTACCGCCGCATCAACCGCAGGTTCCAGAGCCAAGACCTGATGCTGCCCACAAGTTATTCCGACACCATCCACAGGGTTGTGTTGGCTGTGGATACATCGGGTTCGATCGGTGGCCGGGAGCTGGCCGAGTTCCTTGCAGAAGCGCAGTCCGTGTGCGAGTCTGTTAAGCCTGAACTTGTGGATTTGCTGTATTGGGGGCATGATGTAGCCGCACATGAACAATACGAAGCAGATGCGGTAAGCACTTTGCGCGACAGCACCAAGCCGAGAGGAGGTGGTGGCACAGCGCCGAGTTGCGTGACCGAATATCTGCGCGATCAGAACATCCGTCCTGATTGCATTGTCATGCTCACCGATGGTGATGTGTTCGGGGATTGGGGCAATGACTGGCCCGCCCCCGTTTTATGGTGTATCAACAACTCGCACAACAGTGCGCCACACGGTGTCACCGTGCATATGTAAGGAACGTAATGCTTCGCAAACCTGACTGCCAGTACAGAGTCCTCCTTCGGGATGGGCGCTGGCACGTGTCTTCGTTCAAAGGCAACACCATGCTTGGACCTCAGATGGATTTTTCCGATGAGTCCGTACCTGACTGGATACGCAGGGATGTAGCCCTGCTCAGTCTTGTGGACCCCTTGAGCGAGATCAAGAGTATTGGACACAGGATCGGTGAAGCGTTTTGGTTAACCCCCAAAGAAGGAGAACAAACATGACAAAGACTATTCCATGGATTCCAGTAGGACACCCCGATTTCAAATGGAGCAGCGGCTCTGATGTGCAAGCGCTGTGGCGCAAGTATGGATGGGCCCCACCCTCGGAGAAGATGACACCCCCACCCGTGGTCAAGGTGCAAGAGCCAGCGTGGATAACGTTTAGGAGATTGAAATGAACAACGAAGATATTTTTGACGCTGATGGCACGGCGATACAAGCTGCGCTCGACTTAATCGAGGTCATCATGCAGACTGACCCCGGCGTGTATGACGAGATTGCTTTACCTGTGGTGGGGCTGTTGAAGCAACGCTTGGCAAGCTCATGGAGGGGCACATGACATGGCCTTTCCCACAATTCCCAAACCCCAAAGACACGGGCAACCGAGTACCCAAGTTCAACCCCGGCAACCATGAGGATGCACCGCTATGACCAAAGACGAAGCATTGGACTTGGCGCTGGAGGCGTTGCAGTTCTTTAAAGAGCTATCTCTTAGCATGAATGAGATAGAACGCGCCGAACAAGCCATCACCGCCATCAAGCAAGCCCGAGCCCTCGACAAGATGGCAGAGAACGCCAGAGAGTTGGGGCTGGACTATGAGCCTTGGAAATCAAGCGACACGGCACATCGGCCCGGAGGATTGCCGCCGGACTTCACCAAGCATGAGGTTGAAAACGAAGGCGACTGGTCAGAGTGGGTCAATCCCTACTCGGAGCAATACTTCATGAAGTGCTGCGATTGCGGACTGGTGCATGAGATGCAGTTCAAAGTTGCCAAGTATTCAGAAGGTGATGAGTGCGAGTTCGTTGCCGATGCCGATCTTCAGGCCGTATTCAGAGCACGAAGAGTCGCCCCATTCGCTCCTGTGCAGGAGCCAGTCTTTAAGCCATGCAGTTGCAGGTGGAAAGGCGAGGAGCAGGTGCAGCAATGCACCCTGCACGCCGCACACGTTGAAGCAATTCATGAGTGGGCCGAACGAGCCAAAACAGCAGAAGCCAAACTCAAGGAGAAGAACAATGGATAAGACGATAGACATGGCCCGTAAGGCTGGTGCAGCTGACATTGCAAGTCACGGATGGACTTCTTGGGTTGGGACGCAATCAACTGAATTTCTCAAACGCTTTGAAGCCCTTGTCCGTGCTGATGAGCGTGACAAATGGATGGAGCGTGCCCACACCATGATTCTTGGGGAAAGAGAGGCGTGTGCAAAGGTGTGTGATGAACAAGTTGAAAGAAGTCTTGTTGCCTCAGCAAAGGCAAAGCGCATCACTGACCAGCGTATTTATGATTCCGCAGCCCAAACCTCAGAGTGGAACGCTGCCGCTATTCGAGCCAGGGGGAACACATGAGAGACACGATAGACATGGCCCGTGAAGTCAAAATGCCCTATGACTTTGTAACTGGTGAGCCAATCTACCTTGAAAAGCTGAAAGCCTTTGAAGCCCTTGTCCGTGCTGATGAGCGTGAGGCATGTGCAAAGGTGTGTGATGATTTACTTGTTCCTGTGCATATTTCACTAGACAACGAATCTTTGTGGGAGGCTGCTACTTTGGACTGCGCCGACGCCATCCGAGCAAGGGGGAACACATGCCCACCATGCAACCAAGACTGTGACCAAGGACGCAACTGTCCAGCAAGGGAAAACACATGACACCCGAACAAAAAGCGTATTACGAAAAAGAGCTACGTGAAATTCGCAGTGGTGGATATGAGCATGACGCTTATGTCGTGAAGGACATTCATGGACTTGGCGGCTACATAGGCCCTGTTGATCCGCCTGTTGTTGGGTTTGGACAGGATGGCGATCCGTTTTATCAGCAGTACCTACGCAACTGGGATGAGGTTGAAAAATTGATTTCCCAACTGCGAGAAGAAGCAACAAAGGCATGGGGAGAGCAAGCATGAGAGACACGATAGACATGACCCGTGAAGACATTTCCCGCATGGCCCGTGAGGCTGGCTTTGTAGGCTTTGATGGAGAAAACGGATCGCTTCGCCGCTTCGCCGCTCTTGTCCGTGCTGATGAGCGTGAGGCGTGCGCAAAGCGGCAATTGGTTGGGCTGACTGAGGATGAAATTGACGAGATTTTTAACAATTGGCCTACATACAACTTAGACCATTACGAATTTGCCCAAGTCGTTGAAGCCAAGGTATTTGAGAAGAACTTAGCAACAGCAGTGGTCATACCAGATGTTCTGAATCCAAAAGATGAGAATCCCGCTTTTGCAGCAGGCTGGAACGATTGCAGAGCAGAGATGTTGAAAGGAAGAACCGAATGAACAACACCATTCAATTTCACAGCGGAACGCCAGCAACAGAAGTTTTGCGCTTGTCTAAAGATGGCATATGGGCCAATCCTGACATCCCTGCTGATGACGCAGCCAAGCTGGTTCTTGAGGCTATTGACGACAACATCAAGATTTTGGTGCAGAAGGCTGTGCTTGCCGAAAGAGAGGCGTGTGCAAAGGTGTGTGAAGAATTTGCACGTAAATGGTGGAAGATCCACTGCGACAGCAACCTTCACTACTCATCAACACTCAAGGCCCATCAGGATTTCTGTGCCCTGCAAGTTGCCATCCGAGCAAGGGGGAACATATGAAGATATTTCTTGCTTGGTTTGGCGCGGCACACATCATCGCCACGGTCCTCGGCGCATTGGGTGCGATTGACTATTACTTGTGCATCAGCGAGCCGGGCAAATGTATACCAAAAAAGGGGAACACATGACCTACGACTACCAAGGATCGCTGGCGCAGAAGCTAGTGGACGAGCTGCTGGAGGTGGTTCACAGGTACGACGAAGCGATGGTGCTGCCCACCGCCCTCGGATGCCTTGACCTCGCCAAGCTGCAACTGTTGCAAGAACACATGGAGGATGACGAAGATGACCTGTAAACACCGCTGGGAACCCGGCGACAACCAAGACCGACCCGCATACCGTTGCACCCGCTGTGGTGCGTGGAGATTTATATGACCAAAGAAGAAGCCCTCGCAGCAATCAAACTGCTGTCCGCGCTGGAGTCGTGGGCATTCAGCCAACAAAGCAGACTGCCCGACTACTTGGTCGATGATATTCAGCGCTCGATGTCCGTGCTGGAGAAGATTGTCTTGGGGAAGCAAGCATGAAATACGAACAAGCCAAACCGCTGGTGGATACGCTGATCAACTTGGCTGTCCTGTACCACGGGGCACCATCCATGCTCAGGCACAAGATGTACGAAGCGCTGGACGAGTACCTGCCCGATTTGGATGAGGGCTGCCGCACCCGTGGCTGCATCGCAGTCGATCACTTCAAGGAAAAGCCCGACAACCTTGACAACATGAGCAGTTCCAACAAGCGACCACTCAAGGAGTACCCATGACCCCTGTACGCCAAAAGAAAATCCGTACGCTACTACGCTCAAAGCCAAGCGGCCTGACGCCCATCGAGATAGCGGAAATCACGGGGATTCACCCCTCCAACGTGAGGACATCCCTGAGAGCCATGCCCGATGTGTATGTGGACCGCTGGCGCATGGGCAAGCGTGGGCAGTTCGAGAAGGTGTGGGTTGCTGTACCGGTGCCAGACGACTGCCCTCACCCCAGAGACCGCACCAAGTGGGGCGCACACTACAAGAAACCAAAGACCCAGTGGGTCATAACCGAAGGAGCGAGAGTATGAACACTGAAGACGACGAGTTCAACCGCATTGAGCGTGAAGCCAAGCAACGCATGGAGGCCGTGAGTGCAACTTGCCGGACAACCACACCTGAAGATGTGCGGAGAATCATCAAGCCTTGGGTGGGGCTTGACCTTGCAGAGATGGACGCCATCATCGACGGCAACATGACAATCACTGACTCAAAACTACGCGATGCCGTATACGCGGTAGTGATCGACACAATGACAACTTTGATGGAGAAGAACCATGGCTAAGCTGCCGTATACATTCACGATCTGCCCCGACCAAGACGCACCAAAGAGCTTCACTGCAAGCTGCGCTGAGATGGGGCGCTTACTTCAAGACAGCCCCGACGGCGACCTGACCATCAACCAACGCCGCTTGGGCACTTGGGACGCATGGCTGGGCGGCGGACTGGATGCGCCGCTCGAAGAAAAGCTCCACGATCTTGTGCAGAAAAGGAAAGAAAAAAATGGAATGTAAATGCCACCCCGAATCGCCTTTCCACTGGAGGCACAATCCAAGACCGAGCATCTTTTTGCAGGACCCTGTCTTCCGCGCCAAGGGTGCGGTAGTGAGTACTGATTACAAGATGTTCGGCATCTTCCTGAGAGCGCAACCACATATCAAACCATCCCCCAACAAGTACGAGCTGTAATGAGAACTTTTGCAACGCACGCCGTCCGCAAGCTACTGCGCGATAACCCTGACGGCATGGACGTAGGCACAATAGCCAACAACCTCGACCGAGAGCCGGGCAACATCCGCAAGCTGCTGTGCACAATGCCTGACGCCTACATCGACCGCTGGACCAAGTTTGGCGGCGTAGGAAGACCAAGCGCCATATGGTGCGTAGTTGTGCCACCAGAAAATTGCCCCCCACCTGAAACCAAACGAAGGAGAAACTGAAATGAAACCGATCCCAAACTCCGCGCAGATGGAACTGTTCCCCGACCTCCCACCAACCCTCACCCCCGAAGAAGAGCAGGAGCTGCAGCAAATGATAAAGACAAGTCGCTTGAACAAAGGCATCAACGGCACCTCAGCAGATGACATGCAGGTCAGCGGAAACCACTACAAGGACATGCCGATCCAGCCTTGGCACATCATGGAAGCCGTGCTGACGCACGAGGAGTTCGTAGGGTTCCTCAAAGGCAACATCATCAAGTACAGCCTGCGTGCTGGTCGCAAGGACGGCAGCGATGACGCAGGCAAGGCACGCCACTACGCAGTCAAACTCGCGGAGGTGCAGCGTGGCTAAGTTCAAAAAGAAGCCCGTAGTCATCGAGGCCTCGCAGTGGTTTGAGAACGGCGATCATCCGTTGGATGCCTGCGAGATGGTGCATCCTGATCCAAACTCTACAACCCAGTTCGAGCCTTTTCTTTCAGAGGGTAAGGTGGTGCGCTATTACCGCGACCCCGGTGTTGCTGGAATGACGAGGTGCAAACACTGCGGCGACATCATGCACCATCACGGATGGATTGACACGCTGGAAGGCGATCACATTGTGTGTCCCGGCGACTGGATCATCACTGGCGTGAAGGGTGAGCACTACCCGTGCAAGCCTGACATCTTTGAAATGACATACGAACCCGCAGGAGAGAGCAATGGCCCAAACACCTGAAACATGGTAAAGTGATAACTCCTGAACAACGGAGAAGTTTATGTCGCCTGAACAAAAAGCTGCATGGGCTGCCGCAAGAACTAAACACGGCGGCTATCTTGGGGGCAAAGAACGCCCTGAACACTATGTATGGCGGTCAATGATGGCGCGGTGTAACAACCCGAGCAACCAAGCGTACCACTACTACGGCGCGCGGGGTATTAAAGTCTGTAAACGATGGCACAACTATGCCGCGTTTATTGCCGATATTGGGCCGCGCCCAAGCCCCCAACACTCCCTTGAACGACGCAATAACAACAAGGGCTATAGCCCCGGCAACTGTTGCTGGAGTACGCGCAGCGAACAGCAAAAAAACAAGAGCACCACCCGGCTCTACACCGACGGCACGTTTACCGGCACGCTTGTGGAGTGTGCTCGGCATGTGGGCATAAGCAAAGCGCTGGCGCACTGGCGGTGGAAACAACACAACACATTTATTAAAGGACAAGTATGGCAAGAACTCCAGAAGCGGCGGTAAAAGCTGCGGTTCGCAAGGTGCTGGATCGCTTGGGCATCTACCACTTCATGCCTCCGGGCATGGGGCTTGGGCGCTCAGGTATTCCCGACATCATCGGTTGCTACAACGGGCGGTTCATCGCCATCGAATGCAAGGCTGGCAAGGGCAAGACCACTACCCTGCAAGAGCGTGAGCTGCAATTGATCAAAGACTCGGGCGGGTTCACATTCGTGGCCCGTGAAGACAACTTGGAAGAAATGGAAGGAAGGCTACTGCTATGGACAACATGACACGAGAGCCATGTGATTTTGTAAAGTTGGTGCTGCAGCGTATGGACAGCAACCCTGAAGAGTTTGAACACTATGGGCGGTGGAACGCACTGTGCGAAGCGTTGGAGCGTTACGCTGGGGCTTACACCGGAAACAGTTCTGTACCCGACCGCAATGTTATGTGGGCGTACGATCAGTTTGAAGTTGACCTGATGCTTGCAAAGTACCGCGAAATTTACCGAGACCGCGAGTACAAGAGCATGCTCAAAAGCATACTGGCAGGTCAAGAACCGAAATCGGGATGGAAGGATACTATGCCCGGCGCACAATACAGCACTGCAACGGGCACTGCACTGAGTGGGGGTGTGATCTCCAAATCGGTACTTATGCAAACTGCTACTGCGCAATTAAACGCGAGCTTCGATGAAGCGTATAGGAATGCCACAGGTATGAACACCGTAAACTCCAACCCTCAACTGCGGTCGCAGATAGAAGATGCGCTCGAAGCCAGAATGCAGGGGTTCAAGCGTGGCTAAACTGATCACCATCGACTTTGAAACCTTCTACGACACGGACTACAGTCTTACCAAGCTCAGCACCGAAGAGTATGTGAACGACGACCGCTTTGAAGCTATTGGCTTTGCGTACAAGATCGACAATGAGCCTGCGGTTTGGAGGGCGGGTTCGCAGGATCACATACAAAACGTATTGAACACCCTGCCGTGGGACGACGCGTTTGTGCTGGCGCACAACACCATGTTCGATGGGGCCATCCTGTCGTGGAAGTACAGGGTCAAACCCAAAGGCTGGCTGGACACCCTGTCGATGGGCCGCGCCCTGCATGGCGTTGAAGCTGGGGGTTCCCTCAAGGCGATGGCCGAGCGGTACGGTGCAGGCGTCAAAGGAACCGAAGTTCTGGATGCCAAGGGCAAACGACGCCACCAGTTCTCTCCCTCCCAGTTGCGCGAATACGGCGAGTACTGCAAAAACGACGTGGAGCTGACGCACACCATTTTCCACAAGATGATGGCTGCGGGCTTCCCACCGATTGAACTCAAGCTGATCGACCTGACGCTGAAGATGTACGTGGAACCCGTACTCAGGCTGGATGACCGTGCGTTGGAGCTGCACCTTGAAGACACCGCTGCGCAAAAGCAAGGGCATCTGGTCAATGCGCTGAGCGCGATCGGTCGTAAGGACTTGGCACTGCAGCAAATCCTCGGGGATGAAGAAACCCGTGCGGGCATCCGCACGGAGTTGATGAGTAACCCCAAGTTCGCGGCCATCCTTGAAGCGCTGGTCGATGAAGAAGGCAAGCGCGTGGTGCCGACCATCCCGATGAAGATCAGCATGGCCACGGGCAAGGAAACCTACGCGTTTGCCAAGAGCGATGAGGCGTTCAAAGCCCTAGCGCAGCATGAGGACGTGCGTGTACAGGCGCTATGCGCTGCGCGTCTGGGTACTAAATCCACGCTGGAGGAAACCCGCACCCAACGGTTCATCAACATCGGCAGGCGCAACGGGGTGTTCCCTGTGCCGCTCAAGTATTACGCTGCCCACACTGGGCGCTGGGGTGGGTCGGACTCTGTGAACCTGCAGAACCTGCCAAGCCGTGGCCCCAACGCAGGCAAGCTCAAGAAGGCGATCCTCGCCCCCGAGGGCTACGTGTTCATCGACGCAGACTCTTCGCAGATCGAAGCCCGCACGCTGGCGTGGGAGTCTGAACAGGATGACTTGGTGGAATCCTTTGCAAGGGGCGAAGATGTTTACAAAATCATGGCAGCGGCTATATACGGCAAGGCTGAAGAAGAGATTACAAAAGAGGAGAGATTCGTGGGTAAGACTACGATTCTCGGCGCAGGGTACGGTATGGGTGGTCCGAAGTTTCAAGCTCAGCTCAAGACGTTTGGTACTGACTTGTCCACCGAGGAGTGTGCACGCATTATTTCGGTCTATCGTTCGCGCTATTCAAGCATCCCGCAGCTTTGGCGGGACTCGCAAGAAGCCTTGAGGTGCATGGTGCGCGGCCAGACCATGAAGCTGGGGCGCAACGGCCTGCTCACTGTGGACGACAAGGGCATCCTCCTGCCCAACGGCCTGTACATTTACTACAACGGCATCCGCGAGGTTGCCGACAACGAGGGCAAACGGCAGTTTGTATATACAACCCGCACCGGACCCAACAAAATTTATGGTGGAAAGGTCGTTGAGAACTTCACACAGGCCGTGGCGAGGTGTATCATCGGTGAACAAATGCTGAAAATCGCCAAACGGTATAAGGTTGTCCTTACCGTGCATGATGCTATTGGTATCGTTGCGAGGCGGGAAGAAGCCGATGAAGCACGGGCTTACGTGGAAACCTGCATGCGATGGGTTCCTGCGTGGGCGGAAGGATTGCCTGTCAACTGCGAAAGCGGCATGGGCGACAGTTACGGTGATTGCTAAGGAACCAAATGCCCACCATCCCAGCATGGAGCTTCAGCAGCCTGAAGACCTTCACGACTTGCCCCAAGAAGTTTTACCACGCCAAGGTGGCCAAAGACGTCAAGGAGCCAGAAGGTGAAGCCGCCCTGTACGGCAAAGAGGTCCACTCCGCTGCGGAGTTTTACGTGCGGGATGGCACAGCAATCCCTGAGAAGTTCGCGTTCATTAAGCCTGCACTGGACAGCCTCATCAAGATTCCCGGTGACAAGTACTGCGAGTTCAAGGTAGCCCTGACCGAATCCTTGGAGCCGTGCGACTTCTTTGACAAAGAATGCTGGTTCCGTGGGGTGGCTGATTTGCTGATTGTCAACGAGGAAAAGGGCGAAGCCCGAGTCGTGGACTACAAGCTGGGCAAATCGAAGTATGCAGACCTTGGCCAGCTCGAACTCATGGCGCTGACGGTGTTCAAAATCTTCCCCAAGATCACCGTGGTCAAGGGTGGATTGTTGTTCTTGACCGAGGGTAAATTTGTCCCTACAGTGTATGAAGCGCAACAACAGCATCGGTACTGGGGCAACTGGATGCCCACGATCACCATGCTGGAAGGTGCATACAGTTCAGGCGTGTGGAATGCAAAACCCAACGGCCTGTGCAAACAATACTGCTGGGTGACATCGTGCACCCATTGTGGAAGGAAGTGATATGCCATACGTGAACAAACCAAGACCATACAAAAAAGAATACCAGCAGCAGCTGGCGCGAGGAGAGGGTGAAGCAGATGCAAGACGCAAAAGAGAAAACGCACGTGACCTGTATGACCGAGAAGGTATTGACCGCAAGGGCAAGGATATTGACCATAAGCGCCCACTATCTAAAGGTGGCAGCACCAGTAAAAACAACCTGCAGCTCAAGACAGCTTCAGCAAACCGGTCGTTCAGTCGCAACAGTGACCACACCGTAAAGAAGAACAAACCCAAGTAGCCTTGGAATACGCAGCTCGTCAGGTATGAGTGGGGCTGCGGGGGTGTTTCAAGATTTGAACCCTTAAACCATACCAGTTGAAGACCCCAGTCCTTTCGTGGGGGTTGATTCAACCGAATGGCACCCGTAAGGTGCCAGCCCCAGACCCGAACGTGGATTCCACTTTCGGGATATTCTGCATTGGAGAACACATGGAAATCATTCAAGGCAAGGCCCTGAAGCTACGCCTCAAGAACCCGCACAAGGTCTTGAGCGTTATCCCCAAAAGCGCATTGATTGAAGACGGCCCGCTCAGTACAGTGATGGTTCACTGGGGGCTGGAAGAAGCGCAGGTTTTGAAGAACCTGAAAATCAAAAACGTACCATCCCCCATCGTTGCCAAATACGGCTGGCCCGGTATATACGACCCGTTCGTGCATCAGAAGCAGACCTCTGCCTTCTTGACCCTGCACCGCAGGGCGTTTTGCTTCAACGATCCCGGCACTGGCAAGACCATGTCTGTCACATGGGCCGCAGATTACTTGATGGACATCAAGCAAATCAAACGGGTGCTGGTCATCTGCCCCCTGTCCATCATGCAGTCCGCATGGCAAGCTGACATCTTCAAAGCCGCGATGCACCGCAAGGTGGGCGTGGCCTACGGCAGCAAGGAAAAGCGCATCAAGGTCATCGAGTCAGATGCTGAGTTCGTGATCATCAACTTCGACGGCGTGAACATTGTGGAAGAGCAGATTGCCGCTGCCAACTTTGACCTGATCGTCATCGACGAATGCAACGCATACAAGACCGCATCCACCGCACGGTGGAAGTCGCTCAACAAGATCATCAAGCCCAGCACGTGGCTGTGGATGCTGACAGGCACCCCCGCTTCGCAATCCCCTCTGGATGCCTACGGTCTGGCCAAACTGCTCAACCCATCAGCCGCACCACGCAGCTTCACGCTGTACCGGGATCAGGTGATGACCAAGATCACGCAGTTCAAATGGACCCCGAAGAAGGAAGCCCAGCAAGTGGTCAGCTCGCTGCTGCAGCCCGCCATCCGGTTTACCAAGGACCAATGCCTTGACCTGCCCGACCTGCTGTACACCGAGCGTGAGGTGCCCCTGACCACGCAGCAGATCAAGTACTACGAGAAGCTGCGCAAGGTCATGGCCATGCAAGCTGCCGGGGAAGAAGTCACTGCGGTCAACGCTGCGGCCAAGCTCAACAAGCTGCTGCAAATTGCGTGTGGAGCAGTCTATTCCGATACTGGCGAGGTGGTGTCGTTTGACTCCGCCAACCGCATGAGCGTGCTCAAGGAAGTGATCGAGGAGTCCAGCCACAAGGTGCTGGTGTTCGTGCCGTTCCGCCACACGATTGAGATTCTGTACGAAGAGCTTCGTAAGGATGGCATCACTGTGGAGGTGATCCACGGCGGTGTGTCCGCAGGGCGGCGCACAGATATATTCAAACGCTTTCAGGAAACTGACGACCCACGGGTGCTGGTGATCCAGCCGCAAGCGGCGTCACACGGCGTCACCCTGCACGCTGCCAATACCGTGGTGTGGTGGGCACCCATCACTTCCTACGAAACCTACGCACAGGCCAACGCCCGTGTTCACCGCGCCGGACAGAGGAACAAATGTCTGGTCGTCAAGCTCCAAGGAAGTCCAGTGGAGTCCAAGCTGTACCGGGCACTGGAGTCCAAGGAAGAAGCGCAGTTCAACCTGATGGAACTGTACCGAGAAACTTTTGCGGAAGGAGTTGAAAATAAAATTTGATTCACCTTTACAAGATAAAGATTACTGTGTATGATTACCCAAAACAACGAAAGGATGACATGAGCATAACTGCAGACAAACTTGTCAACGTCTACATAAAGATGCGTGACAAGAGAGCGCAGCTCAAAGCTGCGTTCGAGGAAGAAGACACCAAGATCAAAGAGCAAATGGACCTTGTTGAGTCCAGCCTGCTTGAAATCTGCAAATCGACCGGAGCCGACAGTATCAAGACTGCACACGGCACCGCAATCAAATCAGTGCAAACGAGGTACTGGACTGGCGACTGGGCAGCGATGCACAAGTTCATCCGGGACAACGATGCGCTTGATCTCGTGGAGCGCCGCATCTCGCAGCTCAACATGAAGAACTTTCTACGTGAAAACCCGGACCTCATGCCAACCGGGTTGAACGTGGACAACAAGTACACTGTAACGGTACGGAGAAGCTAAATGGAAACTGCCCTGACGTTGGCGCAGGTGGCGAAGCTATTGCAGGTCGCCCCGTCAACTATTCACACAATGATTCGTGAGGAAGACGAGACCAAGCGTATTCCTTACATCCGCGTGGGTAAGAGCTACCGATTTTTCGGTAGTGAGCTTGCCAAATTCTTCAACATGGACGTAGAAATCGTCAATCAGTTTTTTACCAAGGAGAACTCTAAATGAGTAACGAAATGACCCTGTTCGCCCAAGGCGGCAATGCCCTCCCCGCCCACCTGCGTGGCCTCGAACTCGACGCAACGACCAAAGCCCTGATGGGTGGTGGCACTGGCAAGCGCATCTCCATTCGTGGTGGTGTGTTCCGCATGATTGTTGGCGGCAAAGAAGTTGCTCAAAACGATGACCGCGCCATGAACGTGGTGTTGGTTCGCTCCGCTGAGAAGACCAGCCGCAGCTACTACGCTGGCACTTACGTTGAAGGTCAGAATGCTGCTCCTGCTTGCTACTCCAATGACGGCGTCACACCCGCTGCGGATTCCAAGAACAAGCAATCTCCCAACTGCGCCAACTGCCCGCAGAACATCAAAGGTTCTGGCCAAGGTGACAGCCGTGCATGCCGATTCAGCCACCGCCTCGCCGTGGTGCTGGAGAACAACCTCGAAGGTGATGTGTACCAGTTGACCCTGCCAGCACAGTCGATCTTCGGCACAGGTGACAACGGCAAGATGCCGCTGCAGCAGTACGCCAAGTTCCTCGGTGGCCACGGTATCCCCGTGACAGCCGTTGTGACAGAGATGCGCTTTGACACTTCCAGCGCCACACCCAAGCTGACCTTCCGTGCGATGCGCCCGTTGAGCGTGGACGAGATGGCTTCTGCCAAGGCGCAAGGCGATACACCCGATGCACTGAACGCAGTCACCATGACTGTTTCGCAGATGGACGGTGAAGCCAAGCCCACAGGTAGCCCGTTCGCAGAAGCCCCAGCACCCGCTGCAAAGGCCAAAGCCGAACCAGTCGATGCGGTGGATGAGCCCGTCAAGCGCACCTCTGCCAAGAAGGCCGAAGTAAAAGATGTGTCTTCGGTCCTCGATGAATGGGCTGACGACGCCGAGTAATGGTTCCGGGGGGAAAGCGGATGCTGTGCACCCTACCCATCACAGAAACTGCGTTTTGACGCTACGGTTGATGGATGCGTTCACGGACGCAGCGAGTACCCCCACCTAATGAAAGAACAAAATGATCGGATACACCGTTTCCCTTGTTGAAAAGAACAAGGCTGCCGATGGCAAAAAGATCGGCGTCAAGATTGGGCGAGCATGTATCAAGAAGGGCGTCTCCGTGAAAGAGGTCGCCAAGATCGCAGGTGTGAGCACCGTGACCGTGTACGCATGGTTCACAGGGGAGTTCAACCCAAAGCCCGAAATCGCCTCCAAGCTTACCCGCTTCCTCGACAAACAATAACCTATTCCTGCCATGACACTGACCGAATTCCTAAGCACGGTTCTTGCGGAGACAGGGACATACTGTGCAGTCGGCATCAAGCAGGGGAAAATTCGTACACGGTTCGCAGATAGCTTGCCATCATTGGTGCAAGAAGTCGATGGGATTCACCAAGCCCAAGCTGACACCTATTTTGCGATGTTCAGTTTCGACCCAGCCATGCAGCCCCCACGGCGGTTGGCTGCGAACGCCACGAAGGCCAAGGCCTTTTGGCTTGATTTGGATTGCGGCCCAACCAAGGAATACGCAACACGTGAATTGGCTATGGCAGCCTTGGGTCAGTTTTGCATTGACCTGAATCTCCCACAGCCCATCTGCGTCAACTCCGGCAACGGAGTGCATGCCTACTGGGTACTGCCAGAGAGCATTCCAAAAGAGATGTGGTTGCCTGTGGCCAACCGCCTGAAAGCCGTATGTACTGAACGCAGCCTGTACGCTGACCCCGCTTGCACGACCGATGTTGCGCGTATCCTGCGCGTGCCCGAGACAACCAACTTCAAGAACCCCGATGCCCCGCTGCCCGTGGAGTACATCAGTGGTGATGGCTTGATTGATCTGTTCGAGTTTGCCAAGGCTTTGGGTGCACCCGAGCCCAGCCAGCATGAAGACGCGCTGCCCTTTGAAGTGCCAGACCACATCAAGAGTGCTGGCATGGACAGCACCACGAAGGCCCTCATGGGCCAGAACAACATCTACAAGTTCCACAAGATCATCGCCATGGGCCTGCAAGGTTGCGCACAGCTCAACCACATTGTGACGGACCAAGCGAACATTGAAGAACCGCTGTGGAGGGCAGGCCTGTCGATTGCGCACTTGTGCGAAGACGAAGCAACCGCCATCCATGAGATGTCGCACAACCACCCGCAGTACGACCCGTCCGACACGGTGTACAAGGCAGGGCTCACCAAGGGTCCATACACCTGCGACACCTTTGATTCATTGCGCCCCGGCGTGTGTACTGAGTGCCCCCACAAGGGCAAGTTCGGTTCCCCCATCGTGCTGGGCAAAGAGATCGCTGCTGCCACCGAGGAAGACAACGTGGTGCAGGCCGAGGATGCGAATTCACACGATACCCGCACCTACATCATACCCACGTACCCCTTCCCGTTTTTCCGTGGCAAGCACGGTGGTGTATATCTCAAGGGCACACCCAATGACGCCGGGGTATCGGAAGACAAGCTGATCTACGAAAACGATTTTTACGTGGTCAAGCGCATGTTTGATCAAGAGCAGGGTGAGGTGCTCTGGTTGCGTTTGCATCTGCCTAAAGATGGTGTCCGGGAGTTTTCCATTCCACTGACAGATGCCACATCGAAAGACAGATTCCGGGACACGATCGCAGCGCAGGGCATCATGGCCCTTGGCAAAACTATCGACCCCCTCATGTTTTACATACAACGCTGGTTGAAGGAATTGCAACATATGGGACAAGCAGAAACCGTCCGCAGCCAATTTGGCTGGACAGAAGAAAAGACGTTCATCATCGGGGACCGGGAGATTTCCGCAGAGGGTGTGCGCTACAGCCCACCATCCCGAGCCATCATGCAGACCTGCAGCCTGCTCACCAAGAAGGGTGACCTGAACGAATGGCGCACGATTGCGAACTTCTATAACAACCCCGGCATGGAGGCGCAGGCTTTTGCGCTGTTCCTTGGCTTTGGTAGCGTGTTGATGCCCTTCACACAGGTGCGCGGCGGTATCGTCAACTTGATGAGCCCCGGCTCCGGCACAGGTAAGTCCACCGTGCAGATGGTGATCAACAGCATCTGGGGCAAACCGTTTGATCTGTTGCTGCAAAACGACGACACGTACAACGCCAAGATTCACCGCTTCGGTGTGCTGAACAATCTGCCCGCCACGATCGACGAGATCACCAACATGCGCGAGGAGATCATCAGCCAATTGGCGTACGCCATTACACAGGGGCGTGGCAAAAACCGCATGGAGTCGCAGTCCAACGCAGAGCGGCTGAACCATACCTTCTGGCGCTTGGTGGCCATCACGTCATCAAACAGCAGCTTGTACGACAAGCTGTACGCCTTGAAAGATTTCCCCGAAGGCGAGATGATGCGGATCATTGAGCTGCGGATTCACCAGACCAACACACATTCCAAGGAATACACCGATGCCCTGTTCGGTCGATTGACCGACAACTACGGCCACGCCGGAGAGGTGTTCATAAAGTATGTGGTCGAGAACCTGCCCGATGTGCTGGACATTCTGCGTGACGTTCAGCTGCGTCTGGATGCTGCTGCAGGGCTTGGCCAACGGGAACGCTTCTGGTCCAACATCGGGGCACTGGCCATCACTGGGGGCCTGATTGCCAACCAACTGCGCCTGATCGACATCGATGTTAAACGCATCTTCAACTGGCTTGTCGTGTTCCTGAAAGCTGGCAAGGGCGAAGTCAAGAACGGCACCACAACAGACGGCGCTGGCGCACTGGGTTCGTTCATCGCAGCCAACGTCAACAACATCCTGATCATTCGTGATGGCGCAGCAGACAACGGGCTTCCAACACCCCCAATGCGCGAACCACGCGGGGAACTGCTGATCCGTTACGAGCCGGACACGAAGTATCTGTACATCGTGCAAAAGAAGTTCAAGGAATGGTGCGCCAAGAATCAGGTCAGCTACCACGATACCGTGAACAATCTGCGCAATTCAGGCGTCAACATCGTTGCCACGAAGAAACGTATGGGGAAAGGCACAATGGTTGCATCCCCACCGCTCAACGTGCTGATGATCGATGACACCATGCACAACGTGTTTGACAGCGACGCAGTGATGGCCGCAAGTGATACTCAAGACGATTGAAACGGAGGGTGTTCAGGTCGAGATCGAGTGGGGGAAGTTCATTGTGGGCTCCTCCTTCTTCCTCCCGTGCATCGACACGGCGTCAATCCGAAGGCAACTGGAAAAACATGCCCAAGCCCGTGGGTTTGAAATCAAGATGCGGGATCGTGTGGAAAACCTGTACTGGGGAGTTCGCGTATGGCGGGTGGCGTGATACCATTTACGGGCAACTCTGCAGTTGCCCATGATGAAACCGTTAACCCCCGGCTAAACACCGGGGGTTCTTTTATTTCCGCAGCGCTTTCTCAAGTTCGCGGGTGTAGCTGACCAGCTCGTTTTCAGACTCGCGTATCTCATCAATCAACTCCCGGCGCTCGGCGCTGGTCATGCCGAGCATCTCCTCAGTGCCCTGTTCAACCATGGTCCGTAGAGCACGCATCTGACTCAGGTCACGCAAGGTGTTGTTGATTATCGGAGCGGCGCTGATAAGCGCTTCGTTGGCTTCCAAGAACTTCTCGGCCTTGGCCGGATCGGTTTTGAGCAAGTCCTTGAATGTGGAATCAGCTTGTACAACCTTTTCCCGCAGATCATAGAACTCCACCTTGCTGCGACCCCCAACAGTGTCATACAAGAAGATGCTGGTGAACGGCATCTGGTACAACGGACGGTCTGGGCGGCTTGGGTTCAGCAAAGCGTCAGTCATCAGCAAGGTGGTTGACCCGGCCATACCGAACGTGCCACGCAAGAAGTTGTCGATCTTGATGGGGGATATGTTGGTAGTCTCACCCAAAGCTTTTGCCAGCTCTGATGTGGTGGACGTATACCTGAATCCGGGCTCGCGCCGCTGCATGGAGGCAGACTCCAGCTCCCGCTGCAGGAAGAAGGAGTAGTTGGTCATGTTCTCCAGTATCGGGCGGATCAACGACGGCACTGCGGTTGGGGACGAGTATGCAGAGAACGCCGCTTTGACCGTGCTGCCCAATGCAGCCGTGATCGCTTGCTCTTCCGCAGTGCCGTAGCGGTTCCAATACTGGACGATCCGCTCGGGGATGGACTTGAAGACGAACGCCAATTCCTTTGGCACAGGGATTTTGTATCCACCGGGCAAAAGCCAGTTGTTGTCGCGCACTTCATCGGTGGCGTTTTCGTAGTCCTCGTCGTCGCTCATCGCCAGCGCGTATGCAAACCCAAACGCAGTCATGATGGCCACGCGGCTCAGAAACAACCTGCGGGCTGCGGTGCGCTCGCCTGAAGAAGACCCGTCGAGACCTGTGGCGGAGCGGTACAGCACGTCCATACCCTGCGCGTACGCGTTGAAGAACGGGATCACTCGTGCGGCGGTTCGCATGGTAGGGCTTGAGCCACGGCGGGTGAAGTTAATCAACTCGCGGGCGCGAGTCTGTGCCAGCAGTTCATCACCTTTGGTTTCCCGCATGGTCTCTTCGTACACCGCCAAACGAGCTGCAAGGTCCGAAGCCTTGGTGAACTGCTCAAGACGGTGGAACATCTTCCCGGCTACACCGCGTTTTGTGGCACCGATTTCTTTTTCGATGTCAGCCACGGGCTCGTAGATGTTGAAGTCGTAGTCCCCGATGATGCCCAGCTCTTCCATGCGTTTGACCGCCACGGATTTGCGCCCTGTCAACTCACCAAAGAACACCTTGGGGAAGTTGTACAAAGTCTTCATGGCAACAACCAAGGGTCGCTCCACGCCAGAGTAAAACGCTGCACGCTGCGCGTCATCCACCACCTGCTTAATGGCAAACGGAGGCATTGCAGTGATCGACAGGCGCAGCACACGGGCCGTAGCGCCGAGGGCTTTTGTCAGGCCGTTCATGATCTCCGGCGCTTGCATAAACGCCAGCATGTCGTACTCGTTCTGCACCTCAAAATACACGGGCTTGCCGTCACGGAACAAACGGGGGACAACGAGATTCGGGTTTTGCGCAGCGTCGGGTTTATCAATCTCCCGTGCGAAACCGCCAAGCTCCATGGTCTCCAGCAGCTTCACGCTGGCGTTGTTGCGCATGGTGTCTTCGACCATACCGCTCAGGCGGTTGGCGTACGCATCGAGCACGTTGCGAACAGGGCGACCCAGCGAGCCTTTCAGGCCGGGGTATGAGTCGAGGACTGCCAGTCCCTTACCGCGAACAAACTTTGGCGTCGAAGGGGCGTCTTCAAACACCCGATCAAACGGCACGTAATCTTCGTTGGATTTCCAGAACTGCCCCTGCTCTTCGGTGATGCGTCCGGTGCTGACCATCAGGTCGATTGCTTGCGTGCGCGTCGCATTGAGGTCCGCTTGAATGTCCTGTATGCCTTTGGATTTTTGATAGATGGACTCCATCTGATCAATCTCGGCATCGGTCATGTACAGCTTGATCTTGCGTGCACGATCCTCCGCAGCTTCCTTGGTCTTGCCCTTGCCAGCGAGGATGATGGCCGACTGCTCCAGCTCTTTGTTGTATTGGCGCAACCCGTGCACACGGTGGCCTTCCAGTACGGTGGAGATTTCCGCTTTGGCTTCCTCGTAGGTCATGTTGTTCGCATCTGCAAACGCCTTGACTTTGTTGAGCGCCGACACCATCGACTTGTCTTGGTCAAACGTCTCGACCAGACCTTCTTTGTTCACACGGATGCCGCCAGCGCGGAAGAAGTCCATGATGATCTTGGCGTTGTCTTCAGCCTGACGTGCCAGCACCATAGGGTTCATGTTGCCAAACGAATCCCGCACGCCCTTGGAGAACATCTGGGATACCTTGGACTCCACCGATGCAAACTTGTCAGCAACGGCTTGGCGGAACGTGGTGAGAATGCCGGAGTTCTCCCGAGCCTTCTGCATGCCTTGTATGGCTTCGCCAATTACCCCATCGGGTCCACGCTCACCCACAGGCAGTTTGTCCTGCAGGGCCTTGATGGCCGCACGGGATGCAAGGTCGAGTTCCGCTGCAGCGGGGATGGAGTTGCGCGATTTCTCTGCGGAAGCTTCACCTGTCGCAGCGGTGTAGGATTCTTTGGTGAACGCAGCCTTGGCGATCATCTGAATCTGTTCGGCTGTCAGGCTGCTGATGCCCAACGAGGTGCCGAAGACTCGGTTCAGTGCAGTGATGACGCCAGTCTTGACCCGGTTCCACATGTTGCGCAAAGCGCCGACTTTAGGCAGGGTGCCTGCAGCCTCGGACATGGCCATCTCTTCAACGAAGTAGGCCAGCAATTCATCACCAAATACTTCTGGGCCACGCTTCATATCCCGGATTGGGATGCGCTTGTATGCGGCCTGCGCCATCTTGGATTCCACCGACCCATCGGCTTTTTCGATTGCGTTTTGCAAGCGGGTGATGATGGCGTCGTACGCCTTGGCACCGACCAAATTCTTCAGACCCAAGTGGGCCCCGACCTCGTGCAAGGCTACCGCAAGGATTTTGCCTTCAGGGATGCCGTTGGCGTACAGGGTGACAGTCTTGCCGTCGTAGAGGCCACCGATCTTGCGGCCATCTGGTGACGCCGCTTCGAGCTTGACCTTGCCAGACTTGAGCATGCGGCGCAACGCCGCACCCAACACGCCCGGCATGCTGGCCACTTCAGCCTGCATGGAAGACAGGGTCTGACCTTCGGCTGTGCCGACGGATCGGCGGCGCTTCTTCTCTGCATCAACTTCCGCTTGCAGTTCCGCACCAAAGGTGGAAGGGCCAGAAATATCAAAAGGCGATTTTGGTTTGGCAGCGGCGGGTGCTTCCTTGGCCACCACCTCTTCGGCCATGGCCTCGACTTCAGGGTCGAGGGTTTCATCCGGTTGCACCAATGCGTCGAAGAGGCCCGCAGGCTTCTTGGCTTTCTTGGGCTCTGTTTTTGGGGCTGTTTCTGGAGCTGACTTCTGCGCTGCGCGATCGGCTTCGATAACCGCATCCTTCGCTGCGCGTTCTTGCTCAATGATGGCGTCGTACTCTGCACGCTTCTTGGTGCCTTCACGGGGTATGCGGCCCCGCTTATCCAGCATGGCGAGTCCTTGCTCTGTGAGAGCTCGGGCGCGATCTTGCAACTGGGTAAGGCTTACTGCAGGCTGTGCATCGCTGACTCGTGCATCTCCCTCGCCAGCATCTGGTCCAGTAGGAACCAATCCGAGTCCGTCAGATGTTGCAGGTGCTTCGGCGGCGGGGGCAGCTCCGGGTCCGGGTTCAGGAAGTTCGGTTGCGGCAGGTTGTACAGGTAACGCCACGCTTCGCTTACGTCCTCGGGGCTTATCGCTGACCGCAGGCGCAGGTTGCGGGGTTGGCGTGGTTGATACATCGGGGACTCCTTGAAACTCGGGACGGGCGAGGTACGCGTCCACTTTTTGTACGATCGGCGCACTCTTTCCTTCCTTGTACACCGTGAGCATCTTCTTGACTTCGGCAGCGTCTTCTGGCTTTGCAATGTCCAGCCCGTGGATGGGATGGTCCGGTTTGCGCAGAATGGCCGAATGCCCAATACCCAACGCGCCCAGCACGTCAGGAGACATCAAAGTCGGCACGGTCTCTGGGGTGGGTTTGGCCCGGACAGTTGGCTCAGGAACTGGTTGCCCATCGGGCTGCTGCGAAAACGCAGACTGCTCAGCCAACGCAGCTTCACGTGCTTGCTGCTCAGCCGCCGCACCTTCGGTTGCCTCACGCTCAACGCGCTGGCGGTATGCCTCATCCACACCTGCAAGGGTGTAGTCTTTGATCTGGCCGTCCAGATACTTGATGCGTTGCTGGATTTCTGGTGTCTGCTCTGCAGCCTTGAGCTGCTCGCGCATCTTGACCAGATCGGCGTACTCGAACGTGGCCTCCAGCATGAGGTCGGCTTGTCCGGCTGCTTCAAGTTCCTTGGGCGTGAGGGCCACCCCTGCTTTTCTCGCAGCGGCGGTAGTTACGGGCCTGCCTTCATCCACCTCGGACGGGCGTAATGCAGCCTCATCGGGTGCCGGTGTCAACGGTAAACCGGTCAACCCCACCGCAGGCTGGGTAGGTCTTGGCAACGCTTGGAACAGTGCGCCTTGATCCTGCCCTTGCTTGAGCTGTGGGCCACGATCTGCTTCGCGCTGTTTGATAGTTTCTGCCACCTGCGTGCGGCGTGTGCGGATTTCCCGCATGCGCTGGTTGTCTTCGGGGGTCTTTTTCTTTTTCTCTTGAAGTGTGGCGTATTCCTTGTTCAGCATGTCCAGCTCTTGCTGGAAGAACTCGGTGTCCTGTGCCTGCTCAAGGCCAAGCTGCTGTTGGCCAGCGGCTTCCAGCTCCTCGGGGGTACGGGCAAAGCCAGCCTCTTGCGCAACCTCTGTGGTAAGGGGCATGCCCTCAAACAAGTCAGACGTGCGCGGCGCGGCTTCATCGGGCGCTGGCTCCAGAATCTGACCTTCGCTGTCAGTCCCTGTGGGCAGCGTGCGTTGCGGTTCGGTGGGCTTCTCCAGCCCCCGGAACAACTGCCCTTGCTGACCGACGTAGCCTTGGGCCTGTGCAGCTTTTGCCTCTTCACCAAGCCCTTGCTCAAGTTTGAGCTGCTCACGGCGTTCCCGCTCTGCTTGCGCTTTTTGTTCGGCATCGGGGACTTCGCTTGCGGCACCTTTAACACGGCGACCAAGCGCCATATCCAGCAAGCCCTGCACCAGTGCGCCCGTAGCGCCACCATAAGCTGCGGATTCCCCGACTTGCTCAATGATGGCTTGCTCGGGTTTGTAGATGCCTTTGGCAATCAAGTTCTGTGCAACTTGTGATGCGGCTTCTTGCGCACCCTCTTCCCCGCCAGCAATCAATGCACGCTTGACCTGTGCAACAGCACCTCGTTTGATCGGGTCGGCAAGTCGGCTCAAGATTCGCACAGGGGCAAACATCTCTGCAGTACCAACGACCGCACCCAAACCAGTGGCAAGACCACGATCATCCGCAGTAGCCCCACCTTCTTCAGCGCGGCCACGAGCCTCGCCAGCGCCAGCCCCCACACCCAGTGCAGTGCCAGCAATACGACCCGCAACGCCCAGTGGCGCGGATGCAAGGAACGGGACTGTGGAGCCTACGGCTTCGCCAAACTTACGGCCTATGGATTCCTCGTAGCCCGCGCCAGCTTCAAACGGTTTGCGTGCCGCTGCAGCAGTGGACTTGATGGATTCTCTGACGGCTTTTTCCCTCTCGTCGGGTAGAAGTGCAGACGCACCCACCGCAGCGCTTTCGGCAAGGCCGATGGCTCCGGGCACTATGCCCTTGAAAAACTCTTTGACGTTGCCGCCAACGGTGGTTTCTTTGGGTGCGGCAGGAGCCGGGGGTAGTTTCCCCAACTCCGCTTCTATCATTCGCTGCGCTTCTTCTGGTGGTGTCCCGTCTGGAACTTGGAATCTTGCGATACGGCCATCAGGGAGTTTGAAGCGAGCTATTGGCATGGAAGTTACTCGTATCCGAGGAATTGAACTCCGCCACGTGCGCCAGTGGGGGAGGCTGGCAGCATTGTACCCAACCCCGACATCTGCGCAAGTTGTGCGTTGATCAGTGCAAGCTGGGTTTCTAGCGGTTGCCTCCTTGCAAGATTGTTTGTACCAACGGCGGGAATATCTTTTAACTGATTGGTTAGGTTGGTGGCCTGCGCTTTGAGGGCATCTATCGCAACCCTACTCTGCTTGGTCCCCGCAGTGTCTCCCCGCGCAGCGATCATGCCCTGCACGCGCTCCCTATTGCGAAGGTTCTCCTGCCCTTGCTCGTAGACCTTTGTCTGCCCTTGAATGTACGACTTAAACAGCTCGGTCGCGCTCTTTTCGTCTGCTCCATAAGTTTCTTTTGCGACACCAAACAGAAGCTCTTTGCCTTTGTTGATGTTGTCGTCGCGCTCTTTTTCCAGAGCCCGAATGTCTTTCTTGTTCATGTCCTTGCGGTTCAGGCGCAACTCTTCAATGTTGTCCCGAGCGTCGTCCAACCGTTGCTGGGCAGCACGCAGGTCTTTGAGACCAGCGGCGTATTGCGCTGTACCCACCTGTGCGCCTTGCCCCAATGCAGTAGCAAGGCCACCCCGAGTGGACATGATGGCCAGACCAGCGTTCAGGAAAGCCAGACCTTTATTTTCGTTTCTCTGCCTGCCAATGTCTGCTTCACGGGCGTTCAGCCGCGATTCGCGGCCTTTGAAAATATCGCCCTCTTCTTCGATCTCTTTTTTGCGTCTCGCCAAGCGGTCTTCGCCCTGCTGCTGGTAGAGATTGCTCAATCCGACAGCCTCGTTCCGTAACGCCCCGCGCTGGTAATTTACGTCGCGCATCGCTTCTTCTTGCGCTTCCCGTATAGACTTCATGCTAAATGGGTCTGCTGCGCCCGGAGCAGTAGGCGCAGCGGCCTTATCCGTGGGGGCACCGCTATCAGTTTTACCTTTACCTTTGGCTTCAACTTTTGCAGGTGCTCCATAAACGGCTGCGTTCGCTCTTGCGGGTTGTTCAACCCGATTAAGCATGCTGCGATTTACTGCCGGAGTGAAGGAAGGCGCGGGGGCAAATGTGGGGGCTGTTATGCCCTGCATCATCTGTTCCGCAAAGTCACCGCCCGTGGGGATGTTCAATGGGGCAGCGGTTTGGGTTGCCCCCTGCGTAGATTTTGCCTGTAAAGCTGCAATCGCTTGGTCTATGGCGGACGTGTCCGCGTTGGATCGTAAGTACCGTTCACGTGCTGCCAAGAGACTGGCAAGGCGGGGGTCCTGCACAAGCCCTGCGGATTGATAACGCTCAACATCACCGCCGTCAGCAAACGCAACGATGCCGCCACCTGCGAAGTTCATCTCGCCTGTGGGGAGTTGGCCAATACCTTGGTCTTCTGGCATCTGCTGGGTTTGCGCAGGAGCTTGGGGCGATTGTCTGGTGAACTCTTTGTACTCAGCTTCTTTCTGCGCATCAAGCATCTGCGCCAGTCTTGCAAGCTGCTCCGGGCTTGCGCCCTCCATATTACCCATGCGTGCGATTTCTTGGTCAACCACCTTGGGTTGCTCTTGCATCGCGCCCTGACCTGAAGCACGCATTTCTTTGCGGCGGTTGGACTCCGACATGGCCAGCGCCATGATGTACGGATCGTTCTTGTGCATCTGCGCGTATTGCTGCAGCTGCTGGTCAGGCAACTTGGCCAGCGTGGAGGTGATTTTGTTGACGTCGATCATGGCCTACCTCAGATTTTTGACAGGGCCAGCTCAGCCAGACCTGCCGATTTTTTCTTCACTTCACCGCCTTCGGCCATCCGGCTTGCGCCGTACAGCGCAGTGCCCGCGCCAACCAGTTGGGCCAGCGGATTTGGGGGCGCTTGGTACATGGTCTGCACCGAGCCCATGGGCGTGCCACGCAGGATGTTTGACATGAACTCCAGCTGCTGGTACGGATAGCGTTGTGCGGAGGCAAAGTCCTGTGCGCGAGCGTTGATGAGCGCCTGATCTTGCGCTTGCTGTTGGCCACCAAACTGGCTCTGCAGATTGAGAATATCTCTTTGCTGGCCAAACTGTTGCTGCCCCAACTGCCCCAACTGGCCTGCGCCTTGCAGGGCGGTCTGAAGACCTTGCAGGCCGAGATTACCCCCAAACTGACGGGATTGTTCTGCGAGTTGACGAGCGTTCTGAAACGCTTGCTGATTGGCCAACTGAGACTGCATTCCCGTTTGCGCGCCAAGCTGCTGAGTACCCAGCAGGGCTTGGAGGTTCTGGCCACCCACTGTCAGGCCAGCTTGCTGGTTGAGCTGCTGAGCCTGCATACGACGCGCTGCGTCTTGGTTGAACTGCTGCTGTGCCTGCTCGAAAGCGCTTTGCAATCCGCGAGCACGAATATCGCCCATCTGGGTGCCTAGATTGCGCTGGCGTTCTGCCTCAACGATAGCCTGACGGGAACCGCCAAACGCGCCCATACCAACGGCACGAGCTTGGTCCATGTTGCGCTGCATCTCAGACGAACGCTGAGCTTCCCGCAGTTGTGGTGCAAGGGCCTGCTCCATGAACGGCGACATGTATTGCGCGGCTTGACGGCCACCGAACATATCTGCACGGACTCGCTCGGCAGGTCCCATCTGGAATTGCTGCAACTGAGGAGCTTGCGTTTCCATGAACGAAGCCTGCAGTGGGTCGTACTGCATACCCAGTCCGCGACTGGCGGCAGTACCTGCAAGCCCCATAGCCGTCCCTAATTGGGGAGAGGTTTGCAGGTCCTTTGCGCCTTGGAACGCTGTAGTTTGCAGGTCTCGGAATCCAGCAACTGCTTTGCTGGGGTCAAACCCGATCTGATTACCTGCTTGATCGTACTGCCCAGCAAAACTTTTGAACGGGCGATCTGTAGTCAGGGCTTCTGTTTTGGTGAGCGTTCTCTCCGCCGTGGGTTTGGCCCAGCCCGGCAGGTCAACAACTTGGGTGCTTGTGCCTCCACCACCGCCACCGCCACCACCATAAACAATGCGCCCGCCTTCTTTGCGGGTTACGGATTCGCCAAGGGGTTCACCCAAGGCTTCAAGTTGTCTGCGGGAATAGCTCATATCTTCACTCCAACAATTCTGTACTTTTCTTCAAAGCCATAACGTGACCAGAGCCGGGCGATGGCTTCTCGTGCAGCGCCTTCAATACAAGTTGCGCCCAAAGAACGTAGCAGCGCTTTGAGCTGCTCAAACGTCTCTTCGTTGCTAATCAGCTTGCCACCGATTGTCGTGATAAACGCAACGCGGTCATGCGGGCGGCTGGTAAACATTACTGTTGCCGCCCCTTGCACACCCTCATCGTCTACCGCTACGACCAAAAGTAGCTGGCCTGTAACCAGCAAAACCTTAACTGACTCCAGCGTGTAATCGCCTTTGGAGTGCTCAAGCGCCGATGCAATATGGGACTCCACCAGAGGCCAGACTTGGTGGACATGCCCTACATCAACGCGTTCAATTCTCATGCTGGCAACAACTTTTCAGCGCGGCTGTTTACGGCCACACGGTTCTTGCCTGTGGTCTTGCTGCGAGCTTTTTGGACCCGGTCCATCATGGCGTACAGCTTGCGTGCACCAGCTTCCGTGGAGCCGTTACCTAACTCAGAAACGATACGAGCAGGCACAACGAACTCACCATCAGCAAGACGCGCTGGGCGCTTGTCCGCAATCGTTGCAGGAATGGAATCAGATACGCCATCGCCGGGACCTTTCAAAAGACGACCACCATCGGAGTAGTCGCCGAGGTGGGATACGCCGCCACCAGCAGCAAACATCTGACCGCCGTTGGCCATCATGGTTTCCATCTGATTGCGGTCGGACATCTCTTCAACTGTGCCACCTGCTGCGTAGTAGCTCGGGGTTCTGCCCATCTTGTCTCGTGTGCCCACAGGCACCCGCGTGTAGCTGCTGGTGTTGGGGTCGTATGTGTACTCGTAGTTGGGGCCACCGTCAACATACGGCTTTGCGTCATCGGCTTGCAACGCAGGGCTCAGTGCAGCGAGGCCGTATTTAACGTCCTTTGCACCTAAATTACCAAGCCCGCTGGCAAAACGCTCACCGAGTGTAGGGGGTACAGCGGGGATGGATGGGGTTGATAGCTTAGCAAGGGAGCCCCCAATGTCCGTTGTTAAGTTTGAAGCGCCTGTACGCAAACCTTCGGACGCTCCCATACGCAAGCCTTCACCCCCTGCAGGGGAAGCCAGCGCATACTGGTTTTGCGGCAGCAAGCCGTAGTTGGTCGGGGTGATGCCTGCACCTGCGGTTTTTGCGCCAGTACCAGCTGCGCCAGTCGCTCCCGCTGCCCCAGCCCCCATTAAACTACCAGTCAAACCAGCGCCGCCATACGCGCCAAGACCTGCCATCAAACCTTTTTCAAGACTGCCTGTGCGGGCGGTTTCCAAACCACCCAGCCCCAGACCAATAAGAGCAGGGTTGCTAATTCCAGCAATCAATGGAGCTGCGGTTCCACCGGTAGCAAACATCAAACCTGCACCAATCAGCGTAGGCAGCATGCGTTTGAGGAAATTGGCTTCGGGTAAACCCGTATCTGGGTTGAGCGTCAGGGTGCCGCCTGCAGCCATGGCAAGCGCTTGGAGGCCTGAGACTTCCTCTGGGGCCATGTGGACCAGCATGGTGTCGCCTTTGCGCCCACGGCTGGCAAGGTGTTGTGCAGCAAGTTCTAGGCTCATTGGGGCCTCACGGAATGGGGGTTGATCGAGTCTATCATGGGAGAACCGAAGAGACAAACGAAAGTGTGGCCACCACAGAGGGGATGGACGGCATCGGGAATGGGCTGGTCTGGGCTGCGGTGGCATCAAAAGTCACGGCGGTGTTGTTGACTGCAGCCCACATTTCAACGGTGTCCCCGGCTGTCAGCTCGACGTAAAAATTGCAGGCCGCGATGATAAAACCATCCACCCCGCCGTGCCGCTCGGTTACGTCAAACTTACTGCCTGTCCCAGCCACGTCGATGTTGTTGATGCGCAGCCAAATCCACGCAGAGTGAATCTGGCTGTCGGTATTCCTCAACTGGACACTGAATTGGTAGTTGTAGATGCCAGACTGGTTGACCAAGATGCCGTCCGTGCCATCATTGACGCAGCCGTTGATAAAGTCGGTCTCGTCAAACGTGATCTGCGTAGCGGTGTTGGCCGTGAAAGTCTTGTCCGTAGTGCGCTGAATGGCGGCGTATGGGAAGTTCAAATACTGCCCGCCGCGAACCCCGATCAGAGCGTTGACGTTGCCGCCAAGCTGGTTGAAGTACAAACGCAGCACATCGCTGTGCTGGTCTTGGTAGCGGGTCTCGTATTGCTGCGGGGCAGTTGGCAGGCGCGGGGGTACAACACCAAAAAGCTGTGACATACGGGTTTACCCTACCTTCTGCCATCAGGCCTGAGGTCAATTGACGGAACGCCAAGCTGCCACTGCACGCCAAGCCCAGTTGACTCAATCTTGAATGCCATCTGGCGTCCTCGAATGCGTGTGTAAACGATCTGCGTAAACTGCTGCACGAGGTAATTGCGCTGCGCTTGGTAGTTTTGGGTGCTGGTGACAGATGGAGTTGGCGCTGCTCCGTAGTTTGCACCGGGGTTTTGCCGGGGACGCATCGTGAACGTAACCGAGGGGTTGTTTACAGTCGAGCCATCAAACGTGATGTCCGGGATCATCCGCCACACAAAACCGTAGTTATGCCCATCACCGATGTTCATGTCGGCAGACTGGATGTACGAAGTGATCGGGCTGGGTGGGTTTGTAGTGCCGTCATCCACACCGTCTTCGTGGTAAATCAACTGGCCGTTGTAGCCCGCAGCCGTTGGGAAGTCCCGCAAAGCCGTATCCAGCCAAGCCGTACGTGACAAGTTGCCATACGACCAAATCTTTTCGAGGTGGTTGTAAATGACGTACCGATCAATTACGGTGGAGTTGGCTGAGCAGTAGAAGAACCAAACTTCGTTGTACGCTTCGTTGGTGGATGCAAAGAATTGGTATGCCTGCTCCAGATTGATGTCGCCAAAGATGTACTGGCGCAGAGGGCAATACAGCGTCTCAACACGGCCGGAGTACATATAGAACTTGTCGCGCCCCATCCAGTAGGTGATGTTGGCGGCCGTGGCCACGGCGTTTGGCCCCATGATGGAGATATTGTCCGCAAGGATATTGAACCCCCAAACAAACGGGGGTCCGAGGTACTGCATCGAATACAGAGCAGCGTCGGTCCAGATCAAAATTTCCTGACGAGACTGCAACTCGGCCACGATGGACGAGCCGATACTCAAGCGGAAACTGCCCGCCTGATTGGTGGCCGCAGGGGCCCAGACCTTGTAATCTTCTTGGTCAGACCAGCGCACCAGCAACGGGTCAAGAGTGGCCGAGCCGTAGTCGTTACAGCCAAAGGCAATCACAAACCGGGATGTGTCAGAGGTGGCAACAATGTTGCACACGGTGGGGCAGCTGGTGTCCGTCTCCCAGTAGGCCACGCCATCTTGGGTGTTTGTGTTGGTGCTGGAAAGAATCTGCGCCCGGTAGTAGGTGGAAGGCGAAGCGCCGGGAACCCACAAATAGAGCGCACCGCCACGGGGGTTCATGACCAGATAGTCGCCGTAGTTGTCTTGGCTCCACAGACGAAGCTGCACGCCAACACCCACACCAGCAGGTGCAGGCTCACCCCACCCAGTCGAAGGAAAGCCCGTAGTCGAGCCGCCCCAGCCGCCAGCACCCCAGCCCACACCGACCGTGTAAACATCGTTACCAATACCAAATTGATACGCGACTGTGCAAGCGCCCGTAGTGCCCGCGCTGGTAGCTGGTGAGCTGACCACGATACTGAACGTGTTGGCACTCAGGTAGGTCATGCGGAACTCTTTGTTCAGCGCAGACGCAGGGATGCCGTTGATGGCTCCGCCAACACCGGAAATGGTGACAAAGTCGCCCGTTTGGCCCCCGTGACCCGGGTCGTTGACCACGACCGTGGTTGAGCCGTTGGTTGTAGTGAATGCGCCGCTGGCAATCGAGTTGGTATCCCGCAAGGGCGTCACGTCGTAGAAGTTACCGCCATCCGTCTGCTGGATGTAGTATTTCAGGTTGGTGCCCACACCCATCAGGTTAAAGCCTGCCAGCGTCACCCAGTTCCACAGCGACCGGGCAACACCCCAGAACGATCCAGTTTCCGGGGGAAGTGAAACGCCGTTGTTGAAATACCCACCCGTATCCCGAACCCAACCGCCCAGCTTCTCAGGGTAGCCTGAGCGAAAGCGCACCTTGTCCATCTCGAACCAAGTGCCTTCATTGGACAGTGTCGTCGATTCTCGGTTTACACCGGGGCGCAGTTGGAGTTTCTGTAAGGGCATCGTTTACCTCAGTTTTCCGGCATTTTCGCACTTAACTCAGGAACAGCGCAATCTCGGCTTCGCGGCGCTTGACCAGACCCGGCAGGACTTTTCCACCGCCCTTGGTCCAAACCCGAAACGCATCGGCTGCGCCTTCCCAGTCACCCCGGTTTGCGCGCATACGGATGGTGCTGCGCTGGAGGTTGCCTAGCCCGAAGTTAAAGGAAATAGAGACAAGAGCGTCGAAAGCGCCTTGACGCCCAACCACACCGGGAACAAGACGAAGAACACCCCGTTCAAAAACTCCGACATCATCGCGGAATAGTTCGTCGATTTCCGTTTTCGTCCAGACACGATTGTCCTCCGGTTTCAATGGCATCTCTTTGCGGATCATGGGGGTCTCTTTACCCTCCACGCGCACCACAGGGAGCCTGATCTGCTCTTGGTACAGGACGTGGCCGTAGCCAATCGTCCAGATATGCGCTGGGCAAAGGTAGGGCCGAGAGCGAAAGCCCTCGTACTTGTGCATCAAGTCTTCCCCGGCTTTGCTCAGTTTCACTTCTTGCTCCAAGTCCTTGATCCAAACCAAAAACCTAATATACCGCCCAGCATGGCCATCTCGTCGCTGGAGAAGATCAGGTCGGAGTAACGGATCACGTCGTCAATGCTGGTGATCAGTCCCGGCTGCTGGTACAGATACCAAGCCATGAAGGCGTTGATTGCCACCAGCTCCAGCACGAAGATATACGTCACCGTGGGGCGCACAGTGCCCACGTAGCTGGACACCCACGACGCGGCCTTCTCAAGCACCTTGGCATCGTGGGCAAGAGCCGCCTCAGTCATCCGGGCGTCGGTCTCCATCGCCACCTGCTCGGTGCGGATTTCTTCGATCTTGGCTTGGGCTGCAAAGCCAGCAGCAGCCAGTTGGAGTTCGCGCTCGGTCTGGACTCGGGCCAGCGCCAGCTCATGTTTTTGGTCGGCTTTGTTTTGGAAGTACTCCAGCAGCTTGGGCAGGCCGGAGATCAGAAGACCCCCGAGAGTTGAAATGAGTGAAAGCATCAGTTACCCCTTTTTGTCAACATGGCGCTGGCAATCTCCAGCATGAATTTTACTTGCTCAATGTCTTTGGGTTGCTCAGTCCAGCCTACAGTAACCTGACCGACAAACCTGTAACTGTCTGGTGGAACACTCACCCGGCAGGTGTACGCCACGCCCTTTTCCAAGTACCACAGGCCCACCTCGGACTGCGCGTAACGGTATTCCCCGCAAGGAATCTCATTGGTCATCAGCCGCACCACATCCGAATTGTTGGCCGCGTTTTGGCTGAACAGCCCGACATCAATGTCTTCAATCGTCTTGTCTCTGCCGTCCTTGGTGTATGCGCGATACAACACCCGGCTGTTGAACAGCGGGTTGACTTTGAAGACCGCCACCACCGTGGCTCCTGTCTTTTTCATCAACATCGCACCCACATCGTCGGCGCGGCTGGTATTGATCTCAGGTAGCTTCTTGGACTCCTTGTAAGCGTCGCGCATGAACTCTTGGTTCTGCCACAAGAAGTACCCAGAGAAAGCCACAATGCCCATCACGAGAATGGCAAACAGCTTAAACGGCGAGTCCACATACCCGAGCACCTTGTCGAGTGTTGAGTTGGCGTTCAGCTTCTCGTCGCTCATCTCAGATGCAGCATGTACAAAACGATTCCGTAAATGATCAGAGCAGCAAGGATCACCGTGGCAATACCAACGGCAATGTACTCAACCAATTGCTCCATCCTCGCTTTGCGCAGCTTGGCGGCTTTTTCTGCGGCCTCTTGGGCCTCTCTGCGCTTGCGAGCGGCGGCGGCTTGAAACTTCTGCCAATCGTTCCACATGCCCGGACGGCCCGCGTAGACCATGCGCTCGCGCAGTTCTTCTTCTTGCTGCTTGAGTTGCTCAAGCGCCATGAACTCAGCAAGGTCCGAGCCTCCACCTTTCTTGGTGGCAGACTCTTGAATCTTTGCCTTGTTGTCGAAGTAATCAAAGACCCGAGTGCCGAGTTGGTGCAGCTCCTTACCGTTGGCCAGAGCACCTTTTATTACAGCAAAGGCTGCGTTGGCAGCAGCAATTTCGGCCAGCATGGGTCAATTCTTTCCCTCGGCAAACATATTTACACAGTCACCACTGGTGCTGCACACGACATTGCGGAAACACCCGCTGGAATCATTGATGGGTCGAGAATCTCATTGGTTTCTTTATCCCGCAGTGCATGGATGCAGTAAGCCACCGTCTCATCGGTCAGCGCCTCAAGTTCATGAATCTTGTCCTTGTGGATGTAGATCATGTGCGGCGCAGTGAACTCGGTTGCTACACCTTCGACCGTGACTTTTAACTTACCCTTGGCAAGCAGCGTGAGATGGTCGAATTGGTGAGTGTGGCCAACTTCAATGTCGCCAGCTTTCTCAAAACGCATCATGCGCGAGTAGAGATTGGCGACACAGCCGATTTTTACGATTGGTTGACTCATAAGACGCTCCCGGGAATTTCGCCAGACGCTCCGGTTGCGGTTGCTTGCGCTCTCTCGGGGATTTCGGGCGGCGGAACGAATTCTGCAATTTGTCCGAACTCGCCGTTCATGGCGCGATTCCAAAGATCGGTGATGTGCTCAAGCACGCCTACCTCAACAATGTTGCAAGCGGCTGGGATGTAATTTTGATGGCCTTGAAACAAAACTTCCGCATCAAACCTGTCGGAGTCAGGGGAAGTCCAAATCAAGTTTTTTGCGGACGTTATTACTGTGTTAATCATTTTAAGAAATCCTTCTAAATAAAGCAAAATAAAAATAAGTAGTATTGTACAAACCATCATAGACGGCCTGTCTTACAGGTGAAATTACCAGCCAAGTTCCAACCCCAAATGGGGAAAAGGTAAAATTGACAGATTCCGAAAAAGCAGTTGTTCGGTTTGTAAGATCGCCACTTATTTGCAGACTACCTACATTCGGGCCATATATCGAATTGCCGAGTCCCTGATAAAACACGAAAGAACCACTTATCGTGTCCCCCGGGTAAATAACAGAGCCAGTTGAAGTCCTAAGTCCCCAAACGGTTGAACCGATTGATGCGAGTGAAAGTGGATTTATCAGGGCAGCTGTGGTTTGCGTGCTTCCATCGGCAAAGCGTACGCCGTTGATAAACGTCTTGGTTCCACCAATATTCTGATCGCCAACTGTATAAACACCATTGGTTACACTTGATGCCGTCGTGGCTGTGGTTGCGTTTGTGGCGTTGGTAGCGTTTGTGGCGTTCGTGGCATTTGTGGAGTTTGTGGCGTTTGTGGCGTTTGTGGCTGTGGCGGCGTTACCAGTGACGTTGATGTTCCACGTACCAGATGCACCGGAACCCGTTGCTGATGGAACCCCCAAGTTGCTGCGTGCAGTTGCAGCATCCGAAGCGCCCGTACCCCCATCCGCAACAGCCAAATCAGTGATGCCGGAGATTGAGCCCCCAGTGATGCTGACGGCGTTGGCGTTCTGCGTAGCAATGGTGCCCAGACCAAGGTTGGTCCTTGCAGAAGAAGCGCTGGCCAGATCAGACAGGTTGTTGGAACGGAAAGCGTAGGTGGTGTCCTGCCCCGTGGCAGTTACACCAAGATTTGTGCGAGCGTTCGCCGCAGTCGAGGCCCCCGTGCCGCCGTCAGCAATAGCCAAGTCTGTGCCAAGCGTGAGGCTCGGCAGGTGATCGTTTTGGAAGCTGAAGTTGGTTCCGTCAGACCAGATCGTTACGGTTTTACCTGCGGGGATAGCCACCCCAGTACCCGCTGCCGTGGTGTTACCCAGAACCGAGGAGTTGAAGATCGTGGCAGCGTATGCGCTGGCGTTGTAGATGACGTAGGTCTTCTCGGCCGGAGGCGCGTAGACGTTGAACGCTGCGGTGGTGGTTGTGGTCAGTGCAATCGACATGTTGCGAGACTGATCCGCTGCGCCATTAAGCGCAGTCAACGCTTGGTTGGCTGAAGTGATGGAGACAGAGACGTAGCCTGCAATCGCAGACTCAATCAAACCACCAAGGTTGGTGTTGGTGGTATTGCCCCACGTACCGGCCTGTGTGCCGGTTGTGATGAGTTCAATCCGAAGACTGGGTGAATAGGTGCTCATGATTTTTCCTTAAACGGCGTCAATGACGGTCCAGTCTGGGGTTTGCGTATCGTCAATTTGTGACCAAGTCGTCCCTGCGGGGTCGTAGCGGGTAACCACATCGCCAGCAAACGGGATTACACCAAAATTTGCATCCCCAAACACCGCGATGTCCTCGATTGTCGTCGGGCGAAGGATGTCTGTCCAGCCCGGAATCTGGGTGTCGTCAATGTCGTTCCACAGGAACGAGCCCACCAAAACGTCTGCAGCCTGCACATTCTCCGCCACGGACGCCAGCAATGCGGCGGTGGCCACCACGGAGTTGAGGATAGCCGTTGTCTGCTCAGAAACAGTCGCAGGGAATGTGGCAGTGGCGGTGAAGGTGTCGGATGCTGTGGCAAACTCCTCCACGCTGGCAGGGACAGTCAGGTTAGCTACAGCGGTATCGGCAGCTGTTGCGCTCTCGTTTACTTCGGCCGGGAAGACAAAAATACAGGTCGTGGTGTCTGCGGCAGTGGCGGTCTCTGCAATGAAGGCTGACGCCACAAAAATGGACGCCGTGGTGTCTGCGCCGCTGGCTGCTTCTGCGATCTGGGTAGCGTATGTGGGCAGGCCCGTGAATGTCCCGACCGCCGCTGCAACCTCAGTCAGTGCTGTGGGGAACGTGGCCGCTGCAGAGGTAGTATCGGCTATGGTCGCGGCGTCGCTGAGCGCAGCGTTTATGACAAACGTGGAAGCGGTTGTGTCTGCCCCAGTTGCAGTCTCGGCTGCAAAAGCTGTGAAAACTGTTGTGGATGTGCTTGCATCCGATGCCTGCGCCAGCTCACTGGTCAGGCAAGCAAAATTTGTGACTGCCGCAAACGTGTCGAGAGCTGTTACGGTTTCAGCTATGGTCGCTGAAAACTCTGCCCCCGGTGCAGAGGCATACGGCAGTTGTGCGTATGCGGCAGTTCCGAACATTACTGCACGACTTGAGGCTGTTCAGCCTGCTCGGGCACTTTTACCTGCGGGGCAGCTTGCTCTTGGATCGCTTGGATGATTGGAGCGACTTCGCCGTAGGGGCGGGTGCCGAGGTAGTTCAACACGCCGTTGAGCAGGGACAGCTTGAGAGTAATGTCTTGGTCTTGCATGCAAGTCTCCAGAAGGTTGATGGAGCGTAAATTATGCCGCAGCCCAAGGCAGTGGAGGTGTCACCACTGGCGGGTTGATTTGGTTTTGAATCTGCTGGTCAACAGCGGCTTCTGTAGCAGCTTGATCAACGCCATTGGCCCAAATCCAACCCAAAACCTGCTCTTGAGTCAGGTCTGCGTAGGGCGTAAAGCTGGAGCCTGTTGGGGCTGGTACGCCGCAAGTGCTGTAAACGCTGCCGTTGTATGTCTGGCCGCGGGCTGTCTGGCTGCCGGAGCAGGTCCAGTGCACGGTGAACACCACGTCGGTGTGGCCGTCCTCTTGTGGATAGCAGTCCATAGCTGTCACGTCCCAAGTCATGGTGACGGAGTTGAGGGTATCGGTCATGGTTTTTCCTTTCAGTTTGATTCGAGTGCCGCGACACGGGCGGTCAGGGTTTGGATGAGGGCTTGCTGCTCTTGGATGGCTTTGACAAGAACAGGAATAATGGCGGTTTTATCCATACCGTACATTCCGTTCATCATTTCAGAAACAGATTCAGGCACGACCTCCAATACTTCTTGAGCAATAAAACCAAGTGTTTTTTCTTCTGTGTCCTCTTGGCTGTTCATGTTGTAGGAAACAGGCCGCAAGGACAAAACAGAAGACAAGCCGTAGCCAATATCTGCAATGTTCTTTTTTAATCGCTGGTCTGAAACAGAAACATAATTACCGCTTGAAGAATCTATGTACCCGCGATCAGCGCCGTTAAAACCAAAATACAGGCGATTGGAGCCGCCATTAACAATGTTCCAATACGAGCTTCCGCTAAAGTAAAGAGACAAACCTTGAGCGTAACTAAATTGTGAGTTTTGGCCAATGCTGATTTTTCCAAATGCGCTTGTCATTCCCACCAGCAAGCTACCGCTGGAGTCGATACGGGCGCGTTCGGTGGCGTTTGTGTAAAACCTCAAAAAACCATTGGCTTCGTTTGCAATGGTCATCTCTGTGCCATCGTGGAAAACATAGCCTTTTGCTGTGCCTCCGGTTTGCAACGCAAAGATTGCACTACCAGAACCACCAATAGTAATGTTTCCACGGCTTCCGGCGTTGAATGACGGTGAGGTTGTGCCAACCAGCAAGTTACCGCTGGAGTCGATACGGGCGCGTTCGTTCAGTGTTACGTCAGACCCCACAGAGACGGTTGCTTCTGCTGCGGTCAAGAACCTGATGGCACCATACCCAACGGTAATTGCGCTGCGTGCCCACGGACTTGCTGTAGAACTTGCAAAAGCATTTGCTGTAGACGAAAAACGCACTCCGCTACCAAAAACACTGTCGGCAGAATTTGATTGTCTAAAGATATTGACAAAGGAACCTGAACCTTCGCTGAAGCAAAGATTTGTACCCTGTGCGACTGTAATCCCGGGCGAGCTAACCGTTGTGGTCCCCACAGACAAATTCCCACTCGCATCCAGCGTCATCGCCTGAGTAAAGCTAATAGCGTTACCTGCTGTGCCGGAGGGGGCGGTGTACCAGATGTGCTTTCCGAAATAATCTTGCGTGTATCGGGCGGCGGGTGCAGTTGATCTGTAGTTCCAAGTAGTTCCGGCAGAAGCAAATGCGTTGGTCGAAACACTGGTTTCGCCGTTGCCCGCATCAGTCGAAAATGCCGACCAGTTCATTTGCAAGGCTTTGTGCGTAGATGCCCAAGCACTCGGAGTAACCCCCAAGCCGAGGTTGCCGGAGGAGTCGAGGGTGGCTCTGACGCTCCCGTTGACAGAAAAAGCCAACGGATAAGTTGAACTGGACTCCAGAAGAATTTTGCTGCCATCGTTGTAGAAGAAGCCTCTATTGCTGCCGCTACCAGTGGCGATAACGCCGTTCACGTCCAGCTTGTACGATGGCGAACTCGTCCCAATACCCAGACCTGTGCTGGTCAGGCGCATTTGTTCGGAGCCTGCAATCTGCCAAAACATGGAATTTCCAGCAGAGCCAAACTGCGGGGCAAAGGTGTCGGTTGTAGTTGAGTCTTTAAACCTGATAACGGACGCGCCAGTGCCGGACTCAAAGAACGCTTGCGTAGAAACACCAGAAGTAAACGCATGCAACCTCACCGCAGGCGAACTCGTCCCAATACCCAGACCTGTGCTGGTCAGGCGCATTTGTTCGGTGTTGCTGTTAAGCAACCAGACGAACAGGTCAGAGTTGTCTGAGTATCGGAACACACCTTTTTTCGGTGTCGTTGCACCACCAAAGTTGATTTGACTCGTTCCAGTGTCTGCGGATGTGAGGGAGATTTCAGGGCTAGAACTTGTTGAAACAATCTCAAGTCTCACACCGCCAGCAGACCCGGTATTTGTCAGTTTCGTCCCATCAAACGTCAGCGCAGACCCAGTGGTCAGGACTTTGGAGCCGTTGAGGTAGGCCACGCCGTTGGCTGTGCCGCCGCCCAGAGTCAGGTTTGTCCCATCAAACGTCAGGTTTGCCGAGTCCACCAGCGCACCGCCAGTGCTGGCGTAAGTCACACGACCCGAAGTCAATCCCGAGTCAGCAAGGTCAGCAACCGTCAGGCGGGTGCCGTTGAAGGTCATGTTGGCGCTGGTGGCCAGCGTGCTGGTGGAGTCGGCGTAAGGAACCCCGTTGGCTGTGAACGCTGCAACCCCAGTGATGAGGCCCGAGCCACCTTCTTGCACAAGCACAGACCTGCGAGCAGGCTGGGTCAGGATAACGTCCTTGGTGCCGGTACCAAAGTTGACCAACGACCCTGCGTTGCTGGAGGCCAGCACGGTTGCACGCGACAGCGTGTTACCCGACGTGGTGTACGCGCCAATACCTACTTCCCACGCACCGTTTTGCGCATCGATGATGGCGTAGTACGTGGTGTTACCGTTACCGATGACTGAGAAGGCTTGGAAGCCGGAGTAGGGCCCAGCCAGTGTAAGTGTGCCCGTGCCGGAAGTAGTAGTCGTCTCCCGGACACGATCAGCGATAACGAGTGGCATATATCAAACCCCTGTCAGTACATCTTCAGCAAACCAACGCTCTTGCTGGTTGCCATCTTGGTCAACCCACTGCAACAGGTAATGGACCACGCCATCTTCGTCCATGCGCAGCGCAAGTACGGGGCCCTCGGGGACAACCGTGCGGACTTTGACAACTTGATTTCGTGCGAATTTAGTGGCCATGATTCACCTCAAGCAGCGTCAAGGGAAAAAGTATACGATACTGTAATGGTGTCACCGGACACCACACTGCGGTCGCCCGGAGCTTGGAAATCAGCAGCGGAAAACAAGATACCTGTCGTGCCACCTTTGGTGTTGTTGCTTGTCAGGAACGCCCCACCAACCACCGTAGTGCCGTTGATGCTGTACGTAGCAGGCGAAGCCGAGTTTGAAATCACCGAAGGGTCAGCCGTGGTGGCCGTACCAAAAGAGCAAGCCGGACGTGTGGACTGGCTGTATGCCGTAACTTCTGTCCATCCTGCATGTGAAGCCATCGTGTCGCCATCGGCGGGGTTGTTGGTGCTGCCCGAACCGTACAGACCGAGGAACCACGTAGCGGTGTAGCTGCTACCGCTAAAGTACTTGGTGTTCATGTCCTGCAGGCCCACGTTCACCACGAGGTTGTGCGACTCAGCTTCCCACTTCAGGCTACCGTCTTCGCTGTGGCACGCGATCTTGAACACACCGCCACCCTTGAGACCCTCGCCAAAAGAGCGTGTGGCGCTGACGCCTGCTGCCACGGTATCTGTAGAACTTGCTTTTTCGATAGACATGATCGCTCCTTATGCGAAACGTATGAGCGCAGCGTCAGCCGTGTTGGCCGGTGTCTGCACAGTGAAAGTTGTGGTGGTCGTTTTATCGGCCCCGAAGTCCAACACCGCCACGGCCAAATTGCCAAGACTTGTATTGTAGATAAGCGCACCGCGTGCAGTGAAGCTGGCCGGGTTCCAGACCACGTTGTCGAAGTCCAAAAAAGCCGTTGTGCCAGACTGCTGAACCGTCACGTTGGTCAGCGTATTGCCGCCAGCAGTGTAGCCTGTACCAACAACCTCATCGGTTGTGGTGTACACCAGCGTGCCAGCGCCAAGGTCCGCATTGGCGGTATACAAGGCCATCTTGAGCGTGCCTGTAGCCAGAGCCTGCAGTGCAATGAACTTGGCCTGCGTGGTGAGAGTTTGGTCAAACGCCATATCAAGTCACCGCCTGTCGGTACTGCCCAGAGCGGTAAGCGTCTTGTCTTTCGAGTCCGTCACCCAGACGTTTTGCAAGTGCGAGCGCCTCTTTGTACTTGCCGTCGTACAAAGCCACCATGTCTTGCTCACCCTTCATGAACGTGATCGCTTCAACCAAAGAGCCATACAGCAGCACCGTATCAAAGTTGTCACCCAGCCACGTCCGCCCATCAGCCGTCACGGAGATCGACTCGGGGTAGAAGAAGTAGTGCAGCTCCACGACATACCGCGCATCAGGCGTTGGACCCAAAATGAACGACAGCTCATCACTGTTGGCAAAAGACGGGCCAAACAGCGCGTAGTACTTGGGGAACCCGGTGGAAGAAGGGGTGGGGTACGCCTGCCGGATGAAGTTGACGTCCTTGTTGAGCAAATACTCGTAGGAGCCGTCAGGAGCCACCGCAGCGATGGAATAAGACGCCAAGAAGTCGGCTGGGCAAGCCAGATACTTGTTGTTGGAGGAAGTAGCCCCTGTCACGTTGCGACGCAACGAAGGAAACTGCACCGTGTTGAAAATGCGCTGCTCGGCCTGCTGTACAAACACCGGGATGTTTGAAACAAAGTCCTGATCAAAGTTCTGCGTGTAATCGCAGATCGCTGCTTGCAACTCGGTGTAGGTCATGCCTTACCTCATGCCATTGGGCCACGGGCCATGACGCCCTTGGTGGCCGCGCCAGTGCCACGAATCTTGATACCCGAGGTTTTGACGCCGGGGTACTCGTTGCTATGGTTATTGGCCACAGTCACGTTGGTGTCCGCCATGTGCTTCATGGCGTTGACCTTGGGCAGCACGGCCTGCTTGGGGGCCGGTTTGGTTTTGTAGGATGTGGCCATGATCAGATGCCTGTTCCGCGCACGGTACGGGTCGGCGCTTTTTGGTTGGCGACTTTAGCCAAGTTGCGACCCATTTTCAGCATGTCGCTGTTGGTCTTACCACCAGCACGCAGCTTGGTAGGCTTTTGACCGGGGTGCATGTTGGCCTCGTGTTTGCGAACTGCTTTCTTTGCGTCCATGATGAACTCCTTAGGATGTTGAGATTGTCACTTGACCGATTGCGGCAGTCAATACCAAAGTGTTTGGTGTCAACGCGTCATCGAAGAATCGGGAACCCCCAACGGGGGCCCAGCCCCACTGAATGTCCCGGCTGCCGCCTGTTGGAAAACCTGCCACGTTGGTTCCGGCCGTCACGTATGTTGTGTCCCTGCGGGGGTTACGCACCGCTTGTGGGTCGTCCACTGGGTACATACCGAGCTGCAGTTGTGGGTGATCCGGGTCAAAACAGGAGTTGCACACCAAGACGTTGTTGATCTTGGTCTTTACAACCAGCTTGCGTAGCTCCTTGAGCTTGAAGCGAAAGCCGCAGCGGTCACACTGCGCAATCGAATTCTTGGCACTGGCAAAACGATTGCCCATTTACGTACCGCCCCCGATGTACTGGCGACGTGGAACGAATCTAATTGCGGCTTTTTCTCTGTCTTCATCTGCAGCCAGTTGCCACGCCGTATCATACTGCTCTTTCAAAACACCCAGACGCTCAGCTCCACCGGGCACCTTCAGGGCCAAGTAATAAGCCAAGCCTGCCACCATGCAGGGTAAGAACCGGAACGGCATGTCCATCGTGTTGACGCCGTTGCCAGCGTCTTGGATGCGCTTCAAGCGCCAGTACACGAAGGTGTAGGGCTGAGAGTTATCTGGCACAGGCCAGACGGTGATGCGTGGGGTATTCAGGCGCTCAATCCAGACCTGAATCGGACGGGCCTGTTGGAGCTTGTTGGGGATCGTGGCGTAGGTCGAGACGCTGATCCGGGTGATGGTCAGGTCAGCCTGTGTTGAAGCGCTGCCCGCGCCTGTACGAATGACGTGCTCAAGCAAGTCCACAGTGTCGGCGGGGAGGTTATATGTCGCTTGGCCCGGTATCAGGTTGATGGAGCCCTGCTCGAACGTCCACATATTGATGCCACGGTTGGCCCAGTCAGCAAACATCAGGTTCAGCGACCGGCGAGCCGTGCGCAAATCGTAGCCCGTACGCATCTCCGAGCCCACGCGCTCAAACGCCTCCTCGACGATTTCTGCTAAATCCAACGTAAAATTTGCAACGCCAGATGTTGTCATGCGGCCTCCACCAGTAAGCCCGCTGTACGGGTGCCTTTGCGTTTAGCCAAGGATACCGCAGAAATAGAAACTCCTAACGCATCAGCGGCGGACTGCGTGGTGTCAAAGATTCGACCATCAGATAGCCGTACGCGCTTGCCGCCACCCATACGTTTTGGTCGCATGTACGCATCAACCGCAGCAGCATCCAACACACGACGGCTACCGACCGGTTTGTTGATGCGGGCAATGAGCTGCGCAGCTTCTACTCTTGCGCCTTTTTCAGCTTGGGACAGTACCCCACGAGTAGGGTTAGCTGCCATGTTTTCCGCAGTTGGTAGTGCGGCAGCGGCAACCACGTTTTTCACCAAACACAACTCCGAAAAAACACGGAGGGCTTCCACGCACTCCGCATTAAACACGGACCACGTAAAAATGTTTCGACCGGTTTTGGTTTGCTGCTGCCCATCCGCCATGCTGCCACCAAAGCGTTTAAACAGCGCTGCTACAGGGGCGCGATCGCACATCGACACCTTGACCTGCACAGACACGTACCCTGCTTTTGCGAGGTGCATCGAAACACACCCTTCGCCATCAAAAAGTCCTGCCAAATATGCGTCTGTGGTTGTCATCTGAAGCTCGCTGTCTTTTTGGCGATGGTCTTGGGCTGGGCCACAAACTGTTTGCCCGCCGCCTTACCAGCACGTTTGGCTCTTGTGGTGGCCGCATACTCTGCGGGGCTGAGCGATTTTATCGCCTTCTCCGGCAAATAGCGCTCTCCAGTTTTGGAGGACGGCTTCCCACTCTTGGTGCGCCATTTCTGGTCGCCCCAGTCTTTGAGGGATTGCTGGGGCGCTTTCATTACACCATCCGACCTTTGGTCTTGCCACGCTGGGCGCAGCCGTCGGCACGTTTGGAGGCAGAAACCGCGCCGCCTTTTTTGTAGTCGTCGCTTGTACGCCCAGTTCGTCCGCCGTACTCACGGCCATAATCTGAACCTCTAAATGACAGGCCCCCAGACAGCTCTGGTTCACGATCTTCGGATTCTTTGCGGTCTTTTGCAGATCGGCTTCCTGTTATGCGGTTAAACGTAAATCCACGCCCGCCACCGCCACCGCCACCGCCACCGCCGCCTTCAAGCATCTGATCGTCAGTAGGTTTTCTGCCAATTTTTTTCATAGCATCTCTCCGTTCAATCTCGGTATCCGCCGCCAGCGGCCTTGTATTTCTTGGCCACAAGCTGCGCTTTTCTCGCGCTCCACTGGCCTGCGCCTGTGCCATGCGTTGCAGCAGCTTTGACTTGACTCACGATCCGCTTGCGCAAACCGGGTTTGGTGTAGTTGCCAGCCGCATTGACTTTGCCGCCTTCAGCGTACTGCGTGAAGTCGGTGTCATCCCGGCGAGCTGTGCGCTTGCCTTTGGGCATTTTGGAAGGGGCGATGGCCCCCATACCACGGCTGGACATCATACGAATCGCCCCTTTGTGTGGCCCTTGGTCACGCAACCATCTGCGCGAGTCACCCCGCCTTTGGCCTTTTTGACAGGCGCAAACATCTTGTCGGCCATGTCCATGGCTTTGGATGTGTGCCCCGCAGACGGACGAGTTGGCTCATTGAGCATATCCTCGTATATCTTTTTGGCAGGCCGCATGCGTGGTGTATCGCTCATGGTTACACCATCCGGCCTTTGGTTTTGCCACGCTGAGCGCAGCCGTCGGCACGTTTAGACGCCGTCATGCCGCCCTTTTTCATGGGCTGGCCCTGCGCAGAAGCCGCAATGGCCTTCTGGCGCTCTTCTTCAGCCGCGTCTTTCTGGGCGCTGCGTGCAATAGCCGCTGGCAGGATGCCGCCAAAACCTTTGCCGATGAGCTTGCCCATCGCGCCTTCGCCGGTCAACATTCCGGCCAGAGGGGATACGTCACCGAGTTTCAGTCCCATGATTCTTCTCCTCAGCAGGCTTTGCCGCCGTAGGCCATTTTGACCATGGTGCCTTTGGTGTGACCCTTGGTCACGCAGCCGTCAGCACGAGTCACGCCGCCCTTGGCCATCTTCCTTGCGGGGGCTGGCTTGGGGGGTGTAGTGCTGGCGGCGTTGTAAGCCTTTTCGGCTGCCTCGGCTGCCTTCTTGTCCGCCATCATCTGGCGGGCTTCGCGTTCTGCTGGGCTCATGGCTGCTCCTTAGCAGGCTTTGCCGCCACGGGCCATCTTGACCATGGTGCCCTTGGTTTTGCCTTTGGAGGCAATACCGTCTTTGCTTGGGGCAGCAGTCTTGACCGCGCCCATTTTGGTCATGCCGCCCTTGGCGAACGGCTTGCCCTTGGCTTCAGCCATCTCGTGTTTGATCATGGACTTAGGTGCACCGGCTTTCTTCATGAAACCGATTTCCTTCTTCACCATTGCTTTGGACTCTTTCATATCGCCACCTTCTTTAAATTTGCGGCCCTTGTCCGCGTTGATGAACTCTTTGCCCACTGAGGCGGGCACCCCGGTCTTCTTAGCAAACGCTGGGTTATTCGCCACCGCCGCCATGAAGTTGTGTTGTTTTTTGCTAACTGATGGCACTTCGCTGCTCCTTCATGAAGTCGTCGATCTTGCCTTCAAGCCGGTCCAAACGAGTAAGCACTCGGTTGATGTCGTTGTGCATGTCCTGTTTGGTCACGAACTTGTCGGAGTGCTCCTCCCGGGTCTTGCTCAGCAAGATGGACAAGCGCTTGACTTCGTCATGGGAGATTTTTACCCAGAACAGAAGCAATGCCGAAGCAAACGACAGGACGGTGTTCCAGACTGGCAAGTCCATGATTTAGCATTTCCAAGCCCGCAGGCTCTTGTTGATCCGCGAGTTGGGGTCTTTGGCCGTCTTCTCGCTGGTCAGTTTCTTTTTCATGCCCTCCATCCGGGCGCAAAAAGAGTCGCGGCGTTTGCCGCCCTCGGGCTGGGGAGCCTTCAGGCCGGGTTTGCCGGGGTTCGCTTTGTTGTACGAGGCCCGTCCCTTGGCGTTCAAGCCGCCCTTCTCGGACTTGCCCTCTTTGCGCTGCCATGCTGGAGTCTTAGGCATAGAACACCGTCACTTTGGCGTTGGTCAGAGTAACGTATGCGTCAGTCTGAAAAACGATGCCGTCAGCGGGAATGACCATTGAAAAAGTCTCGCCGTTGGCCGAAGTGTTGATGGTCATAACGATGGCCCCGCTGGCTCCGCCGTCTCTGAAGACAACAGAACCCGCGCTGGTGCCGGGCTCAATCAACGCGCCACGAATACGTGTGCGCTGGTTAAACGCAGTGCCAGACGCCGCCAACGATACGGCTTTAATGTCGGTTTGCATACCCATAATCAATCTCCTGTAAAGCAGGGGCCTAAACCCCTGAGATCAATTAAGCTGCGATGACAATAACGCCGTATGTTGCAGCGGCAGCGTCCACAGGAGAGCCAGAGATGTTGGACGCACGGATGGTCACGGTATCGGTGGCCGAGACGAATGCGTTAAACACCAAGCCAGCAGCGGGGGCAGCAGGCAGGGCCATGATGACTTCATCACCAACGGCAGCGCCGGTAACAGTGATGGTCAGGCTGGCTTGAGCACCAGCGTTGATGGAAGCGAAATCCAAAGAAGCGGAGGCCGACAGAACTTTGGTGATGGTGTTGCCGTTGCCAGCAATGAAGCCGTTCAAAGAGCGTACTGGGCCGGAGAAGGTGGTCAATGCCATGATAGTTTCCTCATGCGGTTGAGGTGCATCTGTCTGCATGACGTCAGCCCGGAGCTGTCAGATACACCGGATAAGTCCGGGGTTGTGTGTTTGTATCACGGGGCAGAGGGGGTGTCAACATATTTAAAAGACCAACCCTTCAAAGGCCCACGACTTAATGGCTGGCCAGACTTCAACGCCCGGTTGACGGTAGGTGGCTTGATGTCCAACACTTCTCGCAGCTTGGCAATGCTGGGAAATACTTCTTTTCGACCTTCGCTGTCCGTGACCTCCACAGCCTTGCTGACTTTGGCCCCGTGGTCCGGCCGTTTCTTACCAAACCAGAAGTTACCTTCACCCATGAGTGTGGCGCTGATCTTGGCCCTGACCTCGGCTGACTGGGGCTTACCTCGCATGGTTGCGCGGCGCTTTGTTTTCTCTTCCTCAGACTGCACGCGTGCTTTGGACGCGATGCCGATGCGCAGCTTGGCATCGGAGGTCTGCGAAAAAGTTTTCCCCCACATAGGGTTTTTTTCCCCAAAACACCCCCTAGTAGGGGCCGTGGCATCTGTCGCAATGTTATAGCAGTAGTCCTTGCCTACGTGCTCTTTGAGCCAGACGTTTTCTGCTGCCAGTAGATCGCTGTCAGGGGTAACTTCCTCAACTACCGCAAACACAAACGCCTGCGCTCCGTACTTTGCCCATGCAGCTTGCAGGTGCTTGTTGGCGTGATCACCGCGCCGCAGCCGCCAAAGGTGCCTTGCTTTGCGCTTTTCGTAATTTACGGCACTTCCGACATAAAACTTGTTGTTGACGACGTTGATGATTTTGTAAATACACCGCATATTGACTGCCTCTGGACTTTGACACAGGTAACGTCCTGTTCCGTAATCAAAGTGTACCACAGGCGAATGGATAACGCAAATACAAAAAGAAAGGGGGCCGAAGCCCCCTCCCGTAACCCGCATGGTTACTTGGTTTTCATCAGTTCGAGCCTGAAGAACCCCAAATGCCCAACGGATCCGACCAGCCAAAGCTGTAGCGCTCGCGGGCCTTGTAGCGAACGTTTCCGGTGTCGAAATCACCGTCCATCGAAGTCTGCAAAGCAGAACGCTCGAAGTGCTTCAGGCCGTTTGGAACGTCTGTGGTCAGGAACCAAGCGTTTGTGTCGGTCAAGAAGTGGTTGACGGTGTAGCCGCCAGAGACGGTGCCCATCTGCTTCAACGCGTTGATGTCGTTGTCAGCAGTGCCAACACGCAGCTCAGTGTCAAGCAGACGCTTGGCAACGAACATCAGTGATGGGGGGATCACCAACTTGACTGGCTTGGCAGCGATCAGCAGGCCGCGTTCATCAACCCAAGCAGCGATCTGGATCGTTGCGTTTTCGATTGAAGTCTCGTTCAGGTCAACGCCGGTAGTTGGGCTGTTGAAGTTCACGCCGCCGCCCACGAGTGGGTGACCAACGCGAGAGCCGCCAGAGTTGTTACCGAACAGGGAAACGCCATCACCGCCGGGGAAAGCGCCGGAGAAGCCGTTGTTCAACACGGAAGCAGCTTTGACCTGCTTGGTGAAGGCCATACCGCGAGCCAGAGCCTTGGTGTAGCGGGCAGACAGACTGTCATACAGGTTGTCTTCCACAGCTTCTTCAGTGATGGAGAAGCCCAAAGCGATGGTTTCGTGAGTGTAGCGAGCAGTGAATGCTTCCTGCGCGTTGTCATAAGCAATGGCTGCGCCTTCTTGCTTGACAGGTGCAGCACCAAAGCCGGACAGCTTGGTTTCTTCTTCAAAGCTACGCTCCGATTTCTCGGTTTCGTAGATTTCTTTGTGCTCTTCGCCGTAGCGTGCGTATTCCAAACCGAACAAGGCGTTCAGACCGGGGAGCAGCTCTTTGAGCAGTTGTGCGCGTGAAATTGCCATGGTACTTTACTCCTTAGATGCCGACGGCGTTGGTGAAGGCATGAGCGCCGGGGTTGAACTTAACCAGCACGTCAGGGAAAGCATCAGTCACTGGGGAAGCGAAACCGATGATCTTGAACGCGGCAGCCGTGGTCACAGTGGTGGACTCCAAAGCGCTGGTGGAGTTACCAGTCTGGGTGGAACCAGTGCTGGAGCTCTGCGCAGCGGCAAAGAAAGTGTTTGCACCGAGGTCCGACTGGTCGGCAACGCCATCCAGCTGAGCTTGGAACGTCACGTTGGGGTCAGTGATCACGTATGCAGTCACCACGCCAGTTGTGTTGGCAGGGTAGTACTGGCCGTAGATTTGCTGGCCTTGTGCGTTGATGTACGAGCAGCCAACAAAAACACCCAGAGCGCCGAGATCAGCACCGCCGAGGTTGTTGGTTGTCAAGTCAGCGCCAGTGGCAGTAGCCAAAGCGACGTAACCGGCTGCGTTGATGATCACAACTTGGCCGTTGAAGATGTTGGATGCCAGACCTGCGGGGTTAATCAGGAACTGACTTGTAGCGCCAGCATAAGGCATGCCGTCGTTACGGTTTACGGCACGCAGGCCGTAGGGGGAAGCGGTTGTTGCCATTTAAGGACTCCTTGTTACTTTGAACCAGAACCAAAACCACCACCACGACTGGTCGAAGACTTGCGGTCAGCGAACAGAGGCATGCGGGGGTCATTGTTTCGCATGAAACTGTTATCCACAGATTCCATCTGGGCCTGCGCTTGTTTGGCGTAATACTCGTCACGGGCTTGTGCGCGTTCACGTGGCATCTTGCAGAGCATGAGGCCGCCGAGTTCGACGTTTCCGGTCTTCGCATTACCCTCAAGCATGAGCTCGGGATGGTCCACTGCTTTTACCGGCTCCCAACCTTCACGCATCTTGGTAGACACGTTAGTGTTTTGGGGCTGACCGAGAACGTGTGTCGCAATCCAGCGATAAACCATTCCGGGTTCAGGTGTCGGGTCGGGCAGTGCGCTCGCAGGTGTATACACGTAGCGAGTAGTTTTTTCGCGTGCCTCAAGTGCACGAGGGTTCCGGTTAATTGTTTCAGCCATTCGATTTCTCCAGTTTTGCTACTTCAGCAGCGTATTGCTGCGGGGTTAATCCATATTTTTTCGCCAACGCAACTTGCGTAGGGGTCAACTGGACTTTGCGTGCGCCAGTCGAACGAGTCGCCGGGGCAACAACCGAAGTAGGTCGTTTGGAGCCGTCGCCGGATTTTGGCTTGTCTTCAGAACCACCGAAAACTTCGGGGAACGTGGACTTCATGCGAGCGTCGATTCGCTCGAAGTAATCGTCAGAGCGGGGATCAACCCCGGAGTTCACTAGTTTTTGGTGCAGCCCTAGTGCAAAGCTGGTGACTTCCTCGTACCCCGGTGAACCGAACCACTGGTTTTTTGCCTGCCAGCGAGCAGTCTTTTCGTCCAGCTCTTGACGGGGTGCTTGGCTTTGTTGTGTTTGTACATCAGTTTCATCGACCTGTAAAGGTGCTGGCTTGAAATTTTTTGCAGCCTGCACTTTCATCTTGGCGTCAGTCATTGCTTCCTGAGCGGCAACGATCGCGTCCGAATCGCCGGATTCATACGCTTCTTTGTATTGACGCTTGGCCTTCTCAACCTCAGTCTCGGCCAACGACAGCTGCGACGCAGCGTACTGCTCAGTGCCGGTATTGACATATTGCTTGAGGCGGTTGTTCTCCGCGACCATATGCTGGGCAAGGCGTTCAAGCTCTTGCTTCTCACGCAGCAGGGCTTCTTTGGCCCGGCGCTCATCATGACGTGCGTGGGTCAACTCCTTGATGCGCTTTTTAACGCCGTCGGAGTACGACTCAATCTCGTCATCAGTGGGGTCAGCCACTTCGCGGTCCAGCGGCTTGCGGCCACGGTCCTTTTCAGGGGTGTCGTCAATGATCTCGACTTCAACCTCATCGTCAGTAGAGACTTCCAGATCGACGTTTTTGTCGTCGTCCAGTTCGTCCGGGAACTTGTACGCGTCCATTTCTGCTCCTTTTAGTATTGCCATGTGGCAGCTTTAACTGCCCACATCTGACCGGACTGAATGTCGGTAATGGCAACACTTGCCATACGAGCAATTTCAGCGTTGGGTTGATTTGTGCGCAACTCGTGAATTTCATCAATCAAGTCGGCACACTTGCGTTTAATTGCCGCCACCGTAGGGTCTTGGCTCGGGTTAAACGATAGGCCAACCGCCTTTTCGCCAAAAGTCATTGCTTGGGTTTCCATTTCTGCTCCTTATGCGCGGGTGTACCCGCGTGGGTCTTGCACAACACACTCAATCTGGTCGTCGTTCAGAACCCTGAACTCCTTACCAAACACCTTGAATCGCGTACCTGTGTAGGTGCGCACGAGCACAAAGTCACCCTCTTTGCACCAAGGCCCGGATGGGAACTTGGCAGGGTCTTTGTACGCGTCTGGTCCGACCCGAAGCACGAACAGCACGGTTGTCGCGTGTTCTTCAGCTCTCATGGTCGCAGCATCTCGAACGAGGTCGAGGGTCGTACCGGCGATCTTTTCATCGACTTCCGGCACAACGCACAGCAGCTTGTATCCCGTAGGTACGGGCAGTGCCGATGCTTTGGTTTCGTTATCCGCGTCGGCCTCGGGGGCGTCAAGCGGCTGAATGTGTTTGGGCAGTGTGATGCCGGGAGGCAGAATGATTTCACTCATCTGATTGCTCTACTTTCTCTGCAAGGTCTAGGAGATGACGCTCTGCGGTCGCAAGACCTTGAATGATTCCGCAGAGTTTTTGGTATTCGTCAAAAGAGCGACACGCTCCACCCGCCAAGTCATCGGCGTAGTTGTTCATGTCGGTGCGTAATTTTTCGCGCAATACGCGTGCGAAGTCGGAGATCATTGGTTACCGGGACCTTTCCTTTGGTTTTGGGCAGCAGCCTGTTGTCTGCTTCTTGCGATGTCAACGCCCATACGGACGCCGTCACGTTCTTGGTCAGCCTCCAGCTTGTCGGCCTTGTAGGCCGCGTCAACCTGCAACTGCTTTTCTTTAAGCTCCAGCTCATCGGCCTTGGCTGCGGCGTCAACTTGGAGTTTCTTCTCCTTGAGCGCCAAGTCTTTTTCCTTGAGTTCCAGCTCCTTCTGTTGCATTTGCACAACAGGGTCTTGTGCTTGCTGCTGCGCTTGCTGTTGAGCCACTTGCGCTTGGCTTTGTTGCAGCACCTGCTGGGCTGCTTGGGCCATCATGCCGGACAGGGCGATCTCGATCTGGGGTGGCAGCTTCTCGTCTTCGGGCGGCAGGGGCATGCCCAACTGCTGCTCAATCTTCTGGCGGTAGCCGAAGCCAACGTGCTCTGCGATGTGGGCCATCATGGCAGCCTGAATCTGCGGTGCTCGGGGGTTTTGGCCGACCAACTGCATGATGATCGGGTCTTGCATGGCCGACATGTGCACTTGAATGTGCGCCTGATGGTCTTGGTACTGAAACGCTTTTAAGGGTTTACCCTTAAGTGCATTCATGTTCTCAGACACAGGGTCGGTCGGCTTTTGGTCTTCTTCCAGCGGCACGAGCTTGTCTGCGTGCTTGATGCCTAGCACCTCCAGCATGCCCCGGTGCAGCTTAGGCAGGTCGTAAATGTCCGGGGCCATCTGCGCCAACTGGATCACGGCTTGGTACTGCACCACACGCTGGGACATTGTGGCTGCGTTGGGGTCGCTCACGGGCAGAATGTCCACGTGGCGGTAGTCACTCTTCTTGGCCCGTGGGCCTTGTTCGCCGTCTGGCTCGTAGGAGTACTCGTCGTCCGTGTAATCGCGGATGATGGCTGCCAACAACTGGAGTTCTTGCTTCAGTGTGAAGTGCACACGGGCCTGAACAGCTGTCATGACCTTGAGCTGACGCTCCAGCAGAGCCAGCGTGGAGCCTACAGGTGCGTTGGCACCCATGTCGCTGATCTTCATATCTGCTGTTGCGGCAAAACGACGGCCCTCTTCCACCACGGTGTTGAGCAACTGATACAAAGTCTGTGATGGGTCTTTGTAAGGCAGCGGCAAGATGTTGTCGCGGATCGTGCCCGAGCCCACATCCACGTCGCGGAACTCGCCCGGAGCGATCGGCGTGTCGTCACCCTTGATCCGCAGGCCACGAGACTTCAAACCGCCGGGCAGGTTGGACAGCGTGCCTGCGTCGATCAGCTGGCGCATCAAGCTGGTGGCCGAGTTGGCAAACCCACCGATCAGGTGGAACAGACCGAAGCCATATGCCCCGAAGCCGGGAATGTACTGGTAGTGCACGAAGTGCTGGCGCTTCAAGTGCAGGCTGTCGTCTTCGTCCCAGTTGCGGCGGATGGCCAGCACGGTGTTTGAGCCACGGATGTATGTGACCACGTACGGCAGCGCAACGCCTGTGGGCTCGCCATCGTCGTCTTTCTCGCACAGGGGGTCGTCCTTGAGCACCAAGTCCACGTGGCTTTCGCACAACGTGAAGCGCTCGTCGTTCAAATCAGCAAAGCCCGTCTCTTTGTCCTTGGCCTTGTTGATCTCGTCGATCGCCTTGTCTGGGGAACCGATGTCCACGTCGCGGTAGAACCCCGCCTGCTGGAGTTTGATGATCTCGTTCTCGGTCTTGCGCATGACGTGCGTGACACGGTAGCAAGTCTGGATGTCCGAGGTGCCGTAGGGCAGCAAGATGTCTTCGGCAGGGATAAATACAGACGTTTGACGCCCGAAGTTGGGGTCGAAATAGACCTTTTTGAATGCCGAACCCGTAGCCGGGAGGCTCCACAGCATGCGCTCGTGCTCTGGGCGGAACTCCTGCATGACTTCCGTGAGCTGGAAGTTCATGTCATCTTGGACGCGCATGGCGGCGTCTTTCTTCTCGGGCGTCTCTTTGCCGATGATTTTGGTCCGCACAGGACCCATGGCAGGGAAGGTTTCCGTGATGGTTTCGCTCTGGAACCTTACAACAGCCTCTGTGATCATGGGGTGGAACACGCCGGATGCGCCGTCCCAAGGCTCTGTGCGCTCTTCAATCTGCAGGCCCAGCAGTTTTAAGCCTGTGACGTAGGCTTTCTCCCACTCTTTGCGGGAGTTGCGGTCGTTCTCGATGTCGGCAACCAAGTCCGTGATCATGGTGGCCATCTGGTTCTCGGGCAGATATTCGGCCAAGTTGGCATCGAAGTCGTCGATGCTGGGCTCGCCTTTCTCAATGCTGATCTCCACATCACCCATGTCGATGTTCACAGCCTCCGGGTCTACGATCTCAATTTCGATCGGCTCCTCCGCCTCCCCTGCGGCATCAATGCCCGTGGGTTGCTGAAAGAGTGCTTTGTCAATGTTCGTGGCCATGTAGGTTCCTTAATAGTACGCTGCCTTGCGCCGGTAGTCGTACAGGTCATCTTTTTCGTCGCTGTTCAAGCTGATAAACCCACCACTCCGAAAGCGGTGCAATGCCATGCTTGTGCAGTCAACCATGTCGTCATTTTCTGACGCCGGAAAAGCCGCGACTTGCTCAACTACCGCTTCAGCCCAGCGTCTACCGGCAGGATACCAGACCATGCCTGATCTGAAAATATCTGAAACAGCATTCAAGCGGGCAACTTTGTCCCCAGTACCCCTGTGGGGGGTAAATTCTTGGACCGGAATGCCCATGCGCCGCAGCTCTTGGTACAGCGGGGTTCCGTTGGACTTCTTTTCAACGATAAACGACTCGGGCTCCCATTCCTTGTATTCCCGCAGTGCCAGCTCTTTAAGCTCGTAGAACTCCACCCGCACGTTGATCGCGTTCAACAAGATAATGTTGGGCTTGTTTTCTGTCAGGCGGGGGTGGCTGAACACTCCCCACGTCAGCAGCGCTGTAAAGTCAGCACGGTTGTTCTTTTCCGCCGCCGCGTCCAGCGTCATGATGACAAAGTCCAGCTCTGGGGGGTCTTCCTCTTCCCACTGCCGCCACCACTCGCGCTTGACCATCGCCCCTTCTTCGGATGTGGGGTTCTGCTGATACTGGGCGTTCCACTGGAACGTGGGCATCGACGCTCGGGTGCGTTTTAAGGCATCCAGATCAAAAAACTCGGGCCACAGAGCCTTCTCGCTCTCGGTTCCTTCGTTGAAGATTGCAGGAAACTCAAAAAATTCATACTGATCCGTGTCGTCGTTGCGGGCCATGTCCTTGGCCATCATCCCGATCAGGTCGTTGGGATGCCAACGAGTGTGCACAATCGCAACCCGCCCCCCGGGCATCAGTCGCGTGCGAGCTCCGAACGTGAACCACTCATATGCTTTGGTAAACACCTCGTAGTTGCCGTTCAGGATGTCCTGTTCCGAGAACGGATCGTCCACGATCAGGAAGTCAGCACCACGACCAGCCAGCGCGGAGCCCACACCGCAGGCGAAATACTCTCCGCCCTCGTTGGTGTTCCACCGACCGGCACTCTTGGAGTCTGCAGCCAGCACGACTGTGGGGAAAATGTCTTTGTAGGTGGGTTGATCCACCAAATTTCGCACCTTGCGACCGAAATCCACCGCCAAATCAGTGGTGTGCGACACCATCAGCACCTTCTTGTTGGGGAAATTTCCCAAAAACCATGCTGGAAAGTAAATCGACACGAGCTGACTCTTGCCATGGCGGGGTGGAATCGACACCGCAATCCGGTCTTTGCGGTTGTACGCCATGTCTTCCAGCAACTTGGCCAGACGCTTGTGGTGTTTACCCACCTTGTAGTCCGGGCTCATGCGCTTGCAGAACTCGATCAAGCTATCCCGTGCCAGCTTTGCGGCTTCGCGCCGTTCCAACTCGGCCAACGCGGCATCAAACGCTTCCAAATCCTCCGCATCCATCTTGGCCAAGTCCAGCTTGAGCAACTCCTCGATGGTGAAGTTGGAAAAGTCAATCATCCGCATCCTCCCGCAGCAGCTCTGCAGCTGCCGCCTTGGGGTCGGGCTCTTTGGGGCTCACATCCACAACGTCTTCCGCTGCGCTTCGCATCTCCAGCAGCTTGGCAATCCGGCTCTTGATCGAATCTTCCAGCTCCACGGTGGTCTTGTGGCGCACGGTAACTTCTGACCGCTCAACGAACAGACCCACGTCGCCCACTTTACCCAGCAGTTCCAAGGCTCGCATGCGGATACGGGCATCGGGGTGGGTCGTCTCTTCAATCAGCTTGTTGGTGACATAGGTGCGAATCTGCACAGCCGACTTGACCACGATCTCGTCATACTCACTGAGCACCGCTTTGAGGTGCCGGGCAGCGGCGCTGGTTTTGATCGCTTCGGTTTTGGCCAACGGCAGTGTGGAGTTCTGCACCGTGTTGATGGATTCATGGAACGCAGCGCGGGCAGCCACCTGATCTTCTTCCGAAGGCTCGGACGGAACCCCAAATGCGGTCAAAAACTCAGCCGTGTGGAACAGGGCATCGGTCTTCTCATGCAGCAACAGCATTCCTTCCCGCTCGGATGGCAGGGGGACGCTCAGCTCTGGTGTCAGCAGGATCATGGCCGCATGATACAACATAAAACAGTATCGTGTGTAGTGTGTTCTGGAACGGAAAACCAAAAAATTTTTTGCAAAAAATTTTTCGCATAGGCGTTTTTTCGAGAAGGGGGGTGGGTTCTAGGAATCAAACATGGCTAAATGGGCGAAACGTTAGAAAATTGGTTTTTGTTTGAACGTAATACAGTGCATAGAGCAGCCATGCGGTCGCGCCCAAAAGGCTTGGTGGGGGTACGGTGGGGTCGCGGGGAACTGGTTGCCCATGGGGGCGACGCGGTGCGCGGGAATTCCTACTGGTAGGAAAAACAAAACGTGACAAGGCGGGCGAAACGATGTTATAATTCACTTACCGGCAAACGATCAAGCCTGATCGCCCGGTTAAATCGAAAGGGTTTACATCATGATTGACACAATCAACACATTCAAGACAGTCGCAGCATCAATCTACAATGGCGTCAACGCATTGGAGACAATCAACGAACAAGCCAAGGCCTTGAAGGCCGGGGGCATTGTTTTCGGGAAATCCAAGAAAACGTGCCAATACCGTGTGCAACTTGGTGACGCCATGAAAGCCCAATTCAAGGGCAAGGCTGAGAAAACTTATAGCAACTATGTCACCGGGTTTGTCGCTGCAGTGAATGAGGGCGTGCCCTTTTCATTCTCCCATTCGAAGGGCAAGGGCAAGGCGAAGGGCAAGGGCACGGAAAAAGATACAAGCATTTTCCCCTTGCTTGCCAAGTTATTTGGACATGAGGATTTCAAAGTCACCACAATGGCGATGCAAGCCCGATATGAGGATGATGAGGGCGACTTGTCAGATATTATTCAATCTATGCTTGAATTTGAGGGATACGAAATCACCGAATAATCCTACCCGGTAGGAATTCCAAGCCCGCTACATGCGGGCTTTTTTGCGCCCGCTTCATGCGGGCTTTTTTGCGTCTGCTCACTTTGGTTCGCTTTCCACGCGAGCACGTATGCTCTTTTGGCCTCATGCTGAGGGAACTGGTGGCTTTTGTGCAACCACGCAACCACGCACGCGTAGCCACGCAGCCACGCATTTTGAGTAGCTTGGTTCACGTTTCTTTTTCGCACGTATTCTCTTTGGTACTCAGTTGCTACGCCGTGTTCCAATGTTCCGAGAAAAGCAACGTGTTCCAGAGACGTTCCAAGAACATGTCGGAACATCATGTTTTGTATTGTTTGGTCATGTCTTGCATGGATATTCGGCAGGATTTTTTTCTTCTTTTTTTATTTATATAATACTATATACTACTACTACTACTACTGTTCCAGAAACCCAGCA
>Ga0315903_10000398_pt1 | contig 65128 bp, 47 predicted proteins | sample LakEriMetagenome_7_FD_203524 | JGI IMG/M metagenome (GOLD analysis project Ga0315903, IMG submission 203524) | Freshwater fungal communities from buoy surface, Lake Erie, Ohio, United States - Buoy 2 MA119 | ecosystem: Environmental > Aquatic > Freshwater > Lake | place: USA: Lake Erie, Ohio... | reverse complement strand
TTGGTATTGTATTGTCTTTAATTCGTATTATACAAGAATGCAATAAGAATAAATTACGAGGACTCAACAGAAACAAACAAGCAGAAGCGATGCAAAAAGAAGTAGCGACCATATGCATTAAGAAAAATTTATTGACTATGTGGAGATTAAATAAAATTATCAAACAAAAACTATCTCCGGAAGATTACAAGCTCTATGGTTCTGAACTTAAAAAAGCTATTATGGAAACTGGTCCAGAACTCACGGAGGATGAAATTATTACTTTAGTGGAGGCATCCGATGTTTAGTATATTAATGTGGTGTGTATATGGCGTTATGGTAGGCTCTATTGCTAAGTCTATAGTGCCCGGCGAAGAAAGATTTGGTTTTCTACAAACCATAGCTTTAGGAGTCGCTGGTTCATATACGGGTGGAGCGATTCTATACCTACTAGGACAATATTCTGCTGTTTCTCCAGCGGGTATTTTAATGGGTATTGTTGGTTCTGTTATAGCATTGATGGTCTATAACAAAATCACAGCCAACAAGTAATCCAACGCTTGACTTATTTCTGTCGGGGTGTTAGAATAGTCTATCACCCAAGAGGAAAAAATGAGACCAGCGTGGACGGATTATTTCTTAGGATTAGCTAAAGTTGTGTCTCAACGTAGTCACGATGTTCATACGCAGCATGGCTGTGTTATTACAGATAAAAAGCATCGTATATTAGGAGTAGGATACAATGGATTTCCAAGGAATATGCCGGATAATATTCTTCCTCTAGACAGACCGGCTAAATATAAATGGATGATACACGCAGAAAGAAATGCCCTTAGTAATTGTGTGGTTAGGCCAGATAATGGAACCGCATATGTATCAGGGCAGTGCTGTAATGATTGTATCATGGCACTATGGCAAGAAGGCATTGATACTGTAGTTATGTCAGATAATCATGGAACTGTTTTATTTGATGAATCAGAACAAAAAATATTTGATACATTTACACAAAATAGTGGTATCAAAATCATCAGGATAGCACCGGATCTTTCGTGGATTAAAAATTTGTGTGGTGTATTGTAGTATACAATGATGACGTTTTATTACTCTTATTGTCGGTGACGCCACAAAAATGATCGAATCCATCTCTAATATTAGTCACCACTCTTTCAAGATCAATTAATTAAGTTACAAGGAGAAAATATGTCGGCTCTACAAGAATTGCAAAATTATACTTTCGTTAGTAAGTATGCTCGTTGGCTAGAAGATAAAAATCGTAGAGAGACTTGGAAAGAGGCGGTTGAAAGAGTAAAGAATATGATGCATACTATGTATGCTGACAAGGAAATCTCTGAGGAGATTGAATGGGCATATGATATGATGTACAAGAAAAAGGTATTAGGTTCTCAACGAGCCTTACAGTTTGGTGGAGATCCTATCCTAAAGAGACACGCAAAGATTTATAACTGCACAAGTTCTTATTGTGATAGACTAAGATTTTTTCAAGAGTGTTTTTGGCTATTGCTCTGTGGTAGTGGTACTGGATTTAGTGTACAAAAGCACCATGTTTCCAAGCTCCCAACACTAGAACACAATGTAGAACAAAACGACCAAGCATCAAAATATGTAATCGAAGATAGTATCGAAGGATGGGCTAATGCTTTAGGTGTGCTATTAAGTTCATATTTTAGTAAGCCAATCGAAGAATTTAAATCTTATAAGAACACATATGTTATTTTTGATTACTCCAATATTAGAGCCAAAGGTTCTTCTCTCGCTAGTGGTGTTGGCAAGGCCCCAGGGTTTGAGCCACTGCAAAAGGGACTAGAAAAAATTAGAGCCTTATTGGATCGTTGCGTAGCCAACGGTCAGAAAAAACTAAGACCAATCGACGCATATGATATTGTGATGCATAGTAGTGATGCTGTTTTGAGTGGTGGTGTTCGTCGCTCTGCTAGTTTAGCACTATTTAGTCCAGATGATGAAGAAATGGCCAAAGCCAAAACAGGTAACTGGTATATCGAAAATCCTCAAAGGGCCAGAAGTAATAACTCGGCGCTGCTTCTAAAGAACGAAACAACATTTGAAGAATTTAAGATTCTTATGGAAAGCGTTAAAGAGTTTGGAGAACCAGGATTTATTTGGAGTGAGTCCACAGAAATGATTTTTAATCCATGTGTGGAAATTGGTATGTGGCCAGTTGATGAAGAGAGTGGCAAGAGCGGATGGCAGGGATGTAATCTGTCAACTATAAACTGCTCTAGTGTTACTGACGAAGATGATTTTTATGAAAGGTGCAGAGCCGCATCAATTATTGGTACTTTACAGGCTGGCTTTACTAAGCTTGCTTATCTCGGTGATATTAGCGAAAAGATTTTTGATAGAGAAGCCTTGTTGGGAGTATCACTTACAGGCACAATGGAAAAGCATGATCTTGTACTCACAGAAAAGGTCTTAACCAAGGGGGCAAAGATTGCTGTTGATACTAATAAGCAACTAGCTAAAAAGATCAATATTAATCAAGCCGCTAGAGTTACATGCCTAAAACCAGAGGGTACTAGTAGTAGTATGCTTGGCACAAGTTCTGGCATCCATCCCCACCATGCTAAACGCTATATTCGCCATGTACAGGCCAATATTTTAGAGGCACCATACCAGCACTTCAAAAAGTTAAATCCACAAGCTTGTGAACTATCGTCGTGGTCAGCAAACAACACGGACGAAGTAATCAAATTTCCGATAGAGGTTCCAGACGGAGCAAAACTAAAGAATCAACTACCGGCGGTAGAAATGCTCGCTGTTGTCAAAGAAACACAAAAGAATTGGGTCAATTCTGGTAAGAACAGAGCATTATGCACACAGGAGTATCTAAGTCATAATGTAAGCAATACTGTTACTGTAAAGCCAGACGAATGGGATGAAGTTACAAAGTATATCTATGATAATAGAAAATATTTTGCTGGTATAAGTCTCATTCCACAAAGCGGAGATAAAGACTATCCACAAGCACCATTTACTACCGTTTATACGAGTAGAGAGATTGTTAAAGAGTACGGCGATGCTGCTCTATGGTGTTCTGGACTTATTGAATTAGGTCTTAATGCCTTTAATAATAATCTATGGGCCGCTTGTGATTATGTATCTTTAAACCAAGCTAAAGAAAATGATAGCCAAGATAAGCTATTATTTGTAACCAAAATGAAAAATTTTGCTGGTAAGTATTTTGATGGAGACGTCAAGAGACTTACATATTGTATGAAAGATGTATATAATTGGAAGATCTATTGTGATCTATTTAACAGTTTCAAAAAGGTTGATTATACGCAACTATCGGAAACAGAGGACAATACGACTGGGATAGAGGAAATTAGTTGTGCGGGCGGTGCTTGTCTAATCTAATTTAAACTCTACTAGTAAAGGGTCCACATTGAGAAAAAAACAATCAAAAAAGAAAAACAGATCCCCTATTGATATTACCAATAATCTTGAAATAGTTACACCATATAGTGGTTTTAGAAATAGGCTCAAACCTAGAACAGAAAACCAAAAAAACTATATTAGAACTATTGCTGAAAATGGTATTACATTTTGTCAGGGATTAGCTGGTAGTGGTAAAACACATATCGCTATAGGTATGGCTCTGGAATATCTTCTTGAAGAGAAAGTTAAAAAAATTATTATAACCAGACCAGTGTTAGAGGCTGGCGAAAAAATTGGATATTTACCAGGAACAGCAGAAGAAAAATTACACCCTTATCTACTGCCTATTCTGGACGAAATTAACCACTTTATTTCCCCTGCTCTATACGCTAGTTTAAAACTTAACAATAAGATTGAAGTAGTTCCACTTGGCTTAATGAGAGGTCGCAATTTTCATGACAGTTTTATTGTGGCAGATGAATGCCAGAATGCCTCATATGACCAACTTAAAATGTTGTTGACCAGAATTGGCAGAGAAAGTAAAATGGTTTTAACTGGTGATATAGGACAATCAGATCTATCTAGACATTTGCGTGGAGGTTTCCTAAGCATGATACAATATCTAGATGGTATCGATAATATAGGATTTTCTGTTCTAGAATCTGTTGATATAGTCAGAAATCCGATTATAGCAGCAATTATTTCTAGACTAGAATCTTATGAAAGACAAAACGAATCATCGTAGGTGTTTATTACTAAATGCTGATTTTTCACCACTACGTATTATCTCATGGCAGAGGGCTATAGTATGGTCCTTAAAGTATGAGACAGATACGGAGTACTCTATTGAAATTTTAGCACATTACAAAGATGACTTTATTAAATGCTCGGGCGGACAACAATATCCAATTCCGGCCGTAGCAAAAACAAGTCATTATTTTGATGTCTATAAAAGAAATATTAATTTCTCTAGAAAAAATCTATTTATTAGAGATAATTTTACTTGTCAATATTGTGGAATTCAATATGCTCAAAACCAATTAACATACGATCATGTTGTACCTAAGTCTAGACATATAGGTAATAAAAAGCTATCTACTAACTGGACAAATATAGTTACAGCTTGCGTAAAATGTAATGCTAAAAAAGCCAATAAGACGCCAGAAGAAGCTAATATGGCATTATTAAAAGAGCCAGTACAGCCCAAGTATTCTACTTTGTACTTGCCTTGGCACAAGGATTTGATTAGTATAGGTATATCTCACGCTTCTTACGCGGAATGGGAACCATTTATAGGACATCTTAGAAATGAAAATCGACATTAATGACTTTAACATAAAGCACAAATCTGCGGACGCTTATTATTTTACAACATCAGATCATGCAGAATTTAAGGATGAAGAAGATAACTTTCAAACATTAAAAGAGACAGATCAGACATACGCGAAAAAGATCAAGAATAAGCTAGCTCGTAATATGTTAGATCCAGATAATTTTGCATTCTTTGTAAGAAGCTCACCAAATAAGAAATTGCATGATCCTTTTGAACTTCATTCATCTGTTAAGGACAAGCAACTATATAGTGCAGTAAATAAGGTTTGCAAAACAACCGATTCCTTTATACAAGTTCCTGAGACAATATTTAATCAATATGTTACATTTCTGAAGACTAATAACAGAAAACTATTTACTAAAACTCAGCGAGAGGTTGGTTGATGCCGAGTTATACGTTTATTTGTGATGACTGCAACAATAAGTTTGAGCTATTTCTAACTTTTGCTCAATACTCAGACACTCAGGTTTGTGTATCGTGTGGCAGCAAACATACTCATCGCTCTTATGCGGATGATTTAACCAATGTGTCTGGTTCTGTAATTAAATCCGACGGAGAACTTAAACTAGGAGATCTAGCCAACAGAAATCGAGATAGGCTAAGTCAGGACGAAAAAGATTACTTGCACCACAAACATAACGCATATAAAGATCAAAACCTAGAAAAACAATTACCAAAGGGCATGAGTAGACTTAAAAAACAACCCAAAATACAGTGGCCAAAATGACAGAATCCAACGAACAACTAAACGAAGAATATATAGAACTTATTAAGAATATGAAAGACCTACATCCTGATAGTATTAAGGATGTATTGGGAATGGCTTCCGCCCAATATGGAGAAATTTTTGAGGATCAAGCCAAGCTAACAACAGCCCCACACGAAATATTGATTAAGGTTAATGCCAATGTGTTAGAACAAAACGAAAAGGGTGAGTATGTTGGCTCTAAAGGAATGTTCGAACAAAACTATCACATTCCCGTACCAACGGGTGTTGTATACGGAGACTATGTGGACTCATTTTTTGGCTTCATAAAAGAAGCAATTATAGATACCATCAATAAAACAGATAATAGGACCCAAGACACAAAGGACACATCCGATGCATGAAGATTTATCTAACGCAATCTTTGCGATAAACAGCAAATCTAAAACAGAAAAAAATATTTTCTATACTATTAAAGCACACTCAAAGACTGTCGATGACAGTGGAAACAGCCTGTCAGATCACGACTCAGAGTATGTTTATGCTAAAAAATTACATCTTCAAAATAGATGGAAATTCTTTGTAAGAATAGATGAGAATAATATGCTGTATAACCCATACAATATATATGGTAATGTTAATTCTAAGAAGAATCTTATTAATAAATCTAATGAGCCTAAAGTGAAGTTTAAGGAAACTAGCCATAATTTATTTGAAATGTATTTGACATTTTTGCAAACACAAAATATGTCTATCTATAATAACATAAACAGGGAGATGGTTTAATGTCTAAAAAAATATCCAACACAACATCTTATGCTATACAGTGGCTTAACCACAAAAAGGTTCCAGTTGCAGACATAGCCAAAGAACTTAATATATCAGAAGAATCTGTTAGTGCTGCATTGGCAGAAACCACAGAAGAAAAGGCTAGTAGAATTAGTAAGTTGATGATTTCAGAAACAGCAGGAAAAAGAAATAAGGGTGTGGCCATAATGACAAAAGAGGCATCTTTTTTGTCTGACGAAGTAGCTAAAAAGACTACTAAAGGAAATAATAACAACACCAATATTTTTAGACCTAGAGGCTGATTAACTTAATCATATTTATGTCGGACACCTATATATCAAAGTACTCCAATAATAAGGAAGTATCTGCGGCTCAATATATAACTGAAATCATCTGTGAACATCAAGCAATAAGAAATAAAAAAGATTTACACTTTAGATTTTGGGTATCTGATGAGTGGGCTGTATATTTTAGAAATCAAATATCATCAGCACATAAACTGCTTAAAAAATATTCTTCGAAGGCTATCGTGTTGGCACTAAAAGATAAGGACGCAGCCAAAATATATTCCTTGCGAGCGCCGCACCTTCTGCCTATCATAGACAGATATCAAAAGATTGTAGATGCAGAAAACAAGACATTATCTATACAATTAAATCGATCTGATAATGTTAAATATAAAACTACAACACCAAGTAAAAAAGGCATCATTTCAAAGCTCAAGGAATTAGATAATGAGTAGTAGTATAAAAACAGAAGTCAAAAAAGATTTTGGCGATGATATAATTTTATCCGGTAATTCTATCGTTGATAGAAAAGTAGTAGTTATACCGGTTAGTCCGTCTCTAGATATGATATTGAGCGGTGGTGTGCCAGAGGGTAGTTTCGTAGTTCTAACCGGACAACCTAAATGTGGTAAAACTGTTACATCACTGGACTTTGCTGCTACGGCACAGAAGCCAGAATACCAAGGCAATCTTAAGGCACCTAGAGAAGTGTATTACCTAAATATTGAAGGTAGAATTAAAAAGCGTGACCTAGAAGGTATCAAGGGATTGGATCTAAATAGATTTCATGTAATAGGTAGTCAGCAGGGTAAAATATTACACGCAGAAGAATATCTACAAATAGCTGAAAAAATTATTAATCAAGAACCCGGATGCGTACTCATCATAGACTCGTATTCTGCACTATGTACAGAAGCAGAAATTACAAGTGATATGGACAAGATGCAAAGAGCAGACGGGGCTAAGTTATTAGCTAAGTTTTGTCGTAAAGTTGCCAACGTTATTCCGGTCAATAAGAATATTGTTATTGGTATTACTCACTTAATGGGCAATCCAACTGGTTATGGTGCAGAGTTTAAGGAAAAGAGTGGTCAGGCAATCGCCTATCAAACTGACATCAAGCTCCGAGCCAAAACTTTTAAACCGTGGACAACTGGGGCAGATGGTACGCAAATAGGACAGGAAGTAGAGTGGCAAGTGGTGTGTTCTGCATTGGGACCTCCGGGCGCTACAACTACCAGTTATATTAGATATGGCCAAGGTATAGATAAATATACAGAAATTATCAATATAGCATCAGATATAGGTATTATTAATAAGGGTGGTGCTTGGTACACGCTAACATCCGAAAAAGATAGTCCTAAATTCCAGGGAGTAGAAAAGGTAAGAGCGTATCTATTAGAGAATTCTGCTGCGTATGATAATCTGGTCAAATCTGTTAAAGATACTATGGGCATTAAAACATGATTATTAAAGACCTAGACAATAATAAAGTTTCTTGGTCTATTACTGGTTGTATATCTAATAGCAGATTGCAAAACAAGTCAGATTTACATCTACTGGCCAGATCCTTGATACATGAAATATATCCAACCCTACAGGTATTAGAAGAAGTTCCAATTCCGGTTAGACGCAGCGAGACTTTATACCTAGATTTTTATTTACCACTTATTAAAAAATGTATTGAGGTTCATGGTGAACAGCATTATAAGTTTGTACAATTTTATCATCAGAATGTAATGGGTTTCGTTAAGAGTAAAAAAAGAGACGAAGATAAGCAAAATTGGTGTGTCAATAATGGAATATCTTATATAGCACTACCTTTTGATACAACAACCGAGTGGAAGGAACTTATTAGCAATGCATAAAACAGCCAAAGAAGAACTAGAAAAATGGGATTCAATCCTAGATGAATATGAACAGTCTATTGGACTTCCCAAATATAATGGGTCGCTATCCTCTGATGAATTGAATGGTTATCTTAATATGGATAGATCGCAGATAGAAAAACTATCACCAGAAGACTGTATTCAAATTTCTCTGAGATTAGCCCAATTCTCTTTGCATGTACAAAGAACATCCAACAGAGAAACTGCTAGGCACAACTGGGCAGAAGAAACTATCAAAGAAGTAATAGCTGATGAAATCAATAACTATAAAGGATATGGCTATATAGAAAAATCCATGCAGGCTATTAAGCATAATGAAAGAGCAAGTAATCTCAACTCTATAAAGAAATATGCAAAGCAGCGTATGGATAGATTATCATATATAGCTAATGGAATCAAAAATCTATCCGATATATTAGTGTCTGTTCATAAAACAAAGGTGAAACATGGATCCTAAAGAACTACTAAACGACCCACAAAAGATTAAAGATATTATATCCGTACTACAAGCACTTCTGCCTAAAGAAGATAGCGATGATGGTGGTACAGAAAAGCCTAAAAAGACCACAAAAGCCAGAAAAACAAAAAAGAAAAAAGAGCCGGAGCAGCCACAAAGCACCAATAAGTTTTTGACTATGCAAGAAATGTATATGTTTAAGGACGATGCTGCGATAGATAAGAAACTGTCTAAGAATCCGCCAATACCTAGGACTAGACATTTTGATCCCATCACAGTAAAATGCAGAGTCTGCGGTAGGTCTGAACAGGTTAACCCTGGACTCGTCTACGATCCGTCACGATACAAATGCAATAATTGCTCAATTTCTCAGGGGTAAGAATGCCAAATATTTTATGCGATCCTTCTGCCGAAAGGGCAGTTTTAGCTGGTATATGTAGATATGGCGAAGATGCGTTTTTGGATGTTGTAGATATACTCCAAGAGTCTTCTTTTACCGTAGATAGCAATGCGGTCTTATACAAATGCATTAAGCATATCTGTGAAAAAGACAACAAACAATCATTGGATGTTGCATCGATATACTCTGCTGCTCAAGAATTGGATATAAGCCATATTCTGAACAAGAAAGAAGAAGCACAGCATCTTAAAGCTATTATAGATTTTCCTGTCAATCTAGATAATGTTAGAAAATTTGCGGCCAAGATACGCAAACTAGAAATAGCCCGTCTATTGCGTAAACAGTTAGAAAATACGCAAAACAAAATATTAGAAGTTACGGGTAATGAATCTATATCGTCTATTGTGGGTATAGCCGAAGATAGTATCTTTAATTTTAGTTCATTACTTAATGATGCAGAAAGCGGACCAGAGCAGATTTCTTCATCTATTGATGATTATATCAAACAACTAGAAGAAAACAAAGTAGATCAAGTTGGTATTCCAACGGGGTTTCCCATATACGATCAGGCTATTGGGGGTGGCTTAAGAAGAGGCACTATTAATGTGATTGGTGCTAGACCAAAAGTTGGTAAAACCCTAATGTCCGATAATATGGGTAAAAACATAGCTGCTCTAGGTATACCTATTTTAAATATGGATACCGAAATGAATAGAGAAGATCATATCCATAGACTATTAGCTATGATGAGCGAAGTAGATATGAACTCTATTGAAACCGGTAAATTTGCTGAATCAGCAGATCAAAAGAATAAAATCATGACAGCGGTTGAAAAACTAAAGAGCATGAAGATTTATCATAAGAGTATCGCAGGCAAGCCGTTTGAGGATCAGTTGGCTATTATGAGAAGGTGGCTGGTCAAGGATGTAGGATTAAATGAAGATGGTACGGCTAAAGAATGCGTAATATTCTATGACTATTTAAAGCTTATGGATAGTGCTGGTATTAGTCAGGATCTTAAGGAATATCAAGTTCTAGGCTTCATGATGACCAGTTTACACAACTTTGCAGTCAGATACAAGGTTCCAATAGTGGCCTTCATACAGCTAAATAGAGATGGCATAACTAAAGAAAGTACCGATTCTGCAAGCGGATCTGATAGAATCATCTGGCTATGTAGTAATTTTACTATATTTAAGCGCAAGTCCGATGAAGAGATAGCAGAAGATGGTGCCGCTAACGGTAATAGAAAATTAGTGCCACTTATTAGTAGACACGGCGGAGGATTAGACGACAACGACTATATCAACTGCTATATGAAAGGCTGGTGTGCCAAGATAGTAGAAGGTAAAACCAGACTAGAGATTATGAACAATGTTTCTACCAAGAAAGAAGGATTTGTAGTAGATGACGAATCAGACGGCTCTCATGAAACCGAAATCCCCTTCGTATAATCAGCAGCATCTAAAAGCAATTAGTGATGCTGTTTGTGACAGAATAGAAGAACTATTGGACGTACTACATATAGACTATAAACTATATGATAAGATGGCCACTATGTCTTGTCCAATACATGGCGGAGACAATACCGGTGCGTGTAATCTATACCATATTGGAGATTCCTATAGAGGAAACTGGAAGTGTCGTACACACAACTGTCAAGATGTATTTAAGTCTTCTATTATAGGATTTATTAGAGGATGTTTATCTCATAGGAAATATAATTGGCAAAATAACGGAGATAAAACGTGTTCGTTTAATGAGGCTATTCAGTTTATTCAACAGTTCCTAGGAAACAAGATAGATATTAATAGTCTATCGGTTATAGATGCCAAAGTTAAAGACAAAAATGATTTTGTAAATACCGTTAGATATATTACAGAATCTTCTGATAAGGATAAACTTAAAATTTCTAAAGACTATCTGTTGTCTAAGATATCTGTACCTTCTGAATATTTTCTCGGTAGAGGTTTTAGCAAGGCGATATTATCTAAATATTATGTTGGTGATTGCTATGACGATACTAAAGAGATGTATAATCGTGCAGTAGTACCTATTTTTGACGATAATAACGAATATATAGTTGGTTGTACTGGTCGTAGTCTATTTGAGAAATGCTCCAAATGTAAGGCGCACCATGATCCAAGGCATCATTGTCCTAATGAAGCAGAGTCTTGGAAATACTCCAAGTGGAAACATAGTTCAGGATTTAAATCAGGAGATAACGTATACAATATCTGGGCCGCTAAACAACACATTAAAACACATAACAATACTGTTATTTTAGTAGAAAGTCCCGGTAACGTATGGAGGCTTGAGGAAGCTGGTATCCATAACGCTGTGGCGATCTTTGGTACTACATTTACAGATCGTCAAAAAATGATTGTTGATTGTTCTGGCGCTATGGATATTATAACAATAATGGATAATGATGAAGCGGGGCATCAGGCTAGAGAAAAAATTTATACGAAGTGTAAGAAAACGTATAATGTCACTCATATAGATATACCGGCTAATGACATAGCATCCATGTCTATAGAAGAGATTAAAAAACTAAATATAATATAGGATAGATACAATATGATTATCGGCATATCGGGCAAAAAGCAATCAGGCAAGTCTACGAGCGGTAATTTTATTTATTCGCTTATGATGGTCGAATCAGGAGTTGCTGCCAAAGCGTGGATTAATTGGAAAGGCCAAATAGAAATTTCTGACTTATGCGGTGATGATAATTATAAGGGGGTTTTTGATCCTTGCAGTCGCTCAACTACAGACTGGAATATACAAAAAGCTTTTCAAATTTTAGATCCAGTTATCAAAATCTATAATTTTGCTGATATTCTTAAACAAAATATTTGTATGGACATATTAGGTATGACATACAATCAATGCTATGGGTCAGATGAAGAAAAAAATCAATTAACAGACCTAGAGTGGGAAGGTAAACAACTAACTGCTAGAGATGCTATGCAACTCATAGGCACCGATCTATTTAGAAAACTTAAGACCAATGTTTGGGCCGAGGCAACATTGAAGAAAATAGACAAAGAAAAACCACATGTCGCTATTATCACAGATTGTAGATTTCCGAATGAAGTTGATGCTATTAAAAAGTATAAAGGTGTAGTTATTAGACTAACACGCAAGTATGATAATTCGGAACATACTAGTGAAATTATCTTGGATAAGGAACGATACGATTGGCAAAACTTTAGTCATATAATCGAAAATGATAATATGAGCATCTATGATCAGTGTGTTGAACTACAAAATATTCTTAAACTATACTCGGGCAATAAATGATTATTACTTATTTTAGATCTTCTAGCTTCAACACACACTCTATGTGTGAGCAACAATATTATTTAGAATATGTGCTTGGCTGGAGGTCGCCATCTGGACAAAAGGCTGATAAAGGTACTATTACTCATAAAGTACTAGAAATCTTAGCAGTTATTAAAAAAGCACAACAAGACAATCAAACTACTATTATAGACGATGTGGTTGGCGAACTGGATATAAATAATTATTCACTAAATACTATTATTGAAAAAGTATACAATTATTACTCCACACATAGTCCTCACCATAAGTGGTCACTAAAAGACTATAAGGATTGTCATAATTGGGTCTACAAAGCCATAGAGTTTAATGATGGTATGTTTGACCCAAGAAAAAGAAATATTCTCTGTCCAGAACAACACTTTGATTTTGAGATTAAGAAACCGTGGTCTGCGTATGAATATGATACAGCAGATGGTAAGATTTCTGGCAATCTTGCACTAAAAGGGACTATTGACTTGATCACGCTCATCAACGATAATACGATAGAAGTGATCGACTGGAAGACCGGCAGACGATTAGACTGGGCTACTGGCGAAGAAAAAACACAAGAAAAACTAGAAAGAGATCCTCAGCTAAGAATATATCACTATGCTATTAGTCACCTATATCCTCAGATAGATCATATTATTTTTTCTATATACTTCATCAATGACGGTGGTCCGTTTTCTATCTGTTTTGATAAAAAAGACTTAGCCGAAACTGAGAATATGTTGCGACAAAAATTTGAAATCATTAAGAAGGCAAAACGCCCCAAGTTAAACAAAAGTTGGATGTGCAATAAGTTATGTCATTTTGGCAAAACCACATTCGACAACACCCATGTACAACCTCTAATAGAATATAGAGATGGTCAGGCTTGTAGTCCCGGCACGGCAATGACTAAATGTGAACAAATTAAACACGAAATAGAACTTTACGGTATTAATACTGTAACTAATCAGTATAAGAACAAGAACCATGCATTTGGACAATATAAAGCTCCAGGAAGCACAACTTAATAAGGAGACAAATAGATGGGCGTGAATAGGAAATATATTCCTTTACACGTCCATTCTTAGGGAATCACACTATTCTCTATTGGATGGACTAAGTAAAACCGAACAGATTGCAAACAGATGCACCAAGATTGAAGCAAAGTCTTGTGCGTTAACCGATCATGGTAATATTGCGGGTGCGGTCAAGTTCTATAGTGACATGACCAAGAAAGGCATTAAGCCTATATTGGGTTGTGAATTATATATCTGTGATCAAAATCCGTCTATACAAGAACCGGCTAATCGCAAACTCTCGCACTTTATAGTACTTGCAAAAAACTATAAGGGATGGAAGAATTTAATACGCATAGTTTCTGAATCTAATAAGCCAGAATACTTTTATCACAAGCCAAGACTCGATATAGAAACTCTAAGGTCTATTGTTGATACTGGCAATATGATTGCTGTAGTAGGACATCTAGGTTCTACGTTAGCTGACATTATTACTGAGAATAATGCAATTAAAAAAGATTATATGAACCTAGGTACAAACTTTATCCATAATATTAAAGATATTTTTGGCAAGGAAAATGTATTTCTAGAAGCCCAACTCATGGACCAAGACAACATAGCATTACAAGCTAGTCTTACTGGTGCTATTAGAGATTTGGGCAAATCTACCAATACAAAGGTTATATGCACTCCTGACGCTCATTATGCAGAAAAAGAAGATGCTATGGATCAGCGTATTCTACTATGCAATAATCTCAAAACCACTTTGAGTAAAATTAATAGCAAAATACAAAACCAAGAATCGATTGGTATGGATTGTTTCTTTTTGTCTGATAATTACCACATACCTTCCCAGGAAGAAATATCTGCATTACACAATGAAACAGAAATAGAGAACACTAATATAGTTGCAGAAATGTGCGAAGAATACGACATCTTAGATAAGCCACATTTGCCATCTTTTGATTGTCCCAAAGGATATAATCCTGATGAATACCTAAGACAATTGTGTAGGAACGGATGGAAAGAAAAAATACAAAATAGTATTAGTACAGAAGAGCAGCAGAGATATGTAGACAGAATTAAGTCTGAACTAGACGTTCTACAGGGTGCTGGTTTATCTAGCTACTTTTTAATAGTGCAAGATATTGTACAGTATGTAAGAAATGAGGGGTGGTTACCCGGTCCCGGTAGAGGTAGTGCTGCTGGTTGTCTCGTATCTTATCTTATTGGAATTACCAGTATAGATCCGCTTAAATATAATCTATTGTTTGAACGATTCTATAATGCTGGAAGAAATACTAAAGATAGAATAAGTATGCCAGATATTGATATAGACGTACCGATTAATAAGCGAGAACAAGTAATCGACTATATTAAGAATAAGTACGGCAGAGATAAGGTGTCTCAAATGATCACATTCAATACTATGAAAGGTAGAGGTGCCTTAAAAGACGTACTTAGAGCATATGATAATATTAGTTTCGAAGAAATGAATCGTATTACAAAACACATTCCCGACGAAGCAAAAATTGCCGACGAACTCCAAGAAATGAAAGATGATACTGGCGAATCATCTATAATTCGCTGGGCCTTAGAAAACAATGTTGACAAACTCAAGGAGTGGTGCTATATTAATGAAGACGGAGAGTTGGCCGGTCCTCTAGCCAAAAGGTTTGAACAAGCCATTCGTCTAGAAGGAACTAAGTCTAATCAATCGAAACATGCGGCTGGTGTACTAATCAGTAGTCAAGGATTATCAGATATGTGTCCTATGGTTTATGACACAAAAAATAAACAAACTATTGCTGGTATGGAAATGCAAGACCTAGAAGCGATAGGTGGGATTAAGTTTGATATCCTTGGCGTGGCCATGTTAGATAAAATTATGACGATATCTGACTTTCTTAAAAATGGAGAATAATCATGGTAGATAAAAAATTTAATGAACTTGGTGTTAATGATAGATTTTTTGTCAATGGAATGGAATATGTTAAGATAGAAACAGTAAGAGTAAGTTGCTGCAAGTCTATCAATGCCCAAGAAGTAAATAATTCGTCAGTTAAGTCATTTTTTACAGAGGATACAACGGTACAAGTAAATGCCTAATTTTCAAAAACTTTGTGTGTTTGATATGGAAACCGATGGGTCCGATCCGGATTCATGCAGTCCAGTTCAAATAGCGGCGGTTATTGTCGATCCATTAAGACTAGAAATTATACCAGACTCAGAATTTAATGTTAGTATCAAGCCCGAGAAACTTGAGGCCGACTCTACATATACATATTCTGATTCTGATATCCTAGAATTTCATTCTAAGGTTCGTGGCTGTTCACAAGATGACATATTAAAAATGTGGCATTCTTATACTCCACAGCAACAGTCTTGGAAGTTATTCTTGTCTTATCTCGAAAAGTATCATATTAGATCAGACAAGAGATCTTGTTTCACCGCTCCTATTGCGGCTGGATACAATATCAATAGGTTTGATCTTCGTATTATCGAAAGACTAAGTAAGAAATACAACAATCTAAATAAAGAAGGTAGATCTTCATTATTTTATCCAAGAGATGTTGTGGATGTTATGAATGTTATTTTTTATTGGTTTGAATCCAATAACGAACTCAAGAACTATACTTTGGATAATTTAAGAGATTATTTAGGCATATCTAAGGAAGGCGCTCACGACGCTCTAAAGGACGTTAGGGATACTGCCGATATTCTGATTAGGTTCTTAAGACTACACAGGAACTTGGGTAAGAAGGTTAAATTTAGAGGATCATTCGCCACCAACTAATTTGTATGTCAAGTTATTTTACATTTGATTGCGGTTGCAAGTTCCCTATATCGGAACAATCTGCCACTCCAAAAATTATTTTCAATCCAGATATTACTAATATTAATCTAGCGTGTTCTAGAACATGGGAGTTAATATCAGAAGGTAATACTAAAGGCTGTTTCCAGTTAGAATCAAGACTAGGACAGTCTATGGCTAAAAAACTAAAGCCTGAAAATATAGAACAGTTATCGGCTCTGATTTCTATTCTTAGGCCCGGATGTTTGGAAGCTTATAGAGATGGTAAAAGCGTCTCTAATCATTACATAGATAGAAAAAACGGACAAGAATCCATAGATTACTTTCATCCTGCACTAGAGCCTATTCTTAAAGAAACTTATGGAGAGATGGTTTATCAAGAACAGGCGATGGGTATCGCTAAAGGTATTGCCGGATTTAATCTTCAAGACGCTGACGAACTTAGAAAAGCTATTGGTAAAAAGCAGGCCGATAAGATGGCCAAGGTTAAAAAGCAATTTATCGACGGTTGTGCAAAACTTAGCATAGTTACCACAGACGAAGCAGAACAGATATTCGGATGGATTGAAAAGAGTCAAAGATATTTGTTTAACGCTAGTCATGCCGTTTCCTATGCTATTAATGCGTATCTCTCAGCATATGCAAAAGCACATTTTCCTAGGATATTTTTTGCCTCATATTTAAGATATGCAAAAGACAAGATAGATCCACAACAAGAAATTAAAGAGCTAGTTAGAAATGCTAATAGTATGGGTATCAACATAAGAATACCTGATCTACGCAATCTTAATGAATTCTTTTACATCAAAGAAAAAGAGATATATTTTGGTCTAACTGATATCAAAGCGGTTGGGGCTTCTGTCTATAAGAAACTATTAGATATCTGTGATGGTAAGGATTTGTATAATTTATCGTGGTATGATATACTTATAGACATTTTATTAAATATTAACTCTGCCGCAGCCAAATCATTAATATCGTGTGGTGCTGTAGATTTTAGCAAAAAGAGCCGCACAGAAATGTTGTTTGAGTTAGATATTCTGTCAGCACTAACAGCTAAGGAATTAGAAAAACTTAATGAACTTAGATTAACAAAGAACTATAAAAACTTAGAACAAATGCTATTAGATGGTGTTGCTACTTTTAAGTTAACAACTAAGAGAAAAGAAGCAATCAATAACCTAATACATACCATGCAGCACCCCCCATTTTCTTTAACAGATAAAATAGAATGGATTTCTGATTCTGAAAACGGACTACTTGGAGTTGCGTTGTCTTGTTCTAAACTTGATACATACGACACGACCATGACGAACACAGACTGCAAAACCTTCAAAACATCCGCATATAATAAAAATGTTATTATTGCTGGTGAAATTTCTTCTATAAATTTTGTTAAAACAAAAAGAGGAAAAAACCCAGGTCAAGAAATGGCATTTATTAGTATCGAAGATTCTGTGGGCATACTAGATTCGTTAATAATGTTTCCAGAGCAACTAGCAGAATATAAGCATCATTTGTTTGAAGGAAATATTCTTGTGTTTTTTGGCGATAAAACGAAAACAGGAGACGGTCTGGTTGTATCAAAGTGTTTTGAGCCTATGACTTGACATCACAGGCCCGATTCATATAATAGTACTGTGACGGTTTGGTATTTTAAACATTTTTATGGAGATTATGAGTTATGAATATTGTACTATTAAAGGGTAATCTTGCAAGGGATCCAGAACTACGAGTAGTTGGCAGTGGAGACAAGCAAACATCTGTTGTCAATTTTACAGTGGCCACTTCTCGTGAATATACCAAGAATAACGGTGAAAAGGATAAGATTACTTCCTTTATCAATTGTGAAGCTTGGGATTCTGGTGCCGAAGTTATTGGTGAATCCTTTAAGAAGGGTGATCTAGTACTTATCGAAGGATCTTTAAGGAATGATTCTTGGGAAAAGGATGGCGTTAAGCACAATACCCTAAAGGTCAGGGTAAATAATTTCTCGAAGATTACAAAGCTATCGAGAGCAACATCTAAGACGGGCGACAGCAAGGAAACTGTGGCGTTTTAGTAGTAGAGTCTTATAAGACCGAATAAAACTGGGGGTCATAAACGACCCCCTTTTTTATATCTCTTCCAATATCAACACTATAATAATTATGGCAACAGATAAAAGAAAACTCAAAGTATTAATGTGTTCCGAAGCTAGCTTTTTAAGCTCAGGATTCGGAGTTTATGCGAAGGAGGTTTTGTCTAGATTGCACAGAACTAACAAGTACGAAATAGCAGAATTTGCTTCTTATGGTTTTGTAAATGATCCTAGAGATACTGCTATTAAATGGAGATATTATGCCAATGCTGTCAAGTCCGAAGATGGTAGATATAAGGAATATATGTCTCGACCAGATAATCAGTTTGGTCGCTGGAGATTTGAAAAAGTACTGTTAGATTTTAAGCCAGATGTTGTTATTGATGTTAGAGACTACTGGATGAATTCTTATCAAAGATGGTCGCCTCTAAGAAAGTTTGTACATTGGGTACTGATGCCCACAGTTGACTCTGAACCACAACAAGAAGAATGGATCGACACCTTCCTTTCTGCGGATGCCATTTTTACTTATTCGGACTGGGGCGCCCAAGTTTTAAAAAAACAAACCGCTGGTTCTGTTAACTATATCGACACGGCTTCTCCCGGTGTGGATCTAACAACCTTCAAGCCGTATTCTGCAACAGAAAAAGCAGGAATACGTAAAGCTTTAGGTGTGCCAGAAAATGCATTTGTTATAGGTTCCGTTATGAGAAATCAGAAACGCAAACTGATTCCGGAACTCTTTAATGTTATTGGCAATATATTAAAAGATAAAAATATTAGTGATGACATTCGCAATAATATATATTTGTATATGCACACTAGTTATCCTGACGCTGGTTGGGACTTGCCTCAAATTTTAAAAGAATATGGATGTATTAACAGAGTATTATTTTCATATGTTTGTAAAAAATGTAGTTTTATTCAAGCTAATGTTTTTACTGGTCCAACCAAAGTATGTCCAAGATGCTTAGAAAAAAGTATGGCACTATCCTCTGTAACTCATGGGGTGTCTACGAATGATCTATCTTTAATCTATAACACTTTCGACTTGTATGTACAATATTCTATCTGCGAAGGTTTTGGTATGCCACAAGTAGAAGCCGCTGCTTGTGGAGTACCTATTGCCACAGTTAATTATAGTGCTATGTGTGATGTGGTAAACAAGTTAGAAGCATATCCTGTGCCTATTGCTAGTTACTTCAAAGAACTAGAAACACAAGCAATTAGAACCTATCCCGACAATAACAGCTTAATTGAATATATCGTTAAGTTCTATCATTCATCAGATAAATCTGAAATGTCGAAGAAGACACGTTCTTTAACAGAAAAACATTACAACTGGGATAACATAGCACTCAAATGGGAAACATATCTAGATAAATTATCTAATAATTATGTTTCAAAATGGAATGATCCACCAAACATTCTATCTAAAATCGACACAGCATCTATACCCGCCAACCTTTCTAATATAGATATAATTCAATTTGTATTTGATAAATATTTAAAACATACCTATACTCTAGACAAAAACGTTTTGGATATGTTGAAACAAGCAGATTATGGCTTTACTATCAATGGTATGAGCATATCTGGTTACAATACTAAAGACATGATAGATTATTTTAATACTCTAATTGATAATAATAATCAAGCAGAATATGCTAGAGTTAATGCTCTCAAGTTCAATGATGATTATATAGAATATGCTAATATTAAAGATCACAAATAATACAATATGAACAAGAAAAATATACTATATCTCGGTCCATATCAACAACCAAACTATGTCGGCCAAGCATCACTAAGAAATTTGCATGAACTATCTCAGGTAGAGCATCTAAATATTATTGCCAAACATATACCTGTTGATTCAAATGATATATTCGATATCAGTAGTATTTTACCAACACTAGCTTCGTCTCTTGATGATATCACGCACCTAGATGGCATCATACAAAATCTCCCTTTAGATTTTCTGGCTATCAATCATTATGTGCCTAATATTGTTATTCCTTTTATTAGTCCATACATTCAATATACAAATACAGACATTCTATCTCACTATGCTGCGATATTAGTAGACGACATTAAAGTAAAAGAACAGATTCAAAATAAAAATACAAATGTGGAAGTATATGAGCAAAATATACCTCTTATTCTTAATCAGTGTCATAAAGAAAGATACAATATAGGCGCATACGATCATCTGTATAAGTTTGGATTCATGGGATTATATTCTAAGGAAAGTGGTATTATACACAAACTAATTCAAGCATTCCTAACAACCTTTAGAACTAATGACGAAGTATCTCTATGCATCCTGGTTACTGCTACAGACAAAGAGAAGTTAGAATTAGAGTCTTTCTATTCTGATATGAAGCAATCCTTAAAAATTACAAATTATGATAAAGTTATTTTTATGTTCAATAATTGTAATCATATGGATTCTATAAGATTTCTTAATAATCTAAACTGTTATTTATCTTTAAATGCATATACTAAATATGTTATGTACGAAAAATATTGTAAACAACATAATATACCATATGTCACACACAAAGATGTATCTCATATCCAAATGCCCATTATACCTATTCTTAATATAGATGACATACAGCTTAAACAAAATTCATTAACAACAGATAGTATATCTAAAGCATTATTACAATCTATAAATAACACATCTGTACACAGAAGCAAAAACACCAATAAATCATTATCGGATCTAGTATGCAAAATAATACAGTAACATTTTCAGTCATTGATTCTATATATAATAAAATTAAGCAGAATCCTGCTAACATTATATATCTCAAAACTGGTTCTATGTTTGATCAGGTTATATGTTCGTCTTTAAATCATAATGTTTTTGTATATGGTTCTACTGATGAAATAGATTTTAATTCTATCAATTACGACTTCTGCATAGCATCTGAACCTATATCATACTCTCAATATCAATCAAGAATCCAGGCGCTTAATATGCCCTCTCTATTATTGGTGCATAATCATCCTATCAGCAATATTAAAAAAGAAGATAAGTTTTTACTAGCGAGATATTTAACCGATGTACAGAAGGTATTTTTTGATATTAATATAGCAGAAAACTGGGCGATTGGTTATAATAATATTATTGGTTACGGATTTCCAGATATAGTGTCACAGGAGATTAAGAAAACAGAATCTGTAGTGGTGCTAAATCCAAATAATATAAGACAAACGGCCATACTATACCAATCTATAAAAAACCAATATCCTAGTGCTAGTATGGTATCCTATAAAGACTTTGTAAGCTTATCGGATTTACTGGCAGAAATATCCAAATACCAAGTAGCCATATCAATAGATTATATTTATGATAGTATAGTATGTGGTTTATTGGGATGTCATACAATAACCACACAAAAAAATAAATATTTAGATTTAGAAATTGTCTCTAATTTTTCTAATATAAATTCTATTATAGGCCAAGCACTAGACAAACCACCCAAATCTCAACACAATATTTATGACACTCATACTAGCATGGTTATAGAACTCGACAAACTCATCAATACACGAAGAAATAAACTATGAATAAAATAATCAATATCAAAATACAAAGTGGGGATCACACAGGTTTCCAAAATATACATATAAATGAAATTAATAATATACCAGACTACTCTGTTGACGTTTTACGATTTGCAGAATTAAATGCATTATCCTATAATTTGTGTGAAACAGTATTAGTACAACTACTAAATAAAATTAGACCACAAACAGGCCAGTGCATCATAGAAATTGTAGATATGTTAACTTTATCCAATGGATATGTTAACAAAATGATAGACTCTGCCACAATGTCTCAGACTATAGAAAAAATCCATAATAGTATTGCCTTTGTTGATATTAAGAATATTGTAGAGAAATATAACAACGCATATTCTATTGTAAAAATAAATAAAAACCCACAAAATACCACAATAGTAATAACCCTCAAGAGAAACTCAATATGAAGACATTATGCCAAAAATGTATCTTCGCAGATCTAGCAAATGCTGAAGAACCCTGTACGATGAATATTATCAATAGAATCAAATCATTCTATACAATTCATACAGATACTAGTGGCTTTAATGTTATAGACGATTATAGATGTTTGTATGGATTCGATCTTGCGACATATGACAAAAATAAACAAGATATAGGAGGTATTGATAAGTTAACTAGCGAAATTTATAAACGTTGTGAAATACCATACTATCTTACAATATTTGCTACAGAAAATACTATCACTAAGATAGCAGACCAGATCAAGCTGATGCCTATTAAACCTAAATATCTTTCGGTAATTTTATTTGCTAGCAATAATACATCAGATATTATCAATACTCTCAAAGATCACCTTTCAGATATTTGCGAATGGAAACTACACAATTTTTTACAGGAAGAGCCTAAAGAAAAAGCTTTGAACATAGTATTTGATACAAACAAAAATAAAAACCAATCGCAGTATGCTTGGATAGTTGATAGTAATAATATGCACGATTTAGATAAGCAAATGGCGGATATCAACGAAATCATGACCATAATCAAACCTAAAGCGCATATGTTGTGTAGAACTCCGTACTTTTCTTTGGATGGTCTATTTATATCTTTTGATAACTTCCGTCAACTATGCAAAGAAAATGAACAATTAATTTCTGAAGGCGTTACGAAAAACATAGAACATATACTAATTCATCAATACTAATATGGATATCTTAATTATAGCACCAGAAATTACTAAAGGGATGAAGTCTATAGGATCAAAAGCCCTGCTTAAAATTAAACAATCAATTTCAGTTATAGAATATCAAATCAACGAAATCAAAAAGTATAATAACCATAGTGCAATTACTATCGTATCTGGTTTTGAGCATGATAAAATACTTAAACTATATAGTGAAAGCAAAAATATTAACATAGTCTACAATCCCGATTATGCAAGTACGAATCATGGTGCGTCGTTGTCTGTTTTTCTAGATCAACTGAAACAAACCCAAAATCTACTCGTAATCACTAACGGTGTGCTTTTTAAAAATAATCCATTCAAGATCAAACCTGGGCAAAACCATATATCACAAATCTACTGTATTAATAAGCCAAAAACTAATTTTGATATAGGTTATATTGGTGAATCCTCCATAGAATACTTGTTCTTTGATTTGCCAAATAAATGGACAGAGTGTGTTATGTTTAATCCTATGGCATTAGATGCTATTAAAAATATAGACAAACAAAGAATATCGCAAATGTATTTATTTGAAATTATTAATCTCCTAATAGAACAAAAGATTCATTTTAATGTACAGACCACAGACAAGAAAAACTTTATGAAGATAAATAATGTTAGAGATATTCCAAAGGCCAAGGTTTTTATATGATAATACAAGACAATAATTCAAAGCTAACTAAAACTATAGCATCTTATTTACGCAAAACCCCGAATACAAAAATTCGACTACTCCCGATAAGTTCCGATGTATACAAAATTAGCTGCTTGCATCAATCAGAAAAAGATTATTTATTTATTGTTTCTGGCCTCACTAATGCGATTGCGTCTTTTATTGAAGAATACCATAAAACATATAATATATATCTATATCATGATTATGATTTTTCACACCCTATATTAGATTTATGTCATAATATCACTACACAAAAAGATACTGTCATACCAAATGCGATTAGAATTCCAAATATTCTCAATAATATAGACTTTTATCCACAAGAAGTAGAATCCTCCAAACAATATAACATATGCACTTTTTTAAATAAGCATTATAATATCACACAGGAACTTATTAAGTTTTGTGAACAAAATAATATAGTTATGTTTGACGCCATAAGCCCTAATCCATATAATTTAGGAAATACCACAGAGTCTGAAAAAAACGAAATTCTGAAAAGTTCCATGCAGTATTTAAATATAACGAATGAGTATGCAGCAGAAGCTAGTATTGTGGGTTGTGGTGTGCTACGAATCGGACCCGGAGGAGAGCTAGTAAAAGACTCACAGATAGAACACATTACAGTAGACAACTTTTTATCAACCATACTAAAAGTTTAAATATTATGCAACATAATTTAGGATTTATTATTAAGCAGCTGCGTAACGATATATTTAGTCATGATATCATAAACTTGGTGTCTGACTTTATAAAAAATAGACCATTAAGCAATATCTCTATTTTTACTGGTGGTTGTGATGCTATAGATACAAAAATGGTTCCGGTACTCCACATTAGCCATGCTTCCCACTTTCCAGCACATATTGTAGCATTAGATTTAGATTCACTAATTTTTAGTGCTACATTTGTACAAAAACAGGGTTTGACTTATTATGCACAAAGTATACCTTGGGCCAACAAGATCTATGATTATTCTTATCTGAAGCAGTTGTTTAGTCCCAAAGTGGTTAATAATATTCTGAGTGCGAATACAGATATTGCTAATATGTATACTAAGTTTTTTAATTACGAACCAAGAATATATGAAAAATTAACTTATGGTGGTCTATATGAAACAATATAACTCATTGTCTGATAGCGAAAAGAAAAATTTATTGAATGATCTGTATGTCAAACAGAATATGAGTTTTGCTGATATAGCCAGCCAACAGGGTACCTATGCTAATAAAATTTTAAGAGATGCTAAAAAACTAGGCATAGCAATCAGAGACAAATCCGCTGCTCAAAAGAATGCTTTAAAAACTGGTAAACATAAACATCCCACTCTTGGCAAAGAAAGAAAACAAACAACAAAAGATAAAATAGGGCTAGGAGTTATGAAGTCTTGGGAGACTTTATCTGATGACGAACTCAATGAACGTAAACAAAAGGCTAAAACAGCATGGGAAGAATTGGATATTGTAACTAAGGAAAACATTTTACAAAAGGCGAATCATGCAGTCAGAGTCGCAAGTAAACAAGGATCTAAACTAGAAAATTTCTTACTAGAGTGTTTGCTTTCGGATGGTTTCAAGGTGGACTTTCATAAAGAACAAATTTTGACAAATACCAAGTTGCAGATTGACCTGTTTTTACCTAGTATAAATACAGCAATCGAAGTTGATGGCCCATCACACTTTGAGCCTGTGTGGGGTCAAGATTGTCTAAATAAAAACATATCTTATGATCAGAAAAAGCAAGGATTAATTTTGGGCAAAGGATTAGTGCTAATCAGGATCAAGCAAACTAAGGACTATTCCAAAACTAGAGCTAAGATTATATATTCTAAACTACTAGAACAAGTTAATAATATCAAACAAAAATTTCCACCGTCAGACCAAAGGATAATTACTATAGAGGATTAATATGGCTAAAAACACTAAAAAAGAGGTTGTAGAAGTGACTAATGTAGAGAATGTTTCTGTTGAGTCGGTCAAGGTATCTCCAAACGATATTGGTTGGACAGATCATGTTTTGGGTTTGCTTTCTGACGATGAGAAAATAGCCGGTAATCCTACAACAGACGGATTAAGACGCATATTCGAAATAGCACTAGATTGCTGCGTTACAGAAGCTCGAACCGAAGTGGTACAAACTCCTGATCCAAATAATGAAAAAAGGGCCACTGTGGTTCACACCATATCTTATGTATTAAAAACTCCTGAGTCGAACGACGAAAATTTAAAATACAGGTCTGTTAGCGGCGCTGCGGACGTTTATTGGGGGAATTGCGACAAGATTTATCGTAATCATCCCGTAGCCGTTGCAGAAACCAGAGCAGAAGGTCGTGCCTTAAGACGAGCCTTAAAACTCAGGAAGGTTGTTGCTGCGGAGGAAATCGCTAAGGATATTGATGACCATCCAGATGCAGATAGTGTTAATAAAATAACCAATAATCAGATCAATTTTATTGATACATTATCTAGTAGATTAAACATAAATGTGACTAAATTACTAGAGAGCAATAATTTGGATACTAAGAATATTTATGGCTTGTCTCATGATGCTGCGGTTTCTATTATTAGAGTACTATCTGGCTACCAACAAAATATGGTTAGTATACCAGATACCTTAATTGGTTACTCTAACGAATGGAAATAAATATGAAAGTAATTTATAAAGCAAATGATAAGCTTCAGTTTGAGCTAGAAGGTTCCGGCCAAAAGGAAATCTTTAAGGAACTAGCTCTTATTCAGGAAATCTTTTCAGAAGAGAAGTGTGGTCTGTGTGGAAGCACCAGTCTACGATTCATTGTGCGTAATGTAGAAGGTAATGACTACTACGAATTACGTTGTAATGATTGTGGTGCTGTGCTAGCATTTGGTCAGCACAAGAAGGGTGGTACATTATTTCCCAAGCGTAAAGACGATGACGGAAATTATCTACCCAACAAAGGCTGGCACAAGTGGCAACCAAACGCGGCATCAGCCGGTAAATAACCTACCATTTGCTTTCTGGACAAGAAGCATCTTTCTTCAAAACTTTACCAACAAAGTTCTTGTTGCGCATCATTAAGCAGCCACACTTTGTACAAGTATCGTTTTGGAAGAATTCGCATCCTTCGCAGATATTGAGTCTATTACGAATAGTTTCTTTGTCTGCGAGGTCAGGCTTGTTCTTAAACCAGTCTAACATCTGGTCTATAAATTCATCTTGAGATTTATCTTTTTTATGTAATATTTCTCGACATGGTACAACAGGCATAGTGGTTTGTTTTTCTGTGGCTGTCATTTTTAAGCCACAATTAATACATTCGAAATCTATCCAGTTATGTGTAGTAAATACGCATAGTTTATTAGATGTTTCCATATATGTTTACTCGCATGATTTAGTGTAGTCTATTGATATTTCTATTCTCGATTCACAGCCATATTTGGGCTTAAGTGGACACAACGGATTTGGTTGGTCACATGGATCCGGTGGTACGTCCGCTGCTTGTGGTGGACACTCACCAGAACAATACACCTCTATAATATCACCAGGAAAAACATATTCATCACAATTGTCTAAAGGTGGAGAAACCGATGGCGTAATAGTTGGTGTTACAGAACTTGTAGGCGTTGGCCCAAGAGGAGTAGCTGTTGCGGTCATAGAAGGAGAGGGTGGAGGAGTACCTGCGGGCGTAGAGCTTGGAGTAATGCTAGGGGTAGGTCCAGGGGTTGATGTTGGTGTTTTTGTTATTGTACTAGTTGGTGTGGATGTTTTAGTAACTGTTGGTGTTCGAGTAGGAGATGCTGCGGGCGTAGATGTTGGCTCACTAGTTGGCGTAGGTGTTGGGGTCATAGAAGAAGTAGGAACTGGAGTATCTTTAAATTGTCTTAAGTACATATAATATTGAAAACTATTAAACGAAATTCCTATTAGTTCAACAATTTCCCAATCCACAAATCCTTGTAATAATAACCATTCTATAGCATACTTTTGAATGTTATTTAATAAAACTGCTGGTTGACTAGACGGACTTAATGATAAACTAGGTGTCTGTGTTGGAGTTTTGGTCTGTGTAGATGTGGGTGTGACAGTATTAGTTGGCGTTGATGTTACGGTAGATGTTGGAGTGGGTGTACTAGTAGCGGTTGCAGAAGGGGTTGGTGTCATACCAGGAGTGGGTGTGACAGTACTAGTAGGTGTTGGTGTTTGTGTGCGTGTTACTGTCGGAGTCTGAGATGGAGTCGAAGTGGGTGTGCGACTAGGAGCTGGAGGAATAGCAGATGTGACAGTCTTAGCTTCACCATTCTTTCTAAGAATTCTGGTTACAATACTACCTTTGCCAATATTTATTTTGTCAAATTTAATTTTACCAGCTATTTTAGGTCTAAGTCTTATAATATTCATATTCGATAGTTCATTAGCTGGTACAATATATGGATCACAAATAAATCCTTTTCCTCTTCTTCTAAATTGTGGCCTAGCGCCGTTATTGGATGGTGTTGCGTCAGGAGTGCCTGTGGGTGTTGGTGTGTTAGTTGCTGACGGTGTTGTGGTTTGGGTTGCTGTTGGTGTTGATGTGGCAGCAGGAGTGGCCGTAGGCTCAGGAGTTGGAGTGTTACTAGTAGTAGGCGCTGGTGTGTTAGTTTGTGTAGGGGTGGCCGTTTGAGAGATGCTGGGTGTGGGTGTTTTGGTGGCTGTAGGCGTCATAGTTCGTGTTGGTGTGACGCTTCTGGTTGGTGTGGGTGTTCTAGTACTGGTAGGCGTAGGAGTAGGTGATGGCCTAATAGGAATACACGGATAATCATTTTGAATAATTTGAGTTACCTGTTGCGTACTAATACCCAGTAAACTAGCAATTCTCGAAATATCTTCATTAATAGAATGCAAATAACAAACAGCCATTACTAATATAGAACAAGAAGAGCCTTTGCTGGGAGAAACAGAAGGAGTATTTGTAATAGTTGGTGTCGTAGTTGGGGTAGCAGTACCAGTTGGTGTTACTGTTGAGGTTGGTGTAGAAGTAGGAGTCTCTGTTGGAGTAGTTGTTGCGGTTGGAGTGATACTACTGGTTGGTGTTACAGTACTCGTGGCTGTAGGACTAGCATTAGGGGTTGGTGTTTGTGTACTAGTTGGCGTAGGAGTGTTGTCTGGGGTAGCAGACACAGTGGGTGTCTGAGTTGGCGAAGACTCGGGACGCACGGCACTAAGAGCATAGTCATATACCAGCTCCACCTCCTCATCCTGTATTAAATCAAAAGAGTTATAGATAATAATAACTCCATCTTTTTCTACATAATAAATAAATGTACAGCCGCCACTCTGTCCGGTTGATTTAGCCTTAATCTTTATCTTATTAGACCCAACAATACTATACTCAGATACATTAATTGGTTCTGTATTTAATTCAGCTACAAGATTAATAGTCCTAATAAATCTATCATTAATATATAGATCTATTTGATCTCCGTCTACCAGAGACGGATCAAAAAAATATAACTTAGAATATTGATCTATAGTTTCAAATGACATTTTATTTATTCTATAACAGGTCCGTCGAAATATTCATATGGTATCCATTCCCAAAATTCTTTTGCTTCTGCTATTGGTGAATTCTTAATCTCTATGCCGTCCACACTTCCAAAATATGCTCTAAAAATCATCTCATTTTGTAGTTTAAAGAATATAGGAGGGTCTATCATTTTACCATAATTAGCTGATGTCGAATCGGTGTCTATACATCTCCAAACAGATAATCCATTATACATTGGTCCGCCAGGAGCGGGAATAAGATCTTTTCCTAAATTACCATTATAATCATATACATATCTCTGATATATTGGATCAATAGTTTTAAGTTTTCTTGGTATAATTCTAAACTTCATTTTTATATTATCTGTACTATCTAAATTGAATATATCTTTTACTAATCCCGACCTTACCAAATTCGCAATTTTAGGATATAGATATCTTTCCTTAACGGTCAATAATGTATCTCTCATATTATCTTCACAGGACAAGAAAAATTTCTTAGTAACAGGCTCATGACCAGTTTCTATATCCTTGCCCCATTCAGCCACTTGAGGATACTGTTGTTTTTCTTCTTCTACTTTTTTATTAATACAAATTGTGCCACCGCCAGATGACTTAAATTCAAAGTCGGCGCCATTCGCAGTAGTATAAGAACATACTGAATCACATTCTGGATATTGATAATATTCAACAATAGGAGAACAAGAATATTCAGTTTCATAGAGTATTCGTGGCATAGCCTCGTCTGTAATAGAACAAGTTTGATTAGCGTCAATATTAAACCAAAAATAATCTTTAGTTTTATATTCTATTATAACCTTTGGTGGCACTCCAGCCTGTCCTGTTTGTGGAATAGTTTTAAAGACTATTTCTTGTATAGGTAATACGTTTGGAGAAGCTCTGCTATCGTTTTCTAAAATTTTTAATAATCCCGCTCTTTCATCTGATAGAGATATTAGTTTTAATTTGGCTTGTTGTTTTTTGCAGTCTGAACTTGTGTTGTTGAAATTGGGGTATTGGCATACATCTGTGGCTTCTGATGAGCTATTATATACAGTAATTAAATCTGGTATATTATCAATTACAGATATGGAGGCTGTGGGTAATATATTCGACGGCACTCCTGTGACGGAAATAAAGTCGATTCTATCTTGTATAGATTTTTTCTGTGTTTCTGACAGCTTTTGGGTAGGTTTATATTTGACATAATCATTTTCGATATATAAATATCCGGACGCTGGTACAGATGCGAACTTATCTGATTTTAGATCCATAAAATAATAATTTTGTCGATCTTTTTGTAGGATTCCTCCAACCATATCTATTATTACATTCGTTTTGTCTGCTTCTGAGATATCCTCACTAAAAAACTCTTCATAACCAGCGGTATCTTTTGCATATCCATAATCGTTAATACTAAAAGGATAAGCTTTACATAAAGAATTGGGCGAATCTACGTCTGGATCAAAGTCTATTGTGGTAGTTGATCCATTACTTTCTATAAAAATTTTATTATACTTATATCTATCATTTACATGATTATTTAGTATATTATATACTTGATCTAAATTATTAGTATCATAAGATAAAGACGCATAGACATCTGGATCTACATATGGTGTTCCATATCCATAATTACCCTCTCCCATAGCGGAATGACTTATTTTAGTAGCTACTCTTGATCCAAGCTCATCTGTGGATTTAGACAAACCCCATTTCCCTATACTAGAGTCATCTCCAATAGTTTCTGTATCTGAATATATCAACAAAACATTGTTTGTATTTTTATATAGGTATCCGGAAGATAAGGTAGTTACTGGACTATTTAATACCAACACAGTATATGATGAATTGGTAATATTAATAATATATTTATCGGTAATAGTACGAGTTATGGGATTTTCTCTATCGGTATTTGAAGACAAAGATACACTTTCATTGATATCAAAAAAATTAGCCGCCCTAGATCCTTTAATTTTGATTATTTGTTTGCCTGTGATGTTAGCTGAGGTAATATTATTGGTATTATCATTATTGTAATATTTATTGTTTATTAAAAACTTAATATTTTTGGTGTCTGGAAATCTAACCCAAGCGCCGCTTTTAATAACATAAAGACCATTGTCCGTTGCTGTTGTTTGAGAGGCTAATTCAACAATATCTCCTTCGTCAAATTTCAATGTGATAGTTAAGTCTGAGTTTGTAGGATCTGGAACCGTTTGTTCCAACCCAACTCGTAATATATTGGTGTCAAACTTATATTTAATTTCTCCACTACCAGCCAGATTTTTATCTTCTGCTACTACATCAAATTTAAATAAAGATAGCGGCTTCGCAACTTCCGGAGTTAATTTAAGATAATTATATCTCTTGAGTCTAAGAATATCAGAATGTTCATATCTATTGATTGGAACTTCCATTTTATACCAAGTAATATTATCTTTACTCAAAGACACAACTGCTTTATCTGCATATCCTTGTGCTACAGCCTCATATCCTGGCTGAAAATAGTTACGCTCTAATTCTTCTTGCATTCGCTGAAATCTAATATCATATAACATACTAATTATTGGATCGCTACGACCACCTCTACTAAAAGCTTGTTGTAATTCCCAAGCAGCAAACATGGCACCAACTAATGTAAAAAACGGAGTAAAAGAATAAAAGACGAAAGGGAATTTGATTTCTTGATAAGATAACGGTCTAGATAATTCATCATCATTAATATATCTACAATAATAATTAATATTCGCTAAATACTCGTACGGAGCATTCATATTGACTTTAGGTATGAGATAGGTCTTGTCTGTAAAATCTCCAATAAAATTATGTCCATAAATAACGGAATTAGTATCATTATTATAATCTATATGTCCTCGGGGATTTTTGTTGTTGAATTTAGGAGTTTTGGTAGTATGTACAATCAAATCCCATGAGCAAATACTATTTGCTATAGTATTACTAGTTCTGGCTAGTTCAAATGATGATAAGCCAGACAACTCCGAATTATTTACAACATTATCCATAGACAAGACCTTTTCTTCTTGTCCAAGTATAATTACTTTTAAAATAAAAGAAGTATTGAGCAATGGAATATTTTTAAATTGAGCTAATGAAGCAGATTTGACTGGTACAAAATTATTTTTAATAGCCTTTTTATACTTAGCAGAGGTTTTGTCTGAGTAGGTGTTCGTCGATAATGTCGGACCAACTGGTATGCTGGAATAAATAGGGTCATTGTTACTACTTATATAGGTATCATATTTGTTTTGATCATCAAAAACGGCCTCATGATGATGATGATCACTAAACAACAAGCTAAAATTATAATTATAGTTATCTAAGGACTCTTGATTATATAGATATATGGTTCTTGATGATGAGCTGGTGTTAGCATTATTTTCTGCGATTTTAGATAGATATGTATCTAAATCCGGTATTCCGGTAGATTCTTTATTATTTGATATGAATAGCTTATTAAAATCTGGTAAAGCTGGTAGAGTGTCATTGAATATCTCTAAAGCTAGAATCATATTTTTAGGATTAGGATAGTTAATAAAATTAATTTTAAGTTCCAGATCTTGTATTGTTAGATTATTCAATATGTTTGGCGGAAACGAGTACATTGTGGTAGCTATTCCAGGATAACAATTGCTGGATATGCTACTGTTTATAACAGGATCACATATAAAGCTATCTTCTGTTTCATTATCTGTACATCTTTCAAGATACAAATCATCTATATATTCTTGAGCTTTATACGATATACCATTAATATTTCTATACCCATGAAACCATGCGTGTTCATTAAAATACGCACCTGTATCGCTACCATTTTTTAGTAGTATTCTACTCATATAGGTGTTATATGATGTGTTTGTACCAACCGTCATACCCCTCATATCAAACATGCCATTACCAGTAAAATATAAAGATTTATATCTTGCTAATTTATATCTATGTACAGATGTAATATTAGCTCCGTACGAAGATAAACTACTGTATGCACTACTACCGAGATTATTGACTATTGATGGATAGGTAGTGGAAGTACTAGCCGGATACCATCCTGAATTTGGATGAAAATATCCTTTATTTAAAGTTACGTATCCATTAATGGGTATATCCATCATATTGCATCTGATTTTGGGGTTGTCTCCTCCCATATAATTTCTAATTAATAATCTGTCCATTACCATGGGATTGTTAGACACTATTGGATTAGATGGATTCGCACCATCTCCCCAAAAACCATTAGGTAATTTTTTTATAGATAATCTTCTAGAAGTAGAGCCTTCATACACAGGATGAAACGGTATTTCTACACCAATTTGATTAATTACTGTATTTGCATATCCGCCATAGGAAAAAACATCTGGACCAAGTATTGTAGATACTGCTGGAAAATTATACTCTTGACGAAACTCTCTTTCCTTGCCATTTTCATCATAACCCCTACCATAAAAAGTGATAGAATCTGGATCACGATCTTGTCTAAAATATCTAGCAACAAAGGTGTTGATAATAGTACCTACTCTATCTCGTTGTCTTACAATTTTATCTTGATAAAAACTTTTGCATTGAGCAGTATCGGGGGTTCCGTCTCTCATATTTTCAATAGATACAGAATGTAATTTAACCACAGTATTTAAAGTATCAAACTTAATAGAAAATTCTGCATTATTAGCTACCTGGGCCAAAAAACCCAGACCAATCTTTCTGTTAAGCAGTCTTGAAGACGAGGTGCTGTCCGTAATAACTTGTTGATTAGTCTGGGCTATATTGTATATATCACTATCTACAATCCAAATTAAACCATTTTTATTTAATGCAAATTGTCTTAAATTAGAACATATAGCATTATATTTTTGAACAATAAAATCATTGGAATCTTCTGTGGTTCTTGGCGGCACAGATGTGTCGGCTGATCCTATGTATACCCTGATATAGTCTGATGCTTTAAGTATTGACGACTTTGTAACTTGACATTGCAAAGTATACAGTCCGGGCTTTTTGATATAAAAATCCGGTCGTGAATCATATGATATTTTGTTTCGTTTCAAAAAATCTATCCTACCATTTTGTGCATAATTACTAAATCTAAAACATTCTGGACCGTCTATCAGTTGCCAGAATACATCTACATCTTCTGGTAAAGATAAATCATAATTAATTTTCATTTCTCCGTTACTGTCTGGAGTAAATGGTAAAACTATATCTTTGCCTAGATTAACTCTAAGTTTTTCAGATTTTGGCTCTATAGATATATCCCACGGAATATCTATTCTTTGTGCTGGATTACGGTCTGAAAATATTCTCAAAGATTGAGATCTTATAGTATTGTCGGTCTTATCTATACTGTTTTTTATAGTAATATCCCCAACCTTATATTCAAAATTATTATAGATATAAGATTTAACTCTATCTGTAGAAGGAATAGCAGTTTTTGCACAAAAGGTTTTATGATTAATATCAAAATAAGCGTGTGGTCCATTCGGTAGTAAAGTACTCATCTTGACTTTGCGTATTTGATTATTTTCTATTCTTAAATTAGCTGCATATTTAGTAATTAGTTTTTTATACAGCTGGCTCGGTGTTCTAATATAGTTATTTTTACTATTCTGGTTGTCTATTTTATTAGTTAGATTATTTAATTTTACTGTGATTGTGTTTATAATATTAACTAATTCTCGAATTTCTTCATTAATGGTAGTTGGAGCCGTTGTGGCAAGATACGTATTGATATTTGTTCTGATATCTTCATTATATAAACAATTAATTGTTACTCTGTCTATCAAAGGACTAGTAGCTAATATGCTACATAATTTTTTAAGTTTTTCATTATAGCACACCGTACCAATAGTTGTGCTATTACGAATTCTATCCACAGTAAAAGCATTATATATCGCCCGATAGATATGATATAGTCCGGGTGATAGGTAGGATCTAGATGGTATGCGTCGATTAGTTCTAAAATCACTTTTTTCTCTACTATTATTATAGTAGCTATAAAACTCTCCATCAGATACCCAAATCTGATAGTCTGGGAAAAGTAGAGTTTGTGCATTATTTAAGAAATTTTGACTATATGTTGCATAAAACTTTATATTATTAGTATTTTTTGCTGTGCTAATATCTATTGTTGATCTTAGGAGATTGTCTGTGTCCTTTGTTCCATAGTTGAATGTTGGGCCATTATTCCAATCTACCGGGCTTTTGTCAAGAAATTTTAGTGTATTGTTGTCTAATTTAATTAATTTATCTGATGTAGTCGCCAGTGTAGTATTATTTCCATCATTACTAATGATATTTTCTGTAGGTGACACTACTGTAAGTTTAGGCAAATCTTTAAGTGAGTATTGAGTAGTATTAGTACTCAGAGGATCATTTTGTTTATACCAATACAATACTCCGTATTCTGGTTCTATAGCAGCAATATTTGAATTAATAAACCAGTCAACAGATATAGATGATCCGTCTGTAGCCAGCACATCATTATTATCTACTACTGACCAATGTTTAAAAATTGGTTTTTGTACTGTAATAAAGTTCTCTATGCCCAAAACTTTATTTCCTACAACATTTCCGGCTAAAATTTCTTTATTTTGTACATAATTATCGTGGCTAACAATAGCTGGTAACCAATTATAAGAGTTGGTATTTGGAACAGGCGTATGGGTACTTAAAAAACTACGCATCTCTGTAATCTTGAAGTGAATGTCAGAAAATGCTCCAGAATTTTTATAGCTTAAATATACTCTTGGAGATGTTGACTGAGTTCTAGTATCATAAAGCGTCTCTTCTATCGTATGATCTTTAAGATCATTTAGAAAAGAACTATTATATATATTACATTTGTGTTTGGTATTGATAGGATACATAATTAACTGGGTTTAGCAGCCGTTAAAGTCCACAGACCGTTAATAAAAGTAAATAAGCCCTTTTGTCCAAATGCTGGAGCAAAACTGAATGGGTCATCAAAAGTTATGCTAGAAGTAGGTACGACTTCTCCCTTTTTACGTCCTTGTATATAAGACATCTCTATCGTCGCAGAATTACCGGTTCCTACTGTACCTCCAACCACAAACATTTGCTTACTCACAGGCTCATAAAAGCCACTATCTTTATCGTAACGACATAATAGTTTAGCACCTCGGGGAGCAGTATATCCACCACGGTCTTTTACAAATACTAATCTTCTGGAGTTAGCCGGTAATTTTTCAGAAGAATACTCTAGGTCATCTAAGAATCCTCTAGCTGGATATGTTTCATCATAGTCTTGCGACTTAGTTAGATCCTCTTCTAATGTGACATAAACCATTTTATAGATAGTCATAGCGTCAGAAGATTTTGTAGTCCATACCTGACGATTTTCATCCCACCTTAAGTCTATTGGCCCAACTTTCCATAGATTAGGATGTTCTGCCCAGTTTCTATAGAACTCCTTTAGTTTTTTCTTTTCTGTCCATTTATTATTTTCCCAATTCTGGGTTTTACTAATTATATCACCAAGACCAACTTGACCATCCGCATTAAAAGCACCATAGTGTTCCATATCATTTTCTAATTTACATTTATATACCTCAGTATCATCTGTCATTTTTGATATGGTATTATTGGGTCTTGTAACAGACATGCCCGGTACTTTATAATAATAATTTTGTTCCCATAGCTTCTTTCCTGAATTATAATCATCTGCAACAACAAACATATCTTTATTTTTGAGATCTTTAAATTTTACTCGTGTATTAGATTCTACTGTTTGTTTCAATATAAATCTTTTGGGATTACCATGTTCATCTACGAATTTGGCTTCATCGGCAGCATTTGGCACAGGGAATCCCTCTAGGTCGTATCCCCAAGCATGATAGATTATTGGACCTCTGAGACCAAAAAATCTTTGATTGTTTAATTTTTCTTTATTATCTGTATTTAATAAGTCTTTATGAAAATAATCTGCATTATAGCCTGTTCCAGCTTGTGTATTATCTGTATTATTTTGCATATTGCCGTCTAGTTTAATAAACTTGCCCATATTCCAACGCGTATTAATGCCCCATCCTTTTTGTGGTGGCATTTCTCCATGAGCTACTACTTCTATACTGTGTCTACATTTATCTTTTTCTCCAGCATTATAATTTCTAAATTCTCCATAAGGAACAACAATAGGCTGAAGACTTACTAAATTAATAGCGATTTCTTGTCCGCTGCCAGAGCTAGAACTGGAACTACTAGACGTACTACTAACAGAAGAAGATGAACCAAATTCTGTAATAACATTAATATCTCTTTTATTTGTAACTATATATGGTGGCAAAATCTCTAATGATTGTGCAGATGCTGTGGTTGTAGCGGTTGTTGCCAATCCGTCTTTTTTACTAACGCAATAGGGGCATTGATAGGACACCATCTGAACAGTAGCTCCATTAGTATATACCTGATCTTTTATTATACCTGTTTTATCACAGTATGGACATTCATGACGTTGATATTTTTGTAATGGATATGTGCTATAAAACTTAGTTGGATAAAAAGATACTGGCGAAAAAATACCGTCCAAACTCATGGCTGATTTTAAAGAATATTCTTTAACAAGATCTGCGGGAGCTTCTTTTGATTGATATATACCAACATATGTAGACCACCTACTATTTCTAATAGATGATCTCGCTGGATTACCGGCTTCGGCAAATTCTTTTTGGGACGTATCGTTCAATGCATATAAGTTTTTTTCTGTCTGATTTTCACCAGGATCTTGACCATAGGGCATCTCAAGTGTAAATGGAACAACACCAGTTCCGCCAGTATTAGATTCATTTGATCCTGGTTGCTTTTTATTTGCCTTCATTTGCTGACGAAGAGTTGCTAAGTCTTTTCGTATAGTCCTAGGCATACTCACGAATGGAAAAGCCCTACCACACATAATTTCTGTGGGACTCGTGCCATATAATCCAGATTGTAGGTTTTTGGATCCATATGGATTACCAGCATTTTTTATACTATGTAATCTTTCTTGTGTTTCTTTATTTATTCTATTAGTAAGCTTATTAGTTTGTGTGGCTAATTCTTTATTACGTTTAATATTTGCAGCTGCAAATTTACGAATTCTATCTGCATTTTCTTTATTAAATAAACCTAATTTACGAGTATGCGTTCTAAAATTATAAGTAGTACGTACTTGTTGAGGACTAATACTACACTGTATATTACTAACAATAGGAGCATAAGCATTTCTGTGTTCTGCATCGAACACAATTATATTGTAGCTTAAGTCTGTTGTAACTGCTGCGCGAGATGGAATATTAGGTGCTATAACAAGCTCTCCAACAATAGGTATGTTTTCTAAAGGATTATTATTGGCTTGATATCTTTTTTGTACATAGGGAAGTGTCGCCATTCTTGGGGTAAATAATTGACTATTAATTATTATACTGCCTTGTTCCACATCAGCTCGATCTGTATAGATAAATGGTGAACCAAGACCTAGTGTGGGCAAGCCAATAGTATCTATCCTCGCTGTTTCTGTAATTTGTTGATAACTGCTATTAGCTTGTATTTCTCCTAAAACTACGCTATCTAATAGCGATACACTACCATAATTCCATGGAACATAATCTTCTTGTACTTCTACTTTAACACCAGCTATTAAATTTTCTACAGCGCGACTAGCAGCATCACCGGCTATTCCTGGGAAAATGTCGGTTTTTATTAATTCTGGATAATTGGTCCAAGGACCATATGTATACTGATTAGATTTAACAGGAATGCCAGCAAAGTATGGGTGCGCCGCTTTAGGAGCCAACATAGCATGTTGTACACTATTTGTGGTTGTAAATCCATTAACCAATAATGTTGTATTACCAATGATCGGACTCATATAGTGAGCCATAAATCTAATAAAATTATCATCGTATGGTGGAGTTACATACTTTAAATACAATAAAAGATCTTCTAGAGCAATATTGGCCACAACTGTTCTGTTGGGGTCTGTCTGATACGAATAGCTAGTGGTTGCTAAATTAAGATTATTTGATGTAGTAATTAAAACTCTAGGTTCTTCTAGTGTGGCTGGCTTAAGATATATGATATCCTCATGAATCGATGCTTTAGTATAGATTTTTTTAGACTTGGACAATGGAGTAATTGCTGGTCCAAAAGCTCCAACCGCAGCATCATATGGACCTCTTAAGGCTACTGGTGAATCTACTACAACATATTCATCTGAACTAATACTACTAAGATCTAACGACAAAAAGAAGAATTTATCATCATTACATGCTCCTGCTCTGGCGGCATCAACTAAAACTTTCATATCGTACCTGAGTGCTCCATTCCTCCATCTGTCACCACCCGGCTGATTACTATATTGTTGTTCATAGTATGCTGCTTGAGATATAACACTTAATCCACAAATAGCCCTAGAAACATAATCAAATGCATCAGAAGCATTATAGCCTAATATTGGTCCTATTCTACCATCATCTTCACATAACATATAATATTTTGGAGTTCCTACTAAAATTGTATCATCAACGATGTTTCCTGGCTCTTCCCAAGCTCCTTCGTTGGTAGGCTCATAATTATATTGTATCTTACCACTACCTTTAAAAACAGATATTGTTTGAGAGCCTACTGGAATTTGAAAATTACTATATTGATAATCTCTATAGGTTGCTAATTCCGGAATTCTAACTAAATATTGTTTACCATAATATGTATTACCTATATCAGAAATAAAATTCACCAATGTAGTTAAGTCTTTTACCAGATTAGGATTTAAGAATAGATCAAAGTTAATATCACTACTGGTTGGCTGTGGCGCTGCTGGGCCTGGAGCACCCACTTCATTACTAATATTAAATGCTTCAGAGAGTTTAGGAAATTTTAAAAAGCCCTCGTTCTCTTCTCCGACACCAACCATCTGAATACCTCTACTAGCATAAGCTTGAGATAACATTAGGATAAGATCTGGTTTAAAAATTTTACCCAATCCATATGCCATGTATTCATCTATGCCAGCCATCGCCGCCCTCATCTCTGTTTCCCCAATAATTAATTGATTATTTCCATATAAGGAAGTAAGTGGAACATTAAGATTAGTAGGGAGATCGGATAAGCCTATCACGAATACTATTTGACCAGTCCAAGTATCTAGATAAACTGGTCTAACTCTCCTAAAGTCGTTATTCTCTGTAGTAGAAGTATTTGGCGGTATCGTTTCGCTCATTTGGAAACCAAAGAACGGACAAATTACATCTTGAAATAAAGGAAAGAATCTTTTAAATTGTGAAGTAGATTGTCTTTTAATTGATTTAGTTTTGATATAATTACCGGACAAAGCCTTATCAGACAAATCCGCATCCTGCCACTCTGTATCATCATCATCAAACGCTAAACCAGTAATAGTCTGCTTTATAGTTTCGTCGGTGTCAAATAAATCAGTAAAAAGAGCACCATTAATATTGGTAGACAGCGTAGTATTTCGAGTAGAATATCCGCACGGCGCTCTAATCTTACCAAAATCATAAGAAGTAAAATCAACAAATGTTTTACTAACAGGATTCCATACGTAATTTGATCTAGCAAAGCCCAATCTATAACTTTTAGCCTGATAAAGTCTTTGCTGTTTTCCGCCCATGTATAATACTCTTGGAGCACTATCGCTTTTTTCTTTTCCTATATTACCAGCAGACATTGGAAAACCATTATCAGCGAAAGACTTAATAGTGCTTTCTATCTGTCCAGGAGCTGGCTGTATACGTCTATTAACTGTTCTAACTTTAATAACATTCATTGGTTTATTCTGATATGGAACCACCAACATATCAAAATAAAAATCAACACCAGTTGCCTCACAAACATTGGATATAAAATCCATTATACTTAAGACATTATCATTAATTCTGTAATCATTCGGTGGAATAGGCATTTCTGATAGATCTAGTGTAAAATGACATCTTTCTATGCCATCTAAATCTAAGGATGGTGGAATCAAACCCATACTATAAGCATGATTAGTACTTAATCGTGTATAGGTTGTGTTTTCCTGTGCTGTTTTTAAAATAATACGACCAAATGGAGAAAACGCCTTCTTCTGTTCTTGTAATAATGCATGTGCTGGATCACTAGAACTAGTAGAATCAGACGATGTTAGTACCGCCAAAGCATCGATAACAGACTTTGCACTAATGCCGTTTTCGTTTCTATATGAGGCTCCGAAACTCTCAAAGCCCATAGATTCTAAAAACCCATATACATTAAAAACATTAGCAAGATTACCTTCTACTATTTTACCATTATATGTTAATCCAGAACCGGTAAAGTTCTTTGGCCCTCCATATACAGCACCCGGTAGCTTGGAAAAAATAGAACCAGCATAGCCACCAAGAATAATATATGAATTACTCAACAATGAATCTATACTTTCAATATTCACACGATAGGTTAATCCCCCACTACTAACATCCTTCTCCCATGACTGTACAATACCACTAAAAGAAAAATCTCCTATTTTAAAAAATACTGGGGTATTTATAATATCCATACCTTTAGAAGTATTATATTTAGCAACATCATAGGCTCCTGTAATATCTATCGCACTCTTGAACCCAAAAAATCCAGGATCGGCGTTTCGCCAATATCTAGACACAAATCCATTGTTGTTGGTCCAAGCATAATAAACCTTGCCAGGAACTACTCTTTCTTGAGAAGGCGGATTTCCGTCTGGATTATAGGGCATACCCTTTTCATCCATATAGCATTCTCTATCAGAATTACAGTCATGATAATGATTATCAGCATCATAACTTCCACCGCGAGTTACTATTTGAGGAATTCCAGTACAAGCTGGACTAAAGTCTTCCACAAGCGTAACATTTAACTGAGAGGCTTGACCTCCCCATCCCATATTAACACTAAAGTCCGCTACGCTAGCGCCTAAAAATAGTGTTTGAGCAGGAATGAGTGTCTTATTATCTGTGCATGATTTAGCCATAATTAGTGATCTAGATATACCTTATCTGTTGAGCATTGTTGATATACCCAACTAACGGATCTAGAGTATCTTCCTTCTGTTGGATTCCATGAATGATTGTCCTGAGATAAATAAACCTGTCCCGGTAACTGAGTCCTAGCTAAATTGCCAAAATAACTATTGCTCCTAGCACCAAATGGCTTGAGGCCATCAACTATTCCTTGTATATGACTATACACCGAACCACCTGTCCACAACGGACACTGATTATTGCTCATTATTAAACCGGCTATGGACGAGGGTGGAACTACCACAACTTCTATTGTAAGATCTTTCTTAGTGGAAGTTTTTGTTCCTAATGACTGAAGAACTGGCCCAAGTTGACGACCTATAACAAATGCTTCGCTAAATACATCTGTGGGACCTGTTTCATTGATAGTAATATTTTCTGATATTACGCCACTAACTAAATTAAACTTATTATTAAATTCATAACTATAACTAATCGTACCTTTTCTTGGATCGTGTCCTTCTGTGGTACTCACTGGAATTACATTGAGTAAAGTCTCGTGACAATAGACAGGATTATTGGGTGGTGGTGGAGGATTGGTTGCTGGAGATACATAGTTCTGATTTCGATCATGTATATTATTATAGACTGCTAATGATGCTCTACGATATACATAGGGCTTGATATCAAAAATCCAACCACTACTAGCATTTTGATAAGGATTTCCATAAAAAGTAGATTGAGATCCGGCCACACTACCAGTCAAATCCAATATATTGGCAGCTCCGGGTAATGCTCCTGTGAGCCTACCAGAATTGGGCACAATATTTAAATACCCGGCACCGGTAGGAGGTAATCCAACTCCACCGGATCCTTTCATCACATCAAAAGATGACATATAAAGACCTTTAATATTACCTTGCACTCTTACTGTCTTTACATATCTATCATCTGTAGAACATTCGATACTATAGTCTTCGATATATTTAATACCAGTAGGCATAGCAAGCCAAGTATCATTAACTTCATAAGATCCGTCTGTTATACTAAAATTAATACTTCTAACATGATTATATAAAAAGGTATCTTTAAAATTGCTAATACTGGGTGTGGTCATAACATAAACAAGACCGCTGGCACCGGAAGCATTACTGATAACCTTCTGTCCTTCGAAAGTATATTCTAGTCTAGATTCTACCCATTTTTTAGCTTCCATATATGCTTTATTACCAGCACCACTCACACAAGTATTGGCACCAGCACCAGTAGACGAAACAGGAGCGGATACGGGCAGTCCCACAGCAGATACTCTTCTCGATATTCTATATTGTGGCACATTAATAACATTAAGCGTTGTACCAGATCCATCACCGCCCAAGTTAGAAGAACCGCCGCTACCTCCGCCACCCCCAGGAAGTGGGTTAGGTTTTAATTGTGGATTATGTGTTTCTGGTTTTGTTTTAACAGTTGCACTAAAAGAACTATATACATAATCTTCTAATGGTTCTATAGACCAAGAATCACTAGTATTCTGTACAACAGCAGCACCCGGTTGTCCAGGTTCATAGTACTCTAAAGATATTGTGTAATCAGCGCTATATACCCAGTTGTCTTCTGATCTATTAAAAGAAGCATCTTTTACCATAACACCAGAAACACTCAACATATCCGTGCCATCACATTGAATTACTAAGTGTCCGGTGGAGCATTTGGTGAATAATGCTTGGAGTCCGCTTATGGCAGTAATAACAGTTTTGATACCACTAGTAGGAGGAGGAGAGATATCTGGTCTAATAATTTTACCAGTTAGAGTAATAGTATTAAGAATACTCTCTAGTTCTCCAGTACTAGTTCTATTATATGCTTTGGATATATCTACTAATGGTACGGGGCCGGAGATTGTGTGTATGCCCGAACCATTAAAAAGAATAGATACTGGTCTAGTTGTTGCGGTCTGAGCTGAAAATTCTACGTTGTCTAAACCAGTATCAGTATTAAGTGCATATGGCATTGTGTTGATGTCCTTAGATTATAATCCTCAACACTAAAAATCAACTAAATTGGTAATAAAACGATAGTGTCTTGTTGGCGTTTTGTGCAACAAAGCTGTAGCTGCTGGGGAATGTTCTGACCGCTGTATTGTTGAGATTATTAATAAACACTGTATATTTTTTGCCAACCACTAAGTTATTAACTACCACCTCAAGCGTATTAGGACAATCACACTGGTTGTTGGCTAAGTGCTTGATATTTCCATCTGGGAAAGTAACTTTTAGATCCGGATTGGCCATAATATATCTCCTAGTAAATCATAACTATTATAGAATACACCACTATCTTAAGCAACATTATTTTCAATAACTATGCTTCTACTCTCAACATCTTCCGGACCATAAGATTCATTGCGTACAGTATAGGCCATAGTATTGCCTAGTATACTACATTTATATACGTCCATATTATATGAATTATTAATTCTATGATCTATAGTTAGGTCATTATTTAGAAGATATGAAGCGTATGCTTTTTCTGTGGTTTTTCCAGTAATAATAATCTGGTCTGTACCAAATTGTTTTGTAACTCTGAGTATCTCTTCTAATGACATGGTGTTTGTTGGTACTATGGTTCCATTAGTAGCATCAATATGCTTGCGAATCAAAGTATCTTTACCATAAACTTTATCTACAAATAATAACTCATTATCTATTATAAAAGTACCACTAAAAGTTTTATGTATAACAGTAAAATCTGTTAAATTTGTTAGGCTTAAATTATCTGCTGTCATACAACATAAATAATATTTTATAGGACTATTATCGGTTTTCATAAAACCGGCAGTATAATATAACTTAATCACACCATTATTGATAATAACGTGTGGATTGCATTCTAAAGCAATTCGACCATATTGTTCATTATACGACGGGGTTTGAGTGGTTGTACTATTGTTGGTATTTAAGTTTAATAGCTTAATTTTCCATGGTCTTATGACATATGAGGAACCACCATAGTCTAAAGAAATAGAATGATCAGCATAACAATATAACATATATGATACGCTGCCGTCACTATATAAATATGGCTGACTAGAATTTAGTATTAGTGTATTCATATAAATTATTTCCTATAATATAAATTATGATGTTGGGTGTGATGATGAAGGAGGAGCGAATGGGGAAACGGCCCCATATCTAGAAGCCCCTATTGTAATTCTTAAGTCATCAATATATCCTGTAAATCGATAGGTATCACCATACCAATTACCAATATTTATAGTATTCATAGTATAGTTAGTTGTGTCGGATATAGATATAGCTTCTGTTCCGTTCACCCAAAACTTAGTAGTTCCTGAAGATCTTGTCAGAGCTAAATGTACCCAGCTATTTTCAGCAGCTAATACTGTTGATGCTCTTTCAGATCCTCCGATATATGCTGCCCATCTACCAATAGTATTAACACCAATAGCTAGGCCACTATAGGTATCAAATCCGGATCTTAAGTGCAATATACCTCTATCTGTACTATTTAAGGTTCTATAAGCCCATAATTCTATAGTAAAGTCTGATGTCCCTACAATAAGTTTATTAGAAGAAGATGTGGCCTGAGAATTAGAGGTGGAACCAGGTAATAATGCACTTGCAGATCCATATTTTTTAATATCTGTTTTCAAAGTAATGAAATTACTGGCATTGTTTATAGTTAATGGATTGTTCGATACATCTACAAGAGTAGTCGCATTATTTGTACCATCGAAAGGCATCAACAAAGCAACACTATTCCACAGAGGATCGCCAACACTGGTACTAGAAGGAGTTGGTGTTGGAGAAGGTATAAAGCCACTAGTAGGTGTAGGAGTAGAAGTAGTAGTCGGCGTAGGACTTATAGGTGGTCCAATATTCACCAACTGAAAAGCTGGACTACTAAAATTACTAGTATATCTAGCGGCCTTTGTAACTCTAAAATCATCAATATAGGCATTTATCGATCTATTGGGTCCGACTGTAGCATTTCCACCAACAACAATATTACCAGAAGCATTAGACAAATTCATAATCTTATATTGTGAAGAAACTTGTGCTCCATTTCTGTATGTAATAATACTATGATTATTTCTTACTACAGCATAGTGATTCCATGTAGATGTATCAGCACTACCTAAAGATAGTGTGGCTATATTGTTGTCGCTATCAGAAAGCTTAACAACAATAGCGTTAGTATTATTGGGATAGTATATGTCTACTCCAGAATTTAAGTCATTATTTTCGGTGGTTTGAAATATACGAGCACCAGATTGTGGAGTACTATTCTGTCTAAGCCAAAACTCTACAGTAAAATTACCAGAACCAAAATTGAATTCATTAGATGCTGAAAGATATATACCATTACGGCTAGATGTTGCTGTTGGCACCAATAAACTAGATCCTCCAAATCTACTTTGAGCAGTCGAGATGGCGGCATTGCCTGTAGCAACAATAGTATTATTTAATAATGATGAATCAATAATAGTTTTGCTATTATTCGTTCCAGACATATTCATTAGTAATATAACATCGCTATATAAACTATCGAAAGCAGGAGGAACGGCCGAAGTTGTAACAGATGGTGTTATCGTGGGGGTTGCTGTAATGGTTGATGTAACTGTGGGGGTTGGTGTCGGGGTTACACTAGTAGGAGTAACGGTTGGCGTGGGAGTAGGAGCAAAAAATATTTCATCGGTAAGTTCATAATAATTTTTTGTACCGTCTGTATTGCAACAGTTATTACCATATCCCATAGATCTCCATGTAGCACTATCATTAGGATGTCCAATAGACTCAGGAATAGTAATACACGGAATTATTTTACCTTTTTCATATCCATTGACAGCATACCACCTAACACTGTCGAATACTACGCACTGACCATCTGCCCTTTTAGTTAGAATATAATAACCATCATCAGGAGAGTAACTAGGATATTGATAACAACAATCTAGATCATAAACACCTAATTTTCTAAAATATCTATTACTGCCATCAAAAGCTTGAAAGTATGCTTCTCCCGGTGTCTGAGCAGATACTTGTGTGCCATTACTATAGGAGTATACCAAACTCAACTGTCCTGGTTCATTATATGGTCCAATATAGCTATTTTTCGAATTAAATTCATAGTATAAGAATTTGCCGCTACTATCATATACTGGAGTGGCTGATTTTTGACTACCAGAAATATCTATAATTTGAGTAGCACTATAAGATTTTTTGGGAAATGGCTTATTAGGAATTTGTGGATTATTTAGTGGATATCTAGCTAATCCTTTTGTGATTCTAACTTCACCCACATATCCCTGTAATGATTTGCGTCCACCAGGAAAATATAAATAACTACCTATTTCTATCTTAGAGCCACTCGTAATATCGAGATTATTAGATGTAGACCCAACCTCTATGCCGTCAACAAACATTTTCGCTGATGACCCAAGTCTTTGAATAACTATATATGTCCATTTATTTAGTGTGGGTACGTAATTAGAGGATATAGACATTGGCCAATACCACGTAATTCCAGCATTTGTGGCATAAAATCTTAATGTATTATTACTTTCTAATACCAATATCCATCCACTAATATCACTAGTTCTATAGGTAGACATCAAGCCTTGATATCCAACATTATTTTTTGTAAAATAAAACCACCCTTCAATAGTAAAGTCCCCAGCAAAACCTAACGAACTATCAGAATTAGTAACAGTATAACCATTATTGGTATAACCAGAAGAATATTCTCCAAAAGTACTAATTTGATTAGTAAAATCAACAGATGAACTGGTAAAAGTTCTATTCTTAATAGAAACATCACTAATAGAATCATCATCAGCTGTTAATAATAAAGATACTTTTGAAAAGTCCAGATCTTGAGTATTAACATCATAAGCTTCAGGATTCAGTGTGGTGACCTTAATACCCAATGGATCAGGAGTTGCGTATTTAATTACAGATATATACGATCCAGTATTATCATTTTTAATATTGTCATTAACAGATAAAAATAACGGACCACTACTATCAGCAAAACTATTATAGTTTTCGCCAACATAGAAAGGAGTTCCCGTAGTACCAATACGACCGACTAGAGCAGATTGAGGGATACCACTATATAGAATATTATTGCCAGAGGCTACTCCAGAAGGACTACTAAAATTATTTGTAGACCACTGTATGTTTCCTGTTGTGGATATAAACAGTCTAGATCCTTGTTGTACATTGATACCTGCTTCGGTCCAGCTATTATTATTTCCATTAATTGTAACATTCTTTGTCTCAGAAGCTTGTGATATCGTTAATATGTTCGTGGTATCTGCTCTAATAGATGATACGGCAGTGTTATTACTTTGAGTGCCAGCAAAAGAAATATTGTAGTCATAGGCAGTCCCACCCGCTACAGCATTATAAACACTTACAGTGAATGTTCTAGTCTCACAACTAAAAGTATAATTAACAGAACCGGCACTGTTATCTTGATTAATAATTTGTCCATTGACAACTAGATCATCATCGCATCCACCAGTAATAGTTACCTGTACTGGCAACGCAAAAGATGCTGGAACTGTGATAGTTTGTGTACCAGCCGCTTGGATACCAATAACCCCGCCAAGACCCAAAGCAGTACCATTCCAAGACACAGATACCGAACTACTAGATGAAGCACCAGTAACATTTAAAGATGTATCCCCATCGGCACTTGGTGTTGGCTGAATTACCAATGGATTATCTTGTGTACCAAGAGAAGTTTCTTGAAGTAGTGTTTGTCCGTTAATTGCTATTGTTACAGGGGACACTGGACCGTATTTGTCAAGGGTGTGTTCGTCATTTCCTTCTAAAGAAATCCAAGATTCTTGAGTGACCCAATTATTATTACAGTAAAATTGTAATTCCATATATCCTGGATATGTTTGGTCATTTGGTCCATACGTCTTGGGTAATCCGACAGGTATACCATTAGTGATATTTCCATTTAAATATTGTGAACTATAACCTACTTCTATAATTCGCCATTGGGTGCCACAAGCATCTTTAGTTAGTTTAAAGAGTTCAATTTTTGTATTCTGATCAAACTTTAGATTACCAGACTTGATAACACCACGAGGATTCATTGGATCCCAAGGAATATCGAAAGCTGGTAATATGTGTCCTGTTTTCTTCTCTGAAACATTTAGAAAAATATTCTGACTAGTTCCAGCACTCTCTATAGTATTAAGGTCATTATTATATAATAATACTATGCATCTATATAAATAATTATCTTGATTTAATAATACATTATCAACAGTTAAAGATGCTACAATAGGTTTGGTTTTAGCTATATTAAATTCTGATAGTTCTAAATCAGTTAATTGATTATCTAATAATGAAGTAGTTTTTGTGGGCGCTAGATTATTGTTTGATAAGGGGTGGTCTGTGGTTCCAGAACTAATATCTCTCCAAGTCACGCCGTTGTCATTTGACTCCTGCCATTTATGAGTTAAAAACCTTTGTGCGGAACCGGGGTTGATCCATATTATATTTACATCTGCGACTAACGTAGCAGAGTCTCCCTCGGAAAAGTTCACAATAGGAGCTTTGGCTGTTACTAATACTGTATTCGAGGTATAAATTTGTGTCATTTTTCAGTTCTCTATTATAACTGTAGAAACAGGATCCGTTAGAACAACCCTATATTGTTCTAGGTTATTGGTGCTAGTCAATCCTTCTAATGTCAGTGTGTTGCCTGTCGCATTTGGTATATTTGTAAAAGTATTGCTAGTAGTAGCAACTTGATAATCAGTATCTATTATAGTATCTGGAATAAAGTTTTGTGTATATCTAGCCAATCCAACAGTAACTCTTAAATTATCTAGAAAACCAACCAAACTATAACTATTTTCTGTTCCATCAATCTGAGTAGAACTAGATGTTCCTATTACCAACGGTCCAGAAGTTTCGTCTAGTATTCCGTCATTAAAGAAACTGCCAACCATCGAACCATTTCTAAATAATCTATATGTATTATTATAGCGAGTCAATGCGACGTGTGTCCATTCGTTTACTGGTATAGTAGCTAGATTACCATTATCATTAATCCAATCATTACTCCAAACTCCTCCTATTTTAGCTCTAAAACGAGTACTACTTAAAGTCCAGCCAACATTACCATAATTAGGCCATGAACTATTACGTCTACGAGAAACAACGCTCATTTCAGAATATGCTGTTGGTTTATACCAATATTCTATAGTAAAATTCTTATTACCAAAATATAAACTATTGCCACTATCAAATACTCTTAAATGACTATATATATCATTAAATCTAGCACTAGTAGGAGCAGACTTAAAATCTAAATTAGATAATTTGATATCAGCAGATTGGTTATATATAGAATCGTCTCTATATGGAATAATATAAGTTTTGTTGGTAGAATCTATGAAAGATCTTGTGCCAGAAACACCACTCATTTCCATAAAGAGTTCGACCCTATCATAGAAAGGATCATTATTAGGGAACTGATAGTTGATAATACTATTGGTAGTACTAGTTTTTTGCCATTGATAACTTAGTGGTGGTACTTTAGTGGTGGCATCAACAGATAAAGTTATATCAGTATTAGGATAATTAATTTTTGCTACAATAGGAGTTTTAACATTCACTGTAATAGATTGTGGTACATCTATTTGAGCTGTGTTAGAGTAAACATCTCTAGCTCCGGGTAGGCTCAATCTAACCCTATATCTTACTCCGCTGTCTGCCACCTTAAGGTCTTCTAATAAATAGTTTTGACTAGCTGGTATGCCGGTTAGTGGAGAAAATAAGCTAGACCCAGGGTTGGCCTTTTCCCAATTATATGCCAAACTTCCAGAGGTGTTTTCTAGTGTGGTTGTTAAAATAGCAGCATCAACTCTAAGATTGAGCTTATAGTCATTACTAGTATAACCAGAAATGTTTTGTGTAATAGAAATCTGTGGAGTGGTATCTACAATAGCATTTTCACTATAAACAGAACCTCTTTGATCTGTTAATACGACTCTATATTTAGTGTTATCGTCTACCAGTTTTAGTCCAGAAATATTTAGGGTAGATCCTGTTGCAGATACGAGATCTGTCCAGTTATTAGACTGAGGGGCTTGTGTTTGCCACTGATAACTCAATGGCGGCTGAGTAGAATTTGCACCCACGGAAAAGGTGGCATTTCCGCTAGAAGAAATAGTGTTTGCTGGCTGAGTAATTATTGTAAGGCTGTTAGGAACCAATAATCTCGCACCACTAGAATAAATAAAATTATTCTTAATGTCAGAAATAAGCTTGGCTCTATATAGCTTATTATTGTCATAAATTTTAAGTCCACTTAAGTTTAGTATACCAGAATAAGAAGGTTGTCCAACTACGGCGTATGATACGCCATTATTTGTTGATACTTCCCATAGATATTTAAGTAGTCCGTTGTTGCAAACTCCGGAGACATTAAATGTGGCCGTTTCTTCTTCTGAGGCTGTTTGGTCTGTTGGTTGTGACGTAACAGAAAGTACTGGGTTTATAGATAGCCTATAAGGGGCTGAGGCGTAAGAGTCCCCAGCACCATCTGATATTAAAACTTTATATAGATCGTTGTCATCTTCGGCTCTCAGATTACTTAATGCTAAAGTTGATAAATTATTGTTGGCAACATTAGTAAAGTTAATACCGTTATCGTCTGATTTCTGCCACTGATATGTTATGGGCTGTACGCCACTAGCCACCACACTAAATACAGCCTCTAGATTAGTAGCATTCACATTTGAAGGTTCTTGAGTAATTTTTAAAGTCGCAGGAACGGATAGTTTGGCACTATTGCTAGTCAGTAGGCTATCTACTTTTACTCTGTATAATGTACCATTATCAGATTTGATGGCGTTAACAACTAAAGTAGAATTTGTGGCACCAGCAATATCTGTCCAAGATACGCCATTATTGGTTGATTTTTGCCACTGATATTTAGAATTAGTAAATTCAGCAGTAACAGTAAACGACGCTGTTCCATTGATAGAAATGGTATCTTTGGGATGAGATACAATACTATTTACAGGAGTTCCATCTAATGGTTTACCAGATAATGCTAATGATAGTTCGTGCCAAAAACGAGGGTTTGCACTAATATCTTCTGAAATTTTTGATAATCCTTCGGGACTAGATAATAACGGTAATAATTTGATATCTAGAATAATATTTTTATCTTTCAGCCATCCACCAGACAAATCTGGAGAAATAGTATTGTCTTCAAAAGATTCAGCATAAATAATTTCCAATGGGAATCTACCGGTGGCTGTGCAATTACTACTTAATGTTAATGTGTTTCCGTTAATATTAGTAATTGTGGTATTAGCGGCTGTGGCGCCGGTAATATTAATTTTTTGACCAATATATGTATCAGCGGCGGTAAATATATTTGGAAGAGTAACTGTATTATTACCATTTGTTGTGTCTACAAAATATCCAAATATTACTGATCCGCTATTAAGAATCTGTCCACCACTAACGGTAATTTCAGCAGTGATGGCTGTTTGGTCTTCTCTGGCACGGGCTTGGGTAGGATAATTATATGAGATAGAAGATATCACAGGATTGCCAGAAAACATACCAGCGGTTGTACCACCAACACCAAGTCCTACGCTTAAACTTTCAGCATCTACATACTTAGATATACTAATACTAAATTTAGTATTAGAAATCATACTAGCGTTAACAGTAGACAATACTCTAGTTTTAATTTGCCATATTCCACGATCTCTAATAATAGAGTAGGCACTGTTGTCTTTGTTGTATCTGGTGCTATTTTTATCATCTTTACTAGAAGCTATATAAAAACCATCGATATTTGCACTTCCACTATTTTTAAGATATAAATTATCTATTTCAAAATTCTCTCTGATAAGATTATACGGAGCCAATCCCAAACCAATACCATCCGCATGAATCCAACCGATATATGGCCATCCTAGGTTCATAAAAGCTGGATTCTTTTTTAGATATTGAATTAAAGATTTACACATCCAATACCAAGCGCCGCCAATTACTATATCTAAATCTGGTGCTTTATTGATATTTGCAGCATTCAATATTGACCATTTAAAACCGAAAGTTCCTGGGCTGGCGTTCATCATAGCTACGCCCATCATATCTGCTTTGGCGTTGTCTACTCTGGTACCAACTATCTTACCATCTTTAAATTGTGTATAAGAAGTTCTTTCTACATTATATGGAGAAGACCTACCAAAAGTTCCAGTATTTTTACAAGTTAATACGTGTTCTGTATTGTCTTTTTTATTCTTAATATAAAGCATTACAATTTCTTTATGTCCATTAACAATGGGATTATCATCAAAACCGTAATTATTTCCTAAATAAAAGTGAGGATCTCCAGTACCACTGCCACCACAATCGGCACAGGTTGCCGGATTTTTGGTTTTTGCAGTTAGGCTGGTAAGAGATGATCTGCCGTCGCTAACCATAACCCTGTAAGATTCATTGTCGGCGGCTCCAATAATAGAAAGAGTTTGCTTATATAGTAATAGTGTAGAACTGATAACCGAACTTTGAATCGGCTGATTATTAGTAACATTGGTCCAGTTGCCACCCACTAATTTCTGCCATACAAATGTTACTGGTACTGGTGTAGAATTTGTGGTTGTTGTTTGAATTTCAATATTAAAAGAAGCAGTTTTATCTGTAGCGATTATAGCATCTGTCAAATCTTTAGTAATAAATAATGATTGTCCTACTGTAGCAACCTGTAATGTGGCTGTATTTGATGATTGTGTAATAGCTGTTGTTCCACAACACTGTGCGCTAGCTACAACTCTATATTGAGAATTATTGTGTACAGAGGCTGTTAAGCCGGATAATGTTAGATTCGGCGTAAGTGATCCGCTTACTGAGCCTGCTTGGTCTACCAAATTAATAAAGCATGGTTCTGTGGCAGTCGGGGCGCATGGTATTCTTTTCTGCCATTGATAACTAATTACCCCAGTATTCGCAACACCACTAATACTAAATGTTGCTGTTGTGTCTGTTGTAGCAATATCGGCTATTGTGCTCAAAGTGATTGTCGGTGCTGTAAATAGTGTGGCGGCATCACTAACCACAGGAGCCACATTAAAATCTGTACTGCCAATAACAACACGATATTTTTTATTGTTATCTGCTACTGTTAAATTATTAAATAATAGTGTTTGAGTCTTGGTTCCAGATACCAATGGACCGTCTTGTAAGTCAACGAATACTGTCGCCGTACTATCTGTTGATACTTGCCATTGATACGTTAATCCCATAATTTAGCCTTTAATATTAAATGAATTATATTAGTAATTACACCATTCACACAGACGCAGAGGGTGTCACTGTGGGAGTAGGTGTTGGGGTTGTGGTTGTTGTGGTAGTTGGTGTTGGAGAAGGATAATTAATAGTGGCCAATACAGTAAAGGATGCTGATGCATTAACTGCTGTCGTACTACTGGGTTGTTGTAAAATAGCAATAGGCGAATTAGTAAATACATTTAATGTTGCTATATTGCTATCAACAATAATAGTTCCAGAAGTTAGTTTTACATAGTATCTATTATTATGTTTACTACTGGTTATATTATTGATAGATAAACTATTTAGTGTGGCTCCTGGAATAGCAACAAACGCTCCATTATTAACAGACTCATACCACTGATATGATATGGGTTGTCTAGAAGAAGCAACTACACTAAATATAGCTACTCCGCCAGCATTATTATCTGCTACTAAAACTATATCAACATTCTTAGGATGTTGTGTAATAACTATACCTAAATTAGATGGTGTAACTGTTGGGGTGGTAGTGGGTGTAGGAGTAACTCTAATATCACTATAGCTAATGGCAGCTAATGGAGAATTGTCTCCCACAGCAACAAATAGATTACTCTTACTAGCCAGACCTCTCCATATTTTATTAGATAATACTGTAGAAGAAATCGTATTCCAACTAATGCCATCGTAGGAAACAAAAGAAGAAGCAGATAAGGAAGCACCTAATGGTACAACAACAAAAACACCATTATCATAAGACGATGCACCTATGGTGGTTGTGGATGTGGTGGCTGGTAATGTACCAATATTCCAGTTAATTGTTGGATATGTATTAGCATAATTAACCGCATCGCTATAATAGTATTTATTATTAGCCGAAACTGTACCCAAAGCCTTTTGTAGGATAATAATCCTATTATTGTCTCCAAATAGTATATCAACAGGTTCCGCTAATTCGGAGAGGGTATGATAATTCCAACTTGGAATACTATTGGGCATTATATTTGACATCAATACAAAACCCTGACCAGCAACAACAACTAGACCATCTTTTCTTACTCTAACAACACTGTTGGAAGATGGTAAATTCTCTAAGCTGTTACCAAACAAATATGCTGGATTGAGTGTGTCTGATGCATTACCATATAGCCAATACCCAGCATTGGTACTACCGCCCTTATAGTATGCGGCTTTGTACCATTGGTTTCTAGATGGCAGAAAATAAGATGGTGCCGATCCAGTATTTGGATTAGTAATATTAAGCGTTGGATTACCACTATTACCAGATAGTTGATATGCTCCATTTTCTGTTGTAGTTGATGATTGAACACCATTCGGTTTACCATTAGATAACCAATTAGTATAACGTGCAGCATTATACCAATTAATGTGTGATACTGGCTTATATTCCATACCAGGAATAACAGCATACGATGTTGACAATTCAACAGTATAGATTTTACTAGTAGTCCATCCGACTAGATAAATTTTATTATTAGCCAAGGCTATATTTTCTACTTGACTAGTTCCATTTATTACTATAGTTCTATTAACAATAGCTCCGGTATTCGTATCTACTGTAATCAGACTATTTTGGTCGTAACCAGAAACATATGCCTTGTTTTGAGCATCTAATACAAGACCGCCTGGCCTAGCCCCCAAGGACACCCTAGATGATACAATGTAGGTCGTTGTATTCATTATAGCTAATGTATTGTTATTGCTCTCGGCTATAATCAGCTTACTTGCATCATTGGTCAGCTTCAGGTCAAATGGAAATGTGTTTGTCTCTAAATTTGTGGTTGATATTGTAGCTAAATTAGCTGTGTTAATAACTCTAATATTAGACAAAGAAGATGCAGAGAATCCAACATATAATTTATTATTTACGGAATCTACGGCCAAGCCAAGAGGGGTACCCAAAATAGAGATGGAATTTTGTAAAGTCATATTGGCTGTAATATTATTTACATTAGCAACTCCAACAGAGTTAGCACCAACATGAGATATATAGAGTTTGTTATTTACGGTATCTAATGCCATGTATCTTGGTATATTTGCAGTAACAATATTGCCAATAATAGTATTATTGTTGCCGTCTATGACACTAACCCTATTAGAACCGGAGATAGATGCGTAGACTCTATTATTGGTGACATCGCATATTACAGACCATGGTTGAAATCCAACATTAATAGTTGCTTCTATTGTCAAAGTATTAAGATTGATAACAACAACAGTATTATCATAATACTTACAAACATATGCTCGGTTGGTATTAGGGTTTATTGCTATACCTTTTGAGTAATTAGAATTAGTTTCTATAGTACTAGAAATTGTATAGGGTAATTTAATACCAATATCTTTATCTGTTATAGCAGGAATATTATGTAGTTCGCTGATACTTCCGCTTGGTTGTACCGCATTTAAAAATTCTACATATTCTATATTAGTTACTGGATATTTCGCAATACGGTATTCAGATGTTACAGAACCTATGCCGTTATCTGAGTCGTTATTGATATCTCCCACAGACACAAATTCGCCATAGTTGGTGGTTGGATTGGTGATACTGGCGACTCTAAACCCGCGTGTGGCAACCGTATTAATAGAAGATGGTATAGAAACAGTACTATTTTTAGAAGGATTAATGGTGGTATAATTACCTCCCAACGCTACGAATGATGTTCCTCCAGTACCAGATGTGCTAGTCCATTCGTCTACATTTCCTGTCATGTCCATAGCGCCATAGTAGCTAGGACCACCGTTGTACCTCACGTCTGTAACACTACCGACATAATTATTATAATTAGCTGTATTAGCTGTTAAAATAGGTCTATTATTTGTATCTAAGAAGGGTGCAAAATCTCTTTCTGGGATCATACTAGCAGTAATGTTGTTCGTATCTTTAACTGTTATCTTTTTATATCTTAATGCTGTGCGACTACCACTATTTGCTACTGGACCAACAGCTATGATATGTCCATCAACACTTGATGGGTGAGCATATGAGGCTGCGCTGGTGATGCTATAGTTATTTGAATCTGTTCTAACAACAGTATTATTAATCCAATTGAATCCATCATTAGAGATAGCTATATTATTACCATTAGATCTAGTACTAATGGATGGCTCATAAGAAAATAAATAGTGTTTAGCATCAATAACTTCGGGTTCTGCCATACTAGCCGGTAAGGCATTCGTATCTATCCAACTAGTGGCTGTGCTATTTTCAGATATAGCTGGAATATTACCATTTCTCGGCATTGCCACAAATCTATCTAACTTAGAACTATAAACTATACTATTTAAGGCCCTAGATACTATGTTGATAGGAAACCAACTAAAACCCGCTCTAGCCGGTAGTGAAGGAGTTGGTGATATTGTGGTGGTTGGAGATGGTGACGGAGGAGGTCCTACTGGAGTAGATGACTGTGTTGGTGTAACAGTAGGAGTGGTTGTTTTGGTTGGTGTAACAGTGGGGGTTGTTGTGGCTGTAAGAGTGGGTGTGGGTGTAGTTGTTGCTGTTGGACTAGGGGTTGGTTGATTTTCTGGCAAGTCTAATTTACCAAGACTATGGTTGACTCCAGCATCTGTGGAAACGAATCTCCTGCTTAGATCTATTGCAGTAAATATTCTTTTGGGGTCGTTGTTACCTGTACCTAATTGCGAATTACTGTTGTCTCCTGCTCCGTATAGTATATTATCTCCGAGAGATGTTCTGGCTATAATGAAACTATGATTTTTACCACACGCTATGCGTTTTTCATTGTCTAAAGTAATACCTAAAATTGGATAGTTTACGACTCCATCAGCAACTCCCGTAACAGCCACCGGGCTACTATAACTCTCATTAAGTGTACCAAGCCCGCACTGACCGAAACTATTATATCCCCAAGAATATAGCGAACCATCTAATTTTACTGCTAAAGCATGGCTATCACCACACACAATATCTTTCCAGTTATTGTCTAGACCTACCTGTAATAGTGTTGGTCTTGAGACTACTGTAGAAGATGTTCCTAATTGTCCATATGAATTATCTCCCCAACTCCATAGAGTATTGTCTGCTTTAATAGCAAGATTAAAGAATGATCCAGCCGAAATTTTGAGATAAGCATCACTAGAGTCAATGAATTGCACAGCTGGTGCTGTAAACGCAGAAACGTATCTTGATATGCCTTTGGTTACTCTTATCTCATCTATGTATCCCCTAAATGGAGAAGCACCAACAGGATAGTAGGCAGCGCCACCTATATAACAATATCCAGAATTGTAATTAGCGGTAGATGTTTGAGTATAAACTAATACTCCATCAAAAAAAGTTCTTAAAATACCAGACTGTCTACTAAAAGCCACATGCACCCAACGATTCGTTGGCATCACAATGGTCGTTTGACCTTCTACATTGAGAATACCGGTAGATGTAACATAAGCATAGGATCCGTCTCCACCATACGATGGGTGTCTTGTATCATATAGAAAATTATCACTACTATTACTATTAAGATAAAAATATCCTTCTATTGTAAAGTCGCCAGTACCAAATTTTAAATCTTCATATGAGCCATTGGCGTCTATAGCACTATTGGTAGTATCTCCATAATAGTACGACATACCGCCGAACTTGGACTGAGTAGAAGAAAGTCTACCAGAACCGACGATTCTGACATTTTTAGGCAATAGAGAACTATCAGAAATATTAGTTGTACCAGCAAAACCATTAAGGTGCAATAGCAATGACACATTATTAAAAGAAGGCTCGGATATTCTGTATGGTATATATTGTATAGCAGAAGCATTAGGGCCTAGTTGTCCGAACTGATTGGATCCCCAACCCCATAAAGATCCGTCCTTCTGAATAGCAATAGTATGTCTAGCTCCACAACTTACGCTCAACCATTCGCTATTATCTAATAATATAGGATCCATAGATGATGATATTGAACCACCAACACCCAATTGGCCGTATGCATTATCTCCCCACACATATAGCTGTCCATTGTTTGTTATTGCGGCGGAATGTTTTGCGTTAACAGATGCAGACTTCCATCCGGCAGCATATAATGGTCCATCGTTACCTATTCTAGATACTAAATTTTTATTAGTATTATCTCCTAAAACATACATCTGATTGTCGTCAGACAATCCTAGTAGTATCCCATTACCTGTGATAAGATTTCTAAAATTAGCCATAGTATATCCTTGATATTGTACTTATATTATATGCCTAAGAATCGTTTTTTCCAAGATGTGCCGTTATCGGTGCTTGTTAAGTAGTAGTTATTATTTAGTCCCACTAAAACAATAGTATTATTATAAATAGATATTTGAGTCCAAGAAGGATTCATACTATTTGTGCTGCGGGTTGTCCAAGTAGATCCATTATCATCACTAGTATATACACTTTCCTGATCAGAGGCAATTAGTATCCATCTATTATTAGAACAAATTATTTTTTCCCATTTTGCTACTAAAGGCAAGGAAACGCCCGTTTGTGACCATGACAAACCACTATCTATACTTTTTACTATTGTTCTAGAATCATAGCCTATAGCTATTATAGTAGATCCATTACTATTAACTGCCGAAGTTTTCCAAAACACATTCAAAGAACCAAGACCTAAACTTACGTCGGTTGTTGTAATCGTATTATTAGATCCTGGAGTTATTACAAATACATTATTACTATTACTAGCAAAGGCATAGATCTTATTTCTGGCCTGGGTCATAGATGTCCAGTTTCTGGTTACTGGCAGACTTAAGGAAGACCAAGTATTGTTTGAATTACTGTACACACCAAGAACATTAGAATTATTCGCTAATGCAAAAATAGAATATTGATTGACTTGCGCCGAGCCACCTCCGGTAGAAGTATTGTTATTCCATCCAATAGCAGTTGTCCAGTTTAACGATGGTGAAGCGGTGCCTATTGTTGCGTTAGTCCATACCGAACCATTAGTGGAAACATTTACTATATTACTAGACAAACCAAATATAGCATATTTATTACTTATAGCATCATACGCAATAGTAGAAGGATTAATATTAAGAGGGTCCCCAGAAGGAGCCGAACTACCCCATGATGATGGTCCAACCTGTCCTCTATCATTATTTCCCCATCCCCAAAGTCTATTATTAGAATCAATAATCAGATTATGACTACCTAAAGCACTAGCTCTAACATTATAATTAAATATATTACCAGAAGGAGCGGTAATCTGTTTAAAGAATTTCGAAGATCCATATGTTCCGTCTCCAAGCTGACCAACATCATTAGCACCAACAGCAGCTACAATAGCGTTAGAATATACTACTGGTGGCTCTTGTGTTGGTGTCGGTGTGGGTGTTGATGTTAAGGTAGGAGTAATTGTATTAGTCGGAGTGACGGTCGGCGTATTGGTCGGTGTTCTGGTGGGTGTGGCCGTATTTGTTGGTGTGGCAGATGGTGATGGTGCCGGGACTGCCACATTACTTCTAAAAGCAATATCTTTGATAGATGAACTACTAAAATTAGTAGTTACTATTGCCGAACTTCTAAAGTACTTGTTGGTAGAATCGAATGTTAATAGTCTATTGCCAGCAAATAAATATGCAAAGTCTTTATTTTGTGCAATATTGGTATATATACCAGTAATAGATGTGCTATCACTATAGCTAATAGAAACAGGTCTATTAGATATAGTATTATAGTAATATATAACAGCTCTATTAAGATTAGATATGTGTCCAGTAAAAATTAAATACTTATTATACTGATCACTATGCAAAGAAACAGAAGAAGCTGTTACTGTGGAAGCCTGACCAGAATTATTCAAGCCAATAATGTTAAGAGTTGCTTCTGCCCCGGTATTAATATTGCGAATTTTTAGTGCTGGACTATTATCTACTAAAGACACATAAATCTGATTTTGTAGGAAAGCTATAGATGTTGCTTGGCTATAGTTATGATAGTAGTAATAAACATTAGTCTCATAGGATGAACCAGCAATTGTTGTTTTGGCCACATATCCATTAGAGCAAGTTACATAGATGGTATTAGAATCTTCTCCGTTACAAAAATCGTAGATAGTACCAGAATTACGATAGTCCATAATAATTCTAGTAGCATATTTAGGAGATCCTAATAAATCATACACTGTAATAGTTTTGTCGGCATAGTTTAAACAATATAGCTTGGATCCGTCCGAACTTACAAGTAATTTTCTTGCATCTGCGCCAGCAGCTAAAGATAAGACTTTTGTCCAATCTCCAATATTTGTTGATGTTAGACTAATAACATCTACTAGACCAGCAGAATTTGAAATAAACGCATCATCTCTAAAAGGTCCTACTGCTACACTATTTGGCACCAAACTAATATCTGATATATTTACAATATTATTACTTGGATTTAACGGATCCAAAATAGTCATCTTATTAGAATCAACAACTAATATTTGTCCATTATCAACAACGGAGGACGGAGAGAACGAACCGTCACCATTGGTATTAAGTGTTACCGGAGTTGGCCCCGTATTATTTTGTGTACTATATTGGTAATATCCACCAGATGTTGGATCATAAAATGCCGCTTTATACCATTCATTTTCTAAAGGTATCCAGTATTTAGCTCCAGGATTTCTAACAACAGAACCCAATGGATTAATAGTGTATGCTCCATTTTCCGTATCACTAGTATCTGTAGCTCCATTATGTAGCCAGTTACAATATCTAGCGCAGTCTATCCAATTTACATAATTTATGGGCTTATTACCATGATGCATTTTACTAACATAATAATAAGAATTAGCGACTCCTCCACGAACTATACCTCCACGCTCAGTATCACTACCCATAAGAGAATTATAAAGTGCTCTAGTGTCAAGTTTTGCCTGACTGTTTAAGAAAGCACAATATTCGTCATTCGTAACTGGAAATCTAGATATTCTATAAGAATAAGCTACTGCTCCATAATTGGTATCAGCATCTGCCATGTTGGTAGTATCTCCCACAAAAGCAAAATTACCCAATCCTAAATGATCTCCATTGGTTCCAGAAGTGGCAATTCTAAATCCAGTAGCAGGGTCGGAGGCTGTGGCAGAAACGACAAGTCTACCGTACTTAGAGATATCGTTTAAAGAAGATGAAAAATTACCACCTCTTAAACAAATATCTGTTCCTTGACCAACCCACTCAGATACGTTACCGCTCATGTCATAACAATCATAAGCGCTCTTGGATCCGTTTGTTCCAACTGTACTACTATTAGGTAGTGCCTTAAACACAGCTTGACTACTATAGTTCGCAAAATTAGGACTTAATAATGGACTAGTCGTTGGAGTAGGAGTTAATGTAGCAGTTGGTGTTGCTGTACGAGTTGGGGTGGTGGTAGGAGTAGAAGAAGCTGTTACTGCTGGCGTCGAAGTAACTGTTGCAGTTAGCGTTGGTGTGGGCGTGAGTGTTTTAGTTGGTGTTGTTGTGGGCGTTAAAGTGGGAGTGGCTGTAGAAGTTACTGTTGGTGTAGGAGATGCTCCAGGAGCCAGCCAAAGAGTAAAAGGAGTGCCGTTAGTAACAAATTCATATCCTACATTGGGTTGTAAACTAGTTAAACTATTAAACTGAGAAGATGGACTATAGGACACGAAACCCAGACCGTCGTTGGAAACACCATAAATTAATAAAAGTTTATCTCTAAAATTAGCACTACTCAGAGTTAATGGAACTGTACCTCTGTATGTTTCCATTGCTCTTGTGGTAGTAATCTCAGTACTAGTACTATCGTCAACAACCTCAGAACCAGAATATAAGGTATAGTTTGGACTAGCACTATTACTAACTACTAAATAAGTTTTATATGTCTCTAAATTTTGCAAACTAGAGAAAGCACTATTGCTCCAAGATAAATACGAAGAGCCATCTGAAGAAATTCCGTATATAACAGCAATTTCACTTGTAATAGCGCCAGATAATGTACTAAGATTTAAGTTCGCAGATCCTAAAAATTTAATAAACTGATACTGCTTATTTATTGTTATAGGCATAATCGTCCTATTCTATGATTAAAAATTAATATTTCCATTAACGGTATCAGAGAATGTGCCGATATAGGACACTCCTGTTGAAGCTCTATAGTACCTAAAAGTCCTACTTACATAGTCAGAAGTATAATCTACTCTGGCTACTTGTGTAGCTCCAACAAAGATATTGACCGCCCTAGCCTGTCCAACTCTTGGAGAAATAACACTATAGTCTAGTCTATCTCCGATACCAGCCGTAAAGGTAATTCCATTAGCCGTTACTGGAGTACTGTTTTGCACGGTTGTGAGTTGACTATCAAATGTTGGCGCTGGTGTTCTGGTAGGAGTGGGTGTAGGAGTTAGTGTTGGAGTAGTTGTTACTGTTGGTGTTGGCGTTGGGGATGGGGCTGGAATGCAATTATTACACTGTAGGAGCATTAAATCTACTATTTTAGGACAATCAATATTTTGAGGAGAATTTAATGACACTTCTACAATAGCAAATAAATTATTACGATCTATTTGACTAGATGATGTAGATGGAGGTAAAAAGGTTGAATAGTCTGTAACACCAGCATCAGTATCAAATCTTAGTGCAGATATGATGGTATTTGTGGGCTGGGAACTGGCTACTGTGCCGGAAGGAGCTAATGTTGTAACTTTCCAATTGGTGCTTAAAACCTTAACTTCATATGTATATGGATATGCTGTATTAAGATTCCCAACATCATTAATTAAGTAATAATAATTGCCAGAAGACGCCGTTAATGTGACCTTAGAAGGTATTACGTCTACCGTAGGACAATTGCGATACGGAGCTGGTAACAGATTACCAAGATAAGGGATATTATATGGAAGTACGGCGTCAGCCTTGCTAATAAAATAGTAAGACTGCTGAGGGTCTAAGGCTCTTAGAGACGATTTAGGATCTGGAACATTATTAGTTTTATAGAATACAGGAATAGAACCATCTACTGTTTGTGTTCCATAAATCGTAAATATATTATTCAGAAATGTTGTGTATGCTGGGTTGGTTGCTAAGGTATTAGGAGCATTAAATAAAGGCAACGCTTGACTACCGGCATAAGTTTTGATGTTGAAGATATTATCAATAATCATTGCCTATCCTTCTATTATTTAAGATAATGTTATTGTTTGGAAGTTTATAGTGCCAGAGTAAGGCGTTGAGCCAATTACCATATTAAATGGTTTGTTTTCAAAAATAGGCCCATTATATATGAGCTGACCAATAATATTTGTGTTGAATACAATATTAGATACACTAGGAACGCTATTATTAGCTACAAGAGAAATATTATTTGATGGAACAGTTAGTGATATATTTGTTTGTGTTGTATCTTGTCTTACAAATTTCAGAATTACCGAGTTATTCAAGA
>Ga0315903_10000396_pt1 | contig 65308 bp, 80 predicted proteins | sample LakEriMetagenome_7_FD_203524 | JGI IMG/M metagenome (GOLD analysis project Ga0315903, IMG submission 203524) | Freshwater fungal communities from buoy surface, Lake Erie, Ohio, United States - Buoy 2 MA119 | ecosystem: Environmental > Aquatic > Freshwater > Lake | place: USA: Lake Erie, Ohio... | reverse complement strand
CCTGTGGTGGACCGCATCACCGTGCACGCTGACGGTCGCGTCGACACCACGGCGGTCTTTAGCCGGCAGGTCATCAACCGGGCCAACGCCAAGCAGGCGCTGGCGTCGACGCGCTACGCCGACTACGTGGCATGGTACAAGCTGATGTGGCCGATGGTGCGGGGCTCTCGGCACAACCCGTATCAGTTCGCGTCGGTGCGGTATTACTACGTCAAGGACGTGCTGGCGGACGACGCGAACTGGCACAACCTCATGATGGGACCAAACGGACGCCCCGACGAAATCCGCAACGCGCTCTACACAGCGCTGGACCACGAGTTCGCTGTCTACGACACGGTACAGGAGGCGTCCTTGCCGTACCGCTCAAACCTCAAGCCATGGAGCGTTGAAAGGGAGTCCGTATGAAGTCCCGCATAAGCGAGCTACGCCTGCTGGCGCAGGAGCTGGAAATACAGCGGCTGGTCAGCATGATCTGCGATATTGACAACGACCGCGTGTGGAGTGTCCGCGTTCCAGACAAGGGTCAAGTCACTATGGTGTACATCGGATACGCACCGCTAGACGGTGCACGGTCGTTGTTTTATTCAACAGCCGACGCGCTGCCAGAGTGGGTCAAGGATCGCATCGCTGTGCTCCGCATGTTGCCTCCGTCGCCGTCTAGCAGCGCGGTGTACAATGTAGGCCGGAGGGTTGACAAGACGACGTACTGGGTTGTAGAGTCGCCGAAGGGAGAACAGGAGCCGACATGACCCCAGAAGGTAAAGTGAAGAAGGCTGTCACTGCGCAGCTTGTATCTTTGGGGGCATACTACTTCTCTCCAGTTACGGGTGGTTTCGGGCGCAGCGGTGTGCCCGATATCATCGCGTGCTACCACGGGTTTTTTGTCGCCATCGAATGCAAGACCGGTAACAAGAAGCCAACCGCGCTGCAGATGTCTAACATCGAACGTATTCAGCGCTCCGGCGGGCTTGCGCTCGTCGTCAACGAAAGCAACATGCACCATGTCGCCTCCATGATCGTGGCGGCGTACGATATCTTCATTTCTGAAAGGACACCGAAGTGACCATCAAGATCGACAAGGGTATCCCCCTTCCCAAGCAAGTCCGCACGAGCAAGTACCCCTTCGCCGACCTCGGCGTGGGCGACAGCTTCTTCGTGCCGGGCGTCAAGGCGGCGTCGCTGGGCAACGCGGCCAAGCACCATGCGGCCCGCACCGGCCACAGCTACCGCAGCCGCACCGTGACCGAAGACGGCGTTCTCGGTGCACGGATCTGGCGCGTGGAAGACGCGGACGACGCATGATCTACTGGGCCATTGCCATGGTCTATCTCGTCTTGCCGGGCGGCGACGCACTTGTTGTGCAGATGCCGTTCCGCGACGAGATGTCGTGCGGGCAGGCGCTCCCCCTTCTGGTGGACGCCGCCCGTATCGACCACCCCGAGAGCTGGGGGCAGTGCAAGCTCACCGACATGCCGTCCGGGGTCACCGTGCGGCCTCAAGCGAGGAATTAATACGCTACCCCAACCCAACCAAGGAGACGACAAATGGAAGTGACGGTAGAAACCATCACACCAGCTATCGCCGCAGCCCTGCTGGCAAACAACCCCGAGAACAGAAAAGTCAAGCGCCGCCACGTAGACCAGTTTGTGCGCGACTTGAGGTCAGGGATGTTTCAAGTTAACGGAGACACTATCCGGATAGCGACAGACGGCAGCCTGCTCGATGGCCAGCACCGCCTGCTCGCCTGTGTCGAGACCGACATGCCGTTCACCTCTATCGTCGTCCGCGGGCTACCCTCCGAGGTCCGCGCCACAATCGACAGTGGGTCCAAGCGGACCTACGGTGACCGGCTCTCGATGCGTGGTGTCCCAAGCGCAAATCAGACCGCCGCTACCTTGAGTATGCTGGCGTCTATCGCAACAAACTCGTGGACCACCCTCCGCCTGACGCCGCAAGAATTGGACATGGTTTTCGCCAAGCACCCCGGTGTCGTGCATAGCGTGCAGGTAGCTGCGCATGCGTTTCCCGGTGTGGCATCGACCCTATCCGCCGTGCATTATATCGGCACCTATACTGGCGTAGCGCCCCGCGCGGACGCGTTTGTCCAAGTATGGAAAACTGGGGTGCCGACGTACCACAACGACCCGGCGCATTACCTGCGCGAGATGCTTATCAAAACCAAAAACCAATCAACCCGTCTGACGCCGGAGGCTCGGGCTAAGCTAATCGTCGTTGCATGGAACAAGTTTGCCGCCGGCATACAGGTGCGGGCGCTGAAACTTCCGGATACCGTCTCGATATCGGGGTGGTCGCGCAGCGACCTTGGATTGTAGTAACGCAGAAACAAGCGAGGAGGGAATAATGGACACGATGTTTGGACTATTTGCGGTGTTGGTTGTGTGGACAGTGTGGGCTATTGCCCTGTTTGGCTGGGTCATGAATATCGTTTATCTTGTCGACGCCACGGACATCGGCGTGATGGAGGTGGCACGGATCCTCGGGATCGTTCTGCCGCCAATCGGCAGCGGCCTCGGGCTTGTGGGGTGGCTGTCATGACGAGGGAACAGGCGCTATTGCAGGCGGTGGAGGCGGGGCGCGATGCTCTGACACACGCGCTTTATCTTCTTGATGACGACTGCAATCAACGTCTTGGGATGGAAGGCGCATTGCGCAAGCTGGAAGAAGCCGCCGCCCTGCGCGCCAAGCTGAAGGAGGACGGGGAGTGACGTTCAGAACCGACACGATTATCCGCAACCCGCGCAAAGGGCACGTCTGCGACTATTGCGGCGGGTGGATACCGAAAGGTCAGCCCCACGTTTCAATTGCAGGGAAATGGGATGGCGAGTTCTACACCGCACGCGGCCATCATGATTGCATCGCCATGTGGGATGAATGCTACCCCATCTATGCCGATCATGGCGAAGGTATGGCCTTCTCATTGCAGGAGGCGATTGAGGACAGCCGCGACCTGTTGTCATGGCGCGGCCAATATCCCCACGTCATCTGCCGCATAGAATTGGGCTGGCAGAAATCTGATCTGCGATGGGCGCACCGCCTGTTGACAGAGACGACATACAGGCCAGACCCGAGCAAATATCTACACGGCGGTGAAGGCGGAATGCCAAGGGACGACCACGGAGGCCAGCCATGACCGATGACCTGCGGGCGCTATTGCAGGCGGTGGAGTTTCTTTTGTCGGAACGGGACGCGTCTAACCCTGTGAACGAAGCCATAGAAAAACTGCGCTCTGCATATTTCGCCGCCCTCCGAGGCGATGCGCTGGCCAAGGCGGAGGCGGAGAATGCGCGGCTGCGTTTTGAAAACACGGTCAACAGCGAAAAGATGCATTCCCTTCAAAGCGAAGTCACCAGACTGAAAGCAGGGCTGCGGATGTGGCATCTGGCGTTCAAATCTGGGCGCAATGAACAGTTGCAAATTGTGCATGAAGCTACAACAGAGTTTGCCGCCCTCGGAGGCGACGATGCCTAGCGGCTGGTGGCTGACGCTCTGGCCCGTGGGGGCCGCGATGTGGGTCGGGATATGGGAGGCCGTGAAATGGGCGATGTGACGCGCGAACAGGCACTAGAGGCGGCGCGCAGGCTTAGCCGATATGACTGGCAGGACTGGACTGCCATAGATATCGAAGATGCTGCGTCGATTGTGCGGGCCTACTCCACCCTCGCCATGCCCGCTGCGCAGGGGGTGGAGTTCACGCGCGAACAAGCGCTGGAGGCGGCGCTGCGGGAAGCCGAGCGATTCATTGACGACGAACACCCTGAATGGCATCTCCGCCTGTCAGTGGATCAGGTGCTTAAAGTCATCCGCACCGCCCTCGCCATGACCGCCTCGCAGGGGGTGGGCAGCCATGACTGACAAACCAACCCGAGTGCAGATCCTCGAACGCGGAGCGGCCCTCACCGCCGGTGACCGCGACCGCACCTACGGACCACCTCACCTGAACTTCAGCGCCTGCGCCACGCTCTGGGAGGCGTACCTGTCGGCCAAGACCCGCGGCGGCGCCGCCCCCAAGATCACGGCAGAAGACGTCGCCCATATGATGTCGCTGGTGAAGATGTCCCGCACCTTCTACGGCGGGTACCACGAGGACAATTACGTCGACAGCGCCACCTACGAGGCCATCGCCGGGGAGTGCCGCAAGATATCCGTGGGGGAGACATGATGGGAAGCGAATACCTGCGTCGCCTTGGGCCAAAGACCCGAGCCCTCGTCGCGACGCTGCCGCCGCAGGGCGATTGGTCCATTGTCAAGACACGCGACCACTACTTTCTCTACGACGGATTGACACGAGTATCCTGTGTAGGAAACAACTCAGGAATACCCAACACACGATACGACGTAAAGAACGTACACGACATCCAGAAGTACGTTTCCGAGCGTTATGCAGGGAGCATAACATGACTGTGCCGTTCACCGCAGTGCAGCTTGCTGTCGCTAACTTCTACGGCGTCACTATCGAGACCCTGTTCGACGACAGCCGCAAGAAGCCAATCTCCACGTATCGGCAGGTAGCCATGGTAGTCGCGCGCCGCGCCTGCTGCCTGTCCACAACCAAGGTCGGACGCCTGTTCAACGAGCGGGACCACTCCACTGTGGTGCATGCCGAGCGCGTCGTCGACCGCACGCCAGAATTGAAAGACGCGGCACTCACGATCATAGCCAAGCTGCGCGGCACGCACGACGATGGGTGGATCAAGGCCGTCCCGTTCAAGCACCGCCCGCTGCCGCCCGCGCATGTGCACCGTCCGCGTACCCTGTCGCAGACCCCGAAGCACCGGCTCAAGAACCTGCAGGCGCAGAATGACGGCATGGGGCGCGCGGCGCCGATCACCCTACCAAAATTCCCGTGGGAGCCGTAGTCAGGATGAAAATAATCACGGTCGATTTTGAAACCTACTACAGCAAAGAGTACAGCTTATCCAAGCTGACGACCGAAGAGTACATCCGCGACCCGCGGTTTCAGGTTATCGGTGTCAGCGTCAAGGTCGACGCCGCGCCAGCGAGGTGGTTCACCGGCACCGCCAAGGAGATCATCGCCCATCTGCGCAGCTTCGAGATGGAGAAGCACGCGGTACTCTGCCAGAACACGCTGTTCGACGGGGCCATCCTGTCGTGGCGCTGCGGCATCCGACCAAAGCGCCTGCTGGATACGATGTGCATGTCCCGGGCCCTGCATGGGGTCAACGCGCGCCACAGTCTCGAAGCGCTGGCCAAGCGGTACGGCGTCGGCACAAAGGGCACCGCAGTGCTACGCGCCATCGGCAAGCGTCGGCTCGACTTTACCCCCGCCGAAATGGCCGAGTACGGCGAGTACGGCATAGACGACTCAGACCTGACCTACGCCATCTTCACCAAGATGATCGAGGCAGGGTTCCCCGCTATCGAGCTGCAGCTGATCGACCTGACCCTGCGCATGTTCACCGAGCCCGTGTTGATGCTCGACGTGCCGCACCTCGAAGGCCACCTGCAGCGGACGGTGGAGGCGAAAGATCAGATGCTCACGGACGCCGGTGTCACGGACAAGAAGGACCTCATGTCGAACAACAAGTTCGCGGACATGCTGCGCGCCCTCGGTGTCGATCCGCCGATGAAGATCAGCGCTAAGACCGGCAAGGAAGCCTACGCCATGGCCAAGAGCGACGAGGAGTTCGTCGCCCTGCAGGAGCACGAGGATATCCGGGTACAGACGCTTGTGTCTGCCCGTCTTGGCAACAAGAGCACCATCGAGGAGACGCGCACGCAGCGACTGATCGACATTGGCAACCGCGGCGTGTTCCCTGTCCCCCTGCGGTACTACGCTGCCCACACCGGCCGCTGGGGCGGCACCGACAAGATCAACCTGCAGAACCTTCCGTCGCGCGGGCCCAACGCCAAGCAGATCAAGAAGGCCATCATCGCCCCCAAGGGCTATGTCATCATCGAGTGCGACTCGTCGCAGATCGAGGCGCGCGTGCTCGCGTGGCTGGCCGGGCAGGAAGATCTCGTGGCCGCGTTCGCCCGCAAAGACGACGTGTACAAGCTGATGGCGTCGAAGCTGTTCGGCGTCGACATCGCCGACATCGACAAGCAGCAGCGCCAGATCGGCAAGGTCGTCGTGCTCGGCTGCGGGTACGGCATCGGTCACGCGAAGCTGCAGGTGTTCCTCAAGCTGCAGGCGGGGGTCGTGGTGTCGCTCGACGAGGCCAAGCGGATCATCGACGTGTACCGGTTCTCCAACGACCGTATCAGCCAGCTGTGGAAGGACGCGCAGAACACCCTCAAGCACCTCACCCTCGGAGACCGCCTGCCGTTCGGGCGCGCTGGCGTGCTCGACGTAGACCCCCGGGCACCGGGGATCATCCTGCCGAACGGCCTGCCTATCCTGTACGACAACCTGCGTGCAGAGGCTGGCGAAAAAGGGTACGAGTACTTCTACGATACAAGACAAGGTCCGACGCGTATCTACGGTGGCAAATGCGTCGAGAACGTCGTGCAGGCGCTTGCGCGTATCGTCGTGGGCGAGCAGATGGTAAAGATCTCAAAACGGTACAGACCTATCTTGACAGTGCACGACAGTGTCGTATCCTGCGTTCCCGAGGCCGAAGCAGACGACGCCCGGGAGTACATCGAAACCTGCATGCGCTGGACACCGAAGTGGGCGCCGGGTCTCCCGGTCAACTGCGAGTCTGGTGTGGGCACGAGCTACGGAGCCTGCGAGTGACTGCATCCCCCGCCCCATGGTCGTTCAGCAAGATCAAGTCCTTCGACACGTGCCCCAAGCAGTTCTACCACGTGCACGTCCTCAAGCAGTTCCCATACCAAGAGACCGAGGCCACGCTCTACGGCACCGAGTTCCACAAGGCAGCCGAGGAGTTCATCCGCGACGGAACACCAGTTCCCGCCAAGTTCGCCTTCGCCGCCGACGCGCTGCAGGTGCTGGCCGACAAGCCCGGCGACAAGTACTGCGAGTACAAGTTCGGCATCACCGACGCACTGGAGCCCTGCGACTTCTTCGCCAAGAACGTCTGGTTTCGCGGCATCGTGGACCTACTGATCGTCGACGGTGACACCGCGTGGATGATCGACTACAAGTCGGGCAAGTCGGCGCGCTACGCCGAGAAGGGCCAGCTTGAACTCATGGCGCTGGCGATGTTCCGGCACTTCCCGCAGGTCAAGCACATCCGCGCCGGGCTGCTGTTCGTCATCGCGACCGAGTTCATCAAGGACACCTACGCCCGCAACAAGAGCAAAGAACTCTGGCTGAAATGGCTGTCAGAGTATGCTAAGATGGAGACGGCGTTCGACGCCGGAGTCTGGAACCCGAAACCGAGCGGTCTGTGCAAAAAACACTGCCCCGTGCTCGAATGCCCGCATAACGGAGGTGCGTAATGACTACCCAAGATATCGCTGACGGCGCTGACACGATGATCCTGCTAAACGCAGAAGTCGAGAAGCGCATCCTGCTGGCGCTGCAGGCAGTCCTGCCGACGCTGCTGTTCACACCCCTGCATACTTCGGCGGTGACCCCCAAGACCGCCGACGACGAGCTGGATCAGCTTCGGGCGTCCACGGCCGCCGCCCTGCGCACCTGCGTGGAGAAAATCGTGCAGATGTACGCGTCCACGTACACCCACCAGCTGTACGGAAGCTCGGTGTATCAGACCGGGTACAGCCCTCCGAGCTACACAACCGCAACACAGATCGCTACCCAACAGCAGCTCGCCGCCCAACACCAGCAGATGATCCAAGCGCATCTCGCTTCTCAATACCGGCAGACGGCTAAATACCAGCCGCCGCAAAGTATCATGGAACGTATCGAAGTCGCCGGCGTAGGAGCGATACGCATTGCAGAGGAGGGAGCCTGATGCCCTACAAGAACCCAGAGCAGGACCGCGACTACAAGCAGGAATACAAGAACCAGAAGGAGCGGGGTGAGCACGAGGACCGCATGGAGCGTCAGCGGGCTCGGAACGCGTTCGACAAGAAGCACGGGCGCTCCGCCCGCAAGGGCAAGGACATCGGCCATAACAAGCCGCTGGCCCGGGGCGGAAGCAACGCCGACGGCTACAAGCTGGAAGACCCGAGCAAGAACCGTGCCAAGGGCGGCGCGATGAACGGCAAGAAAAAATAGGGCGGTATGCGCCCTACATAACCGGAGCCGACATGCAGATCTTCCAGAACAAGGCGCTCCTTCTGCGCCTCAAGAACCCCGCACCTGTGCTCGCTGCAGTGCCAGACAGTCAGGCCGTGGACGAGCACACGGTGGCCGTGAAGTGGGACGTGCCACAAACCCACGCACTACGTCGGCTCAAGCTGGCGGCTCCGTCGCCGATCACCGGCCGGTACAACTGGCCCGGCAAACACCGGCCCTTCAAGCACCAGAAGGACACCGCGGCGTTCCTGACGCTGCACCAGCGGGCGTTCTGTTTTTCGGAGCAGGGGACTGGCAAGACGTCGAGCGCCATTTGGGCCGCCGACTTCCTCATGACCCGCGGTGTCATCCGCCGCGTGCTGGTGGTCTGCCCGGTGTCGATCATGGGCGCGGCATGGCGCGCGGACCTGTTCAACGTCGCGATGCACCGCACCGTGGACATCGCCTACGGCTCTGCCGAGAAGCGCCGCAAGATCATCGCGGGCGGCGCCGAGTTCATCATCATCAACTTCGACGGGCTGCAGATCGTCAAGGATGAGATCCTTGCCGGTGGGTTCGACCTCATCATCGTCGACGAGGCCAGCAGCTACCAGAACACCCAGACCCGCCGGTGGAAGACGCTGGCCAAGCTGCTGAAGCCCGACACGTGGCTGTGGATGATGACCGGTACCCCCGCCGCGCAGGGGCCCGAGAAAGCCTATGGTCTGGCCAAGCTGGTCAACCCCGGCAACATCCCCAAGACCTTCGGCGCGTTCCGCGATCAGGTGATGTACAAGATCACCCAGTTCAAATGGGGCGTGAAGGAAAACGCCGTCGATGTCGTCTACCGGGCGCTGCAACCGGCCATCCGCTTCACCAAGGAGGAGTGCCTCGATCTGCCCGACCTCGTGTACACCAAGCGCGACGTCGAGATGACCCCGCAGCAGAAGCGGGTCTACGAGAAACTCCGCAAGGAGATGCTGCTGACGGCAGGGGGAGAGACGGTCACCGCGTCCAACGCGGCCATCGTCATGACCAAGCTGCTGCAGATTTCGTCTGGCTCGGTCTACACCGACGATCAGAACACGATCCATCTCGACATCAGCAGCCGGTACAAGGTGCTCAAGGAAGTCGTCGACGAGGCAGCCAACAAGCTGCTGGTGTTCGTGCCCTACAAGCACACGATCCGGCAGGTGGCCGAGAAACTGCGCGCCGACGGGGTGACCTGCGACGTCATCAGCGGCGACGTGTCTGCGAGTGACCGCACCGACGTGTTCCACGCCTTTCAGACCGCGACCGACCCGCGCGTGCTCATCATCCAGCCGCAAGCTGCGGCCCACGGCGTCACGCTGACCGCCGCCGACACCATCGTCTGGTGGGGCCCCGTCGCCTCGCTGGAGACCTATGCACAGGCCAACGCCCGTATCCACCGGCATGGCCAGACCAACAAGTGCACCGTCGTGCAGCTCGTGGGCTCGACGGTCGAGCGCCGCGTGTACAGCATGCTGGACGACAAGATCGACGTCCATTCGCGGCTGGTCGATCTGTACCAGAGTTTGCTTGACTAAGCGCTAATAATGCGCTATCACCGTAAAACAACAATAAACGCCCGTAGGAGACCGACATGGCTGAGACTGAACCCAAAGTGAACACCGACCCGTCAGTCGACAAAATGACGAAGGTGTACATCAAGATGCGTGACGCCAAAGCCAAGCTGGCTGCGGAGTTCAAAAAGGCCGACGACGAACTCACCGAGAAGATGGACACGATCAAGCTGGCGCTGCTCGACTACTGCAAGCAGCACAACGTCGAGAGCGTTCGCACCTCGGAGGGACTGTTCTACCGCACCGTCAAGACGCGGTACTGGACCAGCGACTGGGCGGCGATGCACGCATTCATCCTTGAGCATGAGGTGCCCGACTTCTTGGAGAAGCGGCTCAATCAGGGCGTCGTCAAGGAGTTCTTGGAGGCCAACCCCGACGTCGCGCCACCCGGCCTGAACACCAACTCGGAGTACACCCTGTCTGTGAGGAAAGCATGACCATCGCCCACTACGTCTCTACCGCCGACGTCGCCGCGCGCTTCAACGTGTCGTCGTCGACCATCATGGGAATGATCCGCGCCGGGGAACTCCCGGCAGGGTCGTACCTGCGCATCGGCCGCGTCTACCGTTTCGATCTGGAACGGATCGAGGTGGAGCTGCTGAAACGGGCCGCGACGAAGCCCGCGCCCCCCGCCGAAGCCCAGCTGGGCTTCGACTTCGACCCCAACGAAACTCTGGAGTAAGACATGAGCACTCTCGATCTCTTCAAAGGAAACCCGCTGGTCAACAGCGACCTGTTCAAGTCCCTGATGGACACGACGCGTCGCATGGCCGGTGGCATGGGCGGCGGTCCGCGGATCAGCATCCGTGGGTCCAAGTGGCGCCTGATGGAAGGCGGCAATCAGGTGTCGGTCAGCAAGTCGGACACCATGAACATGGTGGTGCTGGACGCCGCGCCGGTGTCGCGCACCTACTACGAGGGTGCCTACGACCCGGACAACCCCTCGGCACCGACCTGCTGGTCGTCGGACACCAACGTGCCGTCGTCTGACGTGCCGGAGGAAAAGCGGCAGGCTGCGCGCTGCAGCGACTGCCCCATGAACGTCAAGGGCTCCGGTCAGAACAACACCCGCGCCTGTCGGTTCTCGCAACGTCTGGCCGTGGCGCTCGAAGGCGAGCTGGAGAAGGTGTACCAACTGCAGCTTCCGGCGGCGTCCCTGTTCGGCGAGCCCAACGGCAAGCTGATGGGCCTGCAGGCGTACATGAAGTTCCTCGCAGCGCACAACACCCCGGCTATCGCCGTGCTGACCGAGGCGAAGTTCGACGAAGACGCGACCGCGCCGAAGCTCTACTTCCGTCCGGTCCGTGCACTCGACGAGGAAGAACTGCCCGTGGCGTTGGCGTCGCGTGACAGCGAGGAGACCAAGCAGGCGATCACGCTGTCAGTCTACCAGACGGACGCCACGCCTGCTGCGGACTCCGAAGCCGCCGCTGCGCCCAAGGCGAAGGCCAAGGCCCGCGTCGAGGACGACGAGGAAGAAGCCCCGCCGCCGGCCCGCAAGCCGCGTACGACCAAGCCCAAGGCCCGCGTCGAGGACGATGAGGAGGAAGAAGCTCCGCCGCCCAAGGCGAAGGCCAAAGCCAAAGCCGCCGACGAAGACGAGGACGACGACGTCGGCGACGTGAAGGTCGAGACGGCCCGCAAGAAGGCCCCGGAGCCCACGTCGAACAAGCTCGCCGATCTCCTCAGCCAGTGGGACGACGAGTAAACCGCCAACCGCGCCCCCGGGACTCTGTGACCGGGGGCGTCCACTCAACAAGGCGGAACCCACATGGAGACGACACGGTTTCTATCGTCCGTTCTGGGCGACGAAGGCGCGTACTGCCTGTTCTTCATCACACCGGGCAAGAAGCGCATCCAGAAATTCTACCCGACCATCGAGCGGCTCGTTGCGGCTTCACAGGAAGCGGCTGCATCCGACGCCGACGTCTATTTCGCGCTGGCCACGTTCAAGGACAGCTCCAGCCGCGAGGCGGACAACGTCCAGCAGATGCGCTCCTTCTATCTGGACCTCGATTGCGGTCCGACCAAGGACTACGCGACCCAGACCGAAGCGGTGCAGGCGCTGCGAGTCTTTGTGCAGGAGATGCAGCTGCCCCGCCCCATGCTGGTCAACAGCGGCAGGGGGGTGCATGTCTACTGGCCCCTGACCAAGCCGATATCGCGCGAGGCGTGGCAGCCGGTGGCCAACGCGCTGAAGCGGGCATGCGCAGCGAAGGGCCTGCGGACCGACACGGGGGTCACGGCCGACGCGGCGCGCGTGCTGCGCATGCCGGACACCAAGAACCACAAAGACACCCCGCCGATCCCTGTGACGTTCATGACGCACAGCGCGGCCGAGACGCCGCTGAAAGACTTCGCGGCGCTACTGGCCGATTATGCAGGGCGCATAACGACCGAGGACCCTGACGCGGCAGCGCTCAAGGGGGTGCTGATGTCCATGGCCGACGACCCGGTCATGCAGCGCCTGCTGCGCAACCGCACGGCGTCGTTCCGCAAGATCATGCAGCGGGGCGAAGACGGATGCCGCCAGCTGGTCCACATCGTGCTCGATCAGGCCAACACGCCGGAGCCGCTGTGGCGCGCGGGGCTGTCCATCGCCAAGCACTGCGAGGATGGCCGCAAGGCCGCGGTGCGGATGTCAGAGCAGCACCCCATGTACGACCCGGAGGAGCTGCAGGAGAAGTTCGACCGCGTCGAGCACCCCTACTCGTGCAAGAAGTTCGAGGAACTGAACCCGGGCGGCTGTGCAGGCTGCCCGTTCTTGGGTAAGATCGGCACGCCGTTGCGGCTTGGCGAAGACATCGCCGAAGCCCCCGAGGAGCCGGAGACACCGGAGCCCGAGGAGATCGACGAGGAAGACGCAGACGACACTGACGATCCCATCGACGCGTCGGCGGCCAAGCCGACGGCGAAATCGGCGATACCGCACAAGCTGCCGTGGCCCTATTTCCGCGGCGCGCAAGGCGGCATCTACACGAAGACCGAGACGGACAGCGGAGAAGTCGAGAAGGTGCTGGTGTACAGCAACGACCTCTACTTCACCAAGCGGGTGCTGGATCAGGAAGCGGGCGAGTGCATGATCGGCAGGGTGCACTTGCCCAACGACAAGGCCCGGGAGTTCATCCTGCCGCTGACGGCCGCGACGGCGAAAGAGGAGCTGAGGAAGATACTGTCCGCCAACGGCGTGACTGTTCCGAGCAAGAAGTGGGAAGCACTGATGGCATACACGCACTCATGGATCGAGAACCTGCAGACGACCACGGTGGCAGACACCGCGCGTCGGCAATTCGGCTGGGCGGACGACGAGATGACGTCCTACGTCATCGGCGAGCGCGAGATCTTCGCCGACCGCGTCGGCTACAACCCCCCTGCCACCTCCACGGCGTTCCTGTTCCCGGCGATGCGCAAGGTCGGCACACTGGAGGGCTGGGTGGCGCAGGCGAACTTCTACAACCGCCCCAACCTTGAGCCCTATCAGTTCGTCGTCTGTCAGGCGCTGGCCGCGCCGCTGATGCGCCTCACCGCTGTGAACGCGGCGATCTTCGACTTCTACAGCGACGGCTCCGGCCACGGGAAGTCGACCACACAGGCGTTCGCCGCCACGATCTACGGCAACCCGTCCGACCTCATCATGGGCCCGAAAGACACCCTCAACTCCCGCATGAACCGGCTGGAGATCATGAAGGATGTCAACGTGCAGTTCGACGAGTTCACCGAGTTCCCGTCCGAGGATGTGTCGTCGCTGATCTACGAGATCACCAACGGCCGCCAGAAGGCCCGCATGTCGTCCGGCAGCAACGCCGAGCGGTTCCGGGGCGAGGCATGGAAGACGACGGTGGCGGCATCGTCGAACCACTCGATGCTGTCGAAGGTCTACGCCTCCAAGGCCAACCCGCGCGCCGAGGTGCAGCGGGTGCTGCGGTACCACGTGCAGCCGCACAACTTCACCGACAAGACCGAGACCGACAAGTTCGCCAAGTCGGTCGGCGAGAACCGGGGGCACGCGGTCGAGGTGTTCGTGCAGTACGTCATGCGCAACAAGGAGACGGTCAAGACGGTCCTCGACAACGTGCAGCGCAAGCTGGACAAAGCCTGCGGCCTGACCATGCAGAACCGGTTCTGGTCGGTGCAGGGGGCCGTGACGATCACCGCGCTGATCTGCGCCCGGGAAGTCGGCCTGCTCTCCTACGATGTGAAGACCCTGTTCGACTGGGTCGTGAAGCTCATCGTGGAGAACAAGGACGCGGACATGAACGCCATCGCGCCCATCGAGACCATCATCAACGACTTCGTAAACGAACACTACGGCAATATCCTCTGGATCAAGAGCACCGCCGACCTGCGTGGCGTGCACAACAGCCCCGGGCTCGATCAGCACGTGGTGCCGGATATGCAGCCGAAGACCAAGCTGGTGGCACGGTACGAGACCGATGTAAAACGGCTTTACTTGGTGCCAAAGGCGTTCCGCTATTGGTGCACCCGGCAGCGGATGAACCCGGACTCGGTGATGGCGGAGGCGGCGCTGAAGTTCCGCGGCGAGTACCGCAGGATGCGGCTCGGCAAAGGCACAAAGCTGCAGCTGCCTGCGACCCTGACCCTCGTGCTCGACTGCGACACCATCGACATGCCCGAGGTACCCGATGCCAGTGGCGAGGGATGACGACCTGTTCCCCGACGGGGTGCGCGTCGTCGTGGACTGGGATCTGATGCGAGTGGGCGACTCTGCGTTTGTCCCCTGCATCAACGTTCATGAGCTGCAGCGCCAGCTGAAGCCGATCTTCGCGCGGCGTGGCTGGGACTACAAACTCCGGGTAGCCTGCGAGAACCATATTTTGGGGGTTCGCATCTGGCGCGCAGCATGATATAGGAGTCGGGACAGCTGTTGGGTGCTGTCACTGCTTGTCGAACTCCTTGACTCTGACCCCCGCTTCGGCGGGGGTTTTTTTATCCCGCTACCGACGCTGGACCCCAGTCTTCCATCATCTGCCGGATCATCGGATCGAGCGCCGGAGTGTACGCCACGCCATGGTGCATCCGCGACGTCGTTTCCTCGTGGCTCCGCATCGAGCGTTCGAGCACCTCCCGCGTGATCGGGAAGTAGGGGTGCCGCTGGTTGAACTCGCGGATCTCCGCGTCGATCTCCCGCACTGCCTCCATGTCGCCCTGCCGGGTGGCCACGTACCGCTGCTGCAGCAGCCGGCTGCGCTGGGTGTTGATCGCGTTGTTGATCCGCGACCCCATGGCGTTCTTGGACAGCTGCTGCGCGTACTCGGCGGGCATGAAGCCGACCACCTGCGCCGCGATGCCGAACGGCCCGATGTCGTCGACCATGGGGTCGAACCGACCGGTGCGAATGCCTTCTTCGGCGTAGCGCGCCGCCCGGACCAAGTTGGCCATGGCTGACGGCAACACCGCCTCGCCAAACCGTCCATACTGGCCCTCTGCCAGCAGCGCCCACGGCCGCTCGCCCGTGTACTTGAGCGCCATGCCAAGCACCGGTCCACCGATGCCTTCGGCGAACTGGAACAGCGGCGGCATCTGGTCCGACGCAAAGCCCGTGCGGTAGAACGCACCGCCAAGGCCGATCCGCTCCGACACGCGCAGCCCGGTCAGGTAGTCGATGGCGCCGTACGACCCGAGCGCCCCGAACTGCATCTGGATCATGGAGTCGAAGTCTGGCTCGTCATCGTCCGCCAGCAGTAGGTTGTACAGCCACGCCACCTGCTGCATCATCGGGAGACCGAGGGCACCGGACGTCAGCGCCAGCATTCCCATCATCCCCGCGATCTGCTTCCGCGCGATGGCCCGCTCAGGTGTGTTCTCGCCGAACGACTTCTGCGCCGTCTGCGCCAGCAGGTTCATCATCGCCAGCGGGTGCCGCTTGAACAGGTACACCAAACTGCCGAAGTTCGACGTCGACCACTTCGGGCCCGCCGCGGCAAACATGGGGCCGCTCGTCTTGTCCGACATCTCTATGGCCCGCTCGGCGGCGCGCGTCGCCTGCTCCGGCGTCGGGGTGAGCTTGCCGCTTTCGAGGTCTGCCACGAAGCTCGCGAACGACCGCGTGTCTTTCATCTGCTGCTGCAGGTCCATGTTGTACGTCGCCAGCAGGGACGTTTCACGGACATACCGCTCGGCGTGGTGCTGCAGGATCGAGGCGACACCGGCGACGCGCTGCACGAAGGTGGGGTCTTCCCCCATCAGTTCATCACGCACCAGCGAGCGGTAGAACACGCCGTTGGTCTTGGCCATGTCGTGCAGTGGCTTGAGGTAGGCGTTCTTGGGGTCGGTGAAGTCCTTGTTGTCCAGCGAGAAGTCGAACATGGAGACCGGAGACCGTTCTTCCGTGACCTTGCCGTCAGACCCAACCAGCTCGACCGAGCGCGTCTTGCCCGTGCCACCGAGCGACCGGGTGGCGTGTCCGATAGCGGACATGGTGTTCCGGTACCCGTACCGTCCCCCGGCGACCGGCGCGTAGAACACCGGCAGCGACATCGTCGACAGCACCGCAGAGGACACGTTGAAGCCGAGCGTGGCCATGTAGGTCGCGCTGACCGCAGTCCCGACAGCCTTGGACCGGTGCTGGAACGGAACCGACGTGTACTCTGTCAGCAGGTCCCGGTAGTGCCGCATCTCGTCGTTCTGCCGCGCCCACTCCTCGGCTGTGACCCCCACAGGGGTCTTGTTCTGCCGGATGGCATATTCCTCATCGAGCTGCGCCCGCAGCGCCGCGAACTTGGCACCGTACTTGAGATCAGCCACCTGCCGCGCCAGCTGCGCGTTGCTGCGGTTGATGTTGGCGATGGTGTCGCCAGCGGTCAGGCCCTGCGTCAGTGTGGTGAAGTCGCCCTCGAAACCCCGGATGTTCCCGCGCTTGCGGAAGGAGTTCATGAACGACGTCTCGGGCATCGTGTCGAACATCAGCTCGACGATGCGCCCTTTCACGTCGCCTTCGAGTCCGTCGGTGCCGTCGATCTGATCCAGAACCTTGGCCACGAACTCCATGGGCACCTGCGGACGCCGCCGCGCCTCGCCGACGTTCTGGTACGGGGTGATGCTCCGCGCCGGGAAGTGCCGTGCCTCTGCCGCTTGCTGGATAGGCAGCGGGATCGTGACCTTGGTTGCGGGGTCGCCAGACTCCACGGCGGCGATGAAGTCCGCCAGCGGGCGCGGGTCGCCCATCAGCCGCTGCACCTCGGCGTAGTACGGCTCGTTCTTCTTGGCGAGCACCCGCAGGGCGGCCTGCTGCTGACCGAGGCTGGTGAACGCATGCTTGAACAGCTCGACGCGCCCGGTCTCCGGGTCGAAGTCGCTGTAGGTCACCCAGTAGTTCCCCTCGCGCCGCAGCGCTTGGTACGGGTCAATCAGCTGCCCCGCGAGGATCTTGTCGTAGATCTCACCGAAGATCTTGTCCTGCAGCTTGCGGTTCTGCGGCAGCAGGGCTTCGAGACGGGCCTTCACCGCGGCAGTCAGCTCCTTGCTCAGTGCAATCGGCAGGGCGTAGATGCGGTCCAGCTCCTGCTTCAGATCGGCAGGGAGCGGATCGTACAGAGCCTTGAGCTGCGCGTAGACCGCCAGCTGTTCTGCATCCTCGTCAAACCGACGCCGCACCTTGGCCGTCCGCCGCTGCTCGGCTGGCAGGCTGGCCCGCTTGGCGTTGAGCGCCGCGTCGCGCTCCGCCTCGGTCGCATACCGCTTGGACACGTTCAGCTTGCCCCGGCTGCCGTCAGGCCGCACGTCGTACCACGAGAAGTCGTACCCCATGTAGGCACTGCGCGGCTTGCGCGCGTCGACCTCGGACATGGATCCGACGAGCCGGATCTTGTTGATCGCGTCGATCTTGTCCTGCTGGTCCGCATACTTGTCCAGCACGGTGCGCACGCGGTTCACGGTGGCACCGGCCATGTTGCTGATGCGCTCCTGCTCGGCCTTGTGCTGCCTCACCAGCGCGTGCACCTGCGTGGCGCTGGGCAGGTACTTCTGTGCCGCTTCGCCGACATACTCCAGCGGCATGGCCGCGCGCACCAGCACGTCCTTCCACGCCGGGGGAACTTGCAACGACCGCATGACCCGGCCAAGTTCTGCCGCGTCCTCTTTGGTCGGCATCCGCATGTTCTGCCCCACCAACTCCCGCACCCGCGCCATGGGGTTGGGTGCGAACGACGCCCCCACAAACTCACCAGCACCGACGCCGCCGGGTCCGTCGGCCAGCACGCGGTCCAGCGCCCGGTCCAGCGTATCCTGCGCCGAGTCCATCTTGACCGTCGGCCGCCCCATCAGGGACCGCAGGAAGTTCCGCAGGGTGTGCTTGATCTGAGCCCACGCCGAGTACGGCTTGCCGTCGACGTTGATGAAGGCGAGGTCCGTCCGGAACACCGGGTTGGTCATGGCTTCAGCCAGCATCTCGCGGACGTTGGTCAGCCCGTAGGACTCCGGCGGCAGCGTCTTGAGTAGGGTGACGCGCAGCGTCTCCAGCTGCCGGGTCAGCACATGCGACGGCTTGGTCAGCGTGGCGTCCGCCACGGCGTGTACGGCCTCGTGCAATACCAGTTCCGGCGCGAGCGGCACGCTGCCGTTGAAGATTATGCGCCCCGCATAACGCTCGATCAGGTCCGCTGCCTCGTTGTGGTTCTCGCGCCGCATGGCGTCGATCTGCGCAGGCGAGCGCGGCTGAATGTACACCCCTGACGGAGCCTCCACGCCGAGCGTCGGCGTCTCCGGCGACAGCACCGACCTGATCCGTGCCATCTCATCCGGCGAGACAAACTCGACCTGCGTGCCCGACACCCGGTCCACCAGCTTCTCCGCCAGCAGCCGCATGTTGCGGTTCGGTGCCGTCATCGCCAGCACATTGAGCGCGCCAGTCAGATCCCCGTTCCGCAGCAGCGCCCCGACGCGCGGGTGCGCATCCGCTTCCCACAACGAGAAGCTGGCGCTCCACGGCGCTTTCGGCATGCTCGGCTGCTTGCGCGTGCTCGGCGCGGCCTGCCGCTCCACAACCTTGCTCTCGGCTTCTTGGATAGCCGCGATGCGCGCACTGCGTGCCGCGCGTTCCGTCTCCTGCTTCTGCCGTAGCGCCTGCTCCCGTTCGGGAGTGATCCGCTCTCCGCGGCGCGTGCCGCTGACCCCGGCGTCCGGCAGTGCGGCGTCTTCAACCGCCGCTGCCCGCTTCTGGACCATGCTCCGGTCCCGCAGTGTGCTCTGGGTCTCGTAGTCCCGTGCGGCGTAAGCTGCGCGGTCTACCGTCGCCCGTCCATCCCGCATGGCACGGAACTCGGCCACCGCCTCTGGCGACAGCGTGGCCTCTACCCACCGCTCCGCAAGCTGCGCTGCTTTCGGCCCCAGCCCTTCGAGCATGGCAATCTCGGCGTCGAGCGCCTCGGTCAACGGCTCCGCCGCCTGCATGTCGTTGAGCTGCGCCACGTCGTCCTTCGCGCGCACCGCGTCGCCCCGGATCGTGCGCGCCGTGTAGAACCCGGGTTGATCCTCCAGCCGTGCCAGCGCCGCGTCATAGGCCATCATATGCAGCGCATAGCCGGGGTCCGGCGACCGGCTGAAATACCGCCGCGCCGCGCCTTCCGGCGACAGGTTCTTGTTCTGCTCCCGGCGGGGTCCGTTCAACAGCAGCTGCATGACTTGCGCCATGTCGTCGGCGCGGAGGTCGGACGTCTCCCGGTCGGCGGGGGCAATGCGGTCGAACGCCTCCTGCACGCGCACCGGTGCGTTGCTGCGGAACCAGCTGTCCACGGCCTGCGCCGCGTTGGCCCGCACGATGTCAGCCTCGGCCGCGAGTTCTTCGGCGACAAGCCGGGGCGCGTCGGACACGATATTCGGCTTAGCCGGGTTAGCCCGATCAAGCACCGGTGCTCCGGGCACCCCGCGCGGAATTACCTGACCTGCCGTACCCGTCGGCGTCCCGGGGATGGCTCCCGACATGGGCGCGTACTCCGGCGCCGGAACCGGTGCGACCGGTGCTGCGACAACCGGCGCCGTCGGTGCAGGCGGCGCGGCGGGCGACGGGGTCAGTGGAGCGTACTGTGCATCCGCTGCATCTGCAGGGCGTACAGCGCCGCTGTCAGATTGCTCCAGTCTTCCGGGGTCAAGCCCCATAATTCCGGCGGCAGGTGCGGGGGTTCCGCTGTCTCCGGTGTCGACTGGCTCATCTCCGCGACCACCTTCAACCCCAACTCCAGCTGGTGCAACGTCAGGTGCGTCAAGTCCCCGATCTTCCGTAGCGGTGGCTTCTGCATTGGGTTCCTCCACAGCCGGCGGAGCGGTATTGCGCTCGGCTTCCTGCACGCGAAGATACTCCAACGCGCGCTTCTTGGCGTCCGGATTTTTCGTGTTGGCGGCAAACCGTTGCAGCCGGGTCTCGAACGTCGGGGCGTCGCGGACCTCTCCGCTCTCGACTGCATTGGCCACAGCAGCCGTCGGCGGAACGCCCACGCTGCGAAGAACTTCGCGCATGGTGTCCTTGGTCAGCGGCTGCTGCCCTTCCTGCACCGGCAGCGTGGGCATGACGGTTTCTGTCGGCGCCGTGGGCGTTGTTCCAACCACAGGCGCGGGTGCCGCGACGGTGGGCTGCGCGAGCGGAGACCGGACCTTGCGTGCCTTGGGCGCAGCGGGAGCAACAGCCGGGCTGACCGACGGCGTGACCGGAGGTGTGGGGATCGGAGCCGTCGGCGTCGGGGCCGTGGCCGCCACGGGTGCAGCTGCGGGCGGCGTCGCTGGAGCCGCAGGCGCCGCGAACGCACCAATACCGCCAGTCTGCGGTGTTCTGGGGTACGCCGGGATGTTGCCCCCCGGCTGGCCAGACACCTGCTGCGGCCCCATGGGCGGCACCGTGACAACCGGCGGCGGAGGAAATGCGGATGGTGACGGCAGCGCGAGCGGCGGCGCGACGGCGGCGGACGGCGTGGCCGCACGAGGATAGGCCGGGATGTTGCCCCCCGGCTGGCCAGACACCTGCTGCGGACCGGTCGGCGGCACCGCGATGACATCGGGCGGCGGAAACGCACTCGGCGGCGGCAGAGCCAAGGGGCGCGCAGCGGCTGGCGCAGGCGGAGCGGGCGGCGCAGCAGTGCCACGACGCCCCGGGATGGCCAGATCCATGAGCGCTTGCGCGATACCACCCACACCTGCGCCGTACCCAGCCGAACCGATAAGCCCTTCGTCTAGTGCTTGGCCGGGGTTGTACACCCCCTGCTCGATCAGGTTCTGTGCGTATTGCGACGCCGTCTCTTGCGCCGCCTCGATGCCAGCTTCCATGCCGACACGCCGGATACGGTCGATAATGGTGAGCGCGACGTCTTGGCCGACCCGCGACTTGAGCAGCGCGCCTACCGGCATCAGTTCCAAGACACCGGGTATGATACCGAACTGTGCAGCGACACGGCGCTCGTCAGGAGTAGCGCCTTCTTCGCGGGCCCGTTCGGCCGCTTCGTTTGCGCCCATCCCCACCGCCGTCGCGACACCCGCCATCGGGTTTGCCCACGTCACCCCAAGCAGAGCGCCAAACGACCCAAGCCCCGACGACAGTCCGCCGACAACTTCGGCCGCCCGGTTCCCCTCAAATCCGATGTCGGGTTGCAGCCCGCTGGTCAGCCAGTCCGACCCCCGCGCCACGTTGTTGCGCACCCAGTCCCGCGACTCCGGCGACAACCATGACTCCGGTGCCGCTTCCACAAGCCCGGGCACTGCGCCGGTCAGCGCCTCGATGCCGCCACGCAGAACCCCTTTGGGGATTTCCCCGAGGTAGTCGAGTAACCCGGAACCCTCAGCCGCCGCAACCGGGGCACCGAACCGGGCCTCGTACTCCTGCGTGAACTGCGCCTCGCGTTGCCGGATGATGTCGTCGATGCGCCGCTGCTCGTCGACCGTCGGGGCATCGCCTGCGATGCGAAACCCATAGTTCCTGCCGCTGATCGGACCGGGTACAACCGTCTCGCCCAAGGCGACCTCCTATTGCACGTCGTCCATAGAGTACACGGCGCTGGCGTCTGTTGAAACTGGGGAAATGCCGGTGAGCGCATCGAGCGCGCCAGTGAGCTGGGTTTGCCGCGACCGCAGTGCGTCGTATTGGCTCACACCTTCGGCCGTCTGCGGCGGCATACCACCGTAAGAGTCCAAGCTGGCGTTCACCGCTTCAAGTTGCGCCAGCACCAGATCGGCGTATTGGTTCGCCGTCAGGCCGTTGGGGAGCCGCCCGGACCCTCCACTGCCACCGCTACCTCCGCCACCGCCGCTTCCGCGCATGGCCATCGCCTGCTGCGCCATGGCCAGCTCCATCTGTTGCATCCGCCACGCTTCCAGATCCTTGAGCATCGCGAACCGGTCCTGCTCCGCCGCCGTCTGGCCTTCACGGAACGCACCGATGCCGACCATACCGGCCTCGCCCAGCGCGCCGCCGAACGTCGGAGACTTGGACGCCATGAGAGCCATGCCCGCCTGCGCCAGCGCCAGCCACCGGTCCTGTTCCGCCCGGCGCTCCCGCGCCTGCAACATCTGCGTCAGCTCGGTGCCGTAGTCCTGAATGCCTTCGCCTTCAGCCGTCGTGGCCGTGGTCGTCGACTGTACCGACGCGATGCCGCCGCTCGGAGCGGCGCTGGGGGCCGCACTGACACCCGCGCTGGGCGCTACGCCGGACGCAACGGGAGCCGCCGCGGGCGCGACCGCAGGGGGCGCCGCTGGAGCAGCGGGAGGAACATCAGCCGCCGGAGCAGGGGGCGTGTCCGTCACAGGTGCCGGGGGCGTATCCGCCGCTGGACTCGTCAACCCAGACAGCGTGTCGCGTACCGTGTCCATGAGCGACGGCTCGGCCGGAGGTGGCGCGGGCATCGCCAGCCCAGACATCGGCGGCACCATACCCGGCGTCAGCTGCGGGCCCGGTGGCGGCGTGCGCTCACGACCGTGCAGGATGTCCATGGCGTCGTACACCGACGTGGGCGCTGCGGGCAGCTCGATGGCGTGGAACTGCTCCAAAAGCGACGGCCCCTCCGGTGCGGGCGGCGCGGGAGGACGCGGCCCACCAGCCGGACCTTGAGGCCGCTGTGCAGCCTGATCGGCGACGGCGCGCTGCGCTTCCATCTGCGCTGTGACCGCGGACATGTCGGGCACAGTCAGGTCGTACGTCTCTACCGGCGCGGGGCCGCCAGCGGGTCCTTGCGTCACTTGCGCAGGCGCGGGTACGAGTCCGTTCCGGATAGCTAGATCGTCCGCCGCCGTGCGCGGCGCTGCAGGAAGTGAACCAACCGGCGTATATCCGAACTGAGGCCCGGCCACCGCAGCGATGCCCGCCGCCGGAGGACGAGGTCCGCCCACGGGGCCTTGGGGCCGCGCAGCGGCCTGCGCTGCGATCAGCTGCTGAATACCCATCTGCGACTGGACCCCGGAAAAGTCCGGACCGGTGTAGGGTGCGGCAGGGGGGCGAGGCCCACCCACAGGACCTTGGGGCCGCTGAGCAGCTTGCGCCGCCAGCGTCTGCTGCATCAGCATTTGTGCGTTTACGTCGGTGAAGTCCGGCCCGGTGTAGGGCACCGCCGGAGGACGCGGCCCGCCCACGGGGCCTTGTGACCGCGCGGCAGCCTGATCGGCGACGGCGCGCTGCATATCCATCTGCGCCTGCACCCCAGAGAAATCCGGCATCCGGGCTTGGTACGCCTCGGCCGTGTTCTGCGCGATGTCGCTCAGTTCGGTTTGAAGGTCCGCTCCGGTGTTGCGCAGGTTCGTCGCGACGTCAGACAGCACGCGCCCGCTGTCGCTGACATAGGTGCCGTTTGGCTGGAGGTAGTACACGATCCCGCTGCGGACGATCTGCGTCTCCGGCGCCGGGCCGCCCTCTTGCAGTGCGACGACACCGCCGCCAGCCATGCGACGCGGTTGTGCGGCCAGCCCCGTGTTCTGGGTCATGTCCGTCTTAGGGGCCATGGCTTGCGCCATCTGTGTGGCACCCTCCTGCGGCACGCCCGCGGCAGCCACCGCGTCTTCGACGACTGTGGTCTCGTTCTGCTTGGTCTGCGCAGCGGCCAGATCGGCCTGCATCTTCTTGCGCCGGGTGATCTCGCTGAGCACGAGAAACTGAGGCAGCTCGCCGGTCGGCCGCTGCATCTCCTGTACCAGCTGCTGCTCCGAGAAGCTCTTGAGCCGGTTCTGCAACTCCATGATGTTCATGCGGGCTGCATCCCATTGTAAAGGCCGAGCGCCGAGATCCCCGCGCCCAGCGCCTGCTGATAGGGGTTGTACGGCTCAGTGTACGTCGTGGTGCCCGCCGCCTGCACCGGCAGCCCGTAGAGCATCGACGAGTACATCGCGAGCTGTTCCTCGGGGTAGCCCTGCTGCCGCAGCCAATCTTCGTAGGCCATGTCCAGCTCAGCTTGGTCCCGCGACATGCTGCTCAGCCCCTGCGAGGCCAGCAGCTGCGCCTCTTGGATGTCCGCCTGCTGCGTCGACATCCCAAGCGCCGCCATCTGCGACGCCATATCCGCGCTGAACCCCATGGTCTCCAGCTCGAACTGCCGCTGCTTCATGGCTTCGTCAGCCGTGGCTTGCTGCACCCGGGCCTGTTCCGCCGCGGTACCTGCTTGCACGCGGGCCGCTTCGTCGACCGAGATACCCTGCACCCGGGCCTGTTCTGCCGCCTGCGCTGCTTGGATACGCGCCGCTTCTTCCACGGAGATGCCTTGCGTGCGCGCCAGCTCGGCTGCCTGCGCCTGCTGCACGCGGGCCTGCTCGCTGATGTTGGTCCCTTGGACCCGCGCCTGCTCCGCCGCCTGCGCCTGCTGCACCCGGGCCGCTTCCGACTGCCCCATACCCTGCACGCGGGCTTGTTCGGCCGCGCGCTGCTGCTCGACGGTCATCTGAGCGCCACGATCCGACTCGAACATCCGCTGCGCGTCGGTGTACGCCTGCTGCGCGCCGCGTGCTTGGATGTCCGCCATCTGCCGGGACAGTTCTTCTTGGGCCATGCCTTCCTGCACAGCCGACCGCGAGCCGCCAAAGGCGCCCGCCGCCACAGCCTGCGCGTCGCGGCTCCCCTGCGACCGCAGATACTCCTCGAACGCGTCATCCTGCTGCTGCTGGACCACCAGCTGCGTGTAGGGGTTCATGTACTGGTCGACGGTCTGCGCCGTGAACGTCCCCGGCTGCTGGTAGCCATAGGCCGAGGCCCCGCCGTACTCGGAGAAGCCGCCGTAGGCCGACGCTTGGCCCGCGTTGAACCCTGCGTAGGGGCTGACCTGCGTGGCCGAGAACCCGGTGTACGGGTTGACTTGCGTGGCGGTGAACTTCGACGCAGTGAACTGCGACGGCTGCTGTTGTCCCAGCTGCGCCGCCTGCCCCTGCAGCGAGCCATAGGTGCTCATGGCGTCGTCGACCCCAGCAATCGGGTTCCCCGCCAGATCGCGGATCATCTGTTCCGATGCAGTCAGATCGGCCGAGTCCTCGGTCACCCGCTGTCCTTCATAGGGGACGTAGGCTTCCTCGCTCAGCGCTTTGCTCTTTTCGAGCAGGTCGGTGTAGTACGGCTGCGCCCACTCCGGCACGTCCTGCGTGACGGTCTGCGTCGTGGCTTGGCTGCTACCCTTGCTCATCGGTCAACTCCATCCTGTAGGCGGTGTACTCGGGCTCCCACCCGTACCGCCTGAGCAACCGGCCCCAAGCCGCCCGCCCGAACCCTTCGATGTGAGTGCAGCCGTTGCGCCGAGCATGCTGCTCCACGGCTTTCTGTACGGCGTCTAGCCAAGAGAATATACCAGTTCCACCCACCCAGTCCACTGCCAAACCGCGCCGCTGCGGGTAGGCAATGACGCGCGTCGTGTAGACCGCCACCGGCATCCCAGACTTCAGCACCATCCACAGCACCAGATCACCGGCCTCCAGCGCGGTACGTATGGCGTCGAGCGTGAACTTGCCCCGGGAGGTCTCGACCGAGGCTTCGACGAGCCGTGTCACATCTGCCCAGACGACGTCCAAGAGTTGCGGGTGAACCGCGTGGATCTGGACGTTTTCGGCGCTCACACCGGCACCACCTTATTCGGCGGGACCGCAGGCGCCTGCTTCTTGGTCCCGGTCCGCGCCGTGCGTACACGATCCGCCATGGCATCCAGCTCCTTGGCCCCCGCGTCGGTCGACCCGTTGCCCAGACCGCTGACCACGTCCGCAGGGACGATGTACTCGCCGTCGCTCAGCAGCACGTCCTGCGAGCCCTGCACCGAGGCAGGGATCATGTCTGACATGCCGTCGCCCGGACCTTCGAGTTTGCCCTCGCCCTTGGACGCCGTGGCAGCCAGCTCGCCAGACTTCACCCGGTCCACGAGGTTGCGCAGCGCCTCCTCGCCGTACTTGGTCAAAAACGCCGCCAGCGCCATCTGCGGGTTGGGGTGCTGGCCAGAGATCGCACTGACCGCTGCCGAGATGATCTCCTTGTCGTTCGGCTTCTGGGCTTTCGGCGGCGCTACATCGGCGATACCGCCAGCCGCCATGTGCACAGGACCAATGCGCGGCACCATCCGCGTAACCCTGCCGCCGCGCGCCATCGGCGTCGCGTACTTGTCGACGTAGGCTGTCGTGTAGGGGTCGCTGATCCCGTAGTTGAACTCGCCCGAGTAGCCCGGCCGATACCCTGCAGGTGGCGTTGCCGGTGTGCGCTGCATCGCTGGCGCTTGCCGCGGCGCGGTTGCGCTCGTGCCAGACGACCCACTGCCACCAGACCCGGGGCCCATACCCAGCGCCGCCGGGGCCAGAGTGCCCCCCAGCATCATCCCCATGCCTTCGGCCGACCCCATGAAGTTCGCGCCGCCACGCGCAATACCACCCAGCCCCGCAGCGGGCGCAGGAGCTGCGGCCGGCGGCATGAGCGCGGAACCGGTCATCCCCGGCTGCGCATAGAGCGGCGTCCCCGTCGTCATCGCACTCGCGCCGGAGCCCACCGTGCTCTGTCCCGCCAGTGGCAAGGCGTCGGCTGCCGCGGGCGCCGTGCTGCCCATGAGCGAGCCTAGCGCCTTGCCGCCCGCAAAGGCTCCGAGCCCCCCGACTAGCCCCTGCTTGACGTCCCCCGTCTCAATTGCTGTCCCGATACCTGAGCCGATGGCCCCCGCCACCAGCGGGTTTGCAAGGAACGATCCGGCCGCCCCCAGCACGCCAGCTTGCGCCATCCCGCTGCCGAGGAAGCTCAACAAGAGTGGAAGCACCATGCCGCGTCTCCTTGCGTTTCACGCGTAGAATACCAAACCCGCTCGGGGTTGGCTAGTTAGAAGGGCTCGAACATGACGACGACATAGATATTGACGTTGGCGGTGATCGGGGTCCACCCGGACGTTGTGACCTGCGCGCCGACGGCCTGCCCCGCCGTAAAGGCAACGCCGCTGCCGTAAGCCACAAAACTGCTGTCGCTCGTCGTTGTGGTGCCGTTGAGTTGCACGCTGCCGCCGTCAAACGTCGACCCCGCACCAGCGATCCGCACAGCCGCCGTTGCCGTTCCCGCCGTCCGCGCCGCGTCCGAAGTCATGATCAGCCCGACAACCCGCCCGGCCCGGTCCATCCGCATGTCGTTGCCGTTTCGGCTTAACGCCGTGGCCGTGTTGAAGTATCCGAGCGTGGCCTGCGTCGTTGTCGTTCCCGGCAAGTCGTTGATGTGATACGGCCCGAGCGTCACCGTCATCAGCGTAAGGTTCTGGAACTCGGACGCGCCCCGCGTGAGAACTTGTCCTTGCGCCGCCGACGACACGGTGACATCGGTGAGGTCCGTCAGGGCCAGAGAACCGCCCGCAGGAGGAGCGGCCCATGTACCATCCGCCCGCAGAAAGTTTGTCGTCCCGCCGCCGCTCAGAGGGGTAAGCCCCGCGTCGGTTGACGTGAACAACGGCAAGGTAACGTCTGCCCCGGTGGAAGAAGACAGCAGTCGAGTAGAGGCTGTATAACTAAGGTCAGTGGACTGATCCCCAGTGTTGGTACCACTTAAACCTAAGTCCGTCTTCAGGTCTGCTAGAGTTTGAACTTCTGGAGCGCCTGTTCCGGCAGTTTTCCTGTAGAACACGGTGTTGGTAGCTACCGCCGCCATCTTGGCCAAGGTAACAGCTTCGTTCGCAATGGTGGCCGCGAATGAGCCCGTCCCCGAGCCTGTCACATCGCCGGTCAGCGTGATTGTCTGGTCGCCGCTGTTCGTTCCCGTAAGCCCAAGGTCAGTTTTCAACGTGGCAAGCGTCTGAACTTCCGGGTCGCCCGTGCCCGCGGTCTTGCGGTAGAACACCGTGCTGGTCGCCACGTCGGCCATTTTGGCGAGCGTCACCGCGTTGTTCGCGATGGTGGTAGCCCCATCTCCTACAGAAGTAACATCTCCTGTGTGGTTTGGGTGCGAGTAGTTATTAGCCCCGTCTGCCACATTTATCAGCGTACGAACTTGCGCGGCGGTCAAATCTACTGGGTCTGCACTTCCGCCTGTATTGTTCCCCTTGATTGAGTTTGCCGCCATGTTTGCTAGTTTAGCATTTGTCACAGCGTCGTTCGCAATCGTCGCGGCGAAACTTCCAGTTCCCGAACCCGTAACATCGCCGGTCAGCGTAATCGTCTGGTCTCCGCTGTTCGTCCCCGTGAGCCCCAGATCAGTCTTGAGCGTCGCCAGTGTCTGAACTTCTGGCGCCCCAGTGCCCGCGGTCTTGCGGTAAATCAGCGAAGCCGTCGCCATATCCGCCATCTTGGCAAGCGTGACCGCGCCGTTGTCGACTGTCCACGTGCTTCCGCCGCCGCTGACTGTGATGTCGCCCTTGTCGCCGTCGCTTATACCCCCCGTGGGAGGCGCCGCCCACGTACCATCGGCGCGTAGGTAGTTTGTCGTCCCCCCACCAGACGCTGGCGCCAACCCTGCGTCCCCAGACGTAACGAGCGGGAGCGTCGCATCGGTGCCGGTCGACGACGCCAACACCCGCGTTGCCGCGGTGTACGACAAGTCTGTCGCCGTAGGGGACAGTGATACCTGCAGAAACGAGTTCCGGGTCTGCGCGACGAACGTCTCGAACGCCCGCGTCAGGTTGATCTGGTGGTGCTGCGAATACTCTGCCGGTGGCGTCGGAAAGTACGGAACTGCAGGTGCGCTGGTCATTTACTTCTTCCCATCTGGCCGCACGTCGATGCGCTGGGCCCCCAGCCGCCACGCAGTGCAGGAGCAGTTGGACTCTGCCCGCAACACCATGGCGCGACCGCGCAGCCGCAGAAACACTTGTTCGGTGAACTCCTCAATCGGCGTCGTGGCTGTCTGCGACACCAGCCGGTCGTTAGACCCCACCACGCTACCCCCGGAGAAGTTCCGCATCTTGAGCGTGAATGTCATCGTCGGCGTCACCGCCCCGGTAGACCGCGTAAAGGCCACGTCCGGCAGCAGGCGACGGATGAACATGAACTGCTCTCCATCCGCGAGGTCCACTGCACTGGACTCGACGTACGACCCCAGCGCCACCGGTGGGTTGCTCTCCCCATCCGCCACACCCGTCTCGTGATAGTAGATCTTGTGGTCCGGCGCCGCCGCAATCGGCAGGCTCAGCATGTCCTTGTCGAGCCACGCCGTGCGCTCCATCGCGCCATAGTACCATAGGTTTTGCTGGTAGTTGAACACGACGTACCGGTCGTTTTCCTCCGAACCCGCCGCGCAGTAGAACCACCAGATTTCGCCAAACGCGGAGTTATGCCCCGCGCATACCTTGTCCCAACGGGCGTTGTTGATGTTGTCGAATACGTACGACTTCACCGCACACGGGATAGGCATCACGACGCCGTTGAACCGGTAAAACTCGCCCCGCCCCATCCAGTAGACATCGTCGCCAGTCGCCACCGCAGCGTTAGGACTGGCCACCGTGATGCCGTAAGCTGCTTCCCCTAGTCCGAAGGTGTAGGGAGGCCCAAGAAACTGCATAGTGTGCGCGGAGCTGTCGGTGAGCACGAGGATGACCTGCTTGGTTGCAACCGCCGTGATGATCTCGGTGCCGCTCGACAGCCGCAGACTTCCGGCCGTGTTGTTGGCCCGCGTCTCCCAGTCGAGGTAGTCTTCCGTTGCCGAGAAGCGGATCAGCAGCGGGTCCAGCACCCCCGGCGTGAACTCGTCGTCCGTACCAAACACAATCAGGTGCCGGTCCTGTTCCGACAGCAGGACACAGTTGGCTACCCGAGGCGCCTTGTTCTCGCCCGGCAGCGTCGCGATATTCTGTGCCCGCACGCTGAGCCCATTCGTCCGGTCCCAGAGGTAGACACCGCCGCCTCGCGGGTTGATGACGAGGTCCTCGCCGTACGCTGTGTTTGACCACAGGCGCAGTTTTGCCCCCGCGATGGACAGGTCGGCCGGATCACCCCACCCGCCGCCGCCCCATGGGCCCGCTCCCCAGCCGTTGCCGTACGCCGACGTCTCAAGCCCGATGTTGATCTGGTAGGCCCCCACAACGCTGGCTCCGCCGTTGCCAGTGTCGCTGGCGTTGGCCGTAACCGAGACCGTGATCGTGTACGTGTCTGCGGTCAGCACCTCCGTGACGGTGTGCTCCGCGTTCAGAACCGCCGCCGTGACGTTCCCGCCGAGCGACACAGCCCCGCTGAAAGTGACGTAGTCCCCTTGGATAGCACCATGCCCGGTATCGGTTACCGTGATAGTCGACAGCCCGTTTGTCGCCGCAAACGTGACATCACCCGCGGCTGTAGTGACGCGCAACGGCGTGATGTCGTTGTAGTCACTGCCGCGCACGATGTAGTATTTCAGGTGGGTTCCCACCCCGACGAAGTCCGTGCCATCCAGCGCAGACCACGAGGTGAGTTTGCGGCAGACGCCGAGGAACGTGCTGTTAGACAGCGCCGTCCACCCACCGATAGTCTCCGGAGTCCCCGCACGAAACCGTATCCGGTTGCAGTCGAACCAGCCGCCCTCACTCGCGTACGACGTTGTCTCGCGGTTCACGCCCGGTTGGAACTTCAGCGTGGTGAGCATGGACTACCTCTGACCGTACGTCACGGCCTGTTGGGGGTACGGAACACAAAGTACGACGTCACGAAGGGCACCAGCGTATTGACCAGCGCCTCGTCGAATACGAAGCCGGTGTTGAAGTGCGTGTTGAGGACGACGACCAACCCGCCGAGGATCGACACGATGGCCTTGTTATACGCCGCGAGGTTCATGATGCAATCCTTTCAGGTCATAGAGGGGTTGGCTGCTTCACTCGGAGTCAGCTTGGGGAGCGTGAAATCCTCCGGGCGCGTCCACGTGAGCGGCCAGCGGAAGGACTCAGGCACGAAGCGGGTCTTCGAGATCGGGGCGATGCTGACGCGGTTCGACTGGTTCCCGCCAAGCATGTAGTAGTGCTGCGCGTCCTCACCCACGATAAAGCCCACATGCCCGCCACCGTCTCGGGAGATGCTGGCCACCGCACCGTAGGCCGGCCGCATCAGGCCAACCCCGAGGTGCCGCCAGTTCAGTGCCCAGTAGGGGTTCTGCCCGAGCGGGCCGGGAAAGCGCTCATTGGGCAGTCCGAGGCGCAGTGCAGTGGCCACGAAGTCACCGCACCACGCATTCTTCGCCGGGTCGCCCAGCGCCTGTCCATCGCTCTTGAGCCACATGCTCAGAGGCTTGTTGTCGTAGACCTCATGCAGCCGGATGACCTTCATGGCCTCCTTGATCCACGGCAACGTCTCACGGGTCATCGCAGTGTCCGGCTTCTCCGCCATCAGCTGGTCCCACGTCAACGGACCGACAAACACAGTCGGCTTGAACCCGATGGACCGCTTGAACGCGATGATCGCCGCTTCCGTGCGGCTCCCGAAGACGCCGTCGGCGCCGGCGGTGCCGAGGTCGTACCCCTTCTTGATAAGGGCCGTCTGCACCTGCTTCTTCTCGTCGGTCGTGAGACCAGAATTGTCGCTTTTGAACACGGGCATCACATCCCCTCCCAGTCGCCAGAAAATATCAGGGCCGCACCGACGGTCCCTTCCTGTATGTCGAGAACCGGTGGCACCGCGTAGAACCCGTCTTCCGGTACGATCTCGATGCTGTCCGCTCCGGCCGTGTAGGTAAACACGATCTCTACAGACAGCCCGTCGATACTGAGCGGGTACGCGCGGTTGTCGCTGGTTCCATTAACGTCCCGGTTGTCAAAAATCACTTCCGCCACGGCCCCTGCTTTATCCGTCGGTTGCAAGGTCACCGTAGTCAAGCTCCGCTGCGTCATCATCGGTGGCCCAATATGCGCGACTTCTTGTGCGGCAACCGCGACAGGGAGCACAGCTACGGCAAGAGGCATACGCATAACTCAGCTTTCTGCAACGACGCGGAACCGCGCGGATGGTTGATCGACTTGGTGGGTGAACCCGGGGCAATTGTATATGAGGTGCACGCGCAGCTCGTAGTCATCTGGCGGCATCACTGTGAGCGTGGGGTAGGCGTAGTCGATAAACTCGGTCTCGGGCGGGCCGCCGCTCCACAGCGCGGACGGAAGTTCGTAGGCCACGCCGTCGGAGTTGATCGCGGTGCGATGCGAGTACACCGGGCAGTCGTCCCGGGTTTTCTGCCGCCAGATTCGCACCACAAGCGGGTTGCCTGCGTAGATCGGGCTGTTGAGGACTTCGACGCGTTGAAACGTGACCGGAGGGTCGCTGTCGTAGCTGATGTACCGGTACGTCTCAGCGATCAACACCCCTGCAAGTATCGCCATAGACAGCCAAAGCCACCACCATGACCGCTGCACCGAGCTCATTCCACAGGCCCCCGAAACATCCATGAGATCGCGGCTTGCACATCTTCTCTGAACGCCACCAGCGCTGCAAGCACCGCGGCGGTTCCCGCCGCCCAGCGCCTGACTGACGCCCAAAACCACTGTACCCTCTCTTCCTGTTCCAGCATCTTCCGCAGCGCCGCAATTTCTTCCGGGGTAAGCCGCTCGTCACTCATTACTGCGCTCCGTTTAGCCGCGTTTCCAGTTCGTCAACCTTGTCAGCCAGCTCCTGCAGCGCTTTCAGCATAAGCGGCACCAGAACTGAGTACTTGACCGATAGTGTGCCTTCCTCGTCCCGAGACACGAGCCCCGGTTTGACCGTTTGCATTTGCTGTGCGATGACGCCCACATGTTTCGGTGCGTCGTCCGGCATGTCCTTGAAGCGGTAGTTGACCACTTCAATTTTGCGCATGTCCGCTAATTGTGGGTTTGCCGGCGTTATGTCTTTTTTCAGGTTGAGGTCAGAAAGCGCGCCGTAGGAGTTGTTAGCGTTCACTACGTTTCCAGCGGCTTGTACCCTGAACTTTACAACGTTTCCTTGGTAGTGGTTTATAATCCCGGTGGTGTCGACTTCCAGCGCCCGGCACTGGGTAAACAGATAGGTAACCGTAGACAGCTGCTGGAATCTGACGCCGTTAGTTCCATTAGAACCTACGTCGATATCCCCGACATAGAAGTTGGTGTCTACCGTCAGATTGTCGGTGCACACAATGTTGTCGGTAAACGTCTTGGCACCGGCGATGCTCTGAGTACCGGTCGTGCGGACAACGGTGCTGTTGACCGCCACATCGTTGGCGTTGACCGTGATACCGTCCCCCGCGCCAATATCCAGCGTTCTGTTTGTCGTGAGATCACCCCCGCCAGTCAAGCCATTCCCAGCCGTGATGGTGACAGCTGACCGCGCAATGGTGCTGTCAATCGCGTGCGTGTGGCTGCTTGCCGTGACGGCGCTTGTACTGGACGCCGTCAGATCTGAAGGCGTACCGAGCGTGAGGGTGCGGTTCGCGGTCAAATCCCCGCCACCGGACATTCCGTTGCCAGCAGTGATCGTGCGCGTCGTCCGAACAACCGAGCTGTCCACGGCGACGGAGTCCGCAGCTACAGAGATACCGTCACCCGCGCCGACTGCCAGTGTACGGTTGGCCGACAGGTCGCCGCCGCCCGTCAATCCGTCGCCCGCCGTGATGGTGGTGGCCGAAGCCGCTGCGCCGAGGTTTGTCCGGGCCGTCGCCGCGTCGCTGGCGCCTGTGCCGCCCTGCGCCACTGCAAGGTCCGTGGCCAGCGTCAGCGAGCCCAGAGCCACCGCCCCGGTGCCATCCCGCTGCACGACCGCGTTGGCCGTGTTCGCGCTCGTCGCCGTGTTCATGAGGGCCGTGATGTCCCGCACCTGCGCACCGGCACCTGTGCCCGTGCAGATAGCGACGGCGGACCGGCCGGCTGCAAGAACCAAGTCGCCGCCGGACCCCTGCGTGATCGTCACCGTCTGCGCGGTGCCGTTGTGGAACATATACTGCTTGGCGGCGGAGTTCGGTGCAATCGTGACCGTCACCGGAGACGCCGGAGAGCCTGTGAACAGGATCGTCCCGTACTGTCCATCCGACAACACCCCGTTAGTCGTGGTCAGCGTCAGGGTCGTACCCGACAGCGTGACAGAGAGCGCGCCGTTCACCGCCCGGTCGATGACATCGTAGTTCAGGTTCGCCGTGACGTCCCACGACCCAGTCTGCTCGCCGGAGCCGGGCTTCTCGATGCCGGTGTTCGTCGTAAACGTACTGGGCATGGGCTATCCTCTACACGATGCGCAGCAGTGCGGTCGTCGCACCTGACAGTGGGAAACGTACAGTGAAAGTGCCCCCGGTGGCAACGCGATCTGCACCGAAGTCCAGTACCGCAACTGCGGGGTTCGTGTAGGTGTGCGCCGGCGTCGAGTTGTAGATCAGCGCCCCCCGCGCCGTCAGCGTGACCCCGGTGAACGTCAGATCGGCAAAGGTAGCGAACGCCGTCGTGCCATCCGTCGTCGGCGAAACCAGCGTCAGCGTGCCTCCACCCGCCGCGTAGTTGCCGGTATCCGGCACCTCGTTGGTAGCGGTATAGGCTGTCGTGTCCGCCGTGAAGCTGGCCGCGTTGGTGTACAGCGCGAGCTTGAACACCTGCCCAGACCCCAGCCGCAGATCGTGCACCCCCTCAAGGAGCTGCTTCTTGAACGACGTGGTGAGGAAGGTGCCGGTGAACGCCATCACTTGCCCTTCCTGAGCTGCCCGTCGCGGAAGTCATCCCGCTGCGCCCGCACGTCGACACCCGTGAGCTGACCCATGGCCTCGGTGTACCGCTCCTTGTACTGCGCCAGCAGGTCAGCCTCCCCCTTGAGGTATGCGTAGGACTCCAGCAGCGTGCCGTAAAGCAGCGCGGTCTCCGCGTTGTCCCCCAGCCACGAGGTGCTCTCGTCGACGATGGACGGCGGGTCGTAGTAGTAGTTCAGCTCAACCGAGTAGGCCGCGTCTGGCGTCGGCGCCAGCAGGAAGCGCCCCGGACTCGACGGCGTCACCCCATCGAACTGGGCGTAGAACACCGGCACGCCTTCGGTCGACGCGGACGGGAACGCCTCGCGGATGAAGCTGACATCCTTGTCGATCAGGAAGCTATACTCACCAGCGTCGACCACTGCCATCGAGAACACCGACAGAAAGTCCGTCGGCCGGTCAAGGTACGCAACGGACATGGTGGTGGTCAGCGTGGTGGACTTGCGCAGCTCCGGCAGCATGACAGTGCGGTAGATCCGCTGCTCTGCCTGCCGCACAAAGCGCGGTATATTGTCCACGAAACTCGTCTCGCGGCTCTCCATGTAGTCCTGAACCAGCTCGACAAGCTCGGCGTAGTTCATGTCTTATCCCGCCCGCGTGAATTTCTTGCCGCGCTTCGCCGCGCCAGCGCCGCGGACGACACCGCCCTTGGCGTAGCTGCCGGTGCCGCTGTCCGTCTGGTCGTTAAACGACCGCACCCGCTCAGGCCGCGCCTTGGGACGGAGCGAGGTCTCGGGGGCCGCCGTGGGCCGGGCCCGCGGGCGCAGCGAGGTCTCAGGGGCAAGTTTGGACTTCTTTGCCATGTCAGGCTCCTATCTCGACGGTTACGGCGCCCACTGCGCCAGTCATGAACACCAGCGGGTGTCCCACTGGAGACCACCCGAAATACCCGCGAAACTCTCCCTTGTTCCCCTCGGGGCGCGGATCGCGCAGAGACTGGGGGTCCGTGATGCGCAGACGGCCCAGAAAGTTCTGGGGGTGGTCGGGGTCGGCCACGTCCTTGCCGACGCGCAGCCCGGTCCGCTTGCCGTTCTTGTACTCCCAAACAAGCTCCGACAGCGGGTACTGGAACCCGGTACGGTCGCAGATGCCCAATGCGTGGGTGCCCTTGGCAAAGCTCGACATCACCAATTCCCTCCCGACGGCGGCAGGAGAAACACCGACGCGCGGTCCCGATCTTCATCGGCCGCCCGGGCAAACTGCTCCTCATACGCCTGCTTGAGCGGCACAACCCGCGCCGCGACCTCGGGCCGCTTGGACGCCACCGAGTAGGCCAACCCCGCCACGAGCGCAGGCACAAAGCGCGGCGGGATGTCGGCCGTGCCACTGACCCCAGAAGCCAACCCGTTCATGCCCCGCAGCCGGTAGAAGGCCAGCGTGTAACTCTGCTGCGCGTCCGGCACCGGCCAGAGCGTTGCGGTCACCCCTGTGGACAGCCGCTGGATGAAGATCTGCGTCGGACGACCCTGCAGCGCCTTGTTCGTCTGCTGCGCGTAGGTGGCCACGCTGATCCGCTCAAGGTTGGTGTCCGTCTGGCTGGTCCCGCTGCCGGTCCGCAGCTGGTGCTCGATCAGGTCGATGGTGTCCGTCGGCATGGTGTAGGTCGCGGTGCCCGGCGTGAGCGCCTGCGTCCCCCCGGCGACAGAAAACAGGTTCAGCCCCCGGTTCTGCCACTCCAGCAGAAGCAGGTTCAGGCTACGGCGGATCGTCCGCAGGTCGTAGCCCGACCGCATTTCGAGGCCAGCCATCTCGTAGGCTTCCTCGAACAGCTCCGGAAGATCGGGGACAACGCTCGGCATTGACCGTTACCTCAGCACATCCGACCCTTGGTCTTGCCCCGGCGCGCGGCGCCGTCGACCTTGCCGCCGGACTTCATACGCCCGGGTAGCGCACTCACCCCTTGCTTGATCTGACCAACCGCCTGCTGCCGCTGATCCTGCCGCACCGCGCGGTTGTCCTGCCGCGTCGCCTGCCGCGCCTGCGACGCATCGCGGGCGGCGGCCATCTGCCCGCCAAGGGCCATCTTCTTCGGCTTTTTCATCGTTCCACCTGTGAGTTGAGAGCCCATCTGAGCCCGGGTTATCGCCATGTCAGCAGTTCCACGCACGAAGCGACAGCGCCTTGCGTGTCGGTCGCCCCTTGTCGTCCTTCATCGGCCCGGGCATCCCCGACATCCGGGCACAAAAGCTCTTGCGCCGCGCAGCGTCCTTGGGCGTCTTCGGGTTCGGCGCCGGTGGCTTCAGGTTCATACCCTGCTTCTTGGCCGACGCCCGTCCCTTGGCGTTCAGGCCGCCTTTGGGGTTCTGTCCCTCTTTCCTTTGCCACGCCGGTGTCTTCGCCACGATGCCCTCTCAGGTTGGCTGCATACTACATCGCAGGCAGCGTTCGGTCAATTAAAGGTCTTCGGCGGGCACCGCTTCGACCGCCTCGACCGCCTCAACCGGCATTGGCTCAACCGCCTCGACCGGGGTTGGCTCAACCGCTTCGACCGGCGCCGGCTCTATCGGCTTGATTTCCTGCACGGTGGCCGCCGCCGCCCGCATCGCGGCTTCGCGTTCGGCATTGGTCGTGGCGTCCAGCAGACCTTGCAGGATGCCTGCAGCGAACGCCTTCACGGTCGCTTCCATGGCACGGGGATTGCCTTCCGCGTCCGTGCCGTAGTGGCTCTGCGCCAGATAGGCGAGAATACGGGGCGTGTCAGTGTCCGCGATCTGCATGGACACGGTGAAGTCCATCGTGGAGCCTTTGACGCCAAACGAAAGGTCAGCCATTGTCGGTTTCCTTCTGTGCCTGTTCGAGTTTCTGGATGATGGAGATGGCTTCCGGCACAAGGGCGCGGATGCCAACCGCCTTGGTCCCGGCGTCCATGAGGCCGACGAGAGTTTGAAGTTCTGCGGGGGTCAGTTCGATCTTGAGCATGTGGGTCTCCCTTACGGTTCGATTGCGATTTGCTGGGCTGCACCCGTGTTGAATCTAATCATGAGGCGGGTTTTGCCACTTCCGTTGTCTTCAAGGTAAAGCCTACCCGTGTTGACGGCCCCCGCAGCAGGCGCAGTCTGTTCCGACATCTCAATAAAGCCGCCACCGTTTAACGTGTCTATTATGATTCCGCTGGAAGTAGACCTTATTGCTGTGGGCCTCCCGGACGCACTATTTGAACCGAGAGTAAAAGTTCCCCCCACATTGTTTACGTTGAAGTAATCAATTCCGACCACGCGAATGACGACTTGCTTGGTCCCGCCAGAGGTCCCTACAGCCGGGTCAATGACGATAGTATTACTTACTGAGGTTGACACTGGCGAACCAATCGTCAGTGTGCGAATGGTGCCAGTCCCTGCGGCTTCCGGAAAAATATGAAACACGTTCCCGCTCCACCCCATATTGACGCGCTCATAGTTGCTGGCGTCGGTGAAGGTGTTGTAGAGGCGGAAGGCTTGGGGGTTCACGCCCCGGCGCTGGGCGAGGATGTCGGCGGCGTCACGGGCCAGCAAAAGGTCCGAGGAAACCTCTGGGTCGGTCGCGCTGGATGACCATCCGATCAGCCCGCCGGACTTCATAACAAGAGAGCCGGGGCCCCCACTCAGGTTAAACGTAGCGACACGTTTGCCAGTGAGTGTAGCGGTGGCCAGATCAGAGGCTTCACTGAAAATCATAAGCCCGTATGCGGTCGTATAGATACCGCCGTAAATAGCACCTCCGGTTTGGCGAATGCCCATCGCGCCTGCTTTTGACACACGGAATTGAGCGTTGCCACCCACCTGCAAGTCCATCAGTAGTGAAGCCGCCGCAGACGCCGTGTCGGTGACGTTCATCTTGATCGCGGTGAAGGTGGTGGCCCCCTCGTTCCAAGTGTCGGCCAGATCGTAAATCAGTGCCATATCACGGCCTCCTTTGAATGGTGCTGCCGAAGCGGTCTTCTACGGTAGTGAGCGCCCGGTCGTATATGTCGACGGACAGGAGTTCAGGTATCGGCACCCCAGCCTTGGCCCCGGCGAACGCCTCCAGTGCGGTGAGGTCTGCGCCGCTGGTCAGCGCGCCACGGATCAGGAGGAAGTAGATGTTGCCGTTGAGGGGGAACGTGCCGCCAGAACGCAGCCCAACGTTCAAGGTTTGCGACGAGAAAACTGTGCCCGCAGCGCCTATTCCAGACGGGTTTTCTCGCTCAACAACCCCGTTCACCCGAGGGGTGATCGCAGTCGATATATTTGCCCCAGTTACGTCAAAAACACCTGTAAGGACATTTGTTGTGGGGGCGTTGTAGGTCTGCGGCTGGTAAACATTACTGTTGGTCGGCCCTCTGCAAAGAAACCCATAACCGTCGGCCAGCGCCCACGGTGCCCAGATACCAAAGGTATTTGCAGTGGATGAGGCGTCCGGCCCAAATTCGGCTAGGCAGTGGAAGTCGTCTGTGTCGTTTTTCCGCACTCCAACGCAGAGCGTAGCTTGCCCAGTGCCGCTCAGGTTCAACGTCGCCGCCGATGCAAGGCTGTCAGTGGTCCCGTCGAATTTCAGCCAGTGGACAGTCGGCACGCCCGCCTCTGTAACACCGAGCGCGGAGTTGACACGCTGGTACGCCGTGGCAGTGGAGCCGAGTTCAAGTTGCGGATGCCAGATGGCAATTTGCCCAAAGCCCGAAGCATTTCGGTCTTGCACATATAGTCCAAATAAGTTGTTAACCGTATCGTGAACCCACGAAGCAGAGTAAAACGTCCACGTGTCCGAAATGGTTATGCCTGTCATATAGACAGTGCTGGCCGTGTTTGCTCTGAGTTGTAGGTTTGTGTTTCCGCTAATGCGCCGTATCCACAAACCGTTTGTTACAGTGCCAGAAGTTAAAGCAGCGGAAAGGGTTTGGCCCACGTGGGCGAACTGAGCGCCAAACGTCACAAGTTGGGCGGTGTTCGTCCCATCTGGTGCTGTCGTAGCCCCGTTTCTGGTTGCCCCCAAAAGGTACAACCACGCCGCATTATCGAACGCCTCGGTATAGGTCAGCAGGTTCCTGACGCCCGTCGAGGGTGCAAAGGCGTAGATCGGGCGGTTGGCGAGGGTGGATTGCGTCAGGGCGGTGAGGGCGACTTCCTTGACGGAGATGTTGTCGAAATCAATGTAGTCGCTGACGTTTCCAGAGGTGCTTGAGAAACCAAACTGGACAACCATCGACGTTCCGGTAGCCACATGGACGAAGCTGGCAGAACCAGACGCAGCGGTTCCAAAGCTCCGAGAAATGCCGCTGGTGGAGACATGGACATCCCTACCGAACGAGTTGGAATACGAAGCAGTTACCCGATACGCCCTTCCTGCAACAGTCGTGATCGTCTGCTCCGCCACAGGGAACGCCCCGGTCGTAGCCTTTGTGACCCGAAGTGTTCCAGACACCCACGACAGGGTGGCGCTCGAAGATGCTGCCCACCCGGTGATGTTGCTGTCAAACGTCCCATTCGTCACCAACTCGACGTCAGCGCCCCTGCGCTGCCCGAGGATCAAAGCTACGCTCTGCCCGTCCGCCGTGACAGGCGTTGTCCCTGCGGTGTCAGTGAACATCCGCGACAGGTCGGACGGGTCGAACCAGTCGCCCGCCTCGCCGGATGCGAAAAGAACGGAGGGAGAGTAGACGGCCGCCGCGCCGCCGCGCAGCAGCGTGCGAAACGGCGACGGCATTCCGAAGGCGCTGCCCATCAGGCGTGGCTCACCACAATCTTGGCCCGGCGGCCGTTGATCGGCGTTGCGAAGACCCGGTCCGCCGTCGCGGACAGCTGCGCGATGGTCAAGTTCACTTCACCCTGCTTGTCGCTGTCGTCCGGATCCGCGCGGTACTCGAAGCCTGCGTCGGTCAGCGCAGACGGAGCAGACCCCGTCGTGCACCGGATCTTGACCGCGCCACTGAGCACCTGAAACGTGATGGCCGTGGCGTCGGAGTTCGTAAGCTCCGTCCAGACCCCGACGGGGCAGGTCACCCTGACTTGGTCTTGCGCCATGGTTACACCGCCTTGACCGTCGTGAAGCTGACGACAATCGTGCCGTTGAAGGCTTGCGCGGAGTCGTGCGCGTTCCGCACGATGACGACGACAGACCCGGCGGCCGGGGTGACGCGGACGATGACCGGCGTACCCTGCGTGTTGGTGCCGTTGGCCACCGACGCCATCACAATGTCTGCCGCGGCGATGCGGCTGTTCGTGATGGTCAGGGTATAGTTGACGTTCTGGGCAGTCGTCAGCGACTCGCTGGTGACCTTGCCATGCAGAGCGTTGAGGGTAGCAGCGCCCGCCGTCGCGGTGGCCGTGCCGATGCCCGTGATCGCGCCAACAAAGCCGTTGGTCGACGTCACTGGGCCAGAAAACGTGGTGGAAGCCATGAAAGGTACCTCATGCACGAGGGTTGGCCGGCAGTCTGTGCATCGTCAGGTGGGCGCCTGTCTGCTCGGCTGATGAGCCCATGGCGCAAGTGTAGCACAGCGCCTACGGTGCTGTCTACGCCCGACGAAAGCTCCACCCGGCGAAGTGTCCTTTACTCAGCGGCCGGCCCGACTCCAGCGCCCGATGCACTGTTGGAGGGGTCAGGCCGAGCACCGCCCGCAACTCCGTGATCGTAGCGTATGCGGTCTCGGCCCCCGCAGGATCGACCGCTACCACCGGTCTCCCCATCTTGGCGCGGGACTCCGCCGTGTGCGTCTTGCCTAGCCAGTGCGTGTTGCCTTTCTGTGCCGCAGACAGTTTGGCGCGGTGTTCCGCGCTGCGAACGTGCCCCTTAGCATGCTGGTTGCCCTTGGCCGCCGCGGCCATCTTGGCCCGGGTCTCGGGAGACGGAATGAACTTTCCACCCCGGCCCTCCGCCAGCGCAGCCTGCACCTTAGCGCTGATCTTTTGCTTGGCTTCCTCCGAGTGGGTCTTGCCAGTCCGCGGGTCGTCGACCTCCCATTGCCGCTTGGTCGCGGCGCGCAGTGCGGCTTTGGCTTCGTCTGATATTGTTTTGCCGTAGCCGGGATGGGCCTCTCCTACCATCCCTCGAAACGGGCTCTTAGCGTACAGCGACAGATTGCAGCATTTGGGGTCACCCGCGCAGTCTTGCAGTAGCGCTTCTTCGCACGCCTCCATATCGGAGGCGCTCTCGAACTCGGCCAGCACGACAAACTGAAATACGGCTTCGCCGTGCTTAGCCCACGTGGCCTGCAGCTTGGGGTTAGGATGCACCCCGGCCCGCAGCTTCTTCCTATGCGTCCGCCACCGCTCGTACAGGTTCGTGCTGCTTCCGACGTAATAGGAACCGCTGACCGTGTTGACGATCCGGTATACGGCGATCTTTTTGTTAGGGGTGGTCACAGTTTGCTCCTACACAAAGCTATATGTCGATATAGGTAGCTTGTAAAATCCTTGTAGTCAACCCAAAAGAAAAGGCCCGCCGGAGCGGGCCTTAACTACTTGATTTTTCTTGTAACTCATGCCCCCTGAGTGCCGTACATGCCCAGCGGATCGCTCACGCCGAATGAGTAACGCTCGCGTGCCTTGTACCGGACGTTTCCGCTGTCGAAATCGCCCTCCATGGCCGTCTGCATCGCCACGCGGACGAAGTGCTTCATGCCGTTGGGGACGTCGGTCGTGAGGAACCACGCATCGTCATCGGTCAGGTAGTGGTTGACGCGATAGCCCTGCGGGATCGACCCGTTCGACTTCAGCGCGTTGATGTCGTTGTCCGCCGTGCCGACCCGCATTTCAGTCTGCAGGAGGCGCGTGGCGACGAACATCAACGCCGGGGGGACGATCAGCTTGCGCGGACGGGCAGCGATGAGCAGCCCGCGCTCGTCCTTGAACGCCGCGATGTCGATCACAGCCTGTTCGAGAGAGGTCTCGTTCAGGTCGGAGTCGGCCGCGGGGCGGTTGGCGTTGGTGACACCGGACACGGTCGGGTGGGCCGTGTTGAACAGCGTCACGTTGTCCCCTGAGAGGAACGTGCTGAACCCGGTGTTCAGGAGCGACGCCGCCTTGACCTGCTTGGTGTAGGCCATGCCGCGCGCCAGCGCCTTGGTGTACCGGGCCGAGAGCGAGTCATAGAGGTTGTCCTCCATGGCTTCCTCGGTGATCGAGAAGCCCATCGCGACGGTCTCGTGGTTGTACCGCGCGGTGAACGACTCTTGCGCCGTGTCGTAGGTGATGGACGCGCCTTCCGTCTTCACCGGTGCCGCGCCGAAGCCCGACAGCTTGACTTCTTCCTCGAAGCTGCGCTCCGAGTTTTCAGTCTCGTAGATCTCCGCATGCTCGTTTTCGTACTTGCCGTACTCAAGACCGAACAGTGCGTTGAGGCCCGGGAGGAGTTCCTTGAGGGCCTGTGCGCGAGAGATAGTTGCCATTCAGGTACCCTCCTTAGATGCCAAGCGGGTTGGTGTACGAGTGGACACCGACGTTGAGCTTGACGTGGAACTCGGGGTAGGTGTCGGTCTGCGTGCCGGGCTCGAACCCGACAATGCGAACCGCCAGCGTCGACGTGACCGCGAGGCTGCCGCCGTTGGTACCGACCAGAAGCCGCACGCCAGAGTTGCCCGTCGTGGTGCTGCCCGCGGTGTTGAAGTCCAACGCCGCGTTCTTGCCGATGGCACCGGGCCAGCCGGAACCGGCCGTACCGGAGTTGAAGGTACCGAGGGCAGCGGTGCCCTTGACCTTGAACACGGCATAGGGGTCGTCGCACACCATCACCCACACATCGGTGGCGCCGCCAGTGACGAGGCCGGCCGGAAGGTAGTGATTGTGCACGAGTTGGCCCGTCTGCGAGATGTACCGCGCGCCGACGCAAACACCGACGATGCCGGCGGTGGCGTTGGACGACGTGGACGGGATGTTGATCGCGACGGGGGTGGAGCTGACAGCCGCAGGCTGTCCAGCCGTGGTAAGGGCGACGAGGTCTCCGTTGAAGATCGCCGCGGCGTTGTTCGCCGCGACCCGAAACTCACGGATGGTCCCGCCGTTGGAAGCACGACCCGCGAGGTTGTTCACCATCTGGAGGCCGTAGGGAGTGGCGAACGATGCCATTTCTCTCTCCTTCGAGCGTGAGGGTCACCGGCAAGGGCTACTTGCCGAACTGCGTGGTGCGCGTGGACCGCTCGGGGCGAAGAACCGGCATACGCGGGTCGGACTCACGCAGGAAGTTGTTGTCGACGGCTTGCATCTGGACGTTTGCCTGCTCCAGCTGGCCTTCGACGCGCTCCATGACGCGTTCCTCGGGGATACTGCAGAGCAGCAAGCCCCCGACTTCGATGTTCCCCTTGAACCGCGAGTCCAAGTCGGAAAGGATTTTCAGCTCGGGGAAGTCTTCGGCACGGACCGGGGTATACCCTTCGCGCATGCGCTTCGAGACGTTGATGTTGTCAGTCTGACCCAGTGTGGAGGTGCGCACCCAACGGAACTTGAGTCCGTCACGCGGTGCGGGGGTCGGAAGCAACTCAGCCTTGGACCACGGCTTTTTACGCTCGGTGGCCTCTCTCGTCTGCAGATCACGGGGGGTACGGTCAGCCATTTCTCTTCTCCTTGCGAAGTTGCGCCGCATACTGTTCAGGCGTCAAACCAAGGCGCTTGGCGAGAGCGACCGCGGACGAAGTGAGAACCACCTTTTCGCGTGATGTTGCGCCGCTGTTGCGAGACGCAGGGGCCACCACGGAGCCCGTCTGACGCTGCTGGGTTCTCACCGCGGGTGCAGCTGCGCCAAACTTCTCTGGAAAACGGGACCTTACGGCCTCGTCGATCTGAGTGTAATACGTTTCGCTCTCCGGATCAACTCCGCTTGTGACAAGCTGCTCGTGCACACCGTACACGAAGCCCGTCATGGCTTTGTCCTTCTGAAACCACGTATTCTGTTGCGCCCACGCCTTCGCCCGGGGCGATGGTTCAGCTACCCGTGGGGAGGACACAGGCGCTGGCGCCGGCGCCCGCGCGGGCGAAGGCGTGGACTCCGGAACCGGCTGCGGACGATATGTCGTCAACCGGTGTAGCTCGTTGGTGAGGGTGGCCAACTCGGTCTGTGCCGTGACCATGGCGTCGACGTCGCCGGCCTCGTAGGCACTCTTGTACTTGGCTTTGGCCTGTTCCAGCTGCGTCTCGGCCCGCGCCTTGGCTTGCCCGATAACGGCGTTCTGGCCTTCGGTCAGGCGCCGACGCAAATCGTCCGCTTCCCGCTTGGCAGCTTCAGCGAAGCGAATGGCCTCCTCGCGGATGCGCTCTGCCTCCTCCTTGCGCCGCCGCTCCTCGTGGCGCTCGTACTTCAGCTTGTTGATGCGTTTCTTGACGCGCTCGCTGTAGCCTTCGAGGTCGTCCGTCTCGTCGGTAGGCTCCGCCTCGTCTGCGGCATCCGGCTCGGGCTTGGCCCGGTTGCGGTCGGGTTCAGGAGTGTCGTCCTGAATTTCAATCTCGAACTCGTCGCCGTCGACCTCGACCTCGATGTCCTTGTCCTGTGCGTCGCTCATGCCCTGCTATACCCTCTCGGGTCCTCCACTACTGCTTCCACCGTGTCGTCATTGATGAGCCGGAACTCTCTGCCCAGCACCTTGAACCGGGTGCCCGAGTACGAGCGGAACATGACAAAGTCCCCCTCCTTGCACCATGGACCATCCGGAAACTTGTTCGGATCCGAGTACGCATCGGACCCCATGGAGATGACGAAACCGATGATTGACGCCGTCTCTTCCGCTTTTTTCAGCGAGTCCGGCATGTAGACGCCGCCGTCGGTCTTCTCGCTGACCTCTGGTACGGCGATGAGGAGCTTGTAGCCTACCGGGGTCGGTAGCTTGGCCTTGAGGTGCTCGTCCTCGATCTTGTTTGCTGTGTACATTCTCTCCCTCGTGCAGTGATAAGGCCCACCGTTGCCGTAACTCCGTACTCTACTCGTTAATGAACCGGGACTCCAGCTCTTTTACGTCCTGAATTGTGCGCTCCACGGCGCGTATCGCACCTACCATGGAGCGGTACTCGGCGTAGTCAGCGGCCACCCCGCTGACCAGCGCGTCGACATACCCCTGCCGGTTCTCGTTGAGGCTGCGCAGCAGCAGGCTGAATACGGTCTGCTCCACGCGTCACTCCTTCGATTTTGTGGTGCTGTTGTCGGTGCGGTCCACAAGCCGCTGGGACGCGGCCGAGGCGAGCTGGGTGCCTGCCTGCAGCGCCGCGCGGGATTCCGCGCTCTTGTCCGCCATGATCTGCGTGGCCAGCCGCACGCCGACACGCGCGCCCTCGCGCTCGTCTTCGGAGGCGATGCGCTCCCGGTTGACCTCGATGGTGGCCGCCTTGTTGGCCATGTCGAGTTCCAGCTTGGCCTTGTCCAGCAGCATCTGGTGCTCCGCGACGGACTCCTCCAGTTCGAGCCGGCGCTCCTTGATCTCCAGCTCCTTGAGCTGGATCTGCGTCAGCGGGTTCTGCGCCTCGGCGTCTGCCTCCGCCTGCGCTGCTTCTGCCTTGTTCGACGCCAGCAGCTTCTGGGCCGCCTCGGCCACCGCGCGGGACAGGTCGACCTCGACATCCTCTGGCAGCGGCGTCTCCTCGGCCGGCAGCTCCGTGCCCAGCTTCTTCTCGATCTCCTTGCGGTACTGGAAGGCGACGTGCTCGGTGATGTGCGACGCCATGGCGTTCTGGATAGCGGCGGCGAAGGGCGACTGCCCGACGATCTGCTGCAGCTTGGGGTCCTCCATAGCGGCCATGTGCACGGCGATGTGCGCCTCGTGGTCTTGGTAGAGGAACGCCTTGACCGGCTCCTGACGCAGCACGGCCATGTTCTCGGCCACCGGGTCCTTGGGCAGGATCTCGTCGGGCATCTTGACGATCTCGGCGGCGTCCTGAATGCCCATCACGGTCAGCATCTGCCGGTGCAGCTTGGCCATGTCGTAGAACTGCGGGGACTGCTGCGCGAGCTGCAGCGCAGCTTGGTACTGCACGATGCGCTGGGCCATGGTGGCGGCGTTGGGGTCGGAGACGGGGATGACGTCCACGGTGTTGGGGTCGAAGTCGGCCTTGCGGCTGAACTCCTCCGGCGTGTCGTAGGAATACTCGTCGGGCATGAAGTCGTGCACGACCCGCGCCAGAATGCGCAGCTCCTTGTGCATCGCGGCGTGCATGCGGGCCTGCACCCCGGACATCACCTTCATGGACCGCTCCATCAGGGCGAGCGTGGTGCCCACCGGCGCCTGCGCGCTCATGTCCCCGACTTGGATATCGGCCACGGAGCCGATACGCCGCCCCTCGTCGACGATGTTGCCCAAGAGCTGGTAGAGCACCGCGGAGGGCTCCTTGTAGGGCAGCGGGAAGATGGAGTCGCGGATAGCCCCTCCGGGGATGTCGACGTCGCGGAACTCGCCCGGCATTAGCGGCGTGTTGTCGCCCTTGATGCGGAGCCCACGGGCCTTGAGCCCGGCCGGCAGGTTGGACAGCGTGCCAGCGTCGATCAGCTGGCGGAGGATAGAGGTGGCAGACTTGGCCAGACCTCCGATGAGGTGGATGAGCCCGATGCCGTAGAAGCCCATGCCGGGCAGGTACAGGTAGTGGGTGAAGTGCATCCGCTTGCGCTTCTTGACGTCGTCCTCGTACCAATTCCGGCGGATGGCGAGGATCTTCCGCGAGGAGAGGTCGATTGTGACCACATGCGGCCGCGCGATGCCATCGGGGTCGTCGTAGGGCTCGGGCAGGTTGATATCGACGTGCATCTCCAGCAGCGTGTGCCGCGGGTCGTCGGTCATGGGCACCTCGGTGCCCTCCATCTCGTCGTACTTCTCCTGCACGTCGCTGCGCTCGGTCACCGGGTCCGGCAGCTCGATCTCGCGGTAGAAGCCCGCCACCTGCAGTTCGAGGACCTCGTTGGGGAACTTCTTCATGACGTGCGTGTAGCGCGGGCACCGTTCGAGGTTTGACGCGCCGTACGCGATGACGAAGTCCTCTGCCGGCACGAAGATAGACACCGGGCGCTCAAGGATGGGGTCGTAGTAGAGCTTCTTGAACGCGGAGCCCGCCAGCGGCAGGCGGAACGTCATCATCTCCATCTCGTCGCGGAACTCGGTCATCTCCTCGGTGATGATGTAGTTCATCTCGTTGCGGACGCGGACGGCCTGCTCGTCTTTCTCCCGGGTGGGTGCGCCGACGACTTTCGTCTCCACCGGCCCCTGCGCGGGCATCATCTCGCTCATGGCCTGCGCTTGGAAGCGCACCACGGCCTCTGTCAGCATGGGGTGGAACACCCCCGAGGCCCCGTTCCACGGCGTCGTCCGGTCCTCGATCTTCATCCCCAAGAGGTCGAGCCCCTTGATGTACGCCTTGGCCCAGTCCTTCCGGCTCTCGCGGTCCTGCAGGAAGGCTTCCACGAGGTCCGCGGCCAGCGTCTGCAGCTCTTTATCTTCCAGCATCTCGGCGAAGTTGGCGTTGTGCGTCTCGGGGTCGTCCGGGTCCAGCGACTTCCGCCGGTCGGCGCTCATGGAGTCAGGGAACTCGATGATGACCGAGCCGTCCTCCGTGGCCATGGACGTGATGCCATCCGTGGAGATCTCCGCAGCGGCCTCCGGGTCCTCGATCTCGATTTCGAGGGTGTCGAGGTCATCCAGCTCGATGTCGTTGGGGATCATCGGCTTTGTGATGCTGTTCACGGCCATCAGGCAGTCCTCTCGCGGCAGGGCGTTCTATGCAAGCAACGTGCAGTATACAGCAGGACGGGGCTCAATAATACCCCTCCGTTACCGGCGGCCGGAAGCCGTTGTAGGTGTCCTCGATCTCGTCGGTCGGCAGCGTCAGGAAGCCCCCCTGCCGGAAGCGCAGCAGCGCCTGTACGGTGGAGTCGACGTGGTCGTCATGGGAGCCGAAGGGGAAGGCTGCGATCTCCTCGATGACTTCCTCTGCCCAGCGCCGCTCCGGCGCCCAGACCATCCCCGACGCCAGAATGTCAGCCACGCTGTTGAGGCGAGCCATCTTGTCGCCCGTCCCCCGGTGCGGGGTGTACTCCTGAACCGGCAGCCCCATGCGGCGCAGTTCTTGGTATATGGCAACGCCAGCCGACTTCTTCTCGACGATGAACGCATCCGGGGCCCACTCCTTGTACTGCTCCAGCACCATCTTCTTCAGCTCGGGGAACTCGTACCGGTCCTTGATGGCATGCAGCAGGATCAGGTGGTGCACACCCTCGTCCTCGTGCTCGAACACCCCCCAGATTGTCAGCGAGGTGTAGTCGGCACGGTTGTGTGTCTCCGCCGCGGCGTCGAGCGACATCATGATGTACTCGCACGGGGGCGGCTGGTCGCGCAGCCAGCGACGCCACCACTCCCGCTTGACCACGGCCGCCTCCTCGGCCGTCGGCGACTGCTGGTACTGCGCGTTCCACTGGAACAGGGGCATCGACGCCTTGGTGCGCAAGAGCGCGGGCAGGTCGAAGAACTCCGGCCAGAGCGCCTTCTGCACGATCCGCTCGTCGCCGGTCTCCGGGTCCACCTGCAGCTTTTCGAGGATGGCCGGGAACTCGAACACCTCGTATTGGTCGGCGCCGTCGTTGTTGGCCATGTCCCGCACGAGGCAGCCGATGAGGTCGCTCTGGTGCCACCGTGTATTATGGCTCACTACGCCGTTCGCGATGAAGTTCTCCGTATCCTCGACTTGGATGTCGAAGACATCTTCGACGCCGGACAGCTCTATGGACTCAATCGCGTCGTGTGTGAGTTCTGAGATACTCGATGGCGCGAAGCAGGATGTCTTCCGTAGCGCCGTACCCGACGATGAGGTTGCAGTTATTGCATAGGAGGGCACGAACGCGGGAAGAGTCGTGGCAGTGGTCGACGGCCAGTTTACCCTTCCAGTTTGGCGGAGTGTTGTGCTCAGTAGGCGGAAGCCCGCAAATGGCGCACCTGCCGCCTTGTTCAGCCAGCATGCGGTTGTACTCGTTGAGCGATATTCCGTACCGGTGCTTGAGGTGAGCATCCCGGTTTTTGTCCGCACTCCGGCGCCCATACCCGTCCGCCCACCGCTGCCGGTTGTAATGCGCTGCGCAAAGTCCCCCAGAGCGCGCTTGAGAACTACAACCTTCGTGGCGGCAGGTAGCGTCTGCCCACTTCCCCCAGTGGCCCGGACCGCGCCGGGGACGCCCGGGATGTTTTCTGTGGTAGTGGTCGGCTGCGATACACGCCGCGCACTTGCCGGGCCGGGTTTTTGCCTTGCTTTGCCTCTCGCAGCCGGGAGTGACACAAGCAAATCCCCCGGTTTCAAGTCTGCTACCTTCACCCATTTCTGCCCCTCCGGCGTCTCGACGAGGAACGGATGCCTCGCATTTGCCCGAAGGAGTCTAGATGAGGTTGTCTTGATTGTATAGACGCAATCAGCTCCTTGGTTCGCCCAGTTGAGCACTTTTCTCGGCACGAGTCCGATACCGTCGTATGACGCAACCACGTCGCCGGGCCGGATGTCCTGCAGCGGACGCTCCATACCGTCGGCCATGCGCACGGGGGTGTCCCCTGTCATGCAGTGTACCACCGCCACCTTGCCGTTTGGCATGAGGCGCGTCCGGGCGCCGTAGGCGAACCATTCGTAGGCTTTCTCGAAGACCCCGAAGTTCCCGTTCAGGATGTCCTGCTCGGAGTGGGGGTCGTCAACCAAGAGGAGGTGGGCCCCGCGGCCCGCCAGCGCAGAGCCGACACCCGCAGCGAAAAACTCGCCACCGTCGCTCGTGCTCCACCGCCCGGCACTCTTGGAGTCGCTGGAGAGGCTCACCGTGGGGAACACCTCCCGGTACCGGTCCGTCGCAATCAGGTTGCGCACCTTCCGGCCGAAGTCCACGGCGAGGTCCGTCGTGTGCGACACGAGCATCACCTTGTGGGTGGGGTTCCGCCCCAGATACCACGCCGCGTAGTAGATCGACACCAGCGTGGACTTGCCGTGCCGCGGTGGCACGGAGACGCATATGCGGTCCTTGCGCCCGCTCTCGATGTCTTCGAGCAGGTTGGCCAGCCGCCGGTGGTGTGCACCCACCTTGTAGTCGTCCTGCATGTGCAGGCAGAAGGCGATCAGGTCGTCCCGCAGGGTCTGCAGCCGCTTGCGCTCCGCCAAGTCGTCCACGAGCGCGTAGACCTCGGCCACCTCGGCATCGGACAGCGTGTCGATGTTGTCGAGAAGCAGCTGCAGCTCCTCTGGCGTGAAATCACCGGCCTTGCGGGGGGAGGCCGTGTCCAGCATGTCAGATATCGTGCCCCGCGTTGATCCGCGAGATGTCGTGCATCGCGGTGGCTACCGCCCCGCCGACCTGATACCCTCCAATCGTCCCCATGATGGCGTAGGCCGCCGAATTGTCGTGGTACATCGACACCGTCACCACCCCCACAACCTCACCGCTCCGGGCCTGCTCCAGCAACTCTTCGAGGTGCTGCACCGTGGTCGCATTGGGCGTGCGCGACGCCGGCTTGGCACTCGGCTCCGGGGTCACAGCGCAGCCGGGCAGCGCAACGATATTGGTGGTCTCAGTCATCCCAGTGGTCCTCCTGCAGCCCCCTTCGGGGGTCATAGCCACGTCGGCCGGGGGCTCTTGGTCGCCTTCGTGGCACCGGTGGCTGTCGTTGCCTTCGTGGGTTTGGACGACCGGGGCACCTTGCGCTTCCCTGTCGCCTTGGTCCCCTTCGTGGTGGGGGTCTTCCGGGTGGCCCTCATTCCAGCTCCTCCGCATCTTCGATGGGGTCGGGGTCTGTCGGGTCGGACGCAGCACCGGGGGTGACGTCCTTCAGCTTCATGAGCTTCTCACGCAGCTTGGTCCGCAGGTCGTCGGTGGTCTGGTGGGTAACCGTCACCTCGCTCCGCTCCGTGAACAGCCCCACGTCCGTGATCTTGCCCAGCAGCTCCAGTGCCCGGATGCGAATGCGGGGATCCGCGTTGTCCGTCTCCTGCACCAGCTTGTTCATCACCAGATGGCGCACCTGCACGGCGTCTTTCACGATCTCGTGGCCGAACTGCTGCAGCAGCTCCGAGGTCAGCACCAAGGCCGCAGGGGGCATCCGCCCCAGATTGGTGGGCGTCGCCGCCAGAGAGGTCGATGTGGGATCCTTGGCGTAGGCCGTCAGCAGCCCGGCCGCCATCTCCTTGTCCTCGCTGGTCACCGACAGGTCCAGCCCGTGGGACTCCAACAGGCGCGCAGCATTGGCCGCCGCCGAAGCAGACCTGAGCAGCTCTTTCTGCCCCACGAGGTCGTTGCGGTCAGGCACCGGGATACCGGCGTCTATGTCGATGCGCAGCGTCATGCACCGAGTGTAGCAGCGGGACGGGCGTCCGGCAAGCGGGGAGCGTAACGGGCGCCGCCGAACACGCCGACGGCTAAGAAAGTTCTTACAGCTGCGAAAAATATACTACGCGCCGGCGGCTAAGAAAGTGGTTACATCGGCAAAAATGTCGACAGCTGAGAAAGCGCTTACAACCACGAAAAATATACTACGCGCCGGCGAGTGTCGGAGTCCCATGGGGGGTGTGTTTTGTAGAAACGCTGCGTCGTTTGCGCAGAATCGTATATATAACAGCGCCCGCCCTACCTAGCCACAGGGGGGGTGGGGGGTACGTGGGGGGCCTACCCCCCGGCGCTGCCACGCCAGACTGCCACGCCAAGCCGCTAGACTGTTATGCGCGCTGCATAACGTAATCAACGACACATTTAATCCTGCGCGACTGGCCGAAATGTGGGACAAAGGGTCATCGGGACAGCGGACACAACGCACCGCGCCGATCATTGGAGTGACTGACATGGCAAACGCTGTGAAAATTTCTGACATGACCATCCCCACGCTCTTTGCTGGCGTATTCGCCGCTGACGTGAAAGCGGAAGGCGCAAAGCGCCGCCTGTTCGGCGAGCTGTCTGCACGACAGGTTACCCTGCCGGACTTGGCCGACGGCGGTCGCCACCGCGCGGCGCTAATCGAAGGCATCCTGACCGCGTGGCAAGGCGATGTGTTCGCCGCTGCCTTCGCCATGGCGTCCGGCGAAGTCCCGCTGGACGGTGTGATCGTCATGGCTGACGGCACGAAGGCCAGCGTGACCAAGACCCGCAAGGTCTGGCAACAGGCGCTGGGCAGCAAGGTCGCCAAGGTGGTCAACGCCTACTCGGCTTTCCGCAAGGCATCGCTGGACAGTGACGCGTTCAAGGCGGAAATGGCCAAGGTCCCAGCGGCGAAGGGACGGAAGGCGCGACAGACGGAAGGCACCACCACGCCGGACGCTGACGAGGTTGTTGGCGAAGAGAGCAAGGCAAGCGCAACCCGCCGCCTGACGTCGGCCGTCACGACAGCGCTCAACATCGTGGCGAAGGATGCTGACGACGAGGAGCCCGATTTCGGTTCGCTACACGGCGAATTGCGCGCGGCGCTCATCCGCGCGCTGGAATTGTGCAACCCGAACGCGGCGAAAGCCTACGTCGCGCCGGTCGGCGAGTGATCTACTCAGCCCCGCAGGGAAACCTGCGGGGCTTTTTTGTGTCCGCTGTTTGGCGGGCCAAGCCCGCTGTCACGCGGCTATGCCAGTTCCGTCGGTGCACACTGCCTGCAGCACCAAGCCACGTGGAGCAGCGCCTATGCCAGTTCCCAGCCAGCACATTGCCTGTTATGCGACCCGCATAACGCCGCTCACGGCGCTGTGAACTCTGCAAAAATGCACATCAGCTTGGCGTTCTAACAAAATGTTCACCGATAAGACAAAACGTTCACCGATCTGGCGTCGTATGACAAAATGTTCAGCGCTATGACAAAACGTTCACCGGTTTCGTATCGTCAGACAAAATGTTCACCGCTTTGGCGTCGTTTGACAAAATGTTCACCGGTTTCGCGTGTCTAGCGTAGCCTCGTATCGTTAGACAAAATGTTCACTGATTATACCAGTTCCCAACCAGCACACTGCGTCAGACAAAATGTTCACCGGTTATGCGCGGCGCATAACGATAACGCGGTATCAGCGTTATAGCTGTAAGTAAATGTTCCGCGAAGTGTCACTTCTGCAAGGGGTAGTTCGCTGTAAGCTCTTGAAACTAGGCTTTGTTCAAGACGTGCTGCGATTTTTTCAAGTTAAGGTACCCTATAGTGGTAACTTTTCGTACAAAACGGTTTCGAGGCAAGATGTGCTGGAATTTCGTCGAAAAAGTTACCACGAATCCTTGGATATATGTTTCCGAAAACACACGCCCGAAATGTTGGTTAGAGCACGGAGAACACGAGGCATTTCAATGGCTTAGCCTACTACTACTACATACATAAGTTCTTCTAATAATAATGAGGCTTTTCAAACACTTAGCTTCACCAGCGCCCCCCGTCGCCGCAAAGCCCTTCCCTAGCAATTTCAAGCACTTACCATTTTCTCCAACAAGATGTTCACTTAACCGGCCAAAATCGTAACGTTAGTGAACATTTACTGACAATCAAAAAACCTGTTTACATCATTTTCGCCCCATGTTACACCTCCCGCATCAACGGAGGTTCCCATGATCGACTTGCGCGAGTTCGCCACCCTAAACCAGAACCGGCAGCGTGCGTGCGTAGCTGCGCAGATGGCCACCTTGGTGCGGACCATCCTGCTATACGACCGGCACAGCCATCTCCGCTGCACCAAGCCCGAGGCAGAGCTGCTCCATAAGTGCCTCCTGCTCACCATGCCGGGCCGGCACGAGGCCGAGGCGGTGCGGTCCAGTTTCTTCCCCATGCGGACATCCATCCTGCGCCTTGGCGTGCGGGATCACCTTCTGTCCACCTCGCTGCGTTTCGCCGGGCCCATGCGGTTCGCTGTCATGCCCATGTCGCTGCGCGTAGCCGAGCAGGCCGCTCTGTCCATCGCCGAGGAGATCCGCACCCGCCGCTTCGACGACCTCTACATGGAGCACGTCGATCTGATGCGCAGTGTCATGGCCGAGGTCGACACGATCCGGCAGCTGCGGCGCGCGGTGTTGCACGAGGGTATCTACAAGGTGCCCGGCGATGTGCCGGGGTTGCTGCCAGCGCTGAAGAAGCGGCTGACGTCCATCCGCAGGCTGCGCGGGACGCTCTGGTGCTTCAACGAGCCCCTGAAACGCCGGGCCCGTGCCAAGACCACGGCCGACGCCGCTTACATGGCGCACTACAGGAACACCGAGGACCAAGCGGCCAAGAACGACTGGATCATCGCCAAGGCGCAGCGGACAGAGACGCAGCTGGCCATGGCAGCCTTCAAGGCCGAGTACACTGCCGAGATCGCGCAAGAGCTGCGCCTGTCGGCCACGATGGCGGCGCGGGAGGCCAAGGAGCTCAACACGGGGTCACGTTGGGTGCGGGAACGGCTGCAGGAGCGGGCCGATCTGGAGCTGCGTGAGCGGCGCATCCTGTTCGGCTACTTCCCTGCGGAGATGATGCACATCGAGCTGGCGGACACGAGCCTCTACCCTGATCCCCTGCCTGTTGGCGTTGCCCCGGTATCCCCTGCCGAAGATATCGAGACCGGCGAGGCCGAGCGCTACGTGTTCAGCGACACGGGCGAGTTCATCGGTGAGAGGGAGACCATGGTGCACACCGTCGACGGCGCGCTGCAGGTGGTGCCAGACAAGCCCGCGCCGCGGCCGGACATCATACCAGTTCCTGTGCCGCAGGACTTCATGGACGTGCTCGACGCGGCGCGGTCGCGGTTCGCGTCCGTTATGCGGAGCGCATAACATGACCTATGGACAGGGCTACGGATGGGCCAGCGGGCAAGGCAACGTATTCCTGCGGCAAGGCCGAGGCTCCGGAAGGGGCGTCGCTGCCGACAAGGGCCACGCCATCGGCGGCGGATTCGGAGACGGCACGGGGCTGGGAGAAAGCCGCGACATATACGAGGAGAACGACGAGTGACACTGCTGAGCAGCCCGGATTCGCCCTACGACTACGGCCATGGCCTCGCCAGCGGGCGAGGGAACGTCACGTGGCAGCAAGGGAGCGGTGAGGGCCACGGCCTGTACACGCACGGCGGTGCCGCTGTCGGGAGAGGGGCAAGAACGGGTGCAGGTGACGGCGTGTCGATATGGCACGCTATAGACCGCGTGGAGAACGACGAATGACATCTTTCAGAGACGGATCAGGGCAGGCGACGGGGTTCGGCAACATCGCGGTGCGGATGGGCGGCGCAGGGGTCGCACCCCACGGGTGCGGGAACGACGCAGGACGTGGCACCGGCGGCGGTGACGCCGACGCAGGGCGTGGATGGACTGACGGCGTCGGAGGCGGTGCCGGGGTAGGATGCGACGACAACGTCGATATCGGATGGGCGGACAAGCCATGAGAACCACGATAACAACCGAGGACGGTGACGGTACGGGGTACGGCAGCGGGATCACGGACAGTGAAATGTACTTCGGGTACCAGAGCACCGGTGTTGGCGAAGGCGGCGCTCGTGGAGAAGGCGGCGTTGGCGGTATGGGGCTTGGCAGCGGCGCACCGGCGGCAGGCGGACAGTCGCACAACGGCAAAGGCTACGGCAGCGGGACCACTGGCAAGTGGATTGCATGATGTACGACACCGGGAAAGCCTCCGGCGCAGGTGCGACAGCCGACCGGTACCAAGGACAGGGCGACGGATGGGGAGGGAACGGACGACGGCGCTTTGGCACCGGCGACGCGCCCGGTGGCGGCACGGGAGAGGGTTGGGGCTACGGTGAACGCAGCCGCTTCACGCTGCAGGGCGCCCATGACCCTGCATGAAGGCCAAGGCGCGGCCTGTGGTTCCGGGCACCCCTACACCAGCGGTGCCGGGTATGCGGACGGAGCAGGGTCGCTGGTCGCGTTCAGGGGCGGCGGCGCGGGCTACGGCCACGGCACCGGCGACCGCATGGTCGAGGATACACACGGCTGCGTTGCCGGATACGGCGCAGGCTGCGCACATGGGAGGTCGACGATAGGATGAGCGGAAAAGCAGCACACGCCATACGCAAGGCTGTATGGCCCACCGCGCGAGCGGTAAACACAGTAACAGGTACCGGTGTCGCCAGCGGTGGTGGGTACGCTAGGCTCAACCATATAGGCACGGGGGCTGGGCAGGCGACGGGCGGGCTCGCGGTACCCACGGGCTACGGCGTCGGGATAGCAGGCGAGACTTTCGACGACGCCATGTACGGACCGTACCCGAGCGGCAAAGGGTGGGGATGCGGAAAGTCGGAGGTATCATGAGCGAGGGCTATGCCAGTTTCGCGAGGTCAGGCCGGGTTATGCCGCGCGCATAACGCGCTATAAGCCCCTGTTATTACTGGGCTTTTGCCGGGTTGTCACTTGACATAAGGTTTGTTTTATGGTAAGATACGTAGTATCTCGCGCATGAATGGCTCGGGAGGGGTCTCTGCGTCCGGTGCGATCCGGGCGTCGTTATGCGGGGTGCATAACCCGCAGGTGCAGACCACGCTGTTTATCAGCCCTGATGCGGGGCGACCAAGTGACAACGCTAGGCGGCGCACGGACAAGTCCCCGTGTGCAACCGATGATGCTAGACGACCTGCTGAGCCATTGCGTCGGGGTGACGGAAAAGCCCCGCCCGCCGTGCTCACGTCGGAGTGAAGTAGTCACCACCACCCCGTTATGCGCGACGCATAACAGAGCCGGGCCGGGAGCCCTGCCGGGGTGACGACGAACTTGCCTAAGAAGCCACTGATTGATCCGCACCCGTGGGGTGCGACCCCTGCGCCGACATGCACAGGGCCCGACGTCGAGAACAACACCGCAACATGACGCGAGAAGCACCGGCAGGCGTTCAACGAAAAGACAAGGACAAGACCAAGCGACAATGACATTCACCCTGCGGCGCCGAACAGTGCCGCAGGGTACAACAAAGGAGAAAGGCCATGCTGACAACATACCGATCAAAAACCAGCGGGGTAGGGTGATGGCAAAGACGTTCAAGGCTCCGATAGCCCTCGGTTATGGCCGCGCCGATGGGAGTGGGTCATCTGGGCGAGGGAACGGGCCCGGCGGTGGTGCCGCGAGCAACCCGCGAGGCGTGGTCGACGGCCGAGGATACGACGCCGATAGCACAAAAATGGAGAGTTACGGCGACGGCATGTGTATTGCATACGGCGGCGATGACGGAAAAGGCACGGGATAACGGAGGACCACAACCAAAATGAACCACCCAATCAACGAGAAGATCGTCGCGACATCGCGAGAACTCATCGCGCTCAGTGAGCGCAAGATCGAGACCCTGCAGCAGATGATCCGCTGCATCCTCATCGCCGACATGCTCGGGCTCAAGGCCAACGAGGTCACGGGCCGGGTGTCGTACCGCGTCGACCGGAACGACGGCATCTTTCAGCCATGGCGCAACGCCACGATCCACATCACCCGCGATGGTGTCGAGGTGCTCGTCGCGCCGCTGCGCACCGCCGCACTGGAACTCTGGCCGGAAGATCTCCGTGCCAGCTACGGACGGCACATGCGTGCCGAAGAAGCCCGCCGCGTTATGCGGGACGCATAACCCCAACCCAAGGAGACAAGACATGAACTTCATTGCAGAGCCGACTGTGTCGGCCCCCTCTATCGCCTCGTCGTCCATGCTGGTGTCGCTGTCGATCAGCGTCTGGACCGGCCGGAAGAAGGACCGCGAGGCGACCGACGAGGTCCTCACCGACAACGGCGCCACCCGCGCCGCCGGTGCATTCTCGAAGAACCTGATGGCGGACTGCGCCGAACTGGATGCCGTCAAGAAGTTTGCGTCCGCTGTGCGTACGTCGCACCTGCAGTCGACCATGCCGTGGTCGGACACGGACATGCGGCTCGTCACCACCGCGCGGTACTTCGCCCATGCCAAGCAGATGACGGGCTTCCAGCAGGAGTTCGACAAGCTGGTCGAGAAGTTCCTCGCCGTCTACGACTGGCGCGTCGCCGATGCCGCCGCCAAGCTGGGCAGCCTGTTCAACAGGGACGAGTACCCCACGGTCGAGGGCCTGCGGTCGAAGTTTGCCTTCAAGCTGGCCTATCTGCCGGTGCCCGAGGCGGGTGACTGGCGTGTCGACATCGACGCGCAGGCGAAGGAGGCGCTGAAGGAGCAGTACAAGGCGTTCTACGCAGAGCAGATGGAGCGCGCGATGCGCAACGTCTGGGAGCGACTGCACACAGAGGCAAGCCGCCTTGTGTCGCAGCTGGACACCGATGCCGAGGGCAAGAAGGGGCGCATCTACGAGAGCACAATCGAGACCGTGCAGACGCTGGCCGAGATGCTGGAGGAAGCCAACTACACCGGCGACCCCAACCTGCAGCTGGCGCAGCGCCGCATCCAGAGCGCGCTGGCAGGCGTGACCCGCGAGGACCTCGTGGCCAACCCGAAGTTCCGCGCCGATACCAAGACCCGCATGGAGGAGGCGATCAAGGCCCTGCCGTCGTTGGACTGGTGAGCCGCTTCTACGGATATGGTATCGGCGCAGGGTCTGGCCTTGTGACGTTCTCGGCGTGGATAAACGGAAATACGTGGAGGTCCGGCCAAGGTCGGGCTCTCCAAACAGACGACGCTATGTCTGGCGAAAGTTACGGCTTTGGCTGTATATCTGGCGCTGGACAAACTGACGGTTATGGTGTAGGTTACGGCGTACTGAGCAACGACGCCACCGACGAGTAACAAGCGAAACTGGTATAGTAGAACGCGGGTTATGCAGCCCGCATAAAACCCAACGGAGATACGACATGCAAAATACTTACGCTCTGGGCTTCAACCAGATCACGAACCTCATTGCCACGATTGGCACCGACATCGCGGTGCTCGCCGAGGGCGACATGGGCACCGGCAAGTCGTCGATGCTGACTGCGCTGGCCGAGCGGTTTCCCAACCACGTCCCCTGCTACTTCGACTGCACGACCAAGTCGGACGGCGACGTGATGCTGCCGAAGATGAAGGACATCGACGGCAATGACTTCGTCCGTTACGCGACCAACGAGGAACTCGGTCTGCACCTGACCGACCGCCCCGTCATCATCATGGTCGACGAGTACGGCAAGGCCATCAAGCCCGTGCAGAATGCGCTGCTGCGTCTCATGCAGGAGCGGCAGGTCGGTCCCTACAAGCTGCACCCCGAGAGCCTCGTGTTCGCCACGACCAACCTCGGTGCCGAGGGCGTGGGCGACATCATCCCGCCGCACGGTCGCAACCGTGTGATGGTCGTCCGGGCCCGCAAGCCCGACGCCACCGAGTGGATCGAGTGGGGCATCAACAACGGCATCGAGCCCATCGTGCTGTCGTTCGTGCGGGAGTTCCCGCAGGTCCTGCAGTCCTTCACTGACGTCCGCGCCCCGGACGACAACCCGTACATCTTCCACCCGCAGGCGCAGCGTGCGGCCTTCGTCACGCCGCGGTCTCTGCACAAGGCGTCGACCCTGCTGCAGCGCAGGGACAAGCTCGACGACGCCACCGTCACGGCGGGTCTGATCGGGCTCGTGGGCGCTCCGGCGGCCATGGACATGATGGCCTACATCCACCTCGCCGACGAGTTGCCCAAGCTGAACGACGTCAAGAACCACCCCGACACGGCGAAGGTGCCGAACAGCGTCGCGGCTGTCTGCATGATGGTCTACCGCACCCTGTCCACGGTCGAGGCCAGCTGGCTGGATGCGTGGATGCAGTACCTCGAACGCCTGCCAGCCGAGGCGCAGGGCATGTTCGCCAACGGTGTCCGCGCCACCGGGTACAAGCAGCAGGGCATGGTCATGACCAACAAGCGCTTCACCGCTTGGGCCCGGCAGAACTCGTTCCTGTTCGCTGCGGACAAGGTGTGAGTAAGGAGGCAAACACCAGCAAGGAAACAATCCACAGGAGGTCGCTGACGTGGCCTTTAGACTTCCAAACCAAGGGTCCGGCGCAGGTAATGGCGCCGGGTCCAGCTTAGGCAGCGGCCATGGCTACGGCTATGCCGCGCAATACCCAGACGGAACGGCTCCGGGCGCAAGATCGCCATACGGGTATTCAACATCGAAACCCCTCACAATCCCAAGGATAGCACTCATGTCCAAGATCTATGACCACCTGATCGGCACCCCGGTCATCATCCGCGCCAACGACAGCGGCGTGCACTACGGCACGCTTGTGTCCGGAGAGGACACCACGGTGCGGCTCAAGGACAGCCGCCGCCTGTGGCGCTGGAAGATCGCCGGTGACGGCGTGTCCCTGTCCGAAGTCGCCATTCAGGGCATCGACCAGAAGGAGAGCAAGATCACCAAGGTCCTCCCCGACCTCGTCGTGTTCGGCATCTGCGAAATCATCCCCGCGCACGGGATGGCCATCGCCACCATCGAAGGCGCCCCGGACGCTAAGGCGGAATGACGAAAGTCTGGACTTTCACCACGACGTACGAGGATGAGATTTCCTGCGCGGCGTTCAGCACTCTTGCTGCCGCCAAACAAGCGTTCCGTGCGTTTGTATGCGACCTGTGGGAACTTGATCGCCCGATGCCGGACGACCCCGCCGACGCATGGCGCGTGTTGCATGTCGAAACCGGCCTTGTTGGGGGGGCCGCGCAGATCGACGAGCACGACATATAACGAACCAGCGGGGCGCGTTATGTGCCCCGCATAACCCCGAAGGGAGACGACAATGGCAACGTTTAGGATAAAGGCAGAGGTGGTGGTTACGTACCTCTACGACGTCGAAGCCGACACCATTGCTGACGCTATTTCCGCCGTCGAAGACGGCGACGAAGACGACTGCATGGAGCACGACAGCACCGCGCCGCGCGCTGTCGAATACACCGTCGAAGGGCAGATGGGGTGGAACGAAGTGACCGACGCCACGCGCGGCGCTGACTGCGGACTGAACCTCAACGAATAACCCCGAAGGGAGACGACAATGCCTGCACTCACTGCTGAACAGCGGCTCCAGAAAGCCGTGATCGACATCACCGCCAACCCCACCTATCGGTGGATGGCTGGCATCATGCTTCTCGGTCGGCGATTGGTCGTCGACAACGTGCCCACCGCCTGCACCAACGGGCGAGACGAGTTCTACGGCCGCGCCTTCGTCGACAGCCTGAACGACGCCGAGCTGCGGTTCCTCGTCATCCACGAGATCAAGCACAAGCTGTACCGCCACCTCGTCACGTGGAAGTGGATCTGGGACGAAGACCCGACGCTCGCCAACATGTCCTGCGACTACGTCATCAACGCCGAGATTGTCGACGAGACCAAGGCCACCAAGTTTGCGACCATGACCGGCCCGCTGACCATGGGCTGCTACGACGCCAAGTACCTCGGGTGGGACAGCGCCCGTGTATACCGCGACCTGCAGAAGAAACACGGCACCCGGTCCGAGCGTGCGCAGAAGGGCCAAGGCCAAGGCCAAGGTCAAGGTCAGGGTAACGGCCCGGGCATCCCCGGTGCCGGTTCGCCGCTCGACGAGCACGACTGGGAAGGCGCGCAGAACATGTCCGCCGAGGAAAAGCGGCAGCTGGCGCGCGACGTCGAGGACGCCATCCGGCAGGGCATCATCGCTGCAGGCAAGACAGGCAGCGGCGGCGACCGCGACTTCAGCGACCTGCTGGCCCCGCAGCAGGACTGGAAGGAGGCGCTGCGCGAGTTCGTGACCGAGACCTGCGCTGGCCACGACAGCACGACGTGGCGCAGGCCCAACCGTCGGTTCCTCTCCGCCGACATGTACATGCCGAGCGGTATCTCGGAACGCGTCGGCGAGATTGTCATCGCTCCCGACATGTCGGGCTCCATCGGCGCCAAGGAGGTGCAGCGCATCCTGTCCGAGACCAAGGCCATCGCCGAGACTGTCCGCCCCGAGGTCGTCAACATCCTCTACTGGGACACCGCCGTGTGTCAGGCAGAGCGGTACGAGACGACGCAGCTGGACAGCATGATTGCGACGACGACGCCCAAGGGCGGCGGTGGCACCATGGTCGAGTGCGTGCCGGACTACATGCGGGCGCATCGCATCAAGGCGCAGTGCGCGGTCGTGTTCACCGACGGCTACCTCGGTGGCACATTCGGGCAGTGGGACTGCCCGGTGCTGTGGGTCATCGTCGACAACAAGGCGTGCCAGCCGCCCTTCGGCAAGGTCGTGCACGTCTCATCCGGTCAGTTCTGATGGCACGGGGTGATCTGGCGCAGCGCCTGCAATGGGCGCTGCAAGACGGCGAGGCTTCCGAGTTCACGATTGAGGTCTCGCAGCCTGCGTACACGCAGGAGACCCCGGACGGGGTGTGGGTACAAGCATGGGTGCTGGTGCCCCATGGCTACTTCGATGAGGAGGACGACGAATGAGCCCAGAGTATGGGTTGCACGACCTGATAGGCCAGCAAGTGCTGGCCTACGCCGCACGCTATGGTGTGCCCGCGGCCGCGGTGCACTACGGCCTGCACCCATCCACCATCTACAACTGGCGCCGTGCTTATGCGCCGCGCATAACAAAGGAGACGACCGATGCCCAGACTTAATTGCTTCGCTGATGTTGCCGATTGGTACAACCGCACACCGGTGTTGCGATCCAAATTCGGCCGCGAGCACGACATCCGCCCGCTGGATCGGCGTGACCGCAAGTGGCGCATCGCCAAGCTGGACGACAATACCTACGTCGTGTTTGATGGGCACACTTACGGCGATCCGGCGTTTCCGGCATATGCATACGGTACGTCGTGCGCACCGACCCGCGAAGACGCCGAGCATTTCGCCGCGGTTGTGTGGAAGCGGCACGCGGACGGTACCGAGACGCTCAAGGTGCGCGGCGCATCGTATCCGAACGCGAAGCCGCATAGCCGCATCCCTGTGCTCAACATTGCGCTTCCGTGGTGGGCCACGGTGCACACCCCCAACCGCGACGGCAATCACGTGCTGCGCATCAACCGGAGCACTGCGGAGACTTCAGCCCTCCCGCGCGACACGGTACTGACCCCCAGTCGCGCTATTCCCGACGCCGTACACGCCGCGTGCATGGCGTCCAAGATATGGATTGCTGAACGTACCGTACCGGCCAGCCAAGACGAACCCGCCACGGTGTTCCGCCGCCATCCGGACGGGAAGTGGGAACTGGTATCCGAGCGGCGTGGCCCGCGGAAGTGGCGCGTCGACAAGGAGCGCAAAGCAGAGCTAGCCGCCGACATCCGCGCGTTCTGGGAGTGGGGCAGCATCATGCTCCCCATGCTGCTCCCGATGTACGCCAGCGTGCGTGGTTGTCCGAATACACCGCTGGCAGACGCGGACGAGTCAGCCCGCATCCTGCTGAACAACGACGCAGACACCGCACTCGTGCGGGAAATTCTCACAACGCCCGACCACCCCATGCGCGTCGAGCTGCTTCTGCTCATGGTGTACAAGGCCGAAGGGTGGTCGTGGGCGACCGTGGCTTCCGATGTCCTAATATCGAAAGGAAAGAAGCAGCTTGACCGTCGGCTCGGTCTGTATCGCAAAATGGAGGTAAAGGAGTAGCCATGCCCTATAGTCAGGCATTCATTGACCGGCACCGCGACATCAACGTCGACTACCATTGGTGGGATCAGGTCTACGACGACTTCAAAGAGATCTGCGACATGCTCGGTTTGCAGTTGCAGAACCACGAGCCGCAGTTCAGTGGCTTCTGTTCGCAGGGTGACGGTGCGTCGTTCGCTGGCATCTACCGCGGCGTCACCTACGCCACCAACGAGATCAAGAAGCGGTACGAGACGGCTCCGGATGATATCCGGCGCCACGCGCCAGAAGACACCCAGCTGCACGCCATCGCCGACGATCTGTGCACGCTCAACCGCGTGTACACGCCCATGTTCGTCAGCATCAGCCGCCCCTATGCCTCGGGGTCGCATGTCTACGCCGAGACCATGCACGCAGAAGTTGACCACTTCTGGGGCGACGAGGGCTGGCAGGACAACTACGATTCCGACAAGGACACGCAACGCTGGGCAGACGACGTCGTACGCCAGATAAACGACCAGCTGACGGACATATTCCGCCGACTGGCTGGCTGGCTCTACAACACACTGGAAGAGGAGTACATGTATCTTACTAGCGACGAGGCGATAGTCGACGCGCTGGAAGCCAACGACATCGTTGAAGAACAAGACGACGAAGACGAAGAACCCGCCGTTATGCAGACGGCATAACCCAACCAAGGAGACACCCAATGTCATTCGGACTGAACATGTACGACTGCGGCGTGAGCAAAATCGACAGCCACGCCGAGGCTCTCGCCTTCTACAACAGCTGCCGTGTGAAGCGCGGCAATATCGACACCGACCCCCGACCGATCCGGGGCAAGGAGCGCAGCCCCATGGACATCCGCGTCAAGCACGGCAACGTCATCTTCCGCTACCACCGCACCGATGTAGTGACGTGGCGCCCGGACGACAGCTACACCGTCCAGTGCTGGGCCTCGCAGTCGACCGCCATGTTCGCAAGCTGCTTCATCCCGTGGAAGCTTGACTCCTTCAATCTGTCGACCGTGCTCAGGGTACGCGACACGCTCTACCCTGTGGTGGACCGCATCACCGTGCACGCTGACGGTCGCGTCGACACCACGGCGGTCTTTAGCCGGCAGGTCATCAACCGGGCCAACGCCAAGCAGGCGCTGGCGTCGACGCGCTACGCCGACTACGAGGCATGGTACAAGCTGATGTGGCCGATGGTGCG
>Ga0315903_10000394_pt1 | contig 65380 bp, 66 predicted proteins | sample LakEriMetagenome_7_FD_203524 | JGI IMG/M metagenome (GOLD analysis project Ga0315903, IMG submission 203524) | Freshwater fungal communities from buoy surface, Lake Erie, Ohio, United States - Buoy 2 MA119 | ecosystem: Environmental > Aquatic > Freshwater > Lake | place: USA: Lake Erie, Ohio... | reverse complement strand
GAACTAAGGGTTGCTGTCCTGAGATAATTTTTTCAACATCAAATGGCACAATTGTTGCCACAACTCTCTCTAATTGCGAGATTGGACGAGCAATATCTTCAGCTGTTTGATCATGAAGTAGCCAACCTAAAACCTTTGAGTAGCTTCTTCTAGGAAGTAGTAGCGTTAACTCAACACTACTATCTGCAGTTGTTCTAATTGCATAATCAACTGCAGCATTTGGTAATCTTCGATCTGGGCAATCAATTAACTCAAGTGGGATATCAGAGCAGGCCTCATTTTTTGCCCACTGCTTACTTAAACTCTCAGCCTTTCGATCATCTAGGACAAAGTGAACCGCAGTCAAGTTTCTTGGATTTAAGCTTCTGGCATATCTAATGGCGCCAATTGTGGCTAGATCAAAGTTATCAATTAATACACTCACATCATGTCTAGTTATTGAGGTTGCTCTAGATGATTGCACCGTGATATTTAGGGCATCTTTTTCTCGACTGTATTGCTTTCGTAATCTTAAAAATGCCATTACTAAAAATGGGGTCATAACTACTACCACCCAAGCGCCTTGATTGAATTTAACAACGGCAAAGATTAAAACTACTAGCAGTGAGATTGAGCCAGATAGGCCATTAATGATGAATTTTACTTTCCAAGAGCCCTGCTTATGAGTTTTAGCATGCTTTGCCATACCAAGGCCAGATAGTGTAAATGCGGTAAATACACCCAGTGCGTAATAGGCAACTAAATGTTCAACCGATGCTCTAGTAACTAATACCAGAATCATTGCTGCTGCAGTTAAAACTAAAATACCATTTGAAAAGTTAAGCCGGTGTCCTCGTTTTGTGAGCCAATTAGGCAGATATCCATCTTGGGCAACAAAATTGACCACCATTGGAAATGCGCTATATGTGGTGTTGGCGCCAGCAAATAAAATTAACATTGTGGCAGCTTGTACCAAGATAAAGAAAGCACTGCCAAATGCGCCATCTCCTAAGATTGTTTTGGCAATCTGGGAGATAACAGTTGGTGTGCCTGATTCATATGGCATGGCGTAGATCTTGTGGGCAAAGTAGGAAACACCTAAAACTAAAGATCCTAAGATCATGCTCATGATGACTAGAGTTTTTCGAGCATTTTTATACTCTGGCTCTTTAAATAATGCCACTCCATCTGATATCGCCTCAAGGCCAGTTAATGATGATCCACCATTTGCAAATGCTCTAAGTAATATAAAGATTGCAGCTGCAGTTAGTAATCCTTGCTCCTGACCAATTTCAACTGCCCCTGGTTGATTCACATCTAATACCGGAAGAGTTCCAGTGATCTCACGAAAGATGCCGATTGAAAAGACTACAAGCATTGAGCCAACGAATAAATACGTAGGAAGGGCAAATGCTTTACCAGCCTCTTTTACTCCGCGAAGATTTCCATAAGTTAGTAGCAAAATAATTGCTAGCGTCATTTGAATTTTGTAGGGTGATAGTTCTGGGAAGGTGGAGATAATTGCGGCCACTCCAGCCGCAGATTGAATTGCTAGAGTTACGATGTAATCAAGCATTAATGCCACAGCTGCTATTTGTGCAACAACTGGACCAAAGTTTTCTCTAGAAACATTATATGCCCCACCTATTTTGGTATAAACAGTAATTACATTTCGATAGGACAAGGTAACAATTAGCAAAATAAATAAGACAATGGCGGTCATTGGCATCAACATGGCAAAGGCGGCAAGACCAAACGCTGGTACGAGGGCAATTAAAATCTGTTCCGAGCCATAAGCACTAGATGAGATGCAATCAGAGGATAAAATTCCTAGGGCATATCTCTTCTTTAACCGTTGATGGCTTAGTGTGTGCCGATTTAATGGGTTGCCCAGCAACTTTCGCTTAATCTTGTAGGAGATGGGATCTTTTAGGTGTGCGTGCTCAGATAACACCTTTGGGGCTGGTGCGTTATCACTCCAGGACTTAGCCAATTTGTTAAACACACTCCTAGATAGAAGTTTTTGAGAGTATTAAGTATACGCCTGTTTTAAAGTGCGATTTTTCAAAGCCTAGGGGTGTAGGCGTATGCTTACTTTATGCAGTTAAAAACTCAGCTGTTTATTGATGGCAAGTGGCTAGATGGCACCTCTTCTATTGCCGTAACAGATCCAAGTGATAACTCAACTATTGCAAATGTGGCAGTAGCAAGTGATGAACATTGCGCAGCTGCAATTGATGCAGCAAGTAACGCCTTTAAATCTTGGGCAAAAACTGCGCCCAGAGTAAGGGCTGAAATACTTCGAAATGCATTTGAGATTATGGTGGCAGAGGCAGATCGCTTAGCTGAGATTATTACCAAAGAAAATGGCAAGGTATTAAGTGATGCTAAGGGTGAAATACTTTATGCCGCAGAGTTTTTTAGATGGTTTTCAGAAGAGGCAGTACGGATAAATGGTGAGTTTAGAGCCGCGCCAAATGGGGATAAGCGAATATTAGTTACGAAACAACCAATTGGCGTATCTCTTCTGATTACCCCATGGAACTTTCCAGCTGCGATGGCAACTAGAAAAATTGGCCCTGCCCTTGCCGCTGGTTGCACCGTAATTCTTAAGCCAGCAGGTGAGACCCCACTTACCGCCATGGCAATTGTTGAGATCCTAGAGCGTGCTGGAGTTCCAAAGGGAGTGGTTAATTTAATTTTGCCAGTGCCATCAGGGCCAGGGATTGCAAAGATGTTAAAAGATCCACGGGTAGTTAACTTATCTTTTACCGGCTCTACCTATGTTGGCCAGATCTTGTTAAAAGCAGCAGCAGATAATGTTATTAGATGCTCAATGGAGTTAGGTGGTAACGCACCATTTTTAGTATTAGCAGATGCCAATGTTGATGAGGCGGTAGCGGGCGCGATGCTAGCTAAGATGCGAAATGGTGGCGCAGCCTGCACAGCAGCAAATAGATTTTATGTATCTAGTGAGGTTTCAGATGAGTTCACCAATAAGTTATCAAAAGCAATGAGTGAGTTAAAGATGGCATCTGGCATTACAGCCGGAGCCCAACTTGGGGCAAGTGTTTCCAGAAAGGAACGGGATAAGATCGCATCTTTAGTTGAAAATTCAATATCAAATGGTGCCCAAATTAAAACTGGGGGTAAGTCTCCAGCGGGAGATGGCGCCTTTTATCCGGCTACAGTTTTAACTGTTAATAAAGATAACCCAATCTTAAAAGAAGAGATCTTTGGCCCAGTTGCACCTATTGTGATTACAAATAGCGATGAGGAGGCGATAGATCTTGCAAATGCGACTGAGTTTGGCTTAATTGCTTATGTTTATTCAAGGGACTTAAAGCGGGCAATTAGAACAGCAGAGGCCTTGGAATCTGGCATGGTGGCAATTAATAAAGGCGTGATCTCAGATCCTGCCGCCCCATTTGGTGGGGTTAAACAATCTGGCTTAGGGCGAGAAGGTGGCTTTGCTGGGATTGAAGAATTCTTAGAGACTAAATATATTGGCGTTGAGATTTAGTCTCTAAAAGAGTAATTATCTTTTTATCTTATATCCTTTAGGGCACTTTGGATTTGTCCCACTTACCTTCTTAGACTTCTTACCCTTAACACAGGTAATGTTTTTCTTACTAGGCGCAATAGTTCCGGCAATCATCACAGAAGCTGTTACTGAAATAGGTGCAATAGTTGATGATCCGGGTTGGGTAGCGGTAACAGAACAATTGCCACTTTTTAGCAGATTAAGGGTGGAACCTGTGATTGAGCAGCTGTCAGGAGTGGATGTTGTATAAAGAACTGACCCACCGCTAGAGGCAGTTGCAGATAGTGCGACAGTTTTACTTGAAAGATTTGCCGATGTTGGCAATGAGAAATTAATTGTTTGAGGATCTCGTGTTACCTCAAAGGATACTTTGTATAAATCAGATGCCAAATAGTTGGTAGTTGCCTCACTTTGATAAGTGAGGGTGCAGGTTCCACCACCTATAATTTGAACATAAAAACCTGCTGCAATGCAGACTGTAGGTGATTCAGATTTGGGTAGCACATACGCACCTGTTGGGCTGAAAACCTTAATAATTTCAATTATTTTTGGTAAGCCTTTTGAATTTTGATCTTGAATTGAACCAATAAACAGATTTTGCTTTAACCTGGCTTCAGTTACTGTTACGGATTGAATGCTCTCTCTTGCAGAGTAGTTTTTAGTCTTTAAAGTTGCTACCTTAAAAGTACAATTACCGGTTGCCAATAATTTTAATTCTTTACCATCAGTTGAGCAAACTGATGGGGTATTAGAAGTAACAATTAAAGATAATTCTGGAACTCTAAGTTCAAAATACTTACTTAAAGTATAGTTTTCGCCAACTTTCCAGATTGGCGGGTTGTTGTTATTATAAATTGAAGGATCGTTGTATGAAACTGCTAAGTTTGTATTAAAAGTTGGTCCTACAAAAGTAACATAATCAAGATTTAAGTCTTCGCCATTCCTAATCAATAGTGCGGTCTCAGCACCAATCAAATTTCTGATTTTACCTGGATTAATCAAGCCGGATCCATATCGATAACCATCCGTTGGATTATTTTCAACTTCTGCCGCCGAAACTGAGTAAGCGCCAGCTGCCAATCCTTGAGGCACTGTGAAGGATCCTTTAAATGTTACTTTTGCTAATGATAGATTTATAGGTGAATCAGTGCGGTAAATATCTGTTGAAAATGTGCTATTAACTGGCCCATTAAGAGTCACTTTGGTCTTAGTATTAACAATTCCATTTGGGTGAGAAACAATTAGCTCGAAAGTAACATTTGTATTACCTGAGTTCAAATCTAAATCATCGGGAGTGAATTTAAATGACTCAACCACCGGCCGCAAATTTGCATGACTTGCTGAAATTGGAGTAAGCCCTGAGATAAGTAAAGCTATGGCCAATATTGATTTAATTTTCATGTTTCCCCTAGTTTCTCTGACCACTAACCTTACCGGGCAAATACTAAATACTGCTGTGTTATGGCGGAGGATGAGGGATTTGAACCCTCGGTAGGTTGCCCTACACACGCTTTCCAAGCGTGCGCACTCGGCCGCTATGCGAATCCTCCAGTAAAGCAGCTTACTTTTTACTGATGGCTAAGAGTATCGGTGGTATTAACTATGATTTACCGTTAGATCCCCCGTGCGGCACTTTGGTGCCGAACTCCCCCAGGGCAGGAATGCAGCAAGGGTAGGTAATTTTTAAGTGGGTGTGCGGGGGGTCCTTTTAATTTTTACTAACCAAGTTATCGTAAGGCGAAGTTTTCTTTTAAGCACAGATTTGGAGGGGTAATGTCACTAGCGCTATATCGCAAGTATCGCCCATCAATCTTTGCCGATGTGATTGGCCAAGAGCATGTGACTACTCCATTATCTAATGCCTTGGAATCAGGAAAGATCCACCACGCATACTTATTTAGTGGACCTAGAGGTTGTGGCAAAACATCAAGCGCTCGAATTATGGCTAGATCTTTAAATTGTGAAAAAGGTCCAACACCGGCCCCATGTGGCACTTGCCAATCTTGTAAAGATTTAGTGGCAAATGGACCAGGTTCATTGGATGTAATTGAGTTAGATGCTGCAACACATGGTTTAGTAGATGATGCAAGGGATCTAAGAGATAAAGCTTTTTTTGCACCAGTGCAATCTCGCTACAAAATTTATATCATTGATGAGGCCCACCAATTAGGACCAGGAGCGGCGAACGCCTTACTTAAAGTAGTAGAAGAGCCCCCAGCTCATGTGCTTTTTATTTTTGCTACCACTGAGCCAGATAAATTAATCTCTACAATTAGATCTAGAACCCACCACTATCCATTTAGATTAGTTCCACCTTCAATCTTAAGTGCGCACCTAGAAAAGATCTGTGAGCAAGAGGGCATTAAGGTGGCAAAGGGTGTTATCCCATTAGTTGTTAGATCATCCGGTGGTTCGGTAAGAGATGCACTCTCTGTCTTAGGCCAATTACTAGCTGGTGCTGGCAGTGATGGTGTTACCTATGAGATTGCAGTGGCTCTACTTGGCTTTACCGATACTGCACTCTTAGATGAGGCAATAGACGCACTCGCTGCCAGAGATACTGCATCCCTATTTATGACAGTAGATAGAGTTGTTGAATCAGGAGCGGACCCAAAAAGATTTGCCCAAGATCTACTTGAGCGGCTTAGAGATCTAATAATTGTTGAGGCCTCAGATCAAAATAACTCCTCTATTTTAAATGAATTACCACAAGATCAATTAGATCGAATTAGAGCCCAAGCTAAATTAATAGGTGTTGCTACCTTGATCAGAGCAGCTGACATATTGGCGCAAGGATTAACCTCAATGCGTGGGGCAACGCCACCTAGATTAATTCTGGAGTTAATTTGTGGCCGAATTTTATTACCCGCCGCCGATGATGCTGCCCTGCTAGCTAGGGTAGAAAAGCTAGAGCGGCTGCTTTCGATATCAACCCCAACACAAGCGGTGTCAGAAAAAAGTGAGCCAAAAGCAGCGGTAGCGGCTGAAGTAAAAGCTGAGCCAAAAGCTGAAGGTAAGCCAACACCAGCAAAGCCTGCGCAGGTAAGAGCAGAAAGTAGTAAGGCGCAAGAGGTAAAGCCAAAAGAAAAGAGTGAAAAATCAATTAAGCCATCTGGCTCAATTGAGATCTCAGCTTTGCGAAGAATGTGGCCTGAGGTAATTGAAAGTGTGAAAAAGCGCAGGCGCTTAACCTGGTCTCTACTATCAACTAGTGCGCAGATACGCTCCCTAGATGATGAGGTAATCACTATTGGCATGGTAAATATTGGAGCTAAGGATTCATTTATCAGATCAGAAAGTGATCTGATTTTATCTGATGCCTTTGAAGAGGTAACAGGGGTGCGAAGAAGGATTGCTGCAACTGTGGATACCTCCATTTCAACTACCACTATGGCAAGAGGTGATGAGGATCCAACCGATGCCAATATGTTATCTGGGGCTGAGTTATTAGCTAGTAAACTGGGTGCTAAAGTAATAAAGGAGTCAAATTAAGGTTTAAGTTAATTAAACTTTAATTTAAAAAATTATGTATGAGGGAATAATCCAGGATCTAATTGATGAGTTAGGTAGGCTACCTGGGGTTGGACCAAAGAGTGCCCAGCGGATTGCTTTTCATATTGTTCAATCAGATCGAGTAGATGTAACCCGATTAGCTGAAATTTTAAAGACGGTAAAGGAGCGGGTTAAGTTTTGTACCACCTGTGGAAATATTTCAGAAGAAGAGCTTTGTAGAATATGTAAGGATCCAAGAAGAGATAACAGTTCTATTTGTGTAGTGGAAGAGAGTAAAGATGTATTAGCAATTGAAAAGACTCGCGAGTTTAAAGGTAAGTACCATGTATTAGGAGGTGCGATCTCACCAATTGATGGGATCGGGCCTGAGAGTTTAAGAATAAAAGAGTTAATGACCAGACTTGCCCACACTCAAATCAATGAGGTGATCATTGCTACTGATCCAAATTTAGAGGGCGAGGCAACGGCTGCCTATTTAACAAGATTGATCAAACCTCTTGGGGTAAAGGTGAGCAGACTTGCATCAGGGCTGCCAGTAGGTGGTGATCTTGAGTATGCCGATGAGATCACCTTAGGTAGGGCCTTTGAGGGCCGTCGTAGCTATGATAATTAGGTTATCTCAAATAGTAAGATGATTAGGCGTCTTAATATTTGAGATAATTCCCTAAATCCTATTTCTATGCTCCACAATTGCTCAATGGGATTAATCGTTCAAAAATTTGGCGGCTCCTCCGTTGCCGATGCTGAAGGGCTAAAGCGGGTGGCCAATCGAATTGTGGCTACCAAAAAGGCCGGACATCAGGTAGTTGTTGTGGTTAGCGCGATGGGTGATACCACCGATGAGTTAATTGAATTAGCGAATCAAGTATCTCCCCTTCCTAATGGCCGAGAGTTAGATATGTTGCTAACTGCAGGTGAGCGAATCTCTATGGCACTCCTTGCCATGGCAATATCTAATTTAGGTCATGAAGCAAGATCATTTACTGGTAGCCAAGCTGGAATTATTACTACCTCGACCCATGGCAAGGCCAGAGTTATTGATGTTACACCTGGGAGAATTCAAGAGGCGTTAAAGGAGGGCTCAATTGCAATTGTTGCTGGCTTTCAAGGAGTATCACAAGATACAAATGACATTACTACTTTAGGTAGAGGTGGCTCTGACACAACGGCGGTGGCATTAGCTGCAGCTCTTGAGGCAGATGTGTGTGAAATCTATACTGATGTTGATGGCATCTTTTCAGCAGATCCAAGAGTTGTGCCAGCTGCAAAGAAATTATCAACTGTTACCTATGAAGAGATGTTAGAGCTAGCAGCAAGTGGTGCCAAGGTATTACATCTTCGCTGTGTTGAGTATGCACGCAAGTATGAATTACCAATTCATGTTAGATCATCTTTTTCCAACAAGGAAGGAACCTGGGTGGTTAAGGATCATCCAGAAGGGGGCGAAATGGAAGCAGCAATAATCGCAGGAATAGCACATGATAAAAGTGAGGCAAAGGTAACCATTGTTGGTGTGCCTGATCGAACCGGAGTAGCTGCTGCCATATTTCAAGCAATCGCAGATGCCGATATCAATATCGACATGATTGTGCAAAATGTTTCAGCTGCAGCAACTGGCTTAACCGATATCTCTTTTACCCTGCCAAAAACTGAAGGGGCTAATGCCACATCGGTATTAAAGCGAATTCAAGGTGAGATCGGTTTTGCATCCATTCAATATGATGATCAAATCGGCAAATTATCCTTAATTGGCGCTGGTATGCGAAGTCATCCTGGGGTTACCGCTAACTTCTTTGCCTGCCTTTCTGAGGCTGGAGTTAATATTGAAATGATTTCAACTAGTGAAATTAGAATCTCAATTGTATGCCGGGCAAGTGATTTAGATAAGGGTGTAAGGGCAGCGCACACCGCATTTGAATTGGATGCCGATCAAATTGAGGCAGTTGTCTATGGCGGCAGCGGGCGATGAGTAAAAAACCATCCCTTGCTGTAGTTGGTGCTACCGGCGCGGTAGGAACCGTAATGCTAGATATTTTATCTAAGCGCAAAGATGTCTATGGTGAGATTAGATTAATTGCTTCCGCCAAAAGTGCTGGTAAAAAACTTATCTGTCGGGGCCAAGAGCTAACTGTTGTTGCACTATCACCTGAAGCATTTGAAGGAATTGATATTGCCATGTTTGATGTGCCAGATGAGGTATCTCTTGAGTGGGCACCAATTGCAGCAAGTAAGGGTTGTGTTGTAGTTGATAACTCTGGCGCCTTTCGAATGGATAAGGATGTGCCACTTGTTGTACCTGAGGTAAATCCAAAGCAGGTAAAAAATAGACCAAAAGGAATTATCTCTAATCCAAATTGCACAACACTTTCCATGATTGTTGCTATGGGGGCGCTGCATAAAGAGTATGTATTAAAGGAGTTAGTAGTTGCCTCTTATCAAGCTGCCTCTGGTGCTGGCCAAAGTGGTTTAGATATTTTGCGAAAACAAATTAGCGAGGTTGCAAATACTTCCGTTGGTGATAATGCAGGCGATATTAGAAGTGTGATAAAAGATAATGGACCATTTCCAGCCCCTCTTGCCCTAAATGTTGTGCCTTGGGCTGGATCTTTAAAAGAGGAGGGTTACTCATCTGAGGAGCTAAAGGTAAGAAATGAATCTAGAAAGATTTTAGGGCTTCCCACTCTTAAGGTCTCTGCTACCTGCGTAAGAGTGCCGGTATTAACTACTCATTCATTGGCCGTGCATGCCATTTTTGAAAAAGAGGTCTCACGAAAGGCAGCTCAAGATGTACTTAAAAACGCAGCCGGGGTTGAGTTAGTAGATGATCCAGAAAATTATAAGTTTCCCACCCCAGCAGATGTGGTCGGCACCGACCCTACCTGGGTCGGCCGGGTCAGAAAATCCCTAGATGATCCAAAGGCGCTTGATTTATTTGTTTGCGGAGATAACTTAAGAAAGGGTGCTGCCCTTAACACGGCTCAAATTGCAGAGCTAGTTGCCCTTGAGTTTTAAATTACCTTCTTAAATTTGATTTAGTATTTTCGGCAATATGAATAATTGCAACTGCAAGCTCAAATACTAAACGTATTCCTAAGATAAGTAAGAAGGTAAGCACTACCCCTCCTGCTGCCACCATTGGAAAGGCAGCGTAATCCTGATTTAAGCCATAAGTACTTGAGGCGTAAATTGGAATACCAATTGCCGCAAAGCCAATAATTGCGACAAAGTAGAAGGTGTATAGATAGGAGGCAACCTTTCTAGTTAGGTACTCACCTAATTTAAAATCCTTCATGTGTCCTAACACAGTTTTAATATCACCCTGCCAGGTAATCCAAGCCCATAAGGATGCTAGTAAGGCAAGCCCTAAAATAAGTAACTTTAAGGCAATTTGAATCACACCTAGTATAAATAACCAAACTAAGTTGGCAGAAAAGCCAGCTGGCGCCTCAGATCTGGCTAAATCATAATTATCCAGCAGTGAAATAATCATTGCATAGGTTGCACCGATGTAACTGGCGGCAAAGATGGTATAGAAAACAACCATGTGGGTTTTATTGGCAGGTGCTTTTAGAAAGTTAACTAAGCCAGTTAATAGATTGGCCACACCTCGCTTTTGAATTATCAAAGATAAAACTAATGGAATCAGAGCTACGGTGGCCAAGGCCTCTATGTATGGTGCCTCACCAGTTTTAACAAATACATTTTTAAGCAAGGTAACAAATGCCACCTCATTGGTGCGCCAAATATCAACAATCCAAACTAAAAAGAAAACTCTAGTTACCAGTGCTACCACAGTTAAAAATGCCCGCATCTCAAGATTTTGGGCAAAGAGTGCGAAAAATAAGGCTAAATAACTAACTAATAGCCAGGTGAGCCCAGTGGATGAGGTGATGGCATTAAAGGAAAGAGCTAAATTTGTGTAATCATTTAAGGTATACCAATAAAAGGTATCTGGAATTATTAGTAGTAGTGCAATTAGTATATATACTCGGTGTAACTTAAATGAGGTTAGATTCATTATTTAAGCCTACCTTAAAATATTTTTTAAGCAGTCAAGGTGATAAGTGAGACCTCAGGTGGGCAAAACAATCTAATTGGCGCATACGGGCTATACCCCATACCAGCTGAGACATTTAGCCATGGCTCATCATTTACCTTACTTAAACCAGATGCGCGCCAATTTTCTAAATCACAATTGGTAGTAAGTGCTTTTGATCCACCAAACCAAGGCAGACGTACCTGACCACCATGGGTATGCCCTGCCAAAATTAGATCTAATTTATCTTGCGCCATAGCGGCAAGTACTCGCTCATATGGGGCGTGTGTGATGCCAAGAGAGAAATCAGCTGCCTTGCTTATCATTCCTTGCACAAGTGGATAATTATCTAACTCTAAGTGCGCATCATCTGTGCCCCGGGCTTCAATAACCACACCCTTTATCTTTACCTTTACCTTCTTATGATTTAAATCCTGCCATGCTCCCTTACTTAATTGTTTACTTAATAATGTTGAGTTTAACTTCTTACCTAATTTGCGCTCGCCCCTATCTGGTAATAAATATGAAAAAGGATTTTTAAATTTGGACGCGTAGTAATCATTTGAGCCAAATACAAATAAACCAGGTGTATCTAGTAACTCACCTAATGCGCTAATCAATGGCTTAACTCCATCTTTATGGGCAATGAAATCTCCAGTTGAGACGATGAGATCTGGCTTTAGATCAACCCAGCTTTTGACATCTTTAATTAACCCTTTTCTACCCGGGGTTAGATGCAGATCAGAAAAGTGGAGAATGCGAATATCAGCGCATCCCTTTGGGAGCAGGGGAAGGGAACTTTTGCGCACTTTGTATGCCATAGGCATGAGAAGATACCGCTATGGGACTAAAAGAAAAACTTCAGGCAGATTTAACCGATGCGATTCGAAGCCGTAATGAGGTAGTAAGTGGCACGGTGAGAATGCTGCTGGCAGCAATTACCAACGAAGAGGTGGCTGGTAAGGCGGCGAAGGTATTAACTGATGCTGAGATTATTACCGTCTTATCTAGAGAGGCTAAAAAAAGACGAGAAGCGGTTGAGGCATACACCCAAGCCAAGCGCGATGATTTAGCAGGTAAGGAAAAGGCAGAGGCGGCAGTGATTGCTAATTACCTACCAGAGCAATTAAGTGAGGATGAGATTAAAAAACTTATTGCAGATGCTATTGCCGAGACTGATGCCAAAGGACCAGCTGGTATGGGATTGGTAATGAAGGTTTTGCAACCTAAGATTGCTGGCAAGGCAGATGGTGGTGTGGTCTCTGGATTAGTTAAGGCAGCGCTCGCTGGATAATTAATATTTTAAAAATAAATTAAAAAGAGAGAAGAAGAAACATGAAGTATGAATATGCCACAGTTCCACTACTTTCACATGCCACTAAGCAGATCTTAGATACCTGGGGCAGTGATGGCTGGGAGTTAGTGCAGGTAATCCCAGCACCCGGTACAGGTGAGCAATTAGTTGCCTATATGAAGCGAGAGATCAAGTGAGCATTAAAAATAAATTACAAGAATTAGGTTTCACTCTACCAACAGCTGCGCTACCAGTAGCTGCGTATGTACCGGCAGTTAAAACCGGAAATCTAGTCTTTGTGGCCGGCCAATTGCCATTAGTTGATGGCAAGATTGTTAAAGAGGGCAAGGTTGGTAAAGAGGTAACACCAGAGGAAGCAAAAGAGATGGCCCAGCTTTGTGCACTGAACGCTTTAGCTGCAATCTCATTAGTTGCCGATATTGATCAGGTTGAAAAGATTGTCAGAGTGGGCGGATTTGTTAATTGTTCACCAGGCTTTACTGCAATTTCTGGGGTTATTAATGGGGCAAGCGAGTTTTTGATTAAAGTTTTCGGAGATGTAAATGGTAAGCACGCAAGAACTTCTATTGGAGTTGCCGAGCTTCCATTAAACGCGCCAGTTGAGATTGAAATAATAATAAAATTGAAAACTATTTAATGTTTTTTCGTTTATTTAATTCAAATTGATATAATCAAGCTATGGAGTACCTACTTGGTCAGGTTTTTGAACAGTATAGTTCTCATAATTTAGATAGACTGACTGGCCTAAAGCCAGAAAAGGAGTCATCTAAAGCGGTAGTAAAGTTAATAGAACATAAACTAACTGTTGGAAGCAAAATTTTAGAAGTCGGATGCTCTTCTGGACATCTTCTTAGAACACTCAACAAAAAGAGTTTAGCCCTTAACTATATTGGCGTTGATATTGATCGCTATGCAATAAAAAAAGGAAATGAGTCAATTACAAATCTAAATTTTTCGGGTATTAAAAATGCCCAATTGCTCGAATCATCTGTGGAGGATTTACCTTTCAACGACAATGAGTTCGATGTTGTTGTCAGCCTTAATGTAATTGAGCATTTACATGAACCGAAAAAAGCTATTAAGGAGATGCTTAGATGTGCAAAGAATTTCATTATTATCAGAACTCTAATGTCAGATCAAACATACATAGTAAAAGAAGTTCGTAATGAACGTCATGGAGCGCTCGGTTACGAACACCTAGTTTTGCCTGAACCTAAAGACGAGCTGGATGAATTAGGTAATCCAAGAGTCTATATCTATCAAAACGTTTACAGTAAAGATTTAATCAGTGGTATTTTAAATGAGCAATCAGATGTCAAGACTTGGAATATTTTTGAAGATGATATGTTTGATCAGAAAGCTTTTGACTTGGATAATAAAGTTTCAAACCTTCCAAGAATCACAAAAGTAATTAATGGAAAACAGGTTAGAGGTTTGTTTATTGATACAAATCATTGGATATCTGTTGAGAAAAACTTGAATTCTTGATGTTAAGTTTGCCTAAACAATCAAAGTTAAAAAAAATATAATGTGTGGTATTGGTGGCAGTGTAAGTAAGAAATCACTTAATATTGAAATAGTTACACAAACGCTGGATTTGATGTGTAGTCGCGGACCAGATGGAGTACAACATCTGAATATTTCGTTGTCGAATACATCGCTCGATTTAATGTTTTCGCGACTTGCGATAATTGATCAGAGCGAAAAAGCAATGCAACCTTTTGTTTACGGTCATCATGTTATTTTACTGAATGGTGAAATTTATAATTATAAAAAGCTACGGGATAATTTAGAAGTTACATATGGCAATCAAAATTGGGAAAGTATAGGAGATGTTGAGGTAGCCCTGAGGTATTTGGTATTGAATGGAATCGAAAGCATCAAGGATTTTGATGGGATGTTTGCATTTGCCTTGGTAGATTTACAAAATGAAAATATTTATTTTGGGCGAGATTATTTTGGCGAAAAGCCACTTTATATTCAAAATGATGGATCAACTCTTGTTTTTGGGTCTGAACCCAAAATTATTGCGGCAATTAGAAATAAACAGAATATCATAAATCAAAACCATGTAATCAATTTTTTAAATTTCGGCTATAAAAGTTTATTCAGAGAAGATGAAGAGTTCTTTGAAGGGATCCACCGGATTGAACCGGGTACGATTGAGTCTTACTGCTTAAACTCGCTACTAAAAAATGAGATTATTAAGTTTAGAAAAGTTCAAGCACACCTTACAAAAAGTAAAATTTTTAAATCAAAAGACCTACAATTGCAGAACATTAAGAGAATTATTGTCGAATCAGTAGGAAGAAGACTTGAATCAGATGTGCCTTTAGCTATCTGTTTATCCGGCGGGATAGATTCAGGACTAATAGCGTCAATCGCAAAGAGAGATTTCGGCGTATCTCTTGCGGCTTATACTTTGGTTAGTATTGATCCGAGGTATTCTGAGGCTAAAAATGCTTCAACGGTGGCAAAATATTTAAATTTGGATCATACTTTAGTTGAGATAAGTCCTGAAAATTTTATTGGGCGGTTAAATGAAATAACTAGATACCATGAAGCACCTATCTCAACGCTAAGCTATTATGTTCAAAATTTTCTATTAGAAAAAATTCATACCGATGGATTTAAAGTTTCGTTAATGGGTAGTGGAGCTGACGAAATATTCACAGGGTATTATGACCACCACTTACTTTATTTAGCCACTATTTACAACCAAAATCCCCAGCTGTTCAAAGTGTCTCTTAAAAACTGGACAGATAAAATTTTACCATTAGTTCGAAATCCCGTATATCAAAAATTTGATCTATATATTAAAGATCCTGGTTTTAGAGGTCATATTTATGAAGGTTCAGAAATTATGAAGAGCATGCTTCTCAAGCATCCTGATAAACTATTTAGCGAAGAACTTTATTCGGAAAGTTTATTGAAAAACCGAATGATGAATGAACTATTTCATGAGGTTATTCCAGTTATTTTACATGAAGATGATCGAAACTCAATGATGTATTCAGTTGAGAACAGATCACCATTTTTAAGTATGAGTATCCTACAGGGAATGTTAGGTTTCGAAGATCAACTTTTAATTAATCATGGATTAACTAAGTTTATACTACGGGAAGCTTTTGATGGCTATTTACCAAGAGAGATTTTGTATTCGCATAAGAAAATTGGTTTTAATGCCAGCATTTTAGAACTTTGCAATTTTCAATCTCCAGAATTTATACAATTTATGGAACATGACTCAATTTTTTGGGATATCATGAATAGAGACAAAGTTAAAGCTTTTTTTGATGATTTGGGCTCAGAAGATATCTACAATAAAATTGCATTCAACATAATATCTTCAAAAGCGTTTTGTGATATTTTTGGCTAGCCCAAAATTACCTATTGAGTAATTCTTAGACTTTCAAAGAACTCCGATGCCAGTGCCCATTTCATCATGAAATCTACAACTTGCATCTGATCGTCAAAGAACTTCGGTTCAACATGATGGTCAACTTTTTTACCTATAATGAACAATATATCTGAGTCAAAATATCTATTAACAAAAACTATTTCCAAACCAGCAAGTTGCATTAAAAGCTTTAAAGTGTTTTCACTAAAATTGCTTGGGTGTAAATCTGCAGGATAAGTCTTTGAAAAGTAGTCACTCAGGGATTTTCTAAAAGGAACTAAAATTCTAGATGATTCAGCCACGCACACGTAACCACCAGTTTTTGTTTCCTTTACAACGTCCCGTAAGCAGGCAAGTGGATCTATTGCATTCGCTAAAGTCCAGGTAAGCGTTGAGATATCAAACTGCTCCTTTTCGACCGCAGATGTCGGGATCCCTAGCGTTTTCATGTATACATCGAATCCATTATTTTTCAGCGACTGGACTAATGCTGATGAGTGTTCAGTACCACTAACTTTTAGTTTAGGATAGTTACTACGTAGAAGATTAAGTAGTACCCCTTCTCCGGTTGCAAAGTCGCATATACGTAAATTTGTTTCCTTATCGAAATTCAAAAATTTAGCAATGCTTTGCATAACATAGAATAATCTAGCTTGAGCAAAGGGATTATATGCAGAATAACTCTCTTCAGAATTGTTCGGAAATATAATTTCCGACCAGTACTTAGCCACGTTCTCAGCTGACATATTTCGAGATGACGTTACAAATCCAGTAACAGGATTTACGTAAATTGAGTCCCCAGCAGGTAAGTATTTTTCAAGAAAATCTAACTTAATCGCTTCATTACTAACTGATGAGAACTCAGCTTCATAACTATAGTTCATAAATTCAGTCTATACCAAATATTAAAATTTTTGGGTTAAATCCGTCAATTAACAATTTAATTTTTTGCAAGAGCTAATCACTTATATCGTGACTCACATGTAAAATATTTTGTAAAACAAATCCATTTTTACTATAGATTCGGTTTACAGGATTTGTTCGCTGGGTACCAACTTCAAGCGGCAGCGACATGCCGTGAGCGAATTCCTGGCTTGCACGAACGAGTGAATTGGCAATTCCACTGTTTCGAAATTCTGGATCTACTGCGATTAAATCAATTGCTATGGAGTTTTTTGACAACAATAAGCTACTGTATCCTTGAATTCTTCCATCCTCTGATCTTGATACAAAGGTTTTAGTTTTGCGTTCTTGCCTTAGATTTGCCGCTATCCAACTCACTTTAACCTTACTTTTTAGCTGTTCAGGTAAACGATCATCTAATGTAAATCTATCTAGTTTAAAAGATTTTTCTGTTATCTTTACGACTTCTTCATGGTCCTTTATCTGAAACTCATCAATGTAATGAGAAGTTTCAAATAATGTCGTAGAGCTAGGAGCCCATTTTAAATTATTCATGCTGGTTATGTATCTTATTGAGCTAGGTAGTTCATGTACATAATCTTTAGGATTTTCAAATGTTTTGATTGATACAAAAAAAGGATAATCATATTCAAACTTAGATTTCAACTGTATATAATCAGATACGTTTTGCAACTTACAGCTGTAGCAATTTGTATTTAAAGTTTCTGACAGCCACTTATCATATAAAATTTCGTTGATCCCTTGGGACATATTTATTAAAAAGAATCAATCTGTAAGAAAATCATCTTCAACAGCTGAATAACCAGACTTGACAGCCTTTTTAAGTTTTTTGCCGTCTAAACTTGCAGCAGTTGGAAATGCGGGATTAAATGGGCGAGCGTATTCAAAATCTGAAAATGTTAATGCATGCCCCATTGGTAAATCAGACTTATACACGAGACCTTTTCGCATGGCATTCAAGTTCATTTTTTCAGAAGGTTGGATTTTCTTTTCTCCAGAGAGTAATGAAATATTTAGTACTTTAAGAGTATTTACGATATCTTGCAATTCAACTGGAGTTCTAGATAAAGCATGGTCTCTTATGTCTTTTCTAGACCTATCATCAGTAACATGAATCTCAAAAATTCTTGCGCCTAGGGCAACTGCAGCGTACAAAGGCGAATCTGTCATGAAATGTGAAGAAAAACCAATGGTCAATCCAGTAAGAGATGCGAGGTCTGTAATTGCTGATAAGTTACTTTCAGTTTCTGGGGCAGGATAGCTTGATATGCAATGGAGCATCGCTATAGTTTCAATGTATTTACTTCCAGTTCTTAACGATTTAGCCAAGTCTACAAATGTCTTAACTTCATCTCTTGCTGTACCCCCGGTTGAGATTAACACTTTAGCCGATGTTCGTAGAGCTGCTTCAATGGTCGGCATAAATGTAAAATCTCCACTTGCTATCTTCAAAACTCCACAGGTATCAGCTATGAAAGAAACCCAGTCATGTGAAACTGGAGTTGCGAAAACAGGCAAACCAATATCATCACCTTCTTTTTTTATCTTTAAAAAGTCTGATTTGGAAAGTGTCAATTTACTGATTTGCTGATATCTCTCAATATTGCTTTTAGAAGTGTACAAATCAGGCGTAAAAAGCTGAAATTTGATTGCATCAGCACCGGCAGACTTTACTTTAGGTAACATGTTAAGTATCCAGGTAAGTGAACCCATGTGGTTTACGCCAATTTCAGCTATTACAATAACGTCATTTTTGGAATCTTTATTAAACAATTTCACTAATTATTCATTTCTCTCTGTAGTAAAAATCTTGCTCTCATCTATTTCCCAGCATGACTTGTACCAATCAATATATTTAGTTAAACCCAACTTGAGATCATGTGAAGGTGCATATCCCAAAACAGATTTAGCTTTAGAGATATCTAAAGTTCCTCGCTCAGGATTCAGTGCATCACGTGACTCGAATTGTATTGAAACATCAGGAAATTCATTTCTTACAATCTCTGCAGCATCAATTAATTTTTGCGCCTGCCCAGTTGTTAAATTGAATATCTGACCATAGCTTTTTTCATTTAGAGTCAAACGCATCAATCCTGAGACTAGATCATCAATATAAGTGAAGTCTAAAGACTCTTGCCCATCTCCTTTAATTATCAAATTTTGTCCACGGAGAGCGTTTTCTATAAAAACTTGTAAAACTCTTCTGCTAATGCACCTAGGGCCGTACAAGGCCGAGGGCCTTACTATGGTTACTGGAAATTCGAAAACATTACTGTAGGCACGAGCTAGTTTTTCACCACCAAATTTAAGTGAGCCATAAATATTTTTTGGGTCACAATTTGCTTCTTCATTTGGAGACTGCGACATAAAATCTCCATAAACCATACTTGAAGAAAAATAAACTAATTGTGGTTTATTTGTAAGCGACCTTGTTATGTCTAACGTGTTCTCAAGAGTTCTAAAAGAATGATCAAATGTTGAGTATGGATCTTTATTGGCACGACTTGCATGTGCAACAGCTGCAAGTAAATATATTACGTCAGGTTGGTATTCAGTAACAATTCTATTCAATCTAATATAATCTCTGGCATCTTCAACAAAAACTGGGATGCTAGCCTTTCTGAGCAGAGCTAACCTCTCTTCTAAAACCTTGATATAGAAAGTTCTATTCGCAAAATTTGACCTAGAGTCCTGAAGAGAAATTAAATTATTAACTTCAAGTCCATCAACTACTGCAACTTCAAATCCATTGGCTTTCAACGTTAGCGCTAAATGGTGACCAATAAAACCAGCACCACCAATTAACAGGGCTTTTTTCATTTTACAGGACTTCCTCCAACACTGAAATTAGATTTTCGCCCACAAAAGACATTTCTTCATTGCCGATGTGAGGTCCAATACCTAGCGCAATATTGGAGTTTGCAAGGGTATCAGCATTTTTATATGAAATTGTTTTAGAAAGTTCTTTGTCAGATCTATAAAATGTCGAAAGCGGCAGTGCAACTGGATAGTAAATGCTCGTTCCAATACCTCGTTTATTCATTTCCAATGCAAGTGCATTTCTTTTTTCTGAGAATTCCGGCTTGAGCACAAAGGCAGCACAGTAATATGCTGATTCGGCCGCGGGCCTATTCCCTGGCAATAATGCTCCATAAGAACTTTGACCAATAGTTTTTGCAAGCGCATCAAAATTGGTTTTGCGGGTTTTTAGAAAATCAGAGATTTTTGTTAACTGCACAATTCCTAAAGTGGCTGCAATTTCACTCATTCTTAAATTGAGTCCAAAGCCAACAATGTCATACAAGCCCGGTATCTTTCTGTCCCCAACACCCTTATCATAATAGAATGCCTTGATTTTTCTAGATTCAACTATTAAGTTTTTGTCTTTACTTACAAGCATTCCTCCTTCACCAGTGGTTATATGTTTTGCTGGGTAGAAGGAAAATGCTCCAAAATCTCCCTGTAATCCGACATGTGTGCCTTCTACTCGAGCTCCAAGTGCCAAAGCACAATCTTCAACTACAAATAAATTATTATGTTTAGCAATCTGCATGACTATATCCATGGCCACGGGCACGCCTAGATAGTGCACTACACATATTGCCTTCGTATTTGCCGAAATTGCTTTTTGGATTTCCTCTGTAGAAATATTACCGTCATACAAATTAATATCAACAAAAACTGGCTTTGCTCCCACCGAAAGAACAGCATTTGCCGTTGCAACATGAGTGAGTGATGGAACAATTACTTCGTCACCCGGACCAATACCTAGAGTTAAATATGCCAGTTGTAATGCTGTCGTAGCAGATGAGGTTGAAGTTGAAAAACCACCACCCATGAATTGGGTGAAGTTTTCCTCAAACTCAATTGACCGGGGCCCATGCACGAGTTGTGGAGAATCCAGGCAGGCTAAAATAGCCTGCTTTTCTGCATCGCCAATACTTGGCCGAGCAAATTCAATCTTATGCACTCAACACCACCCTTCCAAGCCTAGTGATTTATCTGTAAAGTCTATTACTTCGGGAATTGTTATTACTAAGGCAAATCCGAACAACTTCAAGCATCTCTTTCCTTGTTGGATATGAACTGGCTCCCTGTCCTCCCTTAACAATGTCACCAATAAATGCCTGTAAAAGCTCGCCTTTCGTATTTGCTTTAGCGCTCAAATTGTTTATATTGTAATCAAGTAACTTGCCACCGACTAAGACTTCACTACCCCGAATCTCAACCCAACCTTGATCTCCATAGATCGAAAAATCTCGCCTATGCTCTAGTGGTGTCGAAAAGTTAGTAGATAAACTAGCAATTCCAATTTTTTCATTTGAGAGGCTAACTGAACCAAAGTCTTTAACGCCAAATGGCTCTTGTTTAGTCAACCTTTTGTACTCTACGTGACTTTCATACTCATAGTTGTTAGTAATAAAGCAGAACAGATCAACAAGATGGATGAGACCTCCAAGAATTACTGAATAGTTTGGGTTGCCCCTCCAACCGTTTACTAACTTTTCCCACCTGCCGTATAGATATTTCCCCTCAACAGAAATCATGTCTCCAAAAAATCCAGCAGAGTAGGCTAATTTCAAATCTCTAAATAAAGGGGCAGCACGCAAAATGAAGTTTGAAGTTATTCTCAAGTCAGGATGTTTACTCAATGCAGCCTCAATGGCATAGAAATCATCCCAATTAGTCACTAATGGTTTTTCTACAAAACAATCGATTCCATTCTTGATTGCGGCTAGCAGATAAGCTGTGTGTAAATGGTCGGGTGTAGCTATGACAACTAAGTCAAATTCTGGTTTAAATTTCTCAGTTTCAGAATAAAACAAAATATCTTTATTTGGTGTTTTATACAAATCACTGTATCTGCTTACGTCAGGATCAAATACTTCAATTTTACTAATATTGCTATTTATAATTAATTCTTCAAGTAGTAACTGTCCAGCTTTTCCACATCCGATCAAAGCTGTCTTCATTGAAAAATCCTACTCTCAACTATGGCTTTTGAAAAATCTTTCCAACTAAGAGCGGATGATGAATAGTTACGTGATGTCAATGCTATAAATTTACTAACTTTTAGGAGATCCTCTTTAGTGTCAACTGATAAATTCATGAATGACAAATCCTCATCATTATTCAAATTATTAATCTTAAATTCTTTGGAATTAGCATAAAAGTAAGGAGTAACATGTTCGATATCTGATTCACTTAAATTACGATTCATAAGCAACTCAAGTGATTTTCTCGGTATTATTTCCACGGATTGCCCTTTTGGAAATGAACGTGGAAAAATATTGGTAGTTAAATCGGCGTCAGCGGATTCCTGATCTTTTCGTATGACTTTTAATATTAAATCAGGATTAATTAAGGGTGAATCGCCAGAGATTCGAACAACCTTTTCTACATGGTGCTTTCCCATAAAACTCAGATATCTACTGATTACATTTTCTAAACTTCCTCTGTAGTAACTTACGTCATTTTTTTCTAACATACCCACCAATTGATTATCGCTTTTGTCATTTGATGTTAATACGAATAGCGGTAAATTGATTTTGCGGCAATAATTAATAGTCCACATCAGCATTGGGATACCACATAGTGGGCTCAAGACCTTTTCAGGATATCTTGAAGATGACATTCTTGCTTGAATTACAAGCGCCATATTTATTCTCATAATTTCAGTTTAATTCTGTTTTTAAAGCAAGTCTTAAAGTTAATGGCATAAACATTAAACATCAGATAGTGTTAGAGGGAATCTAAGTTTCCATTCAGAATTCTCTAAATTCCAAATATCTTTGCGCCTATGTAAATTTATAACTTCCGTTAAACTATCTTCCTTAATTTCTAAGAAATCAGCGATGATTGGTATGCTTGTTTCAGGGTACTCACCATCAAATTTCGAAATCAAGTCAAAAGCTTCTTTTTTACTCATATGATTCCGCTGAATCTGTCTGGCACAGTCTCTTAAACACCTGCCAAAGCCAAACTTTATATACTGCATGTAGTAATAAAGGTCATCCATAACATCATCTAGACTGTCAAAATCGGTAAAAGTGCCATAGGTCCTCCCACGCTTATTTCGGGAAAAATTGATTTCTTTTTCTACAATTTCAAGGTTTTTAACTATATCCCAAGGAAAATAATGGGCGTAGTATAAAATCTTAATTTTTGAAATGCGATCACTATCAATTAAATAAGGTTCTAAATCATTAATCCCAACTAAATTGTCTACCCAGTTTATTGGATCATCTCCAATTTGATTTTCTAAAATTTCTTCAATAGTTCTTTCTTTGGTACTTTTCTCACTCAATACCCGACCACCATATTCAGATTCACCATGTTCAGAATAGAAAATTATAGGAATTCTAAGAGCATCAGCTATATTAATAGTAGCTGCATTTATACCGGCATTCCAATGAATTTTTGGATCACCTCTTTCCGTAAGAAATCTTCGACTCAAATAGCGAGATATTTTTAAGTTCGGTGATATTAAGATCGAGTCAAATCCGTGAAATTGTAAACTTCGTCGATTAAATTCCCCCTCAACTGTAGGAATCAAGGGAGAAAAAGTTACCAATAGCGGGTTTAATCCCAGTTCTTTTTTAAGCATTAAAGCTACAGCGCTGGAATCCTTCCCACCACTCCACCCAATAACACAGTCATAAGTTTTGTTTGAATTCTCATCCTTACTTTTTTCTAAAATAAGTTGTAGCTCATTCTTTCGCGCATTCCAATCTATATTTTCGCGTTTAGTTCTATTGTAAATACAACCATTACAGTAACCTTCATTTGAAATTGAAATTCGTGGTCTAGAACTGGGCATAAAGCAGCCCCTACAATAAAAAATCTTATTCATACTGTTCTTACATTACCACCTTTTGTCTTAACTTCACTGCGCCATGTTGAAATTGTTTTTGTTGTTAAATGGTAGATGTTGCTGGTGCACACCGCATCAACATTTTCAATTTGTAAAGTGTCAAGAACGTGAGACCATCGGCCCACTCCACCAGAAATGATTAAAGGCAAATCATAAGTATTGGCTATGCTCTTAGCGTTAGTATTATCAAAGCCCAACAATGTCCCATCTCTTTCTACGGAGTTTAACAACAACTCACTACCCCTATTGTTAAAGATTTCAGAAACTCTTTGTTGTAATACTTTTTTAGAGGTAGCCCTATTTGAAAAAGTTAAATCTCCCCAATGATTGATACTAGAAATAATACTTGACTTACCAAACTCCTTGATTGCTTCTGCAACAAAAGAATCACTTTCTGCTTCAGTCTGATTAATTACATAACGATCTGCACCAAATTTTCTATACCTTCTGATATCGTCTATCGACCTTATACCTCCACCGATAGCTAGAGGCAACTGTGAATGCTCCATGATTTTTTCTATTCCGTTAAGAAACAATCTGTGGGATTTCTCAGATCTTTCTTGTGAAACATCAACACAAATGATTTCATCAAAGTATTTACTATCAATGAACTCATCGGTATACATGTAATCTGACTGAAAATTTCTTGTACGACAAACGATTCCGCTATTTATAAGAATTAATCCAATTATTCTTTTATACATGAATTAAACCTAAGAAATTTCTTAAAATTGTTAAGCCCGATTCTTGACTCTTTTCAGGATGGAACTGAACAGCATAACAATCATACTTTTTTAAGGCTACAGCAAAATTACCTCCGTAGTCACATTCAGCAGAAATATCATCTTTATTGTCTGGAATCATTATGTAATCATGGTTGAAGAAAAAATCTATATTTTCATTTTCACTTATTCCTAAGAAATCTTGCCTAAATTTGACTTTATCCCAACCAGTATGACTTTTCTTCTTTGCCAATTTATTTGTCAGGTTTTCTACGGTGCCATTAAAAATCGAAAGACCTTTCATAATTGTTCCCTCTTGCCCTATGTCAAACATTATTTGAGCGCCAAGACATATTCCTAAAGTTGGAAGCTTTAGCTCCAAAGCTCTTTTTTTCAGTGTTTGGCCATAGTTATTCTGATTCAAATAATTCATTGCGGTTTCAAAAGATCCAACACCGGGAATCATCAAGTGTTCTGCTTCCAATATATCTTGTGCTGACTCTACATTTTTTGTGCCAACACTTAATTGTTTCAGGACTCTATCTAGTGAAGGTAGATTTCCAAAACCGACTTCAAGAATTGTCACATTTTTCTTCACCGTTGGCTCCATGATAGTAGACTAGTCTCAATAATTAGAAAGTAAGAATTTTCGAGCCAAGTTATCTATTAGGCAGTAGCTGTATTACCTTCCTCTTTTAACCAATCTTTCATAATCTAAAACAATTACTGCTCGTGGTTCTAGCTTTACCCAACCCCTGGATGCAAAATCAGCAAGTGCCTTATTAACCGTTTCACGGGAGGCACCAACTAATTGAGCTAACTCCTCTTGAGTTAATTCATGGTTTACATGCAGACCATCATCCTTTTTAGTACCAAATCTTTCACCCAACTCAATAATTGCCTTTGCCACTCTTCCTGGCACATCTGCAAAAACTAAATCACTTAATACATCATTTGCTTTGCGCAATCTCTGGGCTAATCTGCCTAATAGTTGTAATGAAACCTGTGGATGCTCTTTTACCCAACCAATTACCTGATCATTTGCTAGAGCTAATAATTTTGAATCAACTACCGCAGTTGCAGTTGCCGTTCTTGGTCCTGGATCAAATAAGGAAAGCTCACCAAACATATCCCCAGGTCCCAAAATAGATAGCAGATTTTCTCTACCATCATTTGAGGTGGTACCTAATTTTAATTTGCCATCTACAACTACAAATAATTGATCGCCAGCATCACCTTCTTTAAACAAAACCTGTCCACGGGATAACTTAACCCCGGTCATTGAAGCACGAAGAGTTGTAGACGAGGCCTCATCTAAGGCAGTAAAGAGCGGTGCTTTGCGGACTGCTTCCTCTTCATTTTTGGCGGCCATGGGGTTGAGAATACATCTATTACCTTAAGGCTTGCTAATGAGATTAATTTTTGAGCGTAATCTATGGCAGGTGATTGAGAGTATGGTCAGAAAAAAGCTTAGGGCTAAAGCGATCTATAAAATTCTTACTAAAACTTATCCAAATGTGCGGTGTGAGTTAGATTATAAAAATCCATATCAATTACTGGTTGCAACTGTCTTATCAGCCCAGTGCACCGATAAGCGGGTAAACCAAACTACCCCAGCCTTATTTAAAAGGTATGGCAGCGTAAAAAAGATGGCAGCAGCTGATCTTAAAGAACTTGAGCAACTTGTGAAATCAACTGGTTTTTATCGGGCAAAGGCAAAAAATATCAAAGCTTTAAGCCAGAAGATTCTCACAGATTTTAATGGCCAGGTGCCAGATGAGCTTGAGAAGTTAATAACATTACCTGGGGTGGGAAGAAAGACCGCTAATGTGGTTTTAGGACATGGATTTAATATTCCAGGAATAACTGTTGATACTCATTTTGGTAGGTTATCTCGAAGATTTGGTTGGAGTGATAAAAAAGATCCAGTCAAGGTTGAGTTTGAGGTGGGTGAGTTAATTACTCAAAAAGAGTGGACAAATTTATCCCAGCGATTAATCTGGCATGGCAGAAGAGTTTGCCACTCAAGAAAGCCAGCATGTGGTGCGTGTGTATTAGCGAAGTTATGTCCATCATATGGCTTAGGTGAGGTAGATAAGATTAAAGCTAGCAGGTTAGTGAAGAATGAGGCAGATTTTAGATGAGAAGATATCTCTCAATAATTATCTCTTCACTTTTTGTAACTACGCTTTTAACATCTTGTAGTAGTAATTCCAATCTGCCATTTAATCAAGGATTTGTGCCAAGTTGTGCGGGGATTAACACCTCTGGTATCTCTGCAAATGAGTTATTACTGGATTGCCTAGATGGCTTTGGCGCAATTGATTTCTATTCAATTAAGGGTCCAATAGTGGTAAATATTTGGGGATCGTGGTGTGAGGGATGTAGGCAGGAGATGCCTTACTTTGTTGAGCTATACCAAAATAAGTTATTTAAAAATGGTGAGATTAAATTACTAGGAGTAGATATTGAAGAAAGTAGCAGGCAGGTTGGGATTAACTTTATTAAGGCGTATGGGATGAGTTGGCCACACTTAGAGGATTTAAAAGGCATAACCAAAGTTTTATTTGGACCAGGAGCGCCAGTGACCTGGTTTATTGATAAAGATGGCAAGGTAGTAAACAAACATATTGGCGCCTACACAGATCGTGATCAATTATTTACCCAGGTTGAGAAGACATTCGGGGTAAAGCTTTGAGTAATTTTTCAATACTAGGTGAGCTAAATATTTTAGATTTAGCAGTAATCCTTACCTTACTTATCTCTGGTGTTAGCGGATACCGCCTTGGCCTACTCCAAAGCTTATTTAAGGCTGCCGGATCTATTATAGGCGGGTTACTTGGTATATATCTAGCACTTAATTACCTAGAGCAATTTGAATCAAAATCAATTAAGTTAGCCCTGACTTTAATTTTAATATTACTTACAGCTGTATCACTTGAATTTATTTTAGGAAAGGTTGGGGTATTAATCCATAAGGGATTACTTTTTGCTCCAGTTAAATTACTTGATTCTCTCCTTGGCGCCCTACTTGCGCTATTAAAAAACTTAGTTATTTTCTATCTAATTGCTAATGTCTTACTTTTTAGTACCTTTAAGCAACCAGTTGATTACATAAAGGATTCCTATATTTACTCCTGCCTAGATAAACATCTACCTAAGATATTTACCGATTTAAAAGGAGAGGTAGATAAGTTAATTTAATCCTCAGATTTACCTGAGTTTAAACCTTCTGAGATTAATTTCATTACATTAGGGTCTGCCAAAGTTGTTGAATCTCCTACCGCTCTATTTTCTGCCACATCCTTTAATAATCTGCGCATAATCTTTCCGCTACGTGTCTTAGGTAGCTCAGCTACCACCATAATCTGTCTAGGTTTAGCGATAGCACCAATCTGTTTTGCCACATGGTCTCGTAATTGTTTTACCAACTCATCCCCCTTAGCTCCCTCAATGCCGCCTCGTAAAATTACAAAAGCCACAATGCCTTGCCCAGTCATTTCATCTTTGGCGCCAACTACAGCTGCCTCAGCAACTGCTTCATGGGAGACAAGTGCAGATTCAACCTCTGTGGTTGAGATCCTGTGCCCAGAAACATTCATGACATCATCTACTCGGCCCAAGAGCCAGATCGCGCCATCCATATCTAACTTAGCGCCATCGCCAACAAAGTAAACACCTGCATACTTTGACCAGTAAGTCTCTTGATATCTTTTAGGTTCTTTCCAAATACCACGCAGCATCGATGGCCATGGTTTATCAATTACTAAATACCCACCATGTCCATTACCAACTGCCTTGCCACTTTCATCAAAGACAGCTGCACTTATTCCAGGTAGAGCTCTCATAGCACTGCCTGGTTTAGTTGCAGTTACTCCAGGCAGTGGTGAGATCATGATCGCGCCAGTCTCTGTCTGCCACCAGGTGTCCACAATTGGACAATTATTTTTGCCAATAACTTGGCGATACCACATCCACGCCTCTGGATTTATTGGCTCACCAACTGAGCCTAAAAGACGCAGAGATGAGAGATTAGATTTATTTGGAAACTCATCCCCCCACTTCATCCAGGTTCTAATCAAGGTAGGTGCGGTATATAAAATACTTACCTGATACTTTTCAATTAACTCAAATAGCCTGCCCTTTGTTGGTGTATCGGGTGTTCCCTCATACATCACTTGAGTGGCACCATTTATTAATGGCCCATAAACCACATATGAGTGACCGGTAATCCAACCAACATCTGCTGTGCACCAGTAGACATCTGTTTCTGGTTTTAGATCAAAAACCGCGTGGTGGGTAAAAGCTGCTTGAGTAAGGTAGCCGCCAGTGGTGTGATAAATACCCTTTGGCTTTGCAGTAGTTCCGGAGGTGTAGAGAATAAATAAACCATTTTCTGAGTCAAAAAACTCTGGTTTATGTGAATCAGATTGTTTATCAACAATCTCATGCCACCAAATATCTTTACTCGTCCAATTAACATCTTGGCCAGTTCGCTTAACAACAAGTACATTTTTAACATTTGTTTGACCCTTTAATGCCTCATCTACTGCGCCCTTTAAACCAAAGGCAGCACCTTTTCGATAACCACCATCTGCAGTAATTACCAGTGTGGCGTCTGAATCTTGAATTCGAGAAAGAAGTGCATCTGCTGAAAAGCCGCCAAAAACTACAGAGTGCATCGCGCCTAGCCTTGCACATGCCAGCATGGCAACTGCTGCCTCTGGAATCATCGGCAGATAGATAGCAACCCGATCCCCCTGCTTAACTCCTAATTCAATAAGTGCGTTGGTAGCTTTGCAAACACTTTTAAGTAATTGGCCATAGGTAATCTTTCGAGTATCCCCAGGCTCACCCTCAAAGTGAAAGGCAACTCGATCTGCTAAGCCATTTGCCACATGTCTATCCAGACAGTTGTAGGTGGCATTAATCCTTCCGCCAGTAAACCATTTAGCAAAGGGTATTTGCCAATCTAAGATTTGATCCCATTTTTTATCCCAAGTTAATCGCTCTGCTTGTTTGGCCCAAAAGGCTAGGAGGTCACCATTTGCCTCATTGTAAATATCAAATTTAATATTCGCTCTTTCTGCAAAATATTCATTTGGTTTAAAGGTACGCGACTCGTACGACAGATTTTCTAAATAATTTTCAGCAGGTTTTTTTGAATTAACCACAGTATATAAATTTTATCATATGCGCAATTAAAGTAACTTTATAAGATTCAATCTAGAAAATTGCTTTATAAATTGAATCCACTAGCGGCGGCATCATCTTTAAACATACGAACAGTCTCTAAGGAGTAGGTATTTAAGTCCTTACCAATCAATGGTAGTTTATCTAAAATATTAGAAGTGGCAGTGATAATATGGCATCCTATTTCATTAGCTTGTATAACATTAAGTAGTTCCCGAGGACTAGCCCAAATTAACTCACAGCTCTTTAGTGGGCTAAGTAACTCTAGAGATTGTTGCATAATAGGTATAGGATTTATCCCAGTGTCTGCTATTCTTCCCGCAAAAAGAGATACACAACTTGAAATGCTCGGATTTAATACCTTCGAAATTTCAACAACTTGGTCCGTGGTTAAGCAAGCTGTTACGTTTACTTTAACTCCTTTGTTCGAGAGATCATAAATTATCCCTGTTGTAGAGGTGCCATCTGAGTTTGAAATAGGTATTTTCACATATACATTTTCAGCCCAACTGGCTATCTCTAAGGCTTGTTTTTTCATTTCATATAGATTGTCACTGAATACCTCAAAGGAAATTGGTTTGTCTGAAATCATAGTGAGCACTGACTTCGCAAACTCGCGGTAATTTGTAACACCAGATTGCCTCATAAGTGTTGGATTAGTTGTTAATCCCTTTATGAAGGGTTTTTTAGCCATTTGAATCATACTATCTAAATTGGCACCATCTGCAAATATTTTTATTCTAAGATTTGAAATGTTATTCACTTTGAAAATTCTCCAATATATAGTTTGAAGCTTGAATTAAAGATTTTACTTCAATATATGGTAGCGCTGGTTTTGGCTCCAAATAGTCATTATTCACGAAAAAATTTGTGCACCCAACGCTTTGACCTGCGGTTATATCGCTCCAACGATCACCAACCATGAAACTATTTTTTAAGTCAAGTTTTAAATCACTAGCGGCATTAGTGAGTAACCCAGGTTTGGGTTTTCTACATATGCATTTTGCCTCTGAATTATGATGACAAACATAAAAATAACGGATACCAGTTAATTGAGTAATCCTCTGATGTATTTTCTTGACAAGTTCAAAAGTTGTGAGGCCATTGGCTATGTCTGGTTGATTTGTAACTACAACAACTGTTAATCCATTCAATTCGAATCTCTCCACTGATTCTCGAACACCATCGAGTACTCTTACTTCATCTAAATTTGATGGTGGGTATGGCTTTCTATTTATCAAATTTACTGCATTTACGACGCCGTCTCTATCTAGAAAAACAGCAGGCTTCAGCTTTATGTTTACCAAGTGGTTGAATTTTTCTTGAGCAGTGGATGCGACACGACTAAGTGCCAAATAATAGATTGGAAAGCTTCTGAGTGTGGAGTTCTATGTTCAAGGTTTACTTGGGGGATAGTTATACTTACATTTGCAAGGCTATTTACATACCCATTTTCTCGTCCAACTACAGCTAATATTGTTGATTTTTTTAAATATGCATAGTCAACTGCATGACAAAGATTTACGCTTATTTTTTTTCGAATATCACCACCCCCAACCGAAAATACTAATACACCGTCATTCCTATCTAGCTTACTAATTTTTAGGTAAGCTTCAAAAACAGTTTCCCAACCCTCATCATTAGTTCTAGCTGTTACTTCACTTACATTATCTGTAGGAGAATATGCTTCAATGCCAACAAGTTTTCTAAAATCATTTACGGCATGGCTTGCGTTTCCTGCACTACCCCCAACACCAAGAATGAATAATCTACCATTCCTGTTTCGAATTTCTGCGAGCAATTCAATAAATTGATTAATTTTGCTTTTATCTATTAATTCTGAGATTTGGATAATTTCCTTAAAATAGTTATCTATAAAATTCATATACTATTTCACTTTCGAATAATCTAATCATGTGGAATCCTATCTATTTTAACTGCCATCAAAGTATGAACATTACAACGGATTTAAGCGTAGCCCATTTCTTTGCTAAGTATATAAAGGCAAGCCCTGGATTTTATGGTTAATTCCTATCCTTTAGCCTAAATTAGTCGAGATTTCTATATATTGTTAGCCAATAGAGCCTGTTGGCATTTGATCAATTTAATGGCAATATGTTGGTATAGTTATTAAGTGGATAAATTTAAAAAAATATTAGTTACCGGTGGTGCCGGGTATTGTGGAAGTAAATTAGTCCCTCAACTATTAAGTTCAGGATATGAGGTTACAGTTTATGACACTTTGTATTTTACTTCAAATTTTTTACCAAAAGAAAACCCTAAACTGAAAATTATTAAAGGTGATATTAGAGATGTTCAAAAGTTTAGTGAATCTGTTTTAGGTATGGATGCTGTAATAAACTTAGCCTGTATTTCTAACGATGCTAGTTTTGAATTGGATGAAAAACTCTCAACGACTGTAAACTATGAGGCGTTTGAGCCGATGGTAAAAGCCGCCAAATCCGCTGGTGTTAAGCGGTTTATTTATGCCTCATCTAGTTCAGTGTACGGAATCTCAGATAAACTAGATGTGACCGAAGATCATCCGTTGGTACCATTAACTCTTTACAATAAATATAAAGGTTTATGTGAACCAATACTTTTGAGTCACACTTCTAATGACTTTATTGGAGTAATATTTAGGCCAGCTACGGTGTGTGGATATGCTCCGAGACTAAGATTGGATTTATCTGTTAATATTCTAACAAATCTTGCCATTAGTCAAGGGACGATCACTGTATATGGTGGAGAGCAAATGAGGCCAAACCTTCATATTCAAGATTATTGTGATGTGGTGGAGCTCCTTCTCGAAGCAGAGGACAAGAAAGTTAGTAATCAGATTTTTAATGTAGGTAATCAAAATCTTAAGATTATCGAAATAGCTATGATTGTTAAAAACATTGTTGAACGAGAATATGTAAATTCGTCAAATATTAGAATTGTTACAACTTCATCGAATGATAATCGTTCGTACCATATAAATTCGGATAAAATTAAAAAATCTCTGGGTTTCGTTCCCAAATATAGCGTAGAAGATGCTGTTAAAGATTTATGCTATGCCTATAAATCTAAATTAATTCTCAACACAAGTAGTGATATATATTATAATATGCTGCGACTCAAAAATTTACAAATTAAATAATATGGAGCGCTGTACTTCAATTGTTACAGGTGGTGCTGGATTTATTGGAAGCCACCTAGTAGATTTGCTAATTTCTAAAGGACATTCAGTTAGGGTCATAGATAATTTAGTAGGCGGACAAATTACAAATCTTAGTAAACACCTTACGGAGTCAAATCTAGCGTTTTATGAAGCAGATATATTAAAAGTTTCACCAAATGATAGTGTTTTCAAGGGGGCCAATTATGTTTTTCATTTGGCCGGAATTGGAGATATTGTTCCATCTATAGAAAAGCCTGGTGACTATTTCCAAACTAATATACAAGGAACAGTAAACATACTTGAAGCGTCTCGAATTAATAAAATTAAAAAATTCGTTTACGCAGCATCTTCGTCATGTTACGGGATAGCTACAACTCCGACGCCAGAAACGGCCAAGATTGATCCCTTATACCCATATGCTATGTCAAAGTATCTTGGAGAAGTTGCAGCATTCCACTGGTGGAACATTTATAAATTGCCAGTAAATTCAATCTGTATTTTCAATGCTTATGGAGTGAGGGCTAAAACTAGTGGGGCTTATGGAGCGGTAATAGGAGTTTTTATGAGACAAAAAATTTCGAAAACTCCTTATACGGTCGTTGGAGACGGGACACAAACACGCGATTTTGTTTACGTAACTGATGTCGCTGAAGCCTTTTATTTAGCTGCTATAAGTGATTTAACAGGTGAACGTTTTAATGTTGGAAGTGGAAATCCAATTTCCGTGAATTATATTGTCGAGTTGTTAGGTGGTGAGGCTGTTTATATACCAAGTAGACCAGGTGAACCAGATTCTACTTTTGCCGATATTGGAAAGATTAGTAAACTCTTGAATTGGAGCCCAAAAATAGTTTTTGAGGAGGGAATGAAAAAGATACTGGAGAACAAAGAAGACTGGAGATCGGCACCCTTATGGGATAAGTCAAAAATAGAGGCTGCAACTGAAAACTGGTTCAAATACATGAACCATAATAAAAATCACGAAGGAAAATAATAGAGGCCATACATGAACTTTAAACTTGCGGATAGGTACAAGCATAAAATTAAAACTGTTCAAGAAATCAGCGAAATTATTGGAATATTCCCTAGATCAAATAAAGTGATTATGTGTCATGGCGTTTTTGATGTAGTACATCCTGGGCACTTAAGACACCTTATTCATGCTAAGAGTAAAGCAGATATTTTAATTGCAAGTGTCACAGCGGATAAGCATATCAATAAAGGAATTTATAGGCCACATGTACCTCAAGAATTGCGAGCCGTGAATCTTGCAGCCTATGAGATTATTGATTATGTTTTAATTGATGAACATGAGACGCCTTTAATTAATTTAGAAAAATTAAAACCAGACTTATTTGCAAAAGGTTATGAATATTCCCCTACTCAAGAGCATAATCAGAAAACCATTGAAGAGATTCATACAATAAATAAATATGGGGGTGAAGTTATATTTACTCCTGGAGATATTGTTTATTCTTCAAGTAATCTAATTGAATTTGCACCACCGGAATTAAAAATAGAAAAATTGATAATGTTAATGTCTAGGCATTCAATTAAATTTTCAGATTTATTTAATACGGTAAAAAAATTAAAAGATTTTAGTGTCCATGTTGTAGGTGACACAATAATCGACTCAATTACCACATGTGAAATGATTGGTGGACAGGTAAAAACTCCGACAATTAGTGTCAAGCTCGGCTCTCAGAAGGATTTTCTTGGGGGAGCAGGTATAGTTGCTGAACATATTAATGCTGCAGGAGCGCAGGTAAAATTTACAACAGTAGTTGGTGATGATAGTCTTGGAAAGTTCACTATAGAGCGAATTAAAAGCCTTAAATTTGAGTCACAAATTGTAATTGATAAAAATAGACCCACAACTCATAAGAATGCAATTGTAGTAGATAACTATAGATTATTAAAGATTGATAATTTAGATAATGCCTCAATATCTAATGAAATACTAGAAAAATTAACTGAGAGCGTAAAGAAATCAAATACTGATGCAATAATATTTAGTGATTTTCGCCATGGTATTTTTAATAAGCGAACTATTGATACTCTGATAACTGCAATCCCAAAATCGATATTCAAGGTTGCAGATAGTCAAGTGGCTAGCCGCTGGGGAAATATTCTAGATTTTAAAGGGTTTAATCTTATTACTCCAAATGAACGAGAGGCAAGGTTTGCACTAGCAGATCAAGATTCAGGGGTTAGACCTCTTGCAATTGATTTGTATGAGGCATGTAAAACAGATTTACTTATTCTTAAGCTTGGAAGCCGAGGAATCCTAACTTGCTTGAATGGAGATCACGCTTCATTAGACAGCTTTTTGGTTATGGATAGTTTTGCAGATCAGATTATTGATCCAGTTGGTGCCGGAGACGCACTTATAGCCTATTCAACATTAGCAATGCTCGCTTCTAGCAATGCTGTTATAGCGAGCATATTAGGGAATATAGCTGCTGGGTGTGAGTGCGAATTCGATGGAAATGTGCCTATAACACCTGACCTGATAGAGAAAAAACTAAGAAAAATTCAAAATAGTTTCGATTCGAATTTTTAATATATTTCTAAATGAAGATTGTAATTATAGGCTTAGGAATCCAAGGTCATAAAAGACTCTTTGCTTCCTCTAAGGATACGTTTATAAAGGTAGATCCAGTAGCAACTGCCTGTGACTTTAAAAGTATCTATCAAGTTCCTCTAAGTGAATATGATGCTGCTATAGTTGCTACACCTGATGCATTGAAATTCGAGATAATAAAATATCTTGTGATAAACAAAAAACATGTTTTAGTAGAAAAACCACTAATATTCACTGAGAAATCTCAGTTTATTGAGATACAAGAACTAGCATCTAAGAATAATTGCTATATATACGTAGCATATAACCATCGTTTTGAAACACATTTTCAAAATATTAAATCCGCATTACAAAATAGGTTAGTGGGTGAAATTTATTATTGCAAATTATTTTATGGAAATGGTACGGCACGCTTAGTTAGGAATTCTCAGTGGAGAGACACGGGGTTTGGTGTAGTCACTGATTTAGGATCACATTTATTGGATACAATTGATTTTTGGTTTGGTAGCGACGAAATTTATAACATTAATTCTAGGCATTATAATTTAGAAAATATTTCTACAGATTTAGCAACAGCTCTGTTTACCATGAGAAATATTAATTTTAATCTAGAAATGAGTTTATGCTCATGGAAAAATACTTTTATGTGCGACATTATAGGCTCTAAGGGTAGTTTGCACATAAACGGATTACGTAAATGGGGACAATCTATTTATACACATCGTAGTCGGATAATACCAAGTGGCACTCCAAAAGAAGTTCAAATCATTGAAAGTCAAGGAGATCCTACTTGGAAACTGGAATATGACTTTTTTAAGAATAAAATAATATCGGGAGAATCAACAGATTTTTCTAAAGATATTTGGATTTTTGAAAATTTGAAATCTTTTTATGAGAATGGAGCTAGACTTGATTAAGGAAACTATTCCTAAAGTAGGCTTTTTAGGTTTATCGCATCTTGGTTTAGTGACATCTACAGTATTAAGTTCTTTTGGTGTGAAAACTTTATGCTTTGACTTTGACGAGAGTCAAATTTTAGAGTTGCGGAATTTAAAAAGTTTAATCTCAGAACCTGGCCTAAGTGAATTGCTTAAATTTTCGGAACGCTACCAGACGTTTACAAGTAATTTAGAAGATTTGAACTCATGTGAAATTATATATATATCGTTAGATGTAGGAACAGACAATAAAGGTTTGAGCGACCTGTCTTTAATAAAAGAGTGTTTAATTCAAGTATCTAAAGTAGCAAGTAAATCGATATTAGTGATACTCAGCCAAGTCCAACCTGGATTCACTCGAGAAATTTCTAAACTAATTCCTAATGAAATCTATTATCAAGTAGAAACCTTGGTATTCGGTGAAGCTATAGAAAGATCTAAATATCCAGAGAGAATTATTATTGGGAATTCAAATGGTACTAATTATGTAAACTCAAAGTATGTTCAAATTTTAAATCTTTATGCGTGTCCAATATTGATTTACACATATGAAACTGCAGAGCTCACCAAAGTATCTATTAATGCTTTTCTGGCTAGCGATGTCTGCCTCACTAATACCCTAGCGCGCTTAAGTGATAAAATTAATGCAAGCTGGAGTGATGTGTCAGAAGCGCTAAAATTAGATAAGAGAATTGGTAAATTTCGGTATTTACAGGCGGGACTTGGAATCACAGGTGGTAATATAGAGAGAGACCTTATGACAATCTCTATTTTATGCAAGCAAAATGAAGTAGATTTTAGTGTAATTGATTCAGTAATAAAATCGAATTCAAACCATAAATCTTGGGTTATACACAAACTTTTAGAACTCGAAGCCAAAAATTACAATTTACTAAATATTGGATTATGGGGACTGTCTTACAAAGAAAATACAAATTCAATTAAGAATTCAAATTCTTACTTTTTGATAGATAAACTATACAAAAAATACTCTATTTACGCTCATGACCCTCAAGTAACAATTAGAGATAATCGATATCAATTTGCTGATGACCCTATTTTAATGCTGTCCAAGATTGATGTTTTAATAATATTAACACCATGGTCAACTTATCGCCAATATTTTAACTCTGAATTACTGAATAGTATGAGTAAAAAAATAATTCTTGACCCTTATAGAGTTTTGTCCGGAGAATTTTGTAAATCATTAGATATCCAGTACGTCACTCTCGGTGAAAATTCATATGCAAAAGGTGGCTTAGCGATTGAATAAGAGAATCCTTAACGCTCAGCATGGTCGAATAGTTGTTGTCGGTTGTAAGGGTTTTATCGGTAATGCTATTTCCAAATATTTAGCAGGTAACGGAATTGATGTTTTAAACATTTCAAGCGAGGAATTTAATTTATTGGATCTAAACACTATTGAACGTTTAAAAAAAGTTCTATTGGAGGATGATATAGTCATTTTTACTTCTGCTATTGCTCCGGCTAAAACAATCAAAGACTTACAAAAAACAATTAAAATGGCTGAAACTTTTAGTAAGTGCTTAGAAAAGAGCCCTCCAAAAAATTTAATTTTGATTAGCTCTGATTCTGTATACGGAGATAAAGAAGGTAAATTTGATGAAGAATCCTCTTGTGACCCAACTACCTATCACGGATTATCTCAATTGGCTAGGGAAATGATATTTAAAAATTCTGGATTAAATTGTTTAACAATTTTAAGAATTTGTGCTATTTATGGACCCGGGGATACACATAATGGATATGGGCCTAACAGATTTGTGAATCAAATAGTTAATGACTCACCGATAAAATTATTTGGAAATGGGCTTAATCGTCGAGACCATATTTACATTGATGATGTCGTCAATTTAATCTTAGCCTCAGTAAAATTAGATTATAATGGTATTCTGAATATAGCAACAGGAAGGACATATTCATTTCTTCAGGTAGCTGAGGAATGTAATTTTGTTTTTTCTAAGAATCAAGATTTTGAAATGATTGGGGCGGAGACAACCATTATTAATAAAGAAATTGATATTTCTAAATTAAAGTCATTTATTCCAGAATATGAAATTTTTAATTTATCCCAAGGTTTAAAACATTGGAAAACCATAGGGTTTTTTGCTTGAAGATTTTATTTATTCCCAATAAGTATTGATTATCATAAAAAAGGTTACGATTAAATAATAATACTATTTTATCTTAATTTAGGCAATGCCTAAATATCGTAAAAAACCGATAATAATTAATAAAGAGAATGCCACCACGTTTAAGGGCATAATAAAATTCCTGATACCACTTAATTTACTTAGTGCTTTTGGAATTTCAATATTTCCACACTTTTACGCGTGATAAGTAGAGTAATTTCCAAATTTTAACAATTTATGGTGAAATTAGTTAAATGGCTGTTGATAAAGTGCAGTTCAACAAAAATTAGTTTTACTAACTAGGAGAATCAAATGCCAGCTTTCGTCTTACTTGGTGCCCAGTGGGGCGATGAAGGTAAGGGTAAGGCCACCGATCTATTAGGAGATCGGGTTGATTATGTTGTTAGATATCAAGGTGGCAATAACGCCGGGCACACAGTTGTAATAGGAGATCAAAAGTACGCACTCCACCTACTGCCTTCTGGAATTTTATCGCCAAATGTAGTTCCAGTAATTGGTAATGGTGTGGTGATCGATCCAGCCGTGTTGTTAACTGAGATAAAAGGATTAAATGAGCGAGGAATTGATACCTCAAAACTTAAGATCTCAACTAATGCTCACTTAATTACCCCATACCATCGAACAATTGACAAGGTGAGTGAGAGATTTTTAGGTAAATCAAAGATTGGCACAACTGGCCGCGGCATTGGACCAGCTTATGCCGATAAGATAAATCGAATTGGAATTAGAGTGCAAGATCTATTTGATCCATCGATTTTAAAACAAAAAATTGAGGCAGCTCTGCATGATAAAAACCAGATTCTAATTAAGGTGTTTAACCGCAAAGGAATTACCGTTGACGAGGTATTAGATGAGTACTTAGGGTATGCCCAAATCTTAAAACCATATGTAGTTGATACCGCTTTGCTATTAGACCAAGCTTTAAAGGCAGGCAAAAATGTTTTACTAGAAGGCAGCCAAGGAACATTACTAGATGTAGATCATGGCACATACCCATTTGTTACCTCATCCAATCCAACTGCAGGTGGAGCATCCACTGGCTCAGGAATTGGTCCAACAAAGATCACCCGAGTAATTGGCATCCTTAAGGCTTACACAACCAGAGTTGGTAGCGGCCCATTTCCAACTGAGTTATTTGATGCCGACGGGGATGCACTTAGAAAAATTGGCGGTGAGGTTGGTGTTACAACTGGGCGCAATCGAAGATGTGGTTGGTTTGATGCCCCAATTGCTAGGTATGCAGTGCGAGTAAATGGCTTAACCGATTTCTTCTTAACAAAGCTAGATGTCTTAACTGGTTGGGAGCAGATTCCAGTATGTGTGGCGTATGAGGTAGATGGGGTGAGAGTTGAGGAGCTACCAGCATCTCAAACTGATTTTCACCATGCAAAGCCAATCTATGAGTATCTGCCAGGATGGAAAGAGAATATTTCTAAAGTAAAATCAGTAGATGATCTACCAAATAATGCTAGAGAGTATGTAAAGTTTTTAGAAAAGGTATCAGGAGCTCCGATTAGTGCCATCGGTGTCGGTCCAGGCAGAGATGAAACTATTGTGGTTAGGGATTTAATCAAATGAGTATGACACCTGCTGTAATTCCCAATGTGTTGGCAAATAGATATGCCACAAAGGAGATGGCGGCAATCTTTGATCCAGTAAATAAGATTATTGCAGAGCGTAAGTTTTGGGTAACAATTTTAAGATTACAAAAAGAAGGTGGCTTATCAATTACTGATAGTGATATTACTTCCTATGAGAGGGTTATAGGAAAAGTAGATCTAGCCTCGATTGAAAAACGTGAGCGAGCCAATCGACATGATGTGAAGGCTCGGATTGAGGAGTTCAACTCATTAGCAGGGCTAGAGAAGATTCATATTGGACTTACCAGCCGAGATCTAACTGAGAACATTGAGTTAATTGCTACTAAAGATGGACTTAACTTGGTTAGAAGAAGAACAATTGAGACATTATTTTTACTTGAAAAAAGTATTACTAAGTATGAAAAGACCTATATGGTGGGCAGAAGCCATAATGTGGCAGCTCAGGTAACTACCTTAGGTAAGAGATTTGCTACATGCGCTCAAGAATTATTGTTTTCACTAGCATCCCTGGAAGAGTTAATAGCGCGCCTGCCTCTTCGTGGCTTAAGGGGACCAGTTGGCACAGGCCAGGATCAGATTGCCACCCTTGGCTCAATTAAGGATTTAAATAAGTTGGAGGAAAAACTTGCCAAAGAGTATGGCTTTGAAAACACATTAAGTAGTGTTGGCCAGATCTATCCAAGATCAATTGATTTTGAGGTGGTAGCTAAGTTATTACAGATTGCATCCGCCCCATCCTCCATGGCAACCACAATTAGATTGATGTCCGGCTTTGGTTTAGTAAGTGAAGGATTTAAATCAGGTCAGGTTGGCTCCTCTGCCATGCCACATAAGATGAATGCCAGATCCTCTGAGCGAATAAATGGCATGATGGTTTTACTTCGAGGCTATACAACTATGGCAGCAGATTTAGCTGGGGATCAATGGAATGAAGGGGATGTTTCTTGCTCTGTAGTTAGAAGAGTTTTGATCCCAGATGCCTTCTACACAATCGATGGCTTACTTCACACCTTTATGACTGTTCTTACTGAGTTTGGCATCTATGAAGAAAACATTAACAAAGAGTTAGCAGAGCAGCTACCATTTTTAGCAACCTCCCAGATCTTAACTGAGCTAGTTAAAAAAGGTATGGGTAGAGAGGTCGCCCATGAGTTAATTAAAAAACATGCTACAACCACTACTGCCAGTAATTTCTTTAACGCATTATCTAAGGAAAAAGACTTCCCATTATCAATGGAAGAATTAAATAATTTAATTAAAGATCCAGCCGCCTTTGCTGGCAGCGCTATTGAACAAACAAGAGAAGTAGCAGATGCGATCAAGCAGATCACAAAGGGTGAAATCACAAAGGTAGAGCTGCAATCATTGATTTGATATGAAGAAAGATCCAGAGGTTGCTTTAAAGGTTGCAAAAATCTTCAAATTGATAAAAGAGATCTCACCAGGTAAAGTTGTTGAATTAAGAGTTTCACCTTATGGAGCGATTCAGTGCGGCAAAGGGGTAGTCCATCGCCGGGGTATGCCTTCAAACCAGGTTGAGATGAGCGCATATACCTTGATCCACCTGGCAATAAACCCTGAATCTTGGGCAGCTCTGGTAGACCAAGGCCAGATTCGTGCCTCAGGGCTTGCCAGTGATTTGTCTAAGCTATTCACACAGGTATCAGCTAAATACCAGGCTGGATACTGAAATTTTTTGGCGTCAAATGGGGTTGATTAGATAATCTTCTGCCCTACGGCAGAATCAATGATGGTGAAGGAGGCCCACCCATGGGACGCGGCCGATCAAAAGCAAAAGAGACTAAAGTAGCTCGGGATCTAAAGTATTCAAACCCTGATATGGATCTAGAGAAACTAGCAAAAGAATTACATGGAGAAATTGATAACCATGAGTTAAGCCCATCAGATAATTCCTATGAATGGAACGAAAAGCCTCGAAGAAAAGAATAGTTAAGCTCTGGTATTGGATTGATACTATAGTTAAGTAAATGGTGAAGAAAAAAGTTATCCATCTGATTACTACCATTGAACGTGGTGGTGCTGAAAACCAACTTTTAATTTTAGTACGAGAGCAAATTGAAAAAGAATTAGATGTTGAAGTTTTATATCTAAAGGGAAAACCAGAACTTGAAGAAAGTTTTTTAAAGTTAGGCGCTCGCGTAAACTCACTGCTTGCTAATAAAAATTTTGTAATACAAATTTTATTGTTTAGAAGATTTCTGGATAGAAGAAATATTCTAGTTCATACTCATTTAGCTCAAGCCGAACTAATAGCTGCGACCGTTTGTAAAAGGAAAAAATTTATAATTTCCCGCCATAATTTTGAACCGTTTTGGCCAAACAAACCTGATTTTGTGTCTAGTGCATTATCAAGGTACACCTCAAATAAAGCTGTTGCTTGTATAGCAATATCTAATGCCGTTAAGGAGTATTTGCTTTCACATAAGGAGATTAGCCGCAGAGTAAAAATCTATGTCATACATTATGGTTTTGAAAGGACTAGCCTTCAGATTATTAGCCAACCCAAGATAATTCATTCTGAATTAACTAATAAAGAAATTTTTAAAATTGGAACCATAGGGCGGCTAGTACCTGGGAAAAACTACTTAACTATGTTTAAGTCGCTAAAACTGGTCACCGAAACAATCCCCAACATCAAAATGTTTATAGTAGGGGTAGGAAAGAGCGAACTCGAACTTAAAAAAGTTTGCAAAGAGATGCAAATTGAAAATTATATTATTTGGATGGGCAAAACAGGCTATGTACAGGAATTTCTAAATCAGATTGATTTATTTGTATTTTCTAGTAAAGGTGAAGGCTTCGGGCTGGTTTTATTAGAGGCTATGCAAGCAAATAAACCTATTCTTGCCCCAAATAACTCGGCCATCCCAGAAGTGTTAGGAGTTGGCTATCCAGGTTTGTACCCAACTGGCGACCACAGATCATTAGCCGAAAATATTTTGAGCATAAACAACAATTCAAAGTCGGTTAAGGAGTTAACTTCTGGATATAAGTCCCAACTTGAATTGTTTGATTCAAAGATTATGGCTAATAAGATTATGCAAGTTTATGAATCTATTGGTTTTTAAACTAGAGTGTACTTGCAGATTAGTGATTTAATTTTATGAGACCTACACCTTATGTGTCTTCACTTAGGATCTATGAGCCATTTGATTCCTTTAATCTAAGGGATCAAAATCTTTGGTCTACAGAATTTTCGAATTTACAAACAATATTCGAAGAGCAAAATGAGTCATTGCGCAAAACTATTGCTTTGAATTATTCATATTCAAATATTGATGGGGCTCACTTTCTGGAAGTAGATAACAAAAAGTACGTCTCACCGTGGTCTACAGCGATAAGAAATTACAATGCATTTGATGATTTTAGTAACTCATTACCGTCTAGTATTATTAAGTACTTCATTCCTAAAATTGTTAATGATTCTATGCAAAAGACTTTACAGAGTATCGAAGATAAAGTTTCGCATATACTTTCTTCAACTTGGAGTATTCCTCCAAGATGGTTTGCACTATTTTCACCCGAAGAAAGAATTAGGGGAGTTGATAATAATGGCCATTTTTCTATTTTAAGGACTTCAATATCAAATGCTAAGGACAGATGTACTTTTACCCATCAAGCAGTAATGTCGGCATTTGGTGAAGGGATGGTAGAGGGTGAGATTGCTGAACTTTTATCTTGGCTTGAAATTTTTGATCAAAAGTCAATTGTTGAATTAGATTATGGGGGGTTGGCAACGTTTTTACATAACTCACTTCTTTCAAATGGAGAGTCTGGCCTTGAGGCGGACTCCTCTATCGAGGATGTGAACTCATCGATAGCCGGACTTGCATCAGGTGATGGTGCTCTTGCTGGAAAGGGCTATGAAAGACTAGTCACGCGCTGGCGTAGGGTGGCAGCTCTTGAATCTGCATCTTAGTTTTTGTTTTTGTACTTGTTTCAAGGTTAAGTTAAAGGGATACTTCTCTCAATTGGTTTAAATTAGACAATATGGTCTCTTACTGGGAATGGGGAGTAATAAATTGGTCCAAGCTAATTTCCCACCACTTTCTGCAACCAACCAGGAGAAGTTATTAACCCCAGCTGAGGTTGCTTCACTCTTTAGGGTTGATCCAAAAACTGTTACTAGGTGGGCTAAGGCTGGCAAGCTAACCTCAATTAAGACCTTAGGCGGACATAGAAGGTATAAAGAGTCTGAAGTAAACGAGTTATTAAAATCGGTTATACCTAATACATAATGCAATCCAATAAACAAAAGGTGGCTTCTTATGGGTAGTGATGAAGAAAATATCAGCGAAGTAGATCAAAAAGCAAAGATGCTTGCTGCTTTGGCGAAAAAGCAGAAAGGTCATAATTCTGGCAAAAGTGCAGGCCCTACTGGCGGCTCAAAGGTAGGAGCTGGTCAAACCGCTGGAGCTGCGCCAAAAATGCACCGAAGAAAAGCAGGATCGGCATAAAAATTTTGGTTCTAGATTGAGTATTTCATCGCTAGAGTATTTTTTACTCTTTGTCTCATCCTATGCATTAGTTGGCATATTAACTCCACTTATGCGAAGAATTGCAATTTCAAAAAATATTTTAGATCGGCCAGACTCAACTCATAAATCACATACAAGTCCCACCCCTTATCTTGGGGGAGTAGCAATAACTATAGGAGTTCTAATTATTACTTATAGCGCCTTAATTATGTCAGGCGCGGGAGCAAATAATTTTTGGCTAGCAACTTCATTACTTGGCCCAGCTGTTGTAATCGGCGTAATTGGTTTATGGGATGATATTAAGAATTTACACCCACTACCAAGATTTATTGGGCAAAGTATTGCAGGTGTAGTTGTTGCTAGTATTTTGATATTAACCAATAACTTGGGAAACCCAACAGGGTCGACCCTGTTAGATATTTTTATCACAGTTTTCTGGATAGTCGGTATCTGTAATTCAATCAATTTTTTTGATAATTTAGATGGTGGGGCTGCAGGCACTACTGCAATATCTGCTATCGCACTTTGTATTTTAACTTTAAGTAACGGTCAAACATATCTAGCAGCACTTTCATTAGTAATAGCTGGTGCTACATTAGGATTTCTAATCTGGAACAAATCCCCTGCCAGAATCTATATGGGGGATGCTGGTGCGCTGTTCTTGGGTGTGCTGCTTGCTACCTTGACAATTAGGCTTAATCCAGACACTCAAACCCAGTTTGCTTCGCTTATAACCCCAATGTTACTTCTTGCCATACCAATTCTAGACACATCGGTTGCAGTTTTTTCAAGGATTCAAAGGGGTATTTCGCCATTCAAAGGGGGACAAGATCACCTGTCTCATAGATTAATTAGGCATGGAGTATCTAGAAAAAAGGCCGCAATTTCACTCTGGTCACTATCTGCTTTATTTGGTTTACTTGCAGTAATACTTACGGTAGTGAACAAAAATTTAGAAAGTTCTATTACGATTACTTCATTACTTTTTTGGCTAATACTTTTTATTGGTTTTTCTAGGACAACACACGAGTAGACTATCTTGCAGTTTTATCTCCTAAAAACAAAAAATTTTAATGATAGAAAACTTAAAGGCGCGATGACAGGTATCGGAATCAACTTAGCATACTTTGCGTCCAGGCCTATTGTAATCAGGGATTTAAGAAAAATAGTTCCTAAGGTCCAAAATAGGATCAAATTAACCAAATACTTAACTCCAGTTCTAGAGTGATGAGAGTAACTTTTGAATGACCAAATATAATGGGCAAAATAGTTGAAAGTAATAGAGATTACTCCTGAACACAAATTTGCAATATAAACAGATTTATTGTCGGAATAAATTATAAGAAATAAGAGATAATCAATTAAGAATGTAACAGTTCCTACAAGGGCCCATCGATACATGGAGCCAAAACGAAACAAAAAGATAGAAACTCTCCGGAGCATTTTACCCTTTCAGAGATTTTATGAATTTTTGTGGCTTGGGCCGGGATCGAACCGGCGACCTAACGATTTTCAGTCGTTCGCTCATACCAACTGAGCTACCAAGCCAAACAAATTTGCTAACATAGTAAATTTAATTTACAAAGTTAACAAACCGCGACCCAGACGGGACTTGAACCCGCGACCTCCGCCGTGACAGGGCGGCGCGCTAACCAACTGCGCTACTGGGCCAGCTTTAAAGTAAATTGAAATTCCTTCCAACTCACCTTGCGTCCCCAACGGGATTTGAACCCGTGTTAACGCCGTGAAAGGGCGACGTCCTAGGCCACTAGACGATGGGGACAGTGGAAGACCTAAGGGTATCGGGTCAATTAAGTTGGGCAAAACCAATAAAAAACATGCACTAAATCCACTAAATGTACCCGTCTTGATACAAGGTGCAACAATTACCCATGATGGCGATTATCTCTAGTTGCACAGCATCCACCCTAAAAGATGCTGCTGCTTCACTTCGATCTGGAAATCTTGTTGCATTTCCAACCGAAACTGTTTATGGACTAGGAGCAGATGCGACAATTAAGGATGCGGTAGCTAACCTATATCAAGTAAAGGGGCGACCAAGTGATCATCCGTTAATAGTTCATATCTCATCTATGGAAAATCTATATAAGTGGGCAAGAGATATCCCAGAGTATGCAATAAAACTTGCGCGCGCCTTTTGGCCAGGACCAATGACATTAATTCTTCCTAGAACAAATCTAGCAAAAGATTTTATAACTGGGAATCAAGATAGCGTCGGTTTAAGAGTTCCATCCCACCCATTAGCAAGTGAGCTATTAATAGAGTTTGAGGGTCAAGGCGGCCTTGGTGTTGCCGCCCCTAGTGCAAATAGATTCGGAAAGGTTTCACCAACAACAGCTAATGATGTGTTTGAAGAGTTATCTGGTTACCTATCACCAGCTGATTTAATTTTAGATGGTGGCTCCTGCGAAGTTGGGGTTGAATCAACCATAATCAATTGCACACAAGATCTCCCTGAGATATTACGTCCGGGCGCTATTACTGCCACCATGATTTATAATCTGATTGGTTTACAAGTAAATCAAATAGCTACTGGTATTAACAAACCTACAATTAAAGCTCCCGGCTTACTACAATCTCACTACGCACCAAAGGCAAAGGTATTTCTCTCAACTAAACCGAACTTGGGCGATGGTTTTATTGCAGTATCTGAAATACCAACACCTCCTGGTGCAATCAGATTAGCTTCGCCAAAGGATAACAATGAGTATGCCCAGCTTTTGTATCAAGCACTACGTCTTGCCGATACTAAACAACTACCCAACGTCATTGTTATTCCACCAACTGGGGATGATTTAGCGGTTGCTATTTGTGATCGATTAGCAAAATGCTCTTATAAGAGTTAATTACTCCAATTAAGTGACTTTCTACTGTAAGTGTAAAAAACTCACAGTAAAGTCTCTGAAAAAAAGAATCAATCCCCCACCTAGGTCTACTACCCTAGCTACAACACAACTAAATAATGGGCCAAAAGCAGATTTTATTAGGGGAGTAGACAGAGTGATATATATTGATATCTTTAACCCTATGAAATCCTGCGGCAAGGCAGGGAGAGCCATAAATCTTAAAAAAAGGGAGCATAAGCAGAATGACTAAAACCACAGCTAAGGCAAAACCAGCTCTGATCGCCCTTACCATTGGGCTACTTCTTTCCACTACCTCAGTTATTACCGCAGCCGAAGCGGCCACCATTAAAAATGGTATGGTATGTAAGAAATCCGGGCAAAAGACTAAAACTGGTAAGAAAAGTTATGTCTGTGGCAAAAACCCATATGTCACCCCAACAAAATTGACCTGGATGCTAACTAGTTGCCCTGAGGCTTATGATCTATTTACTGAGGCAAAGGATCAATATGGGATTTTTAAGGATATTCTCTCTAGCTCCCCTGAAGGACTTGCAGAGCTTGGAAATCTTCAAAAGAGCATGGACTCTTTAGATACCCTAATGAAGACTCAGGTTTGCAAAAAGGGTAAATAAAGCTCTTTAATTTTTACTCCTACAATAACGGTAGTTGAAAAGCATCTGTTCAAATAGGGATAGGATGCGCCCTTGGTGTAATAGAAAATACGCCTAAATGAATGGGGCCTTTAGCTCAGTCGGTAGAGCAACAGACTTTTAATCTGTGGGTCGTCGGTTCGATCCCGACAGGGCCCACAGCATTAATGTCCGATTTGTCCTAACTACGCGACAAATGGCTGGCCAATCCGTAGAGGTGAGTAGAGGCAACGACGGTTGGCTCTGCATGACAAAACCGGTTAAAGCAAGGGGCAAAACAAAATGGCGTTTAAGGCCAATAAATCCAAAGCAGTTGAGGGGTCAAATCCTGCTTCTTGGAGTGTTGCCCAGTTTTCATCCTTTTACACTGTAAACCGATCTGAGCTTATTGCCCATGCCAATCGAATTGTGAAAGATAAGGCAAAGGCTGAAGAGATCACACAGGAAGCCCTAGTGAAATTCATGCTAGCTGCCCCCGAACTATCTAGTGATTCTCACGCTCTTTCCTATCTGCACCGCACCATTGAAAATCTATGCATTGATCTATTTAGAGCAGAAAACCGCAGACCAAACCTGGTTGCCCTAGATGATGCAGCCGTTGAGGTTGAATCTACTTGGCAGGTTTCAGGAGATCACTCAGTGGCAATATCAGCCGCAGAAGATGCCGCAATTATTCGCCAAGCCTTATCACTACTATCTCCAGCAGAGCGTGCAGCTCTTGTGATGTGGGAGGTTGAGGGACGTTCAACAAAAGAGATTGCCAAAGAACTTGGCATCAAGGAATCTGCAGTTCGTCATACAGTATCTCGAGCTAGAGCATCACTTCGCAAAGTTTTATCTGAACTTGTTATTGATGAAGAGCGTGGCCTAACTGCTCTAGATCTTCTATCTACTACCTACAAGAAGGCGGCTGAGATCGCTGGTAAATCATCTAAGATAGCACTAACATTTGTTTTGGTATTAACCGCTTTTCTAGGACTTAACTCTTTAACCGGTAATGAACCAAATACTTCTATTACTACCACTACTTCACAACTTTTCAACAACCAAGATTTGCCAACAGTAGCTACCCCAGCTCAGCCAAAGATTATTCAACCTGTTAAGCCAACTACTGTTGAAAGTAATTTCATCACAGCATCTGAGTATGCAAATCATATGGAGCTTTCAGTAGCACAACTTGAGACAGTCACATTAATGCTAGCAATTTTAGATCAATCAGATGGTGGGCCAACGCCTACCGAATAACTTAGGTTTCCATTGCCTGGCGGCATTACACGTGTGTGCCACAAGGTTATGGAATTAGAAGATCCAAAAGATCTTCGAGCCAGATTTAGGAAATTCCTAATTCTGACTAACGAAAGGAAAAAAATGTCGAAAACGACACTACGCAAGCGTATTTCGCTTGTTGCAGTTACGGCACTCACAGCAGGAGTACTTTCTGTTGTTGCCTCACCTGCAGCCAATGCAAATATTGCTGCAAATTCTCCACAGTCACAAGCTACATTTACTAATGATAACTTGAACGTTGCGGTTATCGCTTCGACTACTGGAGCTGCGATTAGCAACGGTACTACTGCTAATCTAAATAAGAGTCTTGGTTTAATTTACAAAGACGCTTCATCAACAACTGCACAATCAGCAACAATGCTTGCTACTGGAGCACTTGCGCTATACACACTTGTTTCAGCTACTAACATAGGTATTACTGCAACTGGTGGAGCTTTTTCTTCACCGGCAAACAGTGGTGCATCAACTGAAACTCCAGCAATAGCAGCTTCACTCAGGGGTGTATTAACTAATGCAACTGCAACTAACGTTGCTGTTGTATGGACACCTGGTGCTGTTGGTACATACGTTATTTCAATGTATGAAGGAAATGGCACTACTTATCCAGATTCTTCACTTGGATTAGCTCGTGGAGACCTAAAGTCACAAATAACAGTAACTGTTGTTGCTTCAGGTGCTGCTGGTGCTTATGCCGCAACATATACACTGTGTAACGTAGGTTCATCTGGTGGATCTGCAGCAGCTACTGATGTATCTGGTGCCTCTGCAATTAATAATGGTGGAACTGGTTTTATACATTTCAACCTAAAAGATGCTTATAACACACAATTAGCTACAGCTTCAGCTTCAGCAGTAACTGCATCAACAACTGGAAGTGCAGTATTAGATATTGCATCCAATGCAGCTGGTGCTATTGCAGCAAGTGATGTTGTTACCTCAACTACTAGCGGTACTGTCGCAATCAAGCAAGCAACCGCAGGTGTCCCAACCACAGCTACAGTTACACTTTCATACGGTGGAACTGTTGTGTGTACTAAGACTCTTACATTCCAAGGTGAAGTTGCATCTCTTAAGGCAAAAGCTGTAAGAGCACAAACAACATCATCAGGAAATGAAATTGTAACTGATCCTGATAGAGCCGTAGCTGGAGGCACTATTGAAGTTGAGGCATTTGACTCAGCTGGAAATAAGGTAAATCCACTTGCAGCTGATGGGTCTGCAGCAGCTACTACTCAGTTCGGTACTGTAGCTTCAACAGTTAGCTCATTGACCGTAAGTTCCATAACCTTTGGAACTGTTGCAACTGGTGTAGCTGGTACAAGTGCCGATGGATTATGGCCAGTAAGCTCAACACTTGCATATCATTCTTGTGCAGGTCGAGGCACAAATGACAAATTGCAGGTTACTTTCCAGAATCCATCTGGAACAATAATCACTTCACCAGCTTTCTCAGCTCGATGTGCTGCTGCTGCTGTTTCCTACAAGGCTTCATGGGATAAGGCATCATATGTACAAGGTGATATTGCTAAGTTAACTGTTCAATGGTTTGACCAATACGGAAACCCTGCACCAAGCTCTGGAGCAGCAACCAAAGGAACTGTTACAGGTGCTACACCAACAATTACAGCTCCAATGATGACACTTGTTGGTACTCTTACTAACAATCATGGAGTGGATGTAAATGGATCAAAGGTGTGGACATACACTGTTGGAACTTCAGGTACATTTACTGAGGGTTCATACCAGGGTCTTATTGATTACTCTGCATTATCAGGTACAACGGGAGCAATTCAGACAGTCGCTTATAAAGTGGCCCTAACTGGAACTCCAGGTGTATCAAATGCTGATGTATTGAAATCTATAGTTGCATTGATTGCATCAATCAACAAACAGATTCAGGCATTGCAGAAGTTAATTTTAAAGAGAAGATAATTCTCTTTTAATTAGCTCGACCAGCGGCCAGGAGATATTTTAAATCTCTTGGCCGCTGGTCTAATTAGAGTTATAAATGAATTAAGCGCTAAAGTAAGTTGAATTGCATATATACTTATCACATTATGTTACAAAATAAACAATCAAAAAATATGTTTAACTCTTTAGTTATAAACATCTTTCCTTTTGCATCTATACTTATTACACCATTTTACACTTTTGAATCAGTAAACCTTCCAAAATTTTCAGTTTTGGTGATTCTTGGTTGCATTGGATTTATTTTTATCATGAGCAATTTTAAAAATATATTATTTTACCTTCCATTTTTATCAAAAATATTGGTCTTAGGATTTTTGATAACCTATTTTATAGTTTTTGTATCAAGTGATTCTCCAATAGAGCAACAATTATTTGGTCGTGATAATCGAAGAAATGGCCTAATTACATATTTATGTTTAATTACAACGTTCATTCTTTTTCATACCCTCCAATTTGAAAAGTATAAAAGAAAAATAGTTCATAGAATTGCTCTGAGTGGAATTTTTATTACTCTTTACAGTCTTCTACAACTATTTAATCTAGACCCATTTAAATGGGATGCCACTACTTTATTCTTTTTCTCAACTTTGGGAAACCCTAATTTTTTATCAGCTTTTATTGCCGTTAGCACAATACCAATTTTAATTTTGATTGTATTCAAGTTGAATAAGTATCCAAAATTTGTTATTACGGTAGTGGTTTTATTAGTATTAATGTTTTTATTGAATTTAATTTATAGAACTTATTCATATCAAGGATTCATATCTCTATTTATTAGCGTCGGTATTTTTATACTAGTTTACCTATTCTTTAAAAAGAAGTTTTTTTATTTTTATACTAGCTCTTTGACTTTTGGTTTTTTTGCAATCTTGGCTTTAGCGGGTACTTTAAACAAAGGTCCGTTGGCAACAATTTTATATAAGGCATCTGTAACCTCCAGGGGCGACTTCTTCAGATCTGCAGTTAATGCTGGAAATAATAACTTAATTCAGGGTTTAGGATTTGATTCATTTGGTGATAATTATCTATATTATCGAGACTCTGTTGCAGCAAATAGGTCAAATGCTGAATTCACCGATTCGGCCCATAATTACTTTCTAGATATGTATGCTATGCAAGGGTTGTTTGGCCTAATATTTTATTTATTTTTAACCTTGCTTACTCTTTTTTGCTTTATAAGGATTTTTAAAAGAGATGGTTATGATGTTTTAACCCTAGGAATTTTTAGTAGTTGGATAGCAATTCAAATACAATCTTTAGTAAGTCCAATAAATATTTTATTCTTAATTTTTAATTTCTCAATTTCAGGTTTCATATGTGGTACAAATCTTAGAACAAACAAAGTATTAGAAAACAAAAATTTTAGTTTTAGTATAATTCTAGGTTTTTTAATTTCATTAATTATTATAATTCCGCTTAACCAACGTGAAAATCTTATTTTGACTGCTAATCAAACCTCTTCAATTCCTAATTATTTGATTGCATTAGAAAAATATCCAAGGTCTACGATTGCTTATGCGAGAGCCATTAATTTATTTAATGAAAATGGCTTGAATGAATTGGCTTTAAATTTATCTAAGCAAGCAATTGAATTTAATAACAAAACCCATAACGCTTATGCAACAATATTAGTAAGCCCACTCAGCACTGAAAGTGATAAAAGAATGGCGTTCGATATGTTGATGCAGTTGGATCCGCTCAATCCACAACTTTTAGAACTAAAACGATAGTATGAAGGTATCAATAATTGGGCAGGGTTATGTTGGGTTAACTCTAGCAATGGGCGCAAGTACGGCTGGTCACCAAGTCATTGGGGTTGATATTGATCCAGTGCTAATAAATAATCTCAAGGTAGGTAAAACCCATGTACCAGGTGTTGATCGACTTCAGTTACTCAGCCTAATTAAAGACGGCAATTATTTACCGACAAATGACATGAAATATTTAGAAAATTCGGAAATTATTGTGATTGCGGTTCCTACGCCGTTATCCAAAGATCGTACTCCTGACCTTACTTTATTAAAAGAGGCGTGCTCTTCTATTGTAAGGTATTTAAACAATAGCGCATTAATTGTAAATGAGAGTACATCATTTCCGGGAACTTTGCGCAATTTTATCAAGCCTATATTTGATTCAAGAAAAGATATAGCTTTAGAATTTGCGGTAGCTCCAGAGAGAGTTGATCCGGCAAATACAGTTTGGAATCTTCAAAATACGCCCAGGGTTATAGGCGGACTAACTGATGACGCAAGCAGTACGGCTTATAATTTCTATCGAACCTTTTGCAATGAAGTTTTGGTAGTTTCAAAACCTGAAGTTGCCGAAGCTGCAAAATTATTCGAAAATACTTTCAGACAGGTAAACATAGCTTTAGTAAATGAATTTGCCCAAATAGCAAGTAAATTAGGTTTTTCTACTTTTGAAACAATTAAAGCGGCCCAAACTAAGCCATTTGGATACATGACTTTTTATCCAAGCATTGGAGTTGGGGGACATTGTATTCCGGTTGATCCAACTTATCTTAGTTATTCAGCAGAATTAGTTGGGATAAATGCTAATTTTATTAATCTTGCAAATAAAACTAATCTTGAAATGGTCTCTTTCGTAGTTTCAAAAATAGAATCGGTGGTTAATAGACCCTTGAAGAATTTAAAGATTCAATTAGCGGGTATAGCGTATAAAACTAATGTTGCAGATATTAGGGAAGCTCCCGCGCTCTTGCTTATGGATAAATTGGTTACTTATGGTGCGATAGTTACTTGGTATGACCCGCTAATTGAGGTCGATATACCTGGGAAAGAAGAAAATTTGCAAACAGATATAGATCTAGGCTTAATTATTACTCCGCACGAAGAAATTGATTTCACCGCATGGAAAATGTCAAAAACTAACGTTCTGGATTTATCATCTAACTCAATTGATTACGGTTGGCCCAAATTCCTTTAACTTAAGTAACTTACTACGTCATCAATAATCGTCGGTAAATTTAGTAAAGGCTTCCACCCTGTAAAATTCTCAATTTTTGAAATATTAGGTACCCGCCTCTTCATATCTTCAAATCCAATTCCATAAGCATCTTCATATTTTGTGAAAAAAATTTCAGATTTTGAATTAGTTTTACGAATAATTAATTGTGCTAAATCTATTATTGAAATTTCTCCAACACCGCCAATATTAAAAATTTCACCGATAGTCTTAGGTTCCAATATTATTGTATTAATTGCATTCACTGTATCTTTTACGTGACAGAATACCCTTGTTTGCTTACCGTCTCCAAAAACTTCAATTGGATCACCATTTAGTGCCGATTTAACAAATCGTGGAATTACCATACCGTATTTTCCAGTCTGGCGTGGTCCAACAGTATTAAAAAATCTGACTGTCGTCACAGGAAGATTCTTCGTAAGAAAGTAATAATGGGCCGCAGCCTCTTCAAGAGCTTTAGCATCTGAATAAGTCCACCTTAATTTTTGAGGCGTGCCAATTACTCTATCATCCAATTCAGATAATGGCTGTTTTGTATTTTTCCCATAGATTTCAGATGTACTTGCAATTATAAGTCGCTTCGTAAATTTGACTGCTGAATTAATTACAATTTCTGAACCATAAAAATTGGTTGAGATCGAGTCAATTGGATTCTCCAATATATTATCCACCCCCAAGGCGGCTGCCATATGCAACACCAGATCGCAATCTTTCACCAGAGATTCAACTAGGTCTTGATCTCTAATGTCTCCTTCAAATATTCTAATTTTATTAACAAGGTCAGAAATATTTTTTTTCGAACCACTACTTAAATTATCTAGAATCGTCACTTGCATACCTTGGGCAACCAGTGAATCACACAGATGAGATCCAATAAATCCTGCTCCACCAGTTATGAATACGTTCACTCCTCTAGTCTAGTCTAAGCGAGAGAATCTATTGGCATTATTGGTCTATAATTATACATATATAAATTTCATGATCTAGTATAGCGTTAATGGAAACGACTGGTAGATTTACTTTAACTCAACTAATCAATGAAGAACAAAAGCTTACACTGCCTTTTTTAGGTATTTCAGATATATTAGAAATTGGCGAGATTGCTAAATCTCTGAGCGTTACAAGAAACTTGCCAGTTGCTATTGAAGTTAGACTAGGTGATTGGATTGTCTATCACGCATCACTTCCTGGAAGTAAGCCAGAAAATAATTGGTGGATTACTCGTAAAGCAAGAGTTGTAATGCTTAAACACCACTCAACATTGTATGAAAGAGTAAGTGCACAGGAACGCGGGATTGACTGGCATAAAGAAAATAACTTACTAGATGAAACCCATGCTATCCACGGTGGTGGATTGCCTTTAATCACCAAGACCGAAGGATTTGTAGGAGTGTTACTTATAAGTGGCTTACCACAGGTAGAAGATCATTTACTTGGCGTTGAGGTGTTGACTGAGTTTCTAGCTCGTAAGGGTGAATGTCTTTGAGTAATCAGGTTTGGGTATGTGGTGAGGTATTAATTGATTTGATTCCAGATGGCACAGAGCGCAAGGCTGTAGTTGGTGGTGGCCCAGCCAACACTGCTAAAGCATTAGCAAAGCTTGGCATTGATACCCAGTTTATTGATGGCATCTCAACTGATAAGTATGGCCAAATGGCTCTTAAGCAATTACACAAAGATGGTGTGCTACTTGATTTCGTTAAGTTTTCAGATAAGCCAACCTGTTTAGCCATTGTTTCATTAAATAAAGCAGGTGGGGCCTCCTATGAGTTTGTAATTGATGGAACTGCCACCTTTGATTTTTCTGCCTCCTGGTTACCTGATCCAGTTGCAAACAAACCATCGCTCCTACATATCGGCACATTAGTTACAGCAATAGAGCCAGCAGCTTCCGTCTTATTTGAATGGGCTAAACAGGTAGCAAAGGTGTCACCGATTGTATTTGATCCAAATATAAGGCCTGCGGTAATGAGTGATCGGGCTGAGTATGTAAAGCAGGTAGAAAGATGGGTATCAATCTCATCTGCAGTTAAGGTAAGTGATGATGATATTTACTGGTTATACCCACGAGTTGAGTTAGATCAAGTCGCAAATAATTGGCTCTCTATGGGCCCTGAGTTGGTTGTAGTTACATTTGGCGATAAGGGCTTAGCTGGATATCGAAAAAATGAAAAGGTAACAGTGGATGCTAAAAAGGTAGTGGTGGCAGATACGGTGGGGGCAGGAGATACCGTAGGTGCCATATTGGTTGAGGCGATTATTGAGGATGGCTTGGATAAGTTAACGGGAGATAGATTAGCTGTAATGCTAGATCGAGCAGCAAAAGCCGCTGCTATTACAGTCTCTAGAACAGGGGCCCTGCCACCATCTAAAGCTGAGATTAAATAAAGGAGTATTACAAAGTGCTTAATATTGATGGTGATCAAATATCAATTGCAATTGATTTAGATCAGGGAGCACGCCTGGCATCAGTGCAATGGCGGGATATGGAGTTTGTCCTGCCATTTAGAGGCCAAAGCTATACCTGGGGTTGGTTTGCCATGGCTCCCTTTGCTGGGCGAATAAGAGATGGTGTTATAAGAAATTCAACAGGAGAAGGGTTTCAATTACCAAATAATGTTGATCCACCACACGCCTTAATTGGTTTTGGTGCATCATCTTCTTGGGAGGATATCGGAAATGGCGCTCAATACTTAGAGCTGCCATCACCCTTTAATGGCGCATCTATTACTCAAAAATTTGAAATCTTAGAGGATGCACTCAGATGGTCATTAGATTATGAAGCAGCAGGTTGTGATCTGCCGGTAACACTTGGTTTTCATCCCTGGTTTCCAAGAGATATTGGTAAAGGAAGTAGTGCAGAAATTATTTTCAAGGCAAATAAAATGTTTGAGCGAGGTGATGATTACCTGCCAACTGGGCAATTGATTTCACCCACACCTGCCCCCTGGGATGACACCTTTACTGAGGTTATTGGCACACCAGAGATAATCTGGCCAGGGGCAGCCAGATTAAGCATGGAGTTTGATTCACCATATTTGATGATCTACTCCCAAGATGATGAAGGTATTTGTTTTGAGCCAGTCACAGCCCCTCCTGATGCTCAAAATCTAGGAATAACAGGAGATACCTATATCGAAACTCTCATTACTTTTAGTGAGGATTATTAAGAGCTCGTTAAGCTTTTAACTTATATAAAATATCCATACCAGATTTAGTAAAGCCTAAGCTTTGATAGAGATTTAATGCTGCCTTATTATCAAAATCAACATATAACATCGCATCACTTAATCCTTGATACTTTAAGTAATTAAGTGCGGTAATTGTTAATACCTTGCCAATACCACGGCCTGAATACTCTTGATCTACTGCGGTTATATAGATCTCACCTATTGCTGGGTGAGCATGGCTTTCTATCTCTCCCTCATGTTGGTGAGTGTGAGAGCCATGAATCTTGGTCCAGGTTGAGCCAATTATTTTGTTGTTAACTTCAGCTAAAAAAAAGCCCTGCTCATCAAACCACTCTTCATTAATCCTGATATTTAAATCCGCTAATTGCCAATTTCCTTGCTCAGGGTGCTCTTTAAACACCCTATTATTTAAAGATAACCAGGCATCACTATCTATACCAGGCAAAAAACTTCTAATCACAATATCTTGATCAACCTGTATTTTATTTACCTTTGGCAATTGCTGGATATCGGTAAGTGCTCTGCTCATCTGCAAAACTGTGCGAATTTTTTCAAAGCCAAAGGATGTAGCAAGTGCGTTTGCTGCTGGCTGATCCCCATGCACCCATAGCCGCAACTCTTTGCCACAAATCTCAATCGCGTTACTTAATAATTGTTTGCCAACTCCTGCGCCTCGAAACTTTGGATCAACTACCAACTCAACTGAGGGGCCAGCAACTAGATCAGTTTGATCTAGGTGGGCGTATCCAATTACTTCTCCCTCTTTTTCTACCAAAAGGTGAGAATCTGCCTTATCCCCACCATGGCGAAGATGTAGCAGGATGTGCTCTGCAATCGGGGGTGTGTTATCAAAGGCGGTAGTACCGGCAATTAACTTTAAGACCGCTTCTTGTTGGGTATTGGTAAGTTTTGGTAGATGTAGCAAGGGGTAATTTAACTGGCTTAACTTAGATTACATCAACTGGGGTTTGGGAACCATTTTGAGTAAAGCGATAGCCAACATTGCGCACCGTATCAATTACTGATTCAAACTCAGGCCCTAGCTTTGAACGAAGCCGTCTAATATGAACATCAACTGTTCTTGTGCCGCCAAAGTAATCATAACCCCAGATCTCTTGTAGTAATTGAGATCTAGAAAATACTCTTCCTGGATGCTGGGCTAAATATTTTAGTAATTCAAACTCTTTAAAGGTTAGATCAAGGGTGCGCCCCTTTATCTTGGCAGTATATGAATCCTCATCAATTACAACCTCACCACTTCTGATCTCTTTTAATGATGGATTTTTTGCTAATTGAGTGAGCGCATCTTTGCCAATCACAATTCTAATTCGAGCATCAACTTCGGCAGGCCCTGCCGTATCTAATATAACATCGGCAATCTGCCAATCAGAGTTTATGGCAGAGAGTCCGCCCTCAGTTGTAATAACTACAATCGGTGTTGAAACACCTGTGGTGGTAATTAACTTAGTAAAGGCCTTGGTATTTGGTAGATCACGCCGGGCGTCAACAAAAATACAATCCACAATTGGCGCGTCAATTAATACTGAGACCTCTGCTGGCAAGATGCGAACATCATGCTGGAGCAAACCAAGGGCAGGTAATACATCAGCACTTGCGCCAAGGGAGTTAGTCAGCATTAGAATTTTTGCCATAAGAGTGCTAAGAATACACTTATGGATTCACTCTCACTACTTACTTTTTTACTCCTGGGTGCAACCGTTATTGGCCTGTACTATCGAAAAAACACTGGGCTGATTAAGCGCAAAAAACGGCTTAAGCTTTCACCAACTGAGTTTGGTGGGGCCTACGGCAAGAGGGCAACCATCCTGCAATTTTCCACCACCTTCTGCTCCTCCTGCCGGGCAGCAAAGGCGTTAATTAAAGATGTGGTCAAAGATGAAGCAGATATTTCCTATTATGAAGTAGATGCTGAGAGTAATTTGGAATTGGTAAGAAAGGTTGATGTCAGATCAACTCCAACTACTCTTTTTTTAGATAGATCTGGCTTTGAGATTGCCCGGGCCACTGGAACTCCTAAACGTGATCAACTTATCAAGGTGGTGGCATCTCTTTAAGCCTATCTGGGCTTATGTATTGCAAAATACTTGCAGGAAGTATTCTCGACTCCAGTATAAAATTTGGGCTATGTTCTCAATACAACCAGTGTTTTTCACTAAGCGCCGCGTGATTGATTACGCCCGCGCAAAGGGTTGTATGTGTTGGGTATTAATTTAAATAGCTTTAACTTTTTTAAATTTAAGACCCCAACTATTTTTTACAAGGAGAAGTAAATGTCAAATGTAATTGTTAAAGAAAAATTACCTGTATTTATTGATGCTAGAGGGCCAAGATACTCTGCAGCTATCACCACAACAGTATTAGCTCTTGCCTTAATTACAGAATCTAATTACCTAATTGGATTTCAATTTGCCGTCTTTTTATCTGCTGTGCTCTTTGGGCTTAGAAGATCAATCTATGGCCTGTTATATCGCAATCTAATTCAGCCCCGTCTTTCTGGTCCGGTTCCAAGTGAGAATGAGGCAGCGCCTAGATTTGCCCAGTTAATTGGCGCTCTCTTTGCATTTGTTGCCTTACTAGGTGGAGTTACTGGCAATACCGCCATATTTCTAACTGCCACAAGTTTTGCATTAGTTGCCGCCTTCTTAAATGCCGCCTTTGGCTTTTGCTTGGGCTGTCAGATGTATTTACTGATAGTTAGATTTAAATCTAACCTCTCTCGCTCATAAAGATAGATACTTTTAGTAATTAGAAGGTAGCCATTAGACTTATCTCTATGGCTACCAAACATGAGTTACATCAAAAGGGATTACGGCTTACCCCACAGCGAGAGTTAGTGCTGGCCGCAGTTAGATCTCTAGGTCATGCAACCCCTGAGGAGGTAGCGGAGAAGGTAAGACAGACTCACCCTGGAATTAATCTTTCAACTGTTTATCGCAATCTAGAAACTTTAGAAAATGTTGGTTTAGTTCTTCACACACATTTAGGTCATGGTGGTGCTACCTATCACGCGGCAGAGGAGTTAACCCATCTACATTTAGTATGTTCAGATTGTGGTGATATTGGGGATGCGCCAATAGAAACTGCTGCAAATTTTGTAAACACACTTAGTGATGATTTTGGTTTTAAAACCGATGTTACTCATTTTGCTATTTATGGTCTTTGTGCAAAGTGCGCTGATGCTGCTGATAAACGTAAATAATAAATGAGTGCAGTCTTAGTTGAATCAGGTCCAGATAAGGGTGCGATCTGGCACTTTGGTGAGCCAAATAAGGAGCAAAAAGAGTTAGTAAGTGGCAATGGTTGGGTAGATCTTTCCCACAGAGGGGTAATCTCAATTAGCGGCAAAGATCGGCTTACCTGGCTGCACGCCTTAACTACCCAACACTTAGAGATGCTCACTCCAGGTGATTGGCAAGAGGCGCTGATCCTGGATACGCAAGGTCATATTGTTGAGCAATTATTTTTAGTAGATGATGGAAGTACTACCTGGATACATACTGAAGCGCAAAGGTGTGAACCCTTAATTGAGTATTTAGAGAAAATGAAATTTATGTTAGATGTTGATGTCATTGATCAATCTAATAATTACGCAGTGCTCAGGGCTGCGGGTGCGGCAGATAATATTGGTGGGCCTTATGCATTAGTTCCACGAGGAGAGCTATCAGATACGGTCAGCGCCTTTAATAAGGCACATACCCAGGTTGGTATTTGGGCGCTTGAAGCATTAAGAGTTGCTCAAGGCAGAGCTAGATTATTTTTTGAGGTAGATCATAAATCTATTCCAAATGAGTTAGGTTTTTTAAATAAGGCAGTACATATGCAAAAAGGGTGTTACCGAGGACAAGAAACAGTTGCTAAGGTGTTTAATTTAGGTCAGCCCCCAAGAAAGTTAGTTCTACTTCATCTTGATGGTTCTATGGTTGAAATACCAGAGCATGGTACAAAAATAACTCTAGATGATAAAGAGATTGGCTATATTGGAACGGTTGCTCGCCACTATGAGTTAGGTCCAATTGCACTTAGTGTAATCAAGCGAAATACTCCACAAGTTGCTCAACTTTTAGCAGGAAATGTTCCAGCAAGTATTTATGAGGAGATTTCCTATAAGTAAGGCTAGCTTATTGCTTTTGTTTATTTATTAGATCAACCCATGATTTCGCCAATAGCTGGGCATAGGTTGAGTTATTTTTTATAAACTGCTTTCTAAAACTTAGCGAAACTTTACTCTTAAGAAGTTGGTCAAACTCCATACTTAACTCATGATTACTCTTGGTTAATTCCAAGATTTTCACAGCATCTTTGCCAGCCTTTGAAATTAAATCTTCTACGCCACTAGATTTCATTGCCCAAACAGGAACACCTGCAACTAGCGCCTCTCGCATTACTCTGCCGTAAGACTCAGCAGGTGCGGTAGAGACTAAAACACCAATCCCTTTCCAAACCTTTTTCAATTCCTTCTCAGGTAGGTGCCCCAAAAATCTAATCTTTGATTTTGGAAGCAATTCTTTGATTTCTTCTAAAAATCTACTCTCATCAGGTCCACCCCCTGCAATTACAACAGTGAAGTCATCTCTCACTACAGTAAGTGACTTAATAAGCTTGATAAAGTTATAAATCCCTCGATCACTATGGATTCGGCCAATTAGTCCTAAAGTCTTTGGCCTTTTGGAAGATATAGACGATGTAAGCCTTAAGTTATTAATCGGAACAGGAATTACGCAGATTTGGGCCTTTTTGATTTTAAAGATTTTGGATACTTTAAGTGCCTGACTATTACTAACCGCTCTAATTCCATTTGCTTTACTCATTGAGAATTTTGCAAAGTTAAATCTAATTCTATTTTGAAGACTTATTTTTTTCCAAGCGGGGTTTGCAATATCACCATGTAGTTGAATTTGAATCGGTACCTTTTTTGAGCTCAACTTGTTTAAAAGGTAGGCAGACCAAAAGCTCTCCCAGGGATCTCCTGCCACCAACAGCTTCACATCAAAGTTCTTGGATCTAATTTTTTTCAAAGCAGCCTTTGCGAATTTAATCGAGTTAAAAGTAGGTTTGGAAACAACCTCAAGATATAAACCTCTTGATTGCTGAATTTTTACTTGGGATGAACCTGCAGTTAAAATCATAAGAGAGATATTATTTTTAGGATCACCCTTAGATAAGTGCAGAGCGTAGGAGTTATGACGCTCAATTACATCAGCGCCACCACTTAAAATAACACCCCTTGGATCAAGGATAACAACACAGGAATTATTCATATTATTTTGCTCGCATCAGGTTAATGACCTTATTAATTTGATTCTTCTGTTCATACTCATTTTTCACTCTTAATTTCGCAGCTGCTCCATATTTAGCTAACAACTCTGTAGAGCCTAATAACTTCTCGATAGCATTTTCAATCTCTACTTGGTTATCAATGTTGACAACCAACCCCTCTACCTCATTCCTAATTACATCACTATTTCCCTTTACATCAGAGACAACAGATGGAATCCCACAAGCCATTGCTTGCAGTAAAGCAAAAGAAAGGCCTTCATAATCAGATAACAGAGCAAAAATTCTTGATCTAGCTAATGATTTTTTAACATCTTCCTCATCTAATTGGCCAAGGAATTCAACTGGTGCATTCAACTCCTTTGCCAATTTTTTTAAAGCAATCTCTTCTGGTCCACTTCCGATAATTGCAAGCTTAGATTTTGTCTTTGCGCTAGCACGTATTAATTTATCGATATTTTTCCAATTTACTAATCTTGAAACTGAAACCAAATCGTAGTATTTATCAGTGTTTTCGTATTCAGAAACTACTACTCCATTTGGAATAAATTCAATTGGTTTGCTTACGCCCCAATTAGTAATGATTGATTTCAGCTCGAGGCTTGGGCAAGTAATCACAGAAAACCTGTTCAAACTCCAGCGGATAAAAAGCCTTTGCAACCTCTGATTTATAGATAATTTAGAGTTATTAAAATCAACTATATTCAAACTTGTTCTACCCTTATTTCTAGCTCTTTCCCAGACAGGATCTCCCACAACCTTTGCCACCGATTTTTTCTTTAAAAATAGCAAGCCAATAGCTGTTTCTTGAAACAAGCCATTTGCAAAGACTGTATCAACCTTCTTAGCTTTTTTTACAATCAGAAGTGAAGTTTTTATTATTCTGGCAAGAATATTCTGATTCCTAATTAAGCAATTTACTTTCCAAGGTTCAACTATCGGATCAGCTTTTGAGTCTTTCAAAGTTATAACCTCTGCCTGCCCACCTTGATCTAATAATTGATTTGCTAGCTTTGGCAGATAAGTTGCAGGTCCTCCTATTTCAGGTCGATAGATTCCTGAAATTAATAAGGCTTTCATTGAACGGATTTGACCCAATTATTTAGTTGAGTAGAGATACCAGATTGCAATGCCCATTGGTAAGTTTTATTTATTCCATCCTCTAACTTGGTCTCAGGTTTGCTACCAATTAATGACTGGATGTACTTTGAATCTGACATAGTTTTCTTTGCATCATTAGAGTTACTAGATTGGCGATTGAATTTAACCTCAGCTTTGGATATCTTATTGATATTCTCTAATAGGTAATTCATAGATAGTGGCCTGCCGCCACCTAAATTAACTACATCAGAATAACCTGGCTTTTTCTTTTCTAACTCTTTACTTAGTTCAATCACTGAGTTAACCGCATCATCTATGTATGTAAAATCTCTTTCGACGCTACCATCACCAAAGAAATTAAATTCAGATCCTGAGACAACATTTGCAATCATTCTAAAATACGCCATATCTGGCCTACCCCATGGACCATAAACAGTGAAGAAGCGAAGTCCTCTAGCTATGGTTGAAGAATTTTTAATCAGGGTTGGCGTAAGTAACTCATTGGCAAGCTTGGTCGCTCCGTAAAAACTATTTGGGTGTAATTTCTGCTCACTTTCTGTATATGGAATTGCTGCTTGATCGCCATACACACTTGAGGATGAGGCATAGAGAAAGTAAGGAATCTTATTACTTACCGTTGATTGCAAAACATTACTAAAACCTACAAGATTGCTATTTACATACTTATGTATTTGATCAGTCGGTAGCCGAACCCCTGCTTGAGCGGCTAAATTAATTACAACTTGAGGTTTAGAACTTACAATTAACTCATCAATTGCATTCTTATCACTTATATCAACACTTAAAACCTTAAGCTGTAATGGGGTTAGTAATTTTTCTACCCTTAACTTCTTTAAATTAACATCGTAATAACCTGAGAAATTATCAATTGCTATTACTTCATTACCCTCAGTAGCTAACCTTTGGCACAGGTGGCTACCAATAAAGCCAGCAGCACCTGTTACTAAGTATTTCATTATGAGCCTATTCTACTTGATAGGAGTCAGGACTATTACACTTAGATCACATAGAAATTGCATAAGAAATTAGATTAAATAGGGGGAGAGTTTGAATTCAACAAACCTGTTGGTAATTAACTATGCAATGGATGAAAAGCATCAAGTATTTTCTCACCAAATTGATTTAGTGAATAAATTGGCAAGCCATTTTGATAGCGTGACTGTGCTTACTGGGCATGTGGGTGTTTGTAGAGTTTCAGATAATGTACAAGTTGTTAACTTTAAATGGGTAGCAGGCAAGAGAGTTTCAAGTTTATTGAGATTTTTAAGGATTTTCCTAAAAACAGTAATAAAGAATAGATACTCAGTTTTATTCTCCCATATGACCTCAACGCACTCAGCTTTTGTTTCGCCAATCACTAAACTTTTAAGACTTAAACATTATCTTTGGTATGCCCATGCAAGTAATGGAGTGTATTTAAGAGTTTCAAAGTTATTTACTAATGGCATTATTACCTCAACTCCAGGCTCTTGCCCACTGGTGGGAGAAAAAATCTATCCAATTGGTCAATCAATTGATAAAAATAAATTTGAAAAGCAGCAACAGGCTCATTA
>Ga0315903_10000393_pt1 | contig 65382 bp, 52 predicted proteins | sample LakEriMetagenome_7_FD_203524 | JGI IMG/M metagenome (GOLD analysis project Ga0315903, IMG submission 203524) | Freshwater fungal communities from buoy surface, Lake Erie, Ohio, United States - Buoy 2 MA119 | ecosystem: Environmental > Aquatic > Freshwater > Lake | place: USA: Lake Erie, Ohio... | reverse complement strand
AAAGAAGGCCAAGGCTGAAGCCAAGGCGGCGACTGCCTGATCTAAGTCGATTTTAGACACAAGGGATAGAGACTAAAAACCTCTATCCCTTTTTGCACTGGAGAATCATGAAAGTAACAATTACATACCATGATAACGAAAGTCTAACTGTTGAAGAGGTTGTGCGCCAAGCAGCACATAATTATGGCAAAACTTGCAAAGTAGAAGTAATGCCAGAAAGCACGATTGCGTACGATCTTATTTATTTTGGACTACAGCAGTTGTTAACTCATGAGCAGCTCAGCCTGTTCTATGACAGTGGCGGTAGTTATCAGCAAGATATTAAAAAGCTCCGCAGCGATGTAATCTACAAAATAGAAGAAATAATTGATCAAGTAATTATAGATAACGAATCTAAGGTAGTCTGATGGATTGTAGTGCTATTGTCTTAAATAAGTTGTTGACAGAAAGGAGCTTGGATATCTGGTCCAGGTTAAAGCTCGTCTTTCTGGATCCAGCTTTTTCAAGTCTATATAGCGCAGTTAAGAAGTACTACGACAACTATAGTGCGATTCCATCTTTCGACGAGCTAGAGCTCACCTTAAGAGAAGGTCCTGCTTTAAGGACGTTGGCGACACTCAAGTTAGCCGACAACCCAGACATTAGTTCTGAAGTAGCCTTAAATGCCCTAATAGACCAATATACACAAAACGAAACAATCAAATTACTAGATAAATTTATAGACAAACTGCCAGTCTATGACAGTCAGGAGATCAAAGAAAACCTGGCTGCAATGGTGTTGACACTAGATGACAAGACTCTGACGACAGAGGGCGTCTACAACATGGCAGATATTATGTTGTTCAAGAACGCAGAGGAACTGGCTCGTGATCGTATCCATCTGGGATTTAATAATACTTTTGATGCTACCCTCGCTGGTGTTGCAAGGCAGGAGCTCATTCTCATTGGCGGCAAGAGAGGTAGCGGCAAGTCTATTTGCAGTAGCAATATTGCTATCAGCCAGTATGAGTCTGGAAATACAAGTGTTATATTCAGTATTGAGATGATTGCACATGAGGTACTTGAGCGTAACTTGAGTATCTTGGCTAATGTGAGCCACCAGAACCTAAAACAGAACAGATTAACAGAAGAAGAGCTACTTCGAGTCGTCAAAGCCAGAGCAGGCATGTTTGAAAACAGTGACGACTTGGTAGAGGCTTTCAAAACACACCGCGACAAGATCAAATTTGAGCAGAGCTTGGTACGCGAAAAGCGGTTGAAGACTGACAATCAGATGATTATCATTGATGATCGCGCACTAACACTGACCAGCCTAGACTTACACTTAGGTAAATTGAAGGCCAAGTTTGGTGATAAGTTTACGGTGGCAGTAGTAGACTACCTAAATCAAATTGTAGTCGAAGGTGCTAGCCAGTTTGATTGGCAGCCACAGATTGTGATTTCTAAGAAACTGAAAGAGTTGGCTCGAAAGTATGATATTGTTATGATTTCACCGTATCAGATTGATGCTACAGGTGAAGCACGGTTTGCTAAGGGTATTCTTGACGCTGCTGACATTGCCTTAGTAATGGAAGCACATGAAAAAGAGAAAGGCGCACTGACCTTCTCTACCACAAAGATTCGTGGCGGACGTGAGATGACATTTACGTCGCCCATCAACTGGGACAGCCTTCGCATCAGTCCTCATGACATTGAGGCTCCTGAAAAGAAAGAAACAATCAAGCGAAGCGGTAAAAAGAAAACAGCCGAGAAGCAAGATGACAGTGACAGTGATATTCCTTGGAACATATAATGTCAGACCACGTACTCGACCTACTAAATAAACAAAATATTAGTTTCACAGTTAGTGGCAGGGACTATCTTATCCGCTGTCTAAATCCAGACCATGACGACGGCAATCCGAGCTTTCGCGTTGACCGCATCACTGGAGTTAGTCACTGCTTTAGCTGTGGGTTTAAAACAAACATATTCAAGCACTTTGGGGTAGTAGGAAACTTTACTAGCATCAAAGTGGCAAAACTAAAAGAGAAATTGAAAGACCTTGCTATCAACTTTAACGGTGTTGAGTTTCCGGAACAATTTATTCCAGTTACTAAACCGTTTCGCGGTATCAGTACTAAAACTCTAAAAGAGTTTGGGTCATTTTATGTCAACAGCGGCAGTGAACTGAGTGACCGAATTTGGTTTCCTATTCGTGACATTCGTGGCAAGAATATGGTCTATGTTGGCCGCCACATGATGAGCGACGGTAATCCACGATACTTAAACTATCCTCGTGGAGTAACGATGCCAATCTATCCAGAGGTTTTTCAGGATAAATACACAAGTGCAGTGTTAGTAGAAGGCATATTTGATATGTTAAACCTCTACGACAAGGGACTACAAAACGTATGTTGCACTTTTGGAACTAACACACTATTCAAAGAACCAGACCTAAAGCTATTGAGTTTGAAAACTCAGGGCATATTAAAAATATATCTAATGTATGACGGTGACCAGGCGGGCCAAGATGCAATGAATAAATTGGAGCCTGTATTGCAGGAATGTGGTTATCTAACAGAAAAGATCGTGTTAGAAGAAGACTCAGATCCTGGTGAACTGTCGCAAGAATACGTAGATAGCATAAAGGAATACATAAGTGAAAAAGATCGCAATAGTTGATAAAGCACCTAGCAGAAATGACTACTCAAAGTACTTTGACTTTGAGTTTGAGACATTCCACATGAGTTCAGTTCCTATTCAAAAGTTGTTGAAGAAGGATGTAGATCTGGACCGCACACTACTAGAGCCTTTTGACTTGGTAATCTTGGTAGGCGCTGAAGCAGCGAAAGAGTATGCCAAGGTCAGCAGTGTTACCAACTATGCTGGTCTGTTAATTGACGATAAGTGGGTGTGCATTAGTAATCCTGCTATGTTGGTATTCAAGCCTGAAGGTAAACCAGACTTTGAGCGTGCTGTAGACAAGATAAAGCAGTATGTAGCTGGCAATACTAAAAACAGTAGCCAGACCGGCGATTTTAAGGGAGTCAATGACTCTGAAGAAGCCTTGGCCTACCTACAAGAAGTACTCGACAATGCAGTCGATGTAGTAGCAGTAGATACGGAAACAACGGCTCTGTACCCACGAGATGGCCATGTACTGGGTCTTAGCTTGAGTTACAAGAAAAAGCAAGGCCGATACATCTTGACGGATGTATTGGATGACCGTCACCTAGAATTGATCAATAAAATCATCGACAAGTACGATATCGTGTTTCACAACATGAAGTTTGACTACAAGATGATTAACTATCATCTAGGAATTGACTTTAATCGGGCTAAGGTACATGACACAATGGTTATGCACTATGTACTCGACGAAACTGACAGCCATGGCTTGAAACAACTAGCCCTAAAGTACACCGACTATGGCGATTATGACAGTGAACTAGACGACTTCAAGAAATCTTACTGTAAACAGCAGGGATTGCTAGAAGAGGACTTTACTTATGATCTCATCCCGTTTGATGTGATCTCTAAGTATGCGAGCATCGACACTGCTGTGACCCTAGAACTGTACGAAAAGTTCTGGCCGTTAGTTCAAAAGAATCCTAAGTTGCTGTGGGTATATCAAAATCTACTTATCCGTGGAACACTATTCCTAATGGACATGGAAGAAGTAGGCATCCCCATCAGTCGTGAGCGCATGGAAGCGGCTGGTACTTATCTTGACAAGTGGATTCTAGAAGCTAAGGAAAAGGTTTATAGTTTTGAGGAAGTTAAAGCGTTTGAAAAGGATAGTGGAAAAATCTTCAATCCAGGATCAGTGCAGCAGCTTCGAACAGTTTTGTTTGACTATGTGGGACTTACACCAACAGGGAAGCTCACAAAAACTGGAGCACTATCAACCGATGCCGAAGTACTTGAGGAACTTAGTGAAGAACATCCACTCCCTGCCCAGATCCTCACTGTACGTCAATTGGCCAAGATTCAATCCAGCTATGTTGCAAAAATTTTACCGGAGTTAGATCGTGATAGCCGAATTCGTACCAATTTTAATCTTATCTTTACCACTAGTGGCCGTTTATCTAGCAGTGGTAAGTTTAATGCTCAGCAAATTCCGCGAGATGATCCAATCATTAAGGGATGCATACGAGCCCCCGACGGTTACAAGATTGTAAGTCAGGATTTGACAACAGCAGAGATGTATTATGCTGCTGTGTTGAGTGGTGACAAGAACCTACAAAGTGTGTTCTCCAGTGGTGGAGACTTTCACAGTAGTATTGCTAAAATGGTATTCAACTTACCGTGCGGAGTAGAAGATGTTAAGAAACAATATGGCTCGCTTAGACAGAGTGCAAAAGCAATCAGTTTCGGAATATTATACGGTTCGGGCCCAGCAAAGGTTAGCCAGTCGGTTACGAAAGCTACTGGGGAATCCTACCCTATTAGTCAAGCAAAAGACGACATTGAGCAATACTTTACTAGGTTTAAGAAGCTCAAGAATTGGCTGGATCAGCGAAAGACATTCATTGAGACTAATGGGTATACCTATAGTTTCTTTGGCCGTAAAAGGCGTCTACCAAACGTATTCTCAGCGGACAAAGGAATTGCAGCGCATGAAGTACGTTCGGGAATTAACGCGGAAGTACAAAGCCTAGCCTCAGACGTAAATCTATTGGGGGCGATGGACACTCACGATGAGTTGAAACGTCTAAAGATGAAGAGTAAAATCTTTATGTTAGTACATGACTCAATTGTGGGATTGGTGCCTGACAGCGAGGTTGAAAACTACTGCGAGATCCTAAAGACAATGACTCAAAAAGACCGTGGTTGTGGTATTCCAGGCAGCCCTATTGGAGTTGACCAAGACATTGGCCAAGACTACAGCTTTGACAAATTTGATGACTACTACAGCCTAGAAAACGGAATTCTTGTTAAAAATGCTTAATCGAATACAGTTTCCAATCTACCACTTGGGTCAAGACAAGCCTACTAAGGAAGGTACTCGTTGGTACTATCACTACGAAGTACACCACAAAGACGGTGAGATTGACCCTAAAATTGTAGTACTTGACGACACTTCCGTAAATGGTGGCTCTCTAGCCATGAGGCGGCTGCAGTTGAAGAACAATGGGGTGGCACTCGCAAAACTCAAGCACGCCGTATTTTTCTTGGGTGACATGATCAAGTTGAGCAAAGGTGGTACTTGGTTTATCGACAGCGAAGGCACAGTGTTTGAGTATCGCAAGACTAAACGAGTCCCGTTAGTATTTAAACCCATCAGTCAGGTCTTACCGATCAAGACGGGCGGTGCGATTGTGGAAGTTCAGGGCATTGGAACCAGATTTAAAGTTTTGCACGCGCCAAACCAGAACACAAAGTATGCTGGATTGTTGCTGGTGGGTACGGGCTATCTGTTATACGGACTGTATGAAGATAAGCTAGAAGACACGGTAAGAATGATATGACAGCCGAAAAACCCAAAGCAATAGTAAGTAATCGAATATATTTCAAGCCCCGAGATCAAGCCCACTTAAAAGAGATAATGGAGGCCTTGACCTATCGTATCGAAATGAAGAGTGGTAAGAAGGGGAAGACTAAAAAGATTGAGACTATCAAGAACTACAAGGTATTACCCAAAGACATTGTTAGTGTGCCGCAGGGTCGTTGGGACCTAGTTCCAGAAGGGTATGAGGTAGTAGACAAGCGTATAACTCACGAAGTTCCGTTTCCCAATCCGCGGTTTCCACTTCGAGACAGTCAACAGCCAGTATACGACCAGATCCAAGACACCTGCTTCATTAACGCATTAGTAGGCTGGGGTAAGACTTTTACAGCCCTGCACCTGGCCCGCAAGCTGGGTCAAAAGACCTTGGTAATCACACACAACACTTTCCTGCGAGACCAGTGGGTGGGCGAAGTGGAAAGTCTATATGGTTTGACACCTGGTGTGATTGGTAGTGGTGAGTTTGATATTGAAGACCACTTTGTGGTAATCGGTAACATTCAAACTGTTACCAAACACATGGCCACTTTAAGCAAAGAATTTGGTACAATCATCCTAGACGAAGCACACCATGTACCTGCTGATACGTTTAGTAGCTTGATAGATGGAATGTACAGCCGCTACCGTATTGCGTTGAGCGGTACAATGGAGCGTACTGATGGCAAACACATAGTGTTTCGTGATTACTTTGGCGACAAGGTGTACAGACCACCACAGGCTCATACACTGAACCCAGTGGTAAAGATTGTCAACACAGGAATGCACCTAAAAAATGATGGCACTTGGGTAGAAAAGATCAATCATCTGTTATACGACGAAGACTATCAAAACTTTATTGCGTCCATGGCTAAGATACAGATCAGTCATGGGCACAGTGTGTTGGTAGTAGCAGACCGAACCGAGTTTTTAGAGAAAGTAAAGGACAAAGTTGGAGAAAATTGCGCGCTTGTTACAGGGTCCACAACATACGAACAACGCAAGGACATCATCGAAGAGCTTGAAAGTGGCAAAAAGGTGTGCGTTGCTGGATCCAGACAGATCTTTTCCGAAGGAATCTCTGTCAACAGACTATCATGCGTTATCCTGGCAGTGCCAACCTCAAATCCAATTAGCTTAGAACAGATAATTGGACGAATCATGAGACTACACCCAGATAAACCCGATCCAGTGGTATTAGATATAGCATTTGCCAGTGGACCAGAACGCCGTCAGGCAGCACTCAGACTGGGTTTCTATATGGACAAGGGCTGGACAGTAGAGAAACTGTAAGGCAAAATAAATTTTGACTTGCGTAGACAAATCACAAATGCTATAATAGTTGTTCTTAAGGCAAATAATGGCTTTATTTTTTAATTTGGAGATTTTAGAGAGGGAAGCTGCGGGTGACCCCGATAAATTCCTAGCACTGCTTACCTATCATCACCGTGGCAGCATCCCCTCTAGATCTACATCTAAATATAAACCTAGTAAATCATCGCTTAAAGGTACCAGTTACATACTGAATCCTGATCCTGTATTGAACCTAGAAAACATAGACCCTGGTTACAGAACGCAATACATAAGACTGGCAGGAAGGCGTGACTGGTTCCTCTATAAAACCCACGGCGTAATAACACTAGACAGATCATTCTTTCCAGATCTTCTAACGGAGAAATTGAAAAGAAATCCATTATTAATTATTGAAACCAATCTAATCAAATTTAAATACGAGGAAATTTACAATGGCTCTAAAGTTTGGCGAAACCAAAGGCAAGGCAGTTAAGAAGTCAGTTGAGGCTTATGAGTACAAAGACGGCGAGAATAGTGTCCGTCTAATCGGTGGGGTCCTACCACGATATGTGTACTGGCTAAAGGGCACCAACAACAAGGACATTCCTATCGAGTGCCTAGCTTTTGACCGTGAAAAAGAGAAGTTCACAAACACCGAGATGGACCATGTTCCAGCTTACTTCTCTGATAAGAAGTGCAGCTGGGCATACTCAATCAACTGTATCGACCCCAAGGACGGTAAGGTCAAGGCTCTCAACTTGAAGAAGAAGCTATTTGAGCAGATTCTTAGTGCGGCTGAAGACCTAGGTGATCCAACGGACTACGATGAGGGTTGGGATGTTGTGTTCAAGCGTACCAAGACTGGTCCTCTGCCCTTCAATGTAGAGTACAATCTGTCCGTACTGAAGTGCAAGCGTCGTGCACTGTCTTCAGATGAGAGGGCCTTGGCAGATGGGGCAGAAGACATTGATTCAAAGTTTCCTCGTCCTACTCCAGATGAAGTAAAGGCTGCACTAGAAAAGCTAGTAGCCGGTGCTGCTGAAGACGAGAGTGTAGATCCCGAATCTATCAAAGAACTAGGTTAATAAAAAGCCCCTAAGATCGCGAACTCTTAGGGGCTTTTCTCACTGAGGAACTATGAAATTATTATTTACTGCTGACATACATATAAAACTAGGTCAGAAGAATGTTCCTGTCGATTGGGCTAAAAATCGATATGAGATCTTGATGGATCAGTTGTGGGAGATCCAAGAGCGTTGTGACGTTATGATTGTTGGTGGAGACTTGTTCGACAAGCTACCCAATATGGAAGAGCTCGAAATCTACTTTGATTTTGTAGCCAGTTGCAAAATTCCTACCTATATCTACAGTGGCAACCACGAGGCAGTCAAGAAGAATACTACTTTTTTGACAAATCTAAAAAGTGCCACAACTAGGATCAATAGTCAGGTATCAATAGTAGATGATTATTGGCACAAACTGCCAGGTATTGATATTATTCCTTATAACAGGTTGAAGGAATGGGAAAAAGATCCTGACAATACTTTTTATAGCCTTCACAACAGAATACTTTGCACTCATGTAAGAGGAGAGATACCGCCACATGTTAAACCCGAAGTACCTCTGGAATTGTTTGACCGCTGGAGTTTGGTTCTGGCCGGTGACCTTCACAGTTACGACAATTGCCAGCGTAATATTCTTTATCCTGGTAGTCCCGTTACCACTAGTTTTCATCGTAATCTTGTCGATACCGGCGTTATTGTTGTGGATACTGATACTCTGGAGCATACTTGGGTAAAACTACAAGTTCCCCAACTTATCCGTAAAACAGTCAAAGCCGGCGAGCCGATGATTGCCACAGACTATCATCACACAGTGTATGAGGTCGAAGGTGACATGAGTGAACTGAGTGGTGTAGAAGATAATGAATTGATTGACAAAAAGATTGTCAAACGAGAAACAGACACAGCACTTATCTTGACCCCAGAATTGTCACTGAGTGAAGAAGTGAGCGAGTACTTGCGTTATGTATTAAATCTAAATGAAGACGCAATAGAAAAAGCACTAAAGGAATTAAGAGATAATGAACACAAACTCAACTAACGCCATCGTATTTAGCCAAGAAAACTGTGTAGCCTGCAATAGTGCTGTCTCACTACTGACGCGAAAAGGTTATAACGTAGAAGTTCGAAAGATTGGTGATGGCAGTACTTGGACTAAAAAAGATTTGCTAGAATTAGTACCAGATGCTCGCAGCGTTCCTCAAATTTTTGTAGGTGAGTATTATGTTGGTGGACTGCCACAGTTAAAACAATTTTTGGAGAGCCAATGATTGTACTGAAAAAGATGAGATGGAGTAATCTATTCAGTTATGGAGAAAATAACGAATTAGATTTTTCCACTTCTCCACTAACACAGATTGTGGGTAGAAACGGTCACGGAAAAAGCAGTATAGCACTGATCTTAGAAGAAGTGTTATACAACAAAAACTCTAAGGGCATCAAAAAAGCCGACATCTTAAACCGCAATGTAAAAGCCAAGAGCTACTCTGTTGAATTAGAGTTTAATAAGGGCGGTAGTAACTATGTTATAAAAACAGTACGTGGAACTACACAAACTGTTAAATTAACTTGTAACGGCGAAGATATTAGTAGTCATACTTCTACTGCTACCTATAAGACTATAGAAGAGCTTATTGGTTACGACCACAAAACGTTTTGTCAGATTGTGTATCAAAGCAGTAGTGCTAGCTTAGAGTTCCTAACAGCAACTGATGGCAATCGTAAAAAGTTTTTGATTGACTTACTCAACCTAACAAAGTATGTAGAGTTGGGAGACGTGTTCAAGGATTTAGCTAAAGGTGTTGACAGTGCCGTTACAGCAGCCAATGCAAAGATAGCAAGCTGCGATGACTGGCTAAAGAAGTACCGAGCCTCAGACCTGACCAAGCAAGAGGTACAACCAGTACCAGACCAACCAAAAGACTTAGAAGATAGTTGTCAGGCTGTTCGTGACAGTTTGCGAGATATTGAAAGCAAAAATCGTACTATTGTACAAAATAATAAGTACAAAGAATTGTTAGAAAGTTTAGTAGTTAGGCCAGTCGGTACTAGGCCAGGTAGTCAAATACCAGAGTATACTCGTGAAAAGATTGAATTGGCTAAAACTGTCAAGGACTGTGATAGCTTTATTTCCAAGATGGGCAAACTGGGTAGTGTATGTCCTACTTGTCTACAAGATATTGACAAACACAAAATAGATGATTTGTTAGAAGAGCAGAGGTCTTCCAAGAGTTATGCAGCTACACGAGTTCAAGAACTTGAAGCCTTGATTCGTAACTTGGAACTGGAAGTCAAAGAGTGGGAAAAGCTAAACGAGACCAAAGAGCTCTACGAAGAATACCATGCTCTGTATGATCCCAATATTACTACTGAGTTACTAGATAAAAAGACTTTGGAACAAACCATTAAGTCTACAGAGGCTTCTATACAGCAAGTCAAAGACACGATCAAAAAGATCACCGATAGTAACAGCAAGGCTATCGCTCATAATGCAAAAGTAGACGTTATTTTAAGTCAGCTTGAAGAAATGGAAGCTAGTCTAGTTGTACACAGAGGTGAACTTGAAGAAGCTAGTGCCAGATTAGCTACCCTGCAAGTATTAGTGAAGACATTTAGTCCTACAGGTTTGGTGGCTTACAAGATCGAGTGCTTAGTCAAGGATCTGGAGTCTACCACAAACGAATACTTGGGCGAATTGAGTGATGGTCGCTTTCAGTTAGGATTTAGAATTGCAGGCAGTGATAAACTGAACGTAGTTATCACAGACCACGGCAAAGATATTGAAATCTTGGCATTGAGTGGGGGCGAAAGAGCCAGAGTAAACGCAGCAGCCCTGTTGGGTATTCGCAAGCTGATGCAGAGTTTAAGCAATACACGTATAAATCTACTCATCTTAGACGAAACCATCGAAAACTTAGATCTTGAAGGTAAGGAAAGATTGGTAGAAGTATTGCTCAGAGAAGAGTACTTAAACACATTTGTTATTAGCCACGGATTTCAACATCCTCTCCTAGAAAAGATTACAGTGGTGAAACAAAACAACATTTCTAGGATAGATAATGGTTGATAGCAGAGATAAGGGCAGTAGAGCAGAAACTGCTGTAAAAAAGACCTTAAAGGATCTTACAGGGCTAGACTGGCAACGTACTCCTGGCAGTGGTGCACTCGATGCCAAACACCTGATGAAGGGCGACCTTTATCTTCCGGGTGTTGGCAACGTGTTTTGTGTAGAAGTAAAGCACTACCAAGACGACCACCTTACCAGCAAGATTCTAACAGACAAAGTTCCGCAGTTATTCCACTGGTGGGAACAATGCAAACGTCAAGCAGACCAGGTTAACCGAGAACCGCTGCTGATCTTTAAGTTTGACCGCAGCAAGCTGTTCTGTGCTTTTGAATTGATGCCTAATTCACACTTGCCGTTTATGTACGTAAGCCGCAACGGTTTTGAGTTTTATGTAGCAGTCTTAGAAGACTGGATCAAGATGGAACGTCCGCAATTTATATGTTGAATGTTGCCGTTCAATGTTATATAATAGTAGATTAACTAAACAATCAACATGAGTATTGAATTCAACAAAGTACAAGAGCTGGAACCTAACACTGCACTGGTAGTGGACTGTCTAAACTTGGGTTTTCGCTGGAAGCACAGCGGCGACACAGACTTTCTTGACAGCTATGTTAGAACAGTAGATAGTCTACGTAAAAGCTATAAAGCCGGTAGGGTTATCTTGACCTGCGACAGTGGCAGTAGTAGCTATCGTAAGGCTATTTATCCTGACTACAAGCAAAACCGCAAAGACAAGTTTGATCAACAAACTCAAGAAGAACAGCTGGCATTTGAACGATTCTTTACAGAGTTTAACCGTGTAATGGATCATTACAAGAATTCTTCAAAGCACCCACTGTTCCGATTTGAGAAGTGCGAGGCTGACGATATTGCTGCTTACATTGTCAAATACCGTAAAAAGTTGGGCTTTGACAAAGTTGTCCTGATCTCTAGTGACCGAGACTGGGATCTATTGGTGAGTGAAGACGTAATGCGGTTCAGTTACGTTACACGCAAAGAAATTACATGGGAAAATTGGAACGAACACTATGAGTACAATCCTGCTGATCACATTAGTATCAAGTGCCTTACTGGCGATTCCGGTGATAACATTCCTGGTGTCGCCGGAATTGGTCCGAAAAAGGCGCAAACTCTGGTATCTCAGTATGGCAGTACCTGGGATATCATTGGTAATTTGCCAATTTCTAGTAAGTATAAATATATTCAATCTCTTAACGAGTTCGGGGCTGATGCCTTGATGCTAAACTATCGATTGATGGATTTGCTAGAGTTCTGCGACGAAGCACTGGGTCCAGAAAATTGTGAAACTATTAACACCACACTTCTAAATTATGCTAATTAAACTAGAACATCCCGCATGCATGCCTACTCGCAGCAATCCAACAGATGCTGGACTAGACCTACGATGCAAACAAACGATCACCCTGCAAATGGGCAAAAGAACACTGGTACCTACCGGTGTTTCAGTAAAAATTCCTGTAAATCACGTGGGCTTGCTGTTTCCACGTAGCTCATTGAGCAAGCAGGGCATTACAATGACCAATTCGGTTGGTGTAATTGACAGTGATTATCGTGGCGAAATCATGGCTTCACTCATGTTTAATGGGGTCCCAGGAAATCTTAGCGAAACAGATCTACCAGCAGGCGAGCGAATCGTGCAGCTGGTAGTAGTTCCAATTCTACTTCCAGAACTAGAAGTAGGTAATTGGTCAGACGACGAATGGAATGATACACAACGCGGTACTGGCGGATTCGGCAGTACCGGAAAGGCATAATATGGCAGTAAGTACAAGAGCACAAGTAATTACACGACGAACATACAACCGTCCCACAGATGACACTGGATTGAACTTTGAAACTTGGCAGGAAACTGTTGGGCGAGTTATCGATCACCAAGCATGGCTATGGGAACGTGCAGTAGGACGCGAACTAGATGATGATGAATACGCAGAACTATATGATCTAGAACAATTGATGTTGGATCGCAAGGTCCTAATGAGTGGTCGCTCATTGTGGCTGGGTGGCACAGACGTTGCTAAGACCCGTGAAGCATCACAATTCAATTGCAGTTTTACCTGCGTAGAAACAGTATACGACGTAGTAGACGTACTATGGCTGTTGTTACAGGGTTGCGGTGTGGGATTCAAGCCTATTGTAGGCACCCTGAACGGCTTCTCTAAGCCAATCAAGAACATTAAGACTGTTCGGAGTACACGGACTGAAAAGGGTGGTAGTGAGCACAATGCAGAATTTTGGGATCCAGACACTAAAACATGGACTATCCGTGTTGGCGACAGTGCCGAGGCATGGGCAAAGAGTATTGGAAAACTACTGGCCGGTAAGTATCCTGCTGACACTCTTGTGCTTGATTTTAGTCAGTTGCGACCTGCTGGTGAAAGGTTAAAGGGTTATGGCTGGATTAGTAGTGGTGATGAAGCAATCAGTGTGGCTTATACTGCTATTGCCCGTATTCTTAATGGTCGTGCCGATAGCCTTCTTACTAGGATGGATATTCTCGACATTGTTAATTGGCTTGGGACTATACTCTCTAGTCGTAGAAGTGCTGAAATTGCTCTTTTTGAATACGACCAACCTGAATGGAAAGAATTTGCATTAGCCAAAAAGGATTGGTGGTTGCATGGAAACAGTCAGCGCCAACAGAGCAATAACAGTCTAGTTTTCCGCAAGAAGCCTACCTACGAAGAAATCAGTCAGATCTTTGACCTAATGTTGGATGCTGGTGGTAGCGAACCTGGTTTTATTAATGCTGTGGAAGCCACTCGCCGTGCTCCTTGGTTTGCAGGCTGCAATCCTTGTGTAGAGATCTTATTGGGTAACAAGAGCTTCTGTAATTTAACAGAAACCGACATTGGCAAGTTCAAGGGCAATAATGCAGGAATGCACGAAGCTATTCGTCTTGCAGCTCGTGCAAACTATCGCCAGACTTGCGTAGACTTGAAGGACGGTATTCTACAAGAAAGTTGGCATTTGAACAACTACTTCCTACGGTTGTGCGGAGTTGGCTTGACAGGTATCGTAAAACGTCCTGACATGACAGGTTACGATTATGAATACCTCAAGCGTACAGCAACGGCTGCAGCAGTTGGAATGGCAGATGAACTTGGGCTACCACGTCCTAAGAACATTACCTGTATCAAGCCAAGCGGCACTCTATCCAAAATCATGGATACCACAGAGGGTGTACACAAGCCACTAGGCAAGTATATTTTCAACAATGTACAGTTCTCCAAATTTGATCCAGTCGTAGATAAACTACGAGCAGCTAACTACAAGGTAATTAATCACCCAACCGACCCTAGTGGTGTATTAGTTACATTCCCTGTCAAGTGGGACGATGTACCTTTTGACAAGGTTGATGGCAAAGAAGTCAACTTGGAGAGTGCTATTGATCAGCTAGAGCGTTACAAGATGATTCAGACCAGCTGGACTCAGCAGAATACATCAGTGACTATCAGTTATGATCCCAGCGAAGTTGAAGACATTAAAGATTGGCTGTTAAACAACTGGGACTGCTATGTAGGAGTAAGTTTCCTATTCCGCAGCGACCCTACAAAAACAGCTAAAGACTTGGGTTATCTCTACTTACCGCAAGAAGTAGTAGATGAACAAACATATCACGAGTATACTCAGAACTTGTTGCCTGTAGATATCAATACAGCTAACAGTTTTGATGAGATTGTGGAAGAAGGTTGCGCTACAGGCGCTTGTCCAATTAAATAAGAGGAAAATATGGAATTTACATTTAAGGTCACAGAACAAGAAGCAAACATGATTATTGCCGGTCTACAGGAACTACCTGCTAAGGTGGCCAACCCCTTGACCCGAAAACTGCAAGAACAAGCACAAGAGCAGATGCCTCAGCAGCCTGCTGAATAAAGAAAAAGCCCCTCAACCTAAAAGTTGAGGGGCTTTTTTCATCTGCGATCTTTGCGACAGTTCAAGTCGTGTTTGAGTGTTTGTAAAAACATTGTAAAACTTATTGAGGCCAAGATTATACCAGAGGTTATTTCTCCCAAAGTTCCTAGGGTCCAGTAGCTCATGGGGTGTTCTGGACCTATTGCCCATTGTACAACCACTGTACTAGCAGTAAACCCACTCGTCAACGCCAACCACCATAGGGGAGTAATAATCCAAGGTTTTAGTTCACGATTATGAACTGCAACATAGAATATACTTATAAATATGAGGCTATGGCATACAAAATTGATTAATAGGGTCCAAGAGTTAAAGAACCCAACGACTGTGTTAATCATTTTTCTTTACCTCTTTGACTACTTGTACTATGTCTTTGTCTTGATTCTTTTGTAAGAAGTTAGCAACCATACCTAACACAGTATACGCTAAAAATCCTACACAGAATCCACCCATGAGCTGGGTTTCCCAGTTATTGGACAAACCCATCATTTCTAATAGTGGATAAGTAAAAACCATGGCACTTCCTACAGAAACGCCGCCCCTCATAAATGCTTCACTGATAGTTTTTGGTCTGATAAATGTGAGAATTGCAAAGCCCCCAAACAGACCCCCTATCATAGAAGCCACCTTTGCAGTCAAATACCCTGTAGGATCTGCCATAGGTCACCTCTTAGTTGTTTTCGCGAGTCCTTACTATCTGATCTCGCTTAGCTCTGGCCCAAGACTGGCCACCGTCTCCGCCCCACAAATCCCAAGCCACCCTGCCGGCACTTGGAAAGCCTTCTTCTCCACTGTTGAATCCTGTTGCTTTTTTGTCTACTTCGTGACGACTAAAGAATGAGTGCATTCTCATTACTGTACTAGCTGTCAAGTTTTCACGGTTAACAAGCTGATTTGCTCTGGCCAAGCCTACTCGGGTTCCACCAGCTTTGCCTTCTTTTTTCCACTTGAGGGCACGGCGAGCTGCTGAAGCCATGCCAGTTGTGGGCTTGTATGTAGTTGCTGCCTTTTCGTAATAACCTTTTTCAGGCTCACCTTCGGGTACATCGGGCTCTTCGTCTTCATACTCTTCTTCTGTTTCCCACTGATCGCACACTCTGATTGGTGAAACGGTCATATTCCAACGCTTGCAGTACCACACAGGCATACCATCAATGTCAGTAAATTTGGGAGTGACTGGAAGTTGACTTTCGCTCCACTCACCTGCTGGACCTTCGATAATGCAGTCCAAAGTTTCTGGTTCACGATCATGATGATGACAGCTGGCGCATACCCTCATACGGGCCTGACCCTCACTGACACCCCACACTTCTTGTTTGGCTTCCCAAAATTCAGGGTTGCTATCACGAGCTTCGGCAGGTCCGTAGTTGGCGTACTGAACCGCTGCCAAGTGGTTGCTCAAATTAATATCTGGATACATTGTACCCACTGGACACAGTTCTTTTGCCATCTCACTCTCAATTCTTATAAGCTAAAATAATTTGTTTACACATCTTCGATCGGACAATATCAGTCTCCAAGAAGCGAACCACCTCGATACCGCCAATGCCCTCTAGTCGGTTGACGGCATCCATCAATCCACTATCTGGAATGTCACTCTGATCATCATCGCCTGAGATAATCATTTTTGTGTTGCGACCAATACGACTCAACAACATCTTCAATTCCATTTTGGTGGCGTTCTGTGCTTCGTCTACGAGCACAATAGCATTATCAAACGTAGCACCTCTCATAAAGCCCAAGGGTCTGGGCTCTATGGCCTTTGACTTAAGTGCATACTCGTAAAAGCCTTTGCCCAGTGATCTACTAAACACTTGATCAAAAGGATCCAGATATGGTTCGTATTTTTCTTCCAAGGTACCGGGCAGAAAGCCCAATCCACGGCCAGTTTCTACATTTGGTCTAGTTAAAATGATTTTGTCCACTCGTCTGTGGAACAATTCACTTGCAGCATAACTTGCAGCCACATAGGTTTTGCCTGTGCCTGCACTACCAATACCAAAGATTATTTCATTGGTTTTTATAGCATTAAGATACGTTTCTTGTATATAATTTAGTGGTTTTACTTCCCTGAACTCTGTTTTAGTTAAAAAACTGTTATCAGGACTCTGACTTGCTGCTCTGCGAGCTTTCTTGCCACTGTTGTTTGCCATAGATTTTGAAGATTTATTAATCGGCCTCAGTTTGAGGAGGACTTTAAGGAATTTAAAACTTTAAAGTTATTACGCACAATATAACTATATATTGCAGATATAGCAATTAAAGTCAGTATTCCTTCTGTGGATACTAACAGGTTTCTGTTGGTTATATAGTAGTAAAACAATACACCTACAAAAATGGTCTTTGATATTAATAATCCTGGTAGTACACCTACTATTTTGAAAAATTTGTCAAGTACTGGGTTTAACTCCTTGCCACCAAGATCTAGTATGGCATCTGTTGTATATATGTCTAATAGTTGTAATACAACTATAATTAACACTAATATCTCTACCATAATTACCTCAAGAAGTTGCCTTCTGCTAAGCGGCGGCGTGTCAATCCTGCTAACACAATGCCTTGAGCTTTGTTCCACTTTTGTATCTCGTGATAGGCACCATCCCAGTCACGTTCATTGACTCGCTTACGCAAAGTACTGACACGATAATTGCCAAGACCGCAATTGTAACAAAAACTAATGATTGCCGCCAACCTTCTGGGCGGTTCATTTGCTAAACTTGGACTAAGACCCAGTGCTCCAGCAACAAACTTGGTGAGCGTACTCTCAAAACGTTCGTCTGCTTGTTGACGGGTCCACACCAAGCCAGGCACAATATCTGGACCCGTTGTGCCCCAGCCTATTGTCCAAGGGTGTCCTGCTTTAAGTAATTCGGCAGGGCTCATTTGAGCTGCTTGAGCTTTTGAAATGAGTCCGCGACCTAGGGGGCTCGCGGGATCTGGATAGCTTTGACAGTCACCATTTGGCAACTTTTTGTGATAGCCCTCAAATGGATGTAAAAGGGCATCTGTACAAAGTTTGACGGCTTCCTTGGTCATGAGTTGCTACGCTTTTCAATTGAACGGCCCAAGAACCAGAATGTTAGGATCATGTTTAACATTGCAAAGTCGTCTGGTGTCCAGTGAGTTTTTGCAAGATCAACCCAATTAGCACCGCTGTTTATGGCGTGTACGATTATGGCAATCTTGAAGGCCACATACATACCAAATAAGACATAGGTTACCATTGGTCGAACTAGAGCACTCAGTGCGGCTACCCACTTGTAGCTAGCAGAAGCCTCTTTTGCTTGGCTTTCAAAAGCTGTTTGAATAGCCTGAGTTTGGGCAATATTGTAGTCCATGTACTTTTCTTCTAGCTTGACCTGACCTTTAGTCTTTTCTAGGTCAATCTGAAGATTGTACATTGCTAATTCGTGTTTGCGATCGTCTTTGCGGTCCCAGAACTTTAGGACCTCTGGTGCCAATCTGAACAATCCACCAAAGATCGAGCCTAAAATACCACTTGCTGCAAATTCTAACATAATTAGACCCTCTTGGTTTCGATGGTATCACCGCCCTTGGTAACCACTACTTTGTCATCTTCGACCTGTACCTTCATGGTTTCAGGTGCTTTGTCTAGGCGAGACAACAGTTCGTGGATAACCTTGAACTCTGGCTTTTCTTCCTTTTCCTTGGTTCCTGTGATTCCAGTTACCATGGCGATTAGGGCCATTACAGCAGTGGAAACCAAGCCCACAACTGCGGGCAAGGTGTTTGAGTCTAAAAAAGCGCTAGCTACTACTCCTACTACAACTAATAATACGATCCAAGGTACTGCTGTTTTGCCAATGTACTTACTGGCAACCTCACGTGCAGTACTTTGAGCATCGTGTTTCTTTTGTTCTACTTCACTCTGAGCGTGTAGTAGTTCGATATCTTTGTCTTTTTTAAACATAGTGATTTCCTTTATGCTGCTAAGGCGCTTGCATTAGCTACACGTGTGGCTTTCCACCGACTATTTCTAAGTGGTGTTATTGTACCAGCACTACTTGTGGCACGAAGTCTTAGGGACGTACTGCTGCCATTTTCAAGAATTATTCTAAATTTTGCTATATGGTTAGTGTTGTTAGTTAACGAGGCTGTGGCACTAAATGCTACGGCTGCTGCTGTTTGGTTCACCAAGGCTGCAACAGTAAACGCAGTAGCTGTGGGTACCGCCGTATAACCAGCTACTGCAGTGTGTTGAACATTGACAGCCATATTGGTTACAGTAGTAGAATTGGTTAAAGTCCATACAACTGTACCAGCAGTATTTTTAGTGTAGTAAACCTCTATATCTATTTCATAAATACCGTTGGCTACTAAGGGAATAGAACTGTTGGCTCCAAAAAAGTCAGCAATAGCAGCACCAATGTTAGCACCGTTTGCTGCTAAGCGATAGTAGTATGTGAGTGGTATAAAGCCGCGACCATTAGTGGTGTTGGCTGTACCGTATAGGGTGGCCCCATCAAACTCTATAGCACCAGCTTCTGCAGCCGTTAGGTTAACACCACTTGTTAGCTTTAGTGGAGCTGTACCTGCTGTAGCTGTACCTGCAGCTAAAGACAGGCTTGATAGTGTTGGAGCAACAGACAATACGTTATTGCCAGTGCCAGTAATAGTGGCAAACCCCGAGTACTCAAACTCCCATGAAGCTGTTGTATTAAAAGCCGTAGTACTCAAAACCAATTTAGCAGCTAAGCTTGGTGGTACAGTTGCTATAGTAGCAGCAGTAGAAGTCTGTACCGTTAGTGTGGCAGTACTGTTATTAATTATTTCAAATACCAGTCCAGCAGTTGATGTAGTTGCATTGGGCAGTAAAACAGTCTGGGCAGTTGTACCAGTAAATTCTTGGTAATAACTACTATCATTAGTCAGTGTTACAGTGGTACCGCTGGTTACTGTAGTCGTAAACTCGTTAATAAAGATACTTCCAAGACGAGTAATGTCTGTATTGCCAGTACTGTACCACTGTGTTGTACTACTTGCATTAACCTCAATGATTGCATTTACTGGCAGGTCATAGAAGGCGTTAGTCCCTAAAGCATCAATTTGTGCACCTGTAGCAGGGTAAATATTTACAGCATTTGTACCCTTGTTTACAATTTTAATAGTTCGGCCAGCAGTTGCTGTTGGTAGGGTTACCGCGCTAGGATTGTTAGGAGTACTAGTGACGATATTGTAATCGCTGGTGAGGGCACCTTGACCCTGAGTATTGGTACCAGCAGTTATTGTTGCACTAACTGATTGTGATGATCCAGCAATTGTTAAGTCGCCACTGCCTAATAGGCTGTTACCATTGATACTCTTAATATTTGTGCCACTTGTTAATACTTCTTGTACTGCTATGTCGCCACTGCCTAACAAGCTATTGCTATTGACAGTTTTAATATTTGTGTTACTTACCAGTACTTCTTGTACTGCTATGTTACCACTGCCTAACAAGCTGTTGTTATTGACAGTTTTAATATTTGTGTTACTTACCAACGTAGCCTGCTTACCGTCTAATGCAGTCTGTAGGTTGGTTATACTTGCAATAGGGTGAGCATCTGCACTTTCGCGGCCGGTCAGTACGTTGTGCTGTGTTGCACTTACGGTACTGGCACTTGTAGAGACTTTACTTAATACTTTACGAACACCTGCTACTACAATTTTTGCAGCGTTGGCAGTATAACTGGCACTGGTCTGTACCACAATCTGGTACATAAACACCTGTTCTGCAAAACTCAATCCATACTCAGTAAATTCTTCTGCATATGCGGCATCTATAGAACTGTGTTCTGCTCTGCCTAATACCAATTTTACAGGTCTACGTGTATCGTTTGTGCCCAATAGCCAGTAAGTAATATACTTGCCTTCAGCAGCATCTACCAAACTACCACTTCCGCCAGTTACAAAATTATAACGAGCCAAACTAGTACCTGCTATCCAAGGAGTAGTGCTTTGCGTTGTGGCTGTGTATGATGTGCCGTTTAGATATAATACCTCTAAACTGGCTGCAGTATTTAGGACTTGCTCATAGTCTGCTGTTGGTGTGGCACTATGGTTGATAGTATGTGCCAAGTCTTCGTCTGCCAATACAAGTGGCGTACCTACACCCAACTGTACACTGCTGGCATTGTTGAGAGTATAGGTTAAACCGCCACCACTTCTCCAGACTGTACCAACGTTCAGGTGTTGATTGCTGTGCCAAGTGGTATCTCGCTTGCTGCCATGACGTTCGTCACCCAAAATAATACATTTTTGGGTTGTGGCATTCCAGTAGATATAGGCAACTATTACGTCATTTGTAAAATCAGGAATTGGTCCATACTGTTCCAGTTCCAGAGTATTAATGTTGAAACGTATAAATGTGGTGCCACTGACGTCTGCAATCTGTAGTGACTTAGAGGTACTAATTGTGTACAATGTACCTTTATTGTAGAAAGTCCAACTACCACTAACAGGAGCAATAGTAAAAGTTCTAGTACCCTCATTAAAGCTCAGGGTACTCGCTGAGCGTGTTACAACACCGTGTATGTCGCCGGTTGCTTGGCCCACTGTGGGTAGTACGGTATAGTCACCACTACCTAACAACGAAGTGCCGTCTATACTCTTGATATTTGTACCACTCGTCAGTGTGTCTTGTTTGCTGGTAGTACTAATCGCACTCCAGCTATCAAGGTTAGAACTCCAGGCTTGGATATTTGTACCAATTACAGGAGTGCCACTTAAGTCGCTGTATAGTCCGCTAGTAGCCACAGCGGCAAAAGTAGGTTTGCCGGTAATTCCAGTCCAAGGTACTGCATCAGCAGTTTCTGCCGAGTCTACTTTGCCGTTGTTGTTGGTGTCATAAGTGGCTTTGGCCATGTCACCAGTGCCAGACACACTGGCCCAGCTAAAAGCACTACCTGTCCACTTTAAATATGTGTCACCAGTTGTGGGAGCCGTAATAAAATTGGTAGTATTTGTACCTGTTTGATATACTATCTGATTTGTTGCACCACCGCTTATATTTGAAGCAGTAGATGCAACAACACCACCATTTATCCAAGTAGAGCTAGAGCTGTTGTATTGTATTACATCACCATTTGATGGAGATGTGATCACTACGTCACCCAGTGCGCTCAAATTGCCTGCACCTACTTGTACTACTGCAGTACCATTATTGATCCAGATCTTTCGATCTGCCATGTTTACTGCAATCTCACCACCAGCCAATTGGCCGGTGGTGGGTACAGCAGCTGCTGTGTTTGAACGCTTTGGTTTTATTACGTTTGCCATATGGCTCCCTTGTTGTCCTATATAGGAGGGTTGTTAAAAAGTTAGAATGTTCCGCCGTCGACCAGATTGGTCCAAGTTGGTGTACCGCTGGAATCTACACTCAGTAATTGACCTACTGAGTTTGCACTGTCCCAAGTGCCTGCTGTGCTTGTTGCACCGATAGCACCTTGTGCGTTACCGTATAGTACAGCGTTTGTGGTAAATGTTGTGGCACCTGTACCACCATAGGCAACACCTATTGTACTACCATTCCACACACCGGTTGTGATAGTACCAATACTAGCCAAGCTACTCAATGTAGTAACGGCTGTGTTGACCAATGTACCAGTTGTTGGTAGTGTAACACTTGTGTTGCCAGTTACTGTAATGGCGGTAGTAAATGCACCACTTAGTGTAAAGTCTCCACCTGTGGTAATATTACCACCAAGTGTAATTGTTTTGCCAGTGTTGGCTACACCAGTACCACCATACTGACCAGCGATTACGCCTGCATTCCAAGTACCAGTTGTAACAGTACCAATACTAGCCAAGCTACTCAATGTAGTAACTGCTGTGTTGACCAACGTACCAGTTGTTGGTAAGGTTACGTTGGTTGCACCAGTGGTAGTAAGTGTAAGAGCGTTAGCACCACTTGTTGAGAAAGCACCTGCAGTAACAACATTACCACCAAGTGTGATAGTGTTACTGCCATTATTAACACCAGTACCGCCGTAGGTGGCGCCAATGACTGAGGCCTGCCATGTACCAGTGCCAACTGTACCCAAAGTTGTTAGGCTAGTATTACCAGCATAGGTGTCACTGACCTTGATACCTGCAGCAGCCACAGTGATTGTATTACCATCAGCCTTGACAGAAAACGCATTACCTGTAAGCTCTAGACCATTACCAGCGGTATAGCTACCAGCTCCGCTGAACTGTACCCAGTTGATAGCTGTTGTATCTAATGTGCCGCCCTGATTGCTGGTTACAACCCAACCACTATCAGCCTGTGTACTACCTTCTTCAACGAATACGAAAGCATTGGGAACTTCTGCCCAACTGCTCATGTCAGTTGCTCTGGTCCAAGCACTTGCGCTTGCTACGTAGATACCGTTTTGGCTGGCCGCACTCTGGTTTTTAACCAACACGCGATCGTTAGCGGCAACGCTGATACCGTCAATGTTTTGTAGACCACTCAGTGTGATGTTGGCAGTGGTTGCAGCTTTTACTGAGCCCTTAGGGTCTAGGCCCTGAGCTACATTGTCAACATAATTCTTTGTGGCTGCGTCTTGTGCGTTAACAGGATCTGCCAATCCAGTCAAGTTTTGGCTGTTAAAGCTAAAACTGCTAGTAGGAGCTCCAATGTCGTTTAAGACTGCGTTACTTGTTGCAGTTACTAGGCCCTTAGCATTAGTGGTAATCTTCTGTAATAGGCCTGTTACTGGACTACTATTAACTGTGGCAAGCGTTAAACTCAATGTACCATTGCCACTACCATCAAAGGTAGAAGTAGTACCGCTAATATCACCACTTACTGCTATGTTGATGCCACTTGCCCACTTTGTAGCAGTAGCAGCGTTACCATCAATACTAGCGCTAATAGTACTACTAAAAGTTTTAATACCACCAATGGTCTGATTTGTTGTAAGGTCAGCAAAAGCACCCTTACCAGCAATAGGTACTACGCTAGCTGCTGTACTACCACTACTAACACCATAACCATAGTACAGGGTGTTATCTTGTTCGTTGAATGCCAATTCGGCATTAAATAGACTACCTGGTGCTCCAGCAGCTCCACCAGCGGCCCGTCTCTTGATTCGGATTGTATTAGCCATTAAAAATTACCTCCATCGGTAAGATTACTGTTGATCCACTGGTTAGTCATACCGAATTGAATCAGATCGCCCTGTTGTGGGCTGGTTATTGAAATTGTGTATCCACCAAGGTTGCTTTCACCAGGGATACCTTGAATACCCTGAATACCCTGAGGGCCTTGAATGCCTTGTGGTATTGTAAAATTTAAAACAGCGTCGTTGTTTGTGCCAGAATTTGTTACAGCTGCAGCCCCACCAGGACTACTGGTAGCAACTGTACCTACTTCGACAGTAGCAGCTTCACCTTGAATACCCTGTACACCCTGTATACCTTGTATACCCTGTATACCTTGAATGCCCTGAGGACCAGTTTGGCCTTGAATACCTTGGGGTCCCTGAAAACCACCACTGGCTACAACAGTTTCAACAGTGGCAGTAGGTACAACCAAGTTTTCTGACTGGGTTGCAATAACGGTTTGATTCTTTTCTACTTCTACTGCTATGTAACTGTCACTCATCTGGTTACCTCACGAACTAGGGTTAAGGTTCCATTTACCAATTGAGTAACCTCTCCACCACTACCTACTAGTTCTAGGCTATACACTGCATTCTGGAAAGAAAGGGCTGCTGTGTCGGTGGCTGAAATATACATTTGAATAGTTTTTGCTGTGTTGTCAATAATAATTCCACCATTTGTAGTGGTTAATTCTTTAATCACGGCTGTGTCGTCTAACTTAGCCCTGATCTGCATTCTGGCAGTGTATCCGGCTAAATCTACTGGTTGATTGTACTCCAAGACCCCACCACCAGTATATGTTGTATAGTTTAGTGCATTGATGGCATTGAAAGTTACTGAGTTAGTGGTAACCTCGCTGGTAGTTAGGTAAGTATCACCAGTATTGGCTTCTTTCATTCCTAAGGCACCATTAATTTTTGCTCGCCAACCCACCGGGATTCCATGTCCTGCGGCAGTGACTATCATTGGGGCGCTCTTTGAAATGTTTGTGATAGGTGAGTAGACTTTTAGAGCACTTTCCCAACGCAATGTTTCACGAAAGGTACTGCCCTGATAAACTTTTAGGTTCAGTTTTGTTGGACTTGCCATAGGGCGCTCCTTGATTTGTTAGAAGCACAAAAATTTGGTCTTCTGATATTTTGGTACTATTATAGCACAATGGGCAAGAATGGTCAAGCGAAAAAATACCCAGCTTTAGGGCTGGGTATTTTTTAATATTACCACTTACTTATAGGGCAAGTGGCTGCTTCAAGTTTTGTTTTTTGTTCCATAAAACAACCACAACTTTTACATCTGCCATCTATAAATTGATCACAGGTCTTACAGATATTTAATCGTTTTTGTTGGGTTTCATCATTAACAAATATAGGTTTACCTTCTAATAGTCCTCTAGTAGTATCCCAGCCTTGTTTTAACAAATTTTTAGCCATACTCATAGTGCTTGGCATTTCTGAAGAGTTTTTGCTAAAAAATTCTTTTACTTTCTGGTTCTGATCAGCGTACAGTTTTGATGCTTCTTCCGGTGTTATACCTATAGTTGCAATAACTCTGTCAAAATCTTCAATAAGGTGTGCAGCATCTGCTGATAGAACATATACTGGATTTGGTGGAGTAAAGAAGTATATCCTGTTAACATGAGGTTCTGGCCAAGGCACTTTACCTATTGGATAACAGATAGTATAGTAGTCAAAAGGTTTGTGATGCTTGGCCATCTTTTCTTTAATAGTTACCTCAAAAGAAATTGGACTATCACAAACAAACTTTTTTACATATACAGCAACAATAGTACCTATAGGTGTTTCTGCAATTATTTCTTCAAATGGTTTATCAGGTTGCACTAGGTGGCTCCTCAACTCCTATTAGTGTCCAGTTTTGGTTTTGTTCATTCCACTCATACCTACCCCCTTGGACAGGGTTTGTTGGTTGAAATGGTGGTTCAAAAACATTTAACTGTGTATTATATGTCCAAGAATTATATCCAGTATTACGATAAAAATTAAGTTTTGCACGCTCTACTTCTGTTTCTTTTTCTGCAAGAGTCATTGGAACTACTTCAATAGTATCATACAACTTACCTCCCGCCCAAGTATAATCTTTTACAATTATCTTGTGAAATCTGGGTACTGGCGGTCTTGGAGTTAAAATTATTTCTGCATAATTAGCAGGAGGACCACTAGAAAAATTATGTTCAGGGAACAATTTTTCCATATAGTCTTGTCCATAGATGCTGCCGGTAGGTTTATTATTCTCTATCTTTATATAAGATTTCATGTTATCTCCTATTAACAACAGGTAACAGCACACCAGGCTGAAGTCCACGCATTTGTATAAGCCCCATTGTAACTTGCACTACAAAAGTTACTGCTGCAACCTGTTCTTTGTAGATATACATAACCAGACCCGCCGGGCGGATAAGTTCCCTGAACAGTAGCAATACAATCCCAATTAGAATCACTAGTAAATACACCATTACATCCCCAACCACAAAAGCCAGTTGTAGCACTAGCTACATAGTAGTACATAGTATCGCCTCCGCCAAGGCCTTGGCTAGCACCAGAACATCCACTACATATTCCACTAGTGTAACCACATTGATTTGCATTACCAGTTATAAATACTAGATAAGTACCACAGTTTCCATCTGCGTATACGTCATATAGATTGTATCCTTGGCATTCAGTACCGACTTGTACTCCATATGTTTGACACCATCCACAAGTTGTACTGTTATACGCATAAATAGAGTCGTAGTACCCACAACTTCCGTTTGCGTATCTATAGTATAACGTAGTACCGCTACAGTATTGACTTAAGTAGGTACCAGAAGGAGGACAATATCCACAAGTAGTAGAATTACTTTCAACTAATGAGTCATAGGTTCCACAACTTCCATTTGCATACCTATAATATAAATTGTATCCGCTACAGTACTGGCTGTCGTATGTACCAGAAGGAGGACAATATCCACAACTAGTAGAATTATTTTCAATTAATGTATCATAGGTTCCACAACTTCCATTCGCATATCTATAATATAAACTATAACCGCTACAATAAGAAGTTATAAATGTTCCGTACGCGGCACATGCGCTCTTTCCATGTGCATCACTCATAGACACGTTTCCACTACTTCTTTGTAGTAGTGCTCGTACAGGGCCATCATTTAAACTAATGGTTGCTGTGGCACTGTATCCAAGTTCCACATTTATATTTGACATTGAAATAGCACCAGAGCTTTGTAACGCCATAATTACTAATCCTTATAATTTAAGCCCTGATACTAGGTCAGGATATAAATAAGTAATTGATACAGTAGTTACTGTATCAATTACTTTTGGCTATATTTATTGTGCTGGTGGTGGGGTGGGTGCTGGAGGAGGAGCCCAAGGCATATCTGTTTCTTGATAGGTTGCTTCTTGGATCATTTTATCAACCACAAGTTGAATGTGGTTTTTAACGCCCAAGTTTTCAGGACTTTGTTCAATCCAAGCAATTACCTGTGGCTCTGTTAAATTTTGAAAGCTAATAAAGCTTTGAGGATCTGGATCGTCCAATACTACCTTTCCTGGCAGTGAAAAACTTTGGCCACTATCAGTACCAGTAGCAGTGTAGTTTACTTGTTTAACAACGTTCTGTAAACCACCAACTGTGGCAGTTCTAACACTGTCTACCTTATAACTATAAGAAATCATATTATTCCTTTGTTGATAAAGACATTAACATGTCTTCTAGTTTATTGATTCTGGCCTCTTGTTTATCCAGATAGTTTGAACACTCTTTTATTGCTTCTATTAAAAGCGGAACAAGTCTGTCGTACTGTACCGTTAAATAGTGTTCGCCTGATATAGACTGTCCTGTTTCATAGTGTACATCGAAAGGTGCCGATTTGACTGCTTCTGGCTGTACTTCTAAAACATCTTGTGCAAAAACGCCTACTTCTACTTTTTCTGTGTCATACTTAGCCAAAGTTTTAGCAGTATCGTTCCAGTTAAAAGTAAATCCAGACAATTTGGAGATCTTTGTCAAAGCATTGTCGATAGGCTTGACATTGGTTTTTAATCTACGATCCGAAGAATAGGCTGTAACGTTTCCAGTAACTAATAAAGAACTCTGAATTTCTGCATTAGTAAAGTCGCCACCGTAGTTGTATACTACGTTACCGACAGAGGCTACTGCTACTCGCTTTGAACGACCGTATAGATCTTGGCCGCCTGTTGTCCATAGGCTGGAGCTTCCTACATATGTGGAATACGTAGCGGTTCCAACACTTACTTCACTAGCAGCATATACTCTGGTTGTACCTGTACCGCTTGCTGTTCCCCAGATATAATAAGGAGCTCCAGCAACGTATCCCCAGCTAATATCATATCCGGCAACAGCAGTAGTATTAGAAGCAGTTGTTGCTGTAGCAGCATTACCTGTAATACTAATACCCCAAGTACCGCTAGCACCGCTACCAGTAAGACTAGGGCTGTAACTAGTATAGTTGCCTGCATGTAAGACTTGGTTGCCACCGTGTAGTAATGATCCAGCAGCTATATTGATATTGCCGCGTGAATTGCCTATGGCTACATTGGCTAAGTTATGTTCTATATAAAACTGTACGGCATTACCGGCACTGGCATTGAGTGACTGTATTAATCTTCCGCTATCACCGTGAGTTGGTTGCAGTACTGAGACTAAGTTACCACCGCTTATGTTATTTTGTGGAATAGAACCGGCCTGTAGTACGCCGGAACCATCAAAATACCACAACCAAGCACTGTTATTTTTGTATACGCCAGTTAGTTGGTCACTTGTTCTGACCATAAAAGTAACAGAAGCATCAGTAAAATCAATACCTGAATAACTACCACTAGATCCTGCGATTGATATAGCTCCGTAAGAACCTCTATTAATACCGTCGGTACGAACATTGGAGAATGTTCTTTGAGACGTTGTAGCTGAGTTGCCTGTAACATTTATACCCCAAGTACCACTGGCCCCACTACCTGTTAGGCTTGGACTGTAGCTAGTATAATTGCCAGCATGTAAGACTTGATTACCGTTCTGACTAATTGCACCACTGGTCCATATACCATTACCTATGGCGGTTCTGGTCACACCAGCATTCATTATCAATAATTGATGTGCTAATCCTGCCTTAGATTGTGGATTGTTTCCAGCACCACCGTAGTCTGGATCATAAGACCAAGCCATACCATAGAAGTCACCATATACATTACTTGCTCCACCGTCGGTTAATCGGTATGACGATCCCATGGCAAAAACAGCCTGAGTTTGAGAAGCGTTGTAAACTCCTACAAGGCCTTTTCTACCGTTTGAGAAGGATAGGTCCCCACTCATTGTGTCGCCAGATTTTAGTACATTTGATGACGCGCTACCAGTGATTGAGATACCCCAAGTACCGCTAGCACCAGTACCTGTTAAGGTCGGACTGTAACTATTGTAGTTTGTATCAAGTAATACTCTAGACCAGCTGGTAGCGGCACTTCCGTTAGTGGAACGATAGTATAAATTATTAGCATAAAAATCTGCTGCAAATTGCATAGAATAGTAATTTGCAGTATTACTGTGTGTAACACTGTGCAGATGCCACCAACTTGAAGATCCAACAGGCCAATTATTTGCAGAACTAGCAGCATCGTTTTGATAGTAGCCGCTACCAAGTCTAACATTGGGGTTGGCACTTACTGAATCTGTACCAAGCAGTCCTGCAATAGTTGATGGACGACCACTAACATTTGTCCAAGCTACACTTCCTGCGCTACCTGCACTGCCTGTAACGTTTATACTCCAAGTACCACTAGCTCCAGTACCGGTTAAGGTTGGTGAATAGCTGTTATAGTTGGTACTATCTAACAAGGTTCTCCAAGAAGACCATGCAGAATTGTATGCTCTTGTAAAAGTTTGACCAGATGTGAAGTGTGTTGCAAGTTGACCTACAACGTTGCTTTCATTACCGTAGGTAACAATTGCGTAGTGTTCATTTGTAGGGTTATTGGCGTTGGGATCAAAACGATATGCGCTGCTTACAAAATTAGTGTTGGGGTTAGCTTGTACTGAAGTACTTCTGAGCATAAAGCCTGAGAAAGCACTTGTAATGTATCCACTATCATTGGTAAAGCTAGATACTGTTGTTGGTCTACCACTGACGTTAGTCCATGCTACGGAACCTGCGCTGCCAGTAACTGAGATACCCCAAGTACCAGTTGAGTTTGTACCATCAGTCCAAGCAACATCTTTGAATGTAGAATAAGCAGTAGCAGAACCATAAGTTTGCTGCCATATTCTCATTCCTAATGCGTCTTTGCGGAACATTACCAAATTATCGTTTCCGCCACTACTATCTGTATAGCTTCTTAAGTGTAAGTAATCTGCGTATGGGGCTGTATTGTTGTTGTTCCAGCTAGTAAAACCAAATCTCTTGTTTGCAGCAAAGTCATCAGCAGGTGCTTTTATTCTATCATCTGATGAAGACTGGTTAGCTGCACTAGTAACTGAGATAGCCCAGCTACCAGTCGCCCCAGTACCTGTTAGGGTTGGGCTGTAACTATTATAGTTACCAGCAGTTAGTATTATATTGCCGCCAGCTGTAATTTGTCCACGACTGTTGCTAATGTTGAAGTCTGTAGACCCAGAGGATCCATAACCAATCCATGCGCGCTCTGTACCAGCACTGTCTTGAAAACTTATCCAGCCTGTTTGGCCTACACCTGTTCCAGAATTGTCCGTGTCTCTAAGAATTAGTACAGGTTGAACCGTTGAAATCGTTATATTACCAGTTGTGGTACCACCACTAGAGGAGAATGCGTCTGTTATTCCAAAACCACTAAGTGTAGTAGGTTTGCTGGTAATTCCTGACCAAGCCACATTGGTTGCAGTACTAGCATTACCAATCAGGGCACCTCGGAAGTTGGTAGCCTGTATGTCGCCCATTGTACCACTAAAAACTTCACTGGTATTTGTGGCATCAGGTATAAATGTTAGGTAGCCAGTACTGTCATCAAATCCAAAGAAACCCACTTTGGCGGCAGTACCATTGTGCCAGCGAAACTCAACTCCGCGGTCTTTGTTGTCGTCTACAGTTGGTGCGGTATCACCACCTAGAGTAAAGATGGGATCGTCCACAGTTACTGTGGTACTATTAACTGTAGTAGTTGTGCCGTTCACAGTTAAGTTGCCAGTAACACTGAGGGTGCCACCAACACTCAAATTTGTGTTGGTAGTAATAGTCCTGTCTGTGTTTACCGTTAGGGCACTTGTACCATTTACTCTGAACTCGTATCCAAGTGTTCCAGCAGTGGGTGCTGTATTGACAGCATCGGTCTTACTGTCAAATATTATTGGTTTTGCATTATTTGTTGCGGTGTAGGAAATAATGATTGGATTTGTTGTTGTATCGCTATTTTCAAAGGTTAGGTACTGAGTTGCATTTCTTGAAATAGTAAATCTACTATTGTCAAATCGAAACCACTCAGTTGATACAATACTACTACTGTTGGGGGAACTTGGTCCTGCTCCGATTACTACACCTGCGTTTTCAGTAACAACAAGTGCAGTCTGTGTAGTGCCACTGGCATTACCACCACTTGCTAAGTACAAGTGATCATCGTATGTAGCATTATAATCCCATTTGATGATTGGGTGGCTAGTACTATTGCCCCAACTACTAACTGTTTGACGAACTTCGAAATAACCAGTTGTGGTAGTATTTAATATTTGCGAATTAATTGTTAGTGGCGACTGAACAGCAATATTACTAGCACTGTTACCTAAAGTAAGAGTCTTACCAGTAAGTGCTCTGATAGCCCCGTTCTGTTCAAAGATAACGTCAACGGAGTTGGTACCATCACCGATATAAACGTTGGCGGCGGCGTTACCCAAAACCAAGGTTCCGCCACTGTTTGAGATATTCAAACTGCCAGCATCATCGATTTGAATTTTGGCGTCTAGGTTACTGGCTGCATCATAAAAATCAACCAATCCACTCAGTGGTGTAATAACAACATTTTTTGGCATATCAATTCAACCTTGTTCCGCCTACGCGAATTACGTTTTGTACAGCACTGTTGCCAACAGCCATTCTCTCAAGTGGCATACCTGGACCAAAATTGGTCACTTCTAGAGCTGGTGTTGCATAATTTGAGTTCATGACAACCTGTATGGGCTTCATCCACCAACCTTCAGATGCGTCTTGACTGGTATTGGCTACCCCTACATTTAAGACTCGCTGCCAGCTTACTGGAGCTATGGTAATTTGTACAGTTTCGTAACTGCTAGTGGCTTGAGCTGTATAGTTGGCTGTCGTGTTACCACCACTCAAACAACTACTCCAGTTACCGCCAGCATTACCAAGTTGGTTTGATCCAATTCCCGATTGTAGGTCAATAACTGCTAAATATGGATAAGTTCCTGAAAAGTTAAGAGCCAACTTTACCGCACAACTCACTATAACTGTTGTATTTGCTGGAATATAGAGGGCCTGATACCAGCCTCTCCAAGCATCGCCAAAGTCAACACCTACAACAACTCTCCAAGCATTCTCCACATTATCCCATACTCGTTCTGTGCCGTAAGTAATCTGACGTACTCTGTCATACTCAAAGTCGTCTTCTAATATGGTGGTTAAGTTCTGTGAAGCATTACCGCGGTCGCCCTGACCATGGTAATATCCACGTGCATATGTAGCTGGAGGATTGCTTTTAATATTTGCATATCCACTGGCGCTGACCATACGAGAGTATACAAACTGTGCATGAACTCTTTCTGCTTGCGGAGCCGTATATAATAGACCAGTAACACTCCAACGATACATTGGTATATTTGTACTAGCTAAGCTGACATTATCTGTTATGGCATCACATATCATTCTGTGAGTGCCACAATTGTTATCATACATAGCTATTCGGTTAGCATAGTAACTTCTAGAATTGTAGTTGTAGGCTACTTCGCCCCACTCTACATACCCCTCGAGTCTCATACCCCAGGCATTACTTCCGGCAACAATACAATTATAGGCGGCTTGCCCGGCTTCATACCATAAACCTATACCTGCATTAAATATCCCTATTGCAGTACAACAACGTAGTTGGCCATAACGAGTACCATAACTCCACAAACCTCCCCAGTCACGAGTAAGGTTGGAGCTGGTCAAAGTTAGTCCCTCTACCCAAGGTTGTTGGCTATAGCTTGGAACCGTGCTATTGAGTGTTACTCCTGGTGTGTTGGTACTAAAGAATCCTCTTATTGACACTCCGCCTTCTGGCTGTCCTTGGGCGCTGCCTACATATCTAAATTGTACATCTTTTAAGATTAATTTTCTGGTATAGTCTGTTTGATACAATCCGCACCATACACCATAGTAGTCCACATTTGGTGTAACAGGCTCTACTACCACATCTCGTGTCAATCGTGTTACTAACGCACCCTGTACTACATTGTAGCCTATTTGAGCGCTGAGAGTGATCACATTGCCCACCACACTGGTCACCACATGGCGATATCGAGGGCCACTGTCGGTACCATAGGCATTCCACGCACGATCTGTAGTACCGCCGCATTCGCTACGAGCTTCTATCCAGATCTCGTCGTTTGCCACAAACTGATTGCTGTTTGCCACAGTAATGGTAGTTGCAGTGCTGGTACTACTGGTCGTGGTGATAGTAGCAACTTTTCGTACTTTGTCACCGGCCGCATGGATTTTATTGCTGGCAGTCTCATACACTGTAACACCTGTTGGGTTACCTGTGATGGCACTATCACATGTGATTACGTGGGTGGCATAATTTATTGAACTAATTGTTTTTACGTTTAAGTTTCCGGCTGCAGTGGTACCAAACACAATCCTTTGGCCGGCTCGGAATACTTTGCTGTTTTGAACAGTAATTGTGCTTCCGCTGTAAGCAGTGATGTTACTTTGTGGGCCTACAAACTCACGGAAGTACACAGTGTTACCTACAACATCATGTACCCAAAATCCTTCGTCTCGCAAAGTAGTATTGCCGGCATTACCAGACTGGGCAGTAGTGTTGTTGTAAACGCAAAACCACTCGCCTGCTACAAAGTTGGCGGCACTAGTAAAACTAAAACTTGTACTATTTTCATTGGCAGCAGCACTAAGCGTAGTGGTAGGCATACCATCGCTGCCTTCCATGATCAGTTTGCTTCCACTGACTTCTTGTAAATACAATATATGCGACTCAGCAGCTGTTCCACGAAATTGAAGTTTGTGGCCACTACGAGCGTGATAGGTGCCGTTGGTTAGAATATTTAACCGGCCATTCATTCTGAGTGTTGTAGGGCTACCACTCAGGGTTTGCAAAATTCCACTGATGTTGCTATCCTGAAACCCAGTTGTCACAGGGGTGACCACATCGTAGGTAACAGTGTGTCCAGTAGCAACTACAAAGGAGTCCCCATCTACTGGAACGACTCCTCCTACCCAAGTAGTAGTTGCACTAAAATTACCAGATTGACTAGAGGTTATTGTTGCCATTGTATGCTACTTCCTGAGGTTTACCAAGACCTTGAAAATATTCTGGGTCTGGCTCTGATAATTCTATATAGAGTTTTCCATCAACAACTTTTAACTCATTTACTGCCGAACTTGTTTCACACTGTAGAGTGTTTAGGTCAATAACTGCTTTAACTATCATTGTGAAACCTCGACTTGTAGTTTTTCAACGTCACAACGTTCAGCAAAAACGGTGTAGAAACAGTCAACAGAATTAGATAATAGATCGTCGCCGTTAATGTAGACACAATTGGATTCTATTTTTTCTACATACAACTTTTGGTAATTGCCAATGGGAGTTAAGTTGACTGTAATTGTTGCAGGGTCAACCAGCTTTGTCCAATACTCCGGCAACTCAATGATCTTTGACGATGTTCTACCACGAACATACACACCAAACTCTGGGCCCTCTAGACTACCGTGTTTCAATAGGGTATTCGGTTTTGTTGGGTGGTCGATAATAAATGATTTAGTTGTCGCGTTTAGTGCACCAGCAATACCTACACCACCACCTACAACTAAGGCACCTGTTGTGGTTGAAGTAGATGCTGTTGTTGCTGTTACCTCTACTTGACCCGAAGTTTTGACTGTTAGTCTTCTGGCTCCGCCACTTACAAACTGTAAGTTTCCAGCACTGTTAGTAGTAAGATCGTCTGGACTTTCATAAATATTAAAATTACCACTAAAACTAATGCCTTCTCCAGGACCTGGATCTGCAAAAGTAATCGCATTGACTCCGACAATATTATTATTATTTAAATCAATGCCAGTACCTGTTGATAGCGTAGTTCCTACTATCAAAGATTTGGATATGTATACGTTTTCTCCAACACCAACACCGCCACTTACAACCAAAGCACCTGTTGTGGCTGAGGTTGAGGTTGTTGTTGCAGCTACTGTAACATTTCCAGCAAAGTAGTTGGGAGCGGTGCCATTTGCATAAAAGTTCCAACGACCAGTACCACTAGCTATATCGCTATAAAATGCGTAATTATTTGTGGCTCCAATAAGATTACTATTAACACGAAAACCAAACTGATTGGTTACTGTTGAGCCTGCTCCAAATGTATTTTGAGCAGCTTGATAGTGTACTAGTGTAGGCAGTGTAAAACTTGCTGCAGCAGTAGTAGGAAACGTGCTATTTAATACGTAACTGGTAGTTGTAGCACTATTGATAGTACTATCTTGATATATTCCTGTAGCACTAGTGGCAGCAGGTGCCCAAAAGATACCTAAAGCTGTATTTGAATAGTACGTCTGGCCTACCTTGAGTGGGCCGCCAAAATAGTTGTCTGCAGTCCCGTTGGCGAAGAAATTCCAACGACCTGTGCCGCTAGCTAAATCACTATAAAATCCATAGTTATTTGTGGCTCCAGTAAGATTGGACCCAGCAAAAAAACCGAACTGATTTGTAACTGTTGATCCTGCACCTATAGCGTTAAATCCTGCTAAGAAGTGCCTTAAATTTGTTAAAGTAAATACTGAAGCTGCTGTATTTAATGAACTTGTAAACCCGGCTAGTATACTTGTGACGTCTGAAGCGGCGGTTAGCTCTGATAGGACACCGTATTGATTGACATTTCCTGTTACAGTTCCGCTAACACGTACATTAGAAGTTGCTGCAGGTACTGCTCCAATACCTACTTTGCCAGCAAAGTAATTATCGGCAGTTCCGGACGCATAGAAGTTCCAGCGACCAGTACCACTTGGTATATTACTATGAAAACCGTAATTGTTAGTAGCACCAATAAGAGTTGATGAAACTCTAAAACCGTGTTGATTAGCTACTGTTGATCCGGCCCCAAAACCACCCTGGTTAGCAACAAAGTGAGATAGAGTAGTAGAGAATGTTGTTGCTTGAGTAGAAAGTTCTGACCAAAATCCTACGCCTTCTTGGGTTGCCGCAGCAGGCACAGTTCCTATTGTATAGTTACCAATAGCAAAGTTATTGCCGGACGGATACATTCCACCAACAGTAAGTTTGGCCCATGTAGCTGGAGTTGCTCCAGCTCCGACCTGTCCTGTTGCGTTTACTAAAAACGGAGTAGAGTCAGGGTTGGCTTCGTCTTCTACAAGTATTGCATTTCCGGTGCCAATTTGCGTAATTCTTAAAGCGTCTGTTGTTGAATTAGCTGAAATTACAACATCATCTACGGTCAATCCAACACCGGTGCCGCTGTTTGTTACAGCTAGTATGGCCCCACTAGATGTACCATTAATATTTACATTGTTAGTAAATGTTTTGGCTCCACCGATACTTTGCGTACCACTTAAATAAACTGCGTTACTAAGATCAGTATTTAAATTAATAAAGTTATTGTCTATTTCTGCATTGGTTAACGGAGCATTCTTAACGGTAGCTCCTGTACCTGCTGTTTGTCTTGTGGTAATAGCTGCCATTTTTGCTCCTGATTGCTCATTATTTTTATGGAGCAAACAGCCCCATAAAAATAATGGCGAGTGTTCTCGCCATTATTGGGTAACATCAAACTGCGGCTAGTGTAATAGTCCAGTTAACTGTCATTGTGTCGTTTGGTGCCTTGTTAATAGCACTAAATGTAACACGGCAAAGCATTGTACCAGCAGTGCTTGCGGTAAATAGACCAGCTTCTGTAATGGCGTTTGTACCAGCAGCAGGTGCGCCAGCAATAAAGCTAGAGCTGTACTGAATGCTTGTTGCAGTTGGTGTTGTGATTGTAACACTGCCACGAGTACCTAGTGCGGTACCCAAGGTGGTGTTGCCTGCTACGGGGGCAACGGCACCTGTTCCAAGTTCCATGTGTGTGATTAGACCAGGAGGGCTTGCAGAGCTTACTCTGTCTCTGATGTATGTCAATCCGGATGTAACGACCAAGTTGTCTTCAACTCGCTCTTCTTTTACTACTCCGTCTTCGCCGGTGATTACAAAATGCACTCTACCGGTTAACTTTAGATTTTCTAGGGAATTCATAGAAACCTTTCTTCAATTGAATGTTGTGGAAACCCCTACATAGTCTTGTAAGAAGTAGTCGGCTCCGGCTATATAATCTTGATTTAATATTGTTCCACTGTCATCCAAGTTAAAGGAGTCTTGCGGATTCTTACCTACTACACTAGTTGAACTATCAGAAACATTGGTAGTGTCTGAGGCAACTTTTGTTAGTATATTTTGTACAACTTCGCCAATATTGCTTTGATCTGTGAAATCACGAGACCATTGTAGTGTACGACTGAAACTATCACTTATATTGTTGGTGTCGTTAAAATCTCGAGACCACTGAACTGTGCGATCAAATGTATCGCTTATATTTGCAGTGTCAGTAGAAACTTTAACAAATACTACACTTTGATCATCATCAATTGCTGCACCATTGACGTCATCTGTAAGATTTACACCATCAATAGGCTCTCTTAAGTAAGTAAATCCAATAGTTGTAATATCTGATATATTTAAACTGTCAGTGAGATTTTTTGTAAAAACAGAAGCTGTAGAATCGGATAACGTAGAACCATCAGTGAAATCTCTTGACCATTGAACTATACGATCAAAAATGTCACTTATATTTGTTGTTTCGGTCGTATTTTTAGTAAAGGCTGTATTCTGTATTTCACCAAAGTTTACAGTATCCTGTTCTACTTTGGTGAATGTGTATGTAGCAGAATCACTTATATTTGTGGTATCTGGAACAACTTTAGTAAATACTGTTAAACTTGTATCGCCTATATTTGAACCATCAGTAAAATCTCTAAACCATTGTACAGTACGATCGAAGCTGTCACTTATATTTGTGGCATCGCCTGTTGTTTTGACAAAAACACTTGTAGTAGAATCACTAATGTTTGTACTGTCACTAAAGCTTCTAGACCACTGAATTGTACGATCAAATATATCACTGATATTAGTGGTGTCACTTGACACTTTGGTAAACACACTAGACGCAGAGTCGCTTACGTTAAAGATGTCGGCTTCATTTTTACCAAAAACAGCAATTGCAGAATCTGTTAATGTAGAACCATCACTAAAGTCTCTTGACCACTGAAGTGTGCGATCAAATGTATCACCGATATTAGTAGTATCACTTGACACTTTGATAAACGACACATTCTGATCATCATCAACTGCTGCACCGTTTACGTCGTCTGTAATGTTTATACTGTCACTTACTGCTTTAGTAAATACAGACAATGCAGAGTCACTTATATTGCTAGAGTCTGTTAGTGATTTAGTAAAGACGGATTGTGTAGAATCACTTATATTGGTGGTATCGTTGGCTACCTTAACAAAAGTAACTGTAGACGAGTCTGTAATATTTGTAGCATCTTCTAGTGATTTCGTAAATACTACAGCTGTTGTATCGCTTATGTTGCTGGAGTCAGTTAATACTTTTGTAAATGCAAAGTTAGCAGAGTCACTAAAGTTGCTTGTGTCATTGACTACTTTGACTACTACGCTTACGGCTGCGTCGCTTATGTTTGTACCATCAGTAAAATCTCTAGACCACTGAATTGTACGATCAAATGTATCACTTATGTTGGTGGTGTCACTTGACACTTTGGTAAACACACTAGACGCAGAGTCACTTATGTTAGAGGTATCACTTACATTTTTATTAAAGGTTGAAGTGGTGGCGTCAGTTACTGTTGATCCATCACTAAAGTCTCTTGACCACTGAAGTGTACGATCAAATATATCACTTATGTTGGTGGTATCAGTAGACACCTTTATAAACGACACATTCTGATCATCATCAACTGCTGCACCGTTTACGTCGTCTGTAATGTTTATACTGTCACTTACTGCTTTAGTAAATACAGACAATGCAGAGTCACTTATATTGCTAGAGTCTGTTAGCGATTTGGTAAATGTTGTGTTTGCAGAGTCGCTTATATTAGTGGTATCACTAACCACTTTAGTAAAGATACTTAGAGCCGAGTCGCTGAAGTTAGAAGTTTCTGTAAAACTTCTAGACCACTGCAAGGTTCTGTCAAAACTGTCACCTATGTTAGTGGCGTCGCTAACCACTTTAGTGAACACACTGGTTGCAGAATCACTTACACTTGCACTATCTGTTGCCGACTTGGTAAACACAACAGACAGTGGATCGCCTATATTGGTTTGGTCCGTTACATTCTTTCCAACACCCTTGGTGTTGCTATCACTAAAACTGGCAGTATCTGTTACATTTTTGCCAAATACACTACGTACCAGTTCGCTGAGATTGACACCCTCCGAAAAATTTCTAACAAATACAGCAAAAAATACACCTGTAACTATTTCTGCGACCGTTTTCGCACTGTAGGTAACCGACTCGAGTTTGGCGCGGCTGAGGTGTACCACGTCGGCCTTGGCTTTGGATACAGCCTCTATAGCGGCCTTAGCTTTAGAGACTACTTCCGCTAGTAGGCCTGTCATGTTGGATCAGGGGCGCCAGGGCTAGGAGCTGTGGGCGCTGGTGCTGGTAGTGGTGTAATGTCCGCAATGTCTTCACGTATGACCAACTTAATTAAGTCATAAATGGTCTCTCTGCTGGCAGTAGAAGTATCATAGATCTCTATTTCTGCATTGTAATCACCGGCGGGCCGATTTAAATCGCCGTCCAACCATTGTATATAGCATATACCTGCGGTTCTGTCGGCTGCACCAGCAGGAAATATGGCTTCTCTGGTAAATCTTACACCAGTACCAGTTGCGGGTTTGCCGTGAAGACTAACAATTTTATTTGTTAGGTTTTTGGCTGCTCCAGTATCTTCGTTTGTAAGAGTCAGTTTTATTTGAGGCAGTGTATCAGACTGTACAAAATAAAGTGTTGTTGCCATTTGGACTCCTTGTTGGGTTACACCAACATTTTATTTTGGTGCTTTCTAATTTGGTACTATTATATCATAATGGCATGAAGCAGTCAAGTATAAAAAATTTATGCCAACACTATACTTCTTCTATTTCTAAACTTGTGCTGTAAATATCCAGAGTGGTATAACTAACTCCTGGTATTTCAACCATTTTTCCATATATCTGGTGTATTCCCTCTCGTTGAAAATCTTCGTCCGCACCAGTGCTGTCGGGAAACAGACTAACAAATAGAGGTTTTGGCATGCCATTACCAAGTAATAATCTGGTCATTTCTTTGCGATCACTGCTAGCCAACCACTGTAGGTCAAAATTCAATGTTTTGAATCGTGGACCTCTGCGAGTTAATAGGTCACCACCCTCCGTTCTGACATGCTCGCTTAAGTCTTTTATACCTGCACTGATACCATAACCTGCATTGTGCGTTGGACTCCAGTAATTTCCTACAATTAGTCGTGAGACTTCTATAAAACTGGCAGCATTGTCGGTTATTTCAATACCGACGTATCTAACAGGAGTCGATGCTTGGGTGGAATTTAACCAAACCCTGGCGTAGGTTCCTCCGCCATAGCTGTAGTTAGAAGATCCGACTGGGTTTGTACCCCAACTGGGTAGTGCTAGAGTATTCCAAGGGCAACAACTTACAAGTCCTGTATTATATGCAGCACCTATTGGTATTACTAAGTTGCCACCCGAAATACTCATTGCAGTGTTGTGGCCAACTACTCTGATAGTTGCAGTGCTAGAGGGTAGATTGGTAAAGGCCAGTACTACTCCACCTATTGTTTTTTGTGACCCAAGATCTAAAATAATACTGGCTGTAGTACTAGTGCTAGATCTCCAAACAAGGCTCTTTGTGTCGATTTTTAAGTTGGCAGTACTAGTACCACTAGCAGGAGTGGTACTAGTAATAGTAGTGGATGATAAATCTACCTGATTTTGATAGATTATTCGGAGTTTGTTTGGAGACGGCATAGCTATTCCTCAACTAATTGTGCCATTAATAAGTGACACAGTTGCAACATATTCTGGTCTTAGTGCCACAGTATTACTTATATTAGTAGACTGGTCTGGATCTACTGTGTTAGATGATGTAGCAAGATAACTGTTTTTATGCGTTCTTGCCGCTGTATAGAATACAGTTCTAGGGTCTTCTGTAAAGTGATCAAGAGGTATACTTACAGACTGGTAATAAAGAGGAAGTTTTGCCGCTTCCTTAGCGGCCTTGTTTACATATATTGCAAACAAAATATCAACCCTACCTTCAGAAGGTAGAATTTCTACCTTCTGAAGCCTGTGATATTCTCCTATAATACCTTGTGGTATTTCATAATCTTTTGTCAGTGCCATATCACTACTTTCTATTTATTATTGTTCAATTCCACCGCCACCGCCACCGCCACCGCCACCGCCACCGCTTGGAGTAATACCAGTGATTTGAAGATAACGAGTATTTCCAGAGCCTGCGAATGTAATAGTCCAGTTGTACTGTTGAGCTAGAAGCTGATTATTTCCAAAAACAAAAGAACCATTTGCATCCAGTGTAACTGTACCTGCACTTGCACCAGAGAATGTTGCATTGGTATTAGGTTGCCCACCTGAAATTATTATACTAAATATAACAGCGGTAGAAACAGTTGCGATTGTAGTAGTTCCTGTGGTTTGAGATATTTGATTATCAATGTAAACAACCTCATTGTAGGCAGGTGCTGCGTTTACCGTAATATAATTACTTCTTATAAGTGTATTGGTTACACCATCGCTGTTTGCTACTCGCAATTTAACACTATATATTCCTGCTGCCGTATATATCCTAGTAGGGTTTTGAACCGTACTGACATATCCATCAAAGTTATTAAAATCCCATTCCCAACTAACAGCATTGGTAGAGGCATCTGTAAAATACACAATTTGACCCACTGTTACTGTAGTTGGGCTTGCGGTAAAATTAGCCGTTGGTAGTGGTGCAGCAGGGTTTACAATCGTTATAGTATATTGCTGACTTGCGCTGTACCCCTGCCCAGATCCGGTTACAGTAAAGGTATATGTACCTGCTGTTGTAGGAGTCCCAGATAGTGAAGCGCCAACACTACCCCCACTACCAGGTCCTGGGCCACCAAATACGGCAAAACTAAGTCCTGGTATACTCGGCCCGCTATAGGAAAATAAACCAAGTACAGTACTTCCGTTTAGGTTATAGAAAAACTGTTTTGCATAACTTGTACCGACAGTTCCGTTACTGTCGCCAGTTGTAGATATACTAGTACTAGCGGACGAAACAGTTATTGTCTGTGTTGTTGGTGCACTGCTACCTCCTGCATTAGAAGCAGTTAATGAAACTGTATATGTACCTGCTGCATTATAGAGTATATTGCTGGGGTTTTGCAGTGTACTTGTTGAACTGTTACCAAAATTCCAAGACCAGCTTGTTGGGGAATTACTAGAAGTGTCTGTAAAACTTACATAAAGCGGCGCTGTTCCAGACGCGGCAGTTTTTGTAAAGCTCGCTACAGGTACTGCGGTTCCACTGGTATCGTTTATAGTTACTGATGCACTGGTTGCTAGCAGAATAGTGCGAGCTGCATTACTATAAAGTCTAGCAGTAAAGAATTCTGAACCTTCTGTGGTTGAGTCAGAGGTAGGTGTTACGCTGAACGAACCTGGCGTAGGATAGACGACAGATCCGTTACTGGTAACAAAATCCGTAGTATTGGACAAATCCCAGTAGTATGTACCATTAGGAATACTGGTTCCACCTATTGTAAATGTTACACTACCACCTTCGTTAACATTATTTGCTGAAGATGTTAGATTATAACTTGTGGGCGTTATACTAGTGTCGCCTATTGTTACTGTGGGCCCTGTTGCTAATAAATTAACAAAACTGCTATCGGAATATAATCTTACGGTAAAAGATTCGGAACCCTCTGTAATAGTATCTGCTCTAATAGTCTTTGGTACCGCTGCAGTTTGATTATCATATGTAAATGTTTCACTGTTCCATACTGGACCTATGTATGCGCTGCCACTCATTCCTGAACTGTCAACAAAGTCATTGGAGTTAATAGTTCCTGTAACAGTTTCTATTCTCCACCACACTTGCGTGAGATTAGCCAAACCTGTCGATGTTAGTGTAAAAGTAACATACTGAGAGGTGCTTTCATTTACAGAAGTTGTATCTGATGTTACTGAATAGTTAGTAGAGACGACTGCGTTTGCAACGCTTACCAATGTTTGGGCCATAAGACCAACTCCAGTAGGAGGAAGCTCGCCGCTAACATTTCTCCAAACTTTAAAATTAAATTGTTCTGTTGACTCTACAGCACCAGCAGTTATATACTTAGTTATTGTTGCTTGATTATTGTTTACACTGGCAAGAGCGTACATAGTGTTTGGGTTAAAATCTTCAAAATTTACTGGATTTGATATACCTGCGGTATCAAATCCCCAGTATATATAATCACCGTTTGGAATACCCGTTGTAGTAGCTCTAAAAGTTACAGTTTCGCCCTCAGTGACAGTATAAGGACTTGTTTTTCCATCTATTGATAACGTAGCAGTAGCTAATAAATTTGTTGTATGTGTACTTGATAGTGTAACTGAAACTACCTGTGTCACACTGCCGGCCTGTGAAACTGTACACGTCAAAGTACAGCTATAAGAGCCAGCTGGTTTTTGTAGTGTTACATATACATAACTATCTGTGGGATTACTAATCGTGTATCCGGCAGTATTGTTAGACAGTGCCCAAGAGTATGAAATAGGATTGCCATTACCACCTGAAACATCGGCTTCATACTTAAAATATGTAACACAGCTGCTGTCGTTGTTTTGCAGTGCATAATTTATTTGGCAAGATGTAGTAGTCCAAAAGGGATTGGTGTACAAAGAAAGCTTTAGTGGATATCCAATAATAGGTTGATCCGCCAACAAAAATGTTCTAGGTATATTTGCATAATAATAACTACCAGAATATGCGCTATCTTCTGGTTTATAGATATGACTCATGTAAATAAAATTACCTGATATTCTTACGGCTTGATATACTGAATGTAAAGTGCCGCCTATAGCAATACTTCCTATACGTCCTTCTGCGATAGAATTTAAGCATACCCAAGTATTATTTATACCGTATCCACTTGGAAGTGCAGAACTAGTTTCATTTACTGGAGATGTATTATTTGCTGCACATGTCGCGCTACCAACTACTGTAGGTAATTCGTATCTGGAATCAAATGTTTTATTGCTAGCAGAATCGAACACATGTAATCCATAACTATCAGTTCCGTTGTACGCGGGTAGCTTATTAAATGGAACAAATACTTTGTACTCTAAGTTTAATACTGTAGTGGCGGGGACGCTACTAGTAACACCTCCCGGTCCACTGGCAAATATGAATGAGGCAGATGTGTTTGAAAAACTTAATATAGATACATAATAATTAGGATCGGTAAATTTAACAAATATTAAGGGTTTAGCATCCGTAGTTGTTACTTGCGAATCAAATCTTATAGTATTAGTTACTACAGCAGTAAGAGATCCGATTCGCCCTATACCTCTTATACCGGACGTTAACAATCCATAGTTAAAATCAGTGTCGTTGGCCAACAGTATGCCATTCTCGTTATAAACTTCAAAACCATATGGCATATTAGTACTCGTAAACTCTTAGGTTTGTGTTTCCAGACACTCCGCCGCCGTACACAGTAACTACACCAGTTGAAGTAACCTGTGCAACTGCTCCATTTTCTGTTACAGCTATAGCATTTCCTGTATTAGAAGTACTTGATACTGAAACAGTTGTAGTACCAGAAGTTGGTACTGTTATATTTGTCACAGATTTCAATCTGATTGTTCTGTCACTTATCTCTAATAACACTGTTGTGCCATCTGTGTGCAGTGTCTGAAATCCATAAGGCATTTAATTACTCCTATATTATAATGCTCCGAGCTTTACTCTTGGGACTCCGTTGGCATAAATTATGATTTGTGTGTCTGTAATTCTTACACTGTCGCCACTTGTATTTCCAAAAGCACCTATTTCTGCAGTTAGTGCACTTAACTTGCCTACTCTAAATGTACTTAAAAAACTACTTGTAGTCCAAGTATATGTAGTACCATTAAATGTTCCTACAACCTGAAACATCCACTCATTAGTACCCAAGACGGTTTTTGGAGACAAAAACCAATTAGTATAATCTGTAGGTGCCCCTGCAGTTGGTACTGTGTTTATTCCGATAGACGGAGCCGCGGGCAAACTTGTAGAACTTAGTATTCTATACGCGGTTACTGAAGATATTCCATTTCCTCCTGTACCACCGCTGCCGCCTGTACCACCGCTGCCGCCTGTACCACCGCTGCCGCCTGTACCACCGCTGCCGCCTGTACCACCGCTGCCGCCTGTACCACCAGTTCTACTTTTACTTATAGTAAATCTGGCTATTTGATTAGTGTAGCCTGCTTTACTGGCTGTTATGTCTACAAAACCAGTATCAACACTCATTGCACTAACGGTAACGGTGCCACCACTTATTGTAGAAGTAACACCGGCGGAATCTGCCTTAGTAAACGTCCAGCCAGTATCCTCTGTACCACCTAAAAGTACTTGAGCCGTGGTTACGGCGGTTGCGTACACTGCGGCAGTAACAGTACCAACACTGTCAGCACTTAATACATGACTATCATTTGTTAGATTTAATGTTACACCCGCAAGGCCTGTTTTACTTTTGGCCAGACTAAATGTAGCTATTTGATTACTATATCCTGCCTTGCTGGCAGTAATATCTACATAACCAGTATCATTAGCAGTTGCTAGAGCACTTACAGTAACTGTAGCACCACTAATACTGGAAGTGACGCCTGCAGAATCTGCTTTAGTAAAAGTCCAGCCGGCATCTTCTGTAGGGCCTACAAATACTTTAGCAGTTGTACTTGCTCCAACATATGTCAATACTTCACCATTATTACGTGCGGGAAGAACATGTGTATCATTAGTTAGTGTTATAGCTACTGCTGCCGGACCTGTGCCTCCAGTACCGCCACTACCGCCAGTACCACCACTACCACCGCTACCGCCAGTGCCTCCGGTCCTGCTCTTGCTAACGCTAAATCTTGCTACTTGGTTAGTATAACCAGATTTACTGGCTGTTATGTCTACATAACCCGTATCAACACTCATATTACTAACTGTAACCGTGCCACCACTTATACTAGAAGTAACTCCTGTGGAGTCTGCTTTAGTAAAAGTCCAACCAGTATCTTCTGTGCCGCCCAAAAATACTTTTGCAGTAGTAACAGCAGTGGCATATTCTCCTGCAGTAACAACACCTAAATTGTTGGCACTTAACACATGGCTGTCATTTGTTAGGTTTAGTGTTATACCTGCGAGACCTGTTTTACTCTTACTCAAGCTAAATGTAGCTATTTGATTGCTATAGCCAGATTTGCTAGCAGTAATATTTACGTAACCCGTATCATTAGCAGTAGCTAAGGCACTAACAGTAACTGTGGCACCACTTATACTAGAAGTAACTCCTGTGGAGTCCGCTTTAGTAAAAGTCCAACCAGTGTCTTCTGTGCCACCAACATATACCTTAGCAGTTGTATTTGCTCCAGTATAGGTTAGTACTTCACCGTCATTTTTTGCTGGAAATACGTGTGTGTCGTTAGTGAGTGTAATAGCTACTGCTGCCGGTCCAGTACCACCTGTACCGCCTGTTCTACTCTTGCTAACGCTAAATCTAGCTACTTGGCTGGTATAGCCTGCTTTACTAGCTGTTATGTCCACAAAGCCAGTATCGACACTCATATCAGTAACGGTGACCGTGCCAGCAGTTATGCTAGAGGTGACACCTGTGGAGTCTGCTTTAGTAAAAGTCCATCCAGTATCTTCTGTGCCACCCAAAAATATTTTTGCAGTAGTAACAGCAGTAGCGTATTCTCCTGCAGTAACAACACCTGCATTATTGGCACTTAATACATGGCTGTCGTTGGTTAGGTTTAGTGTTACACCTGCAAGACCTGTTTTACTTTTAGCCAAACTAAAAACTGCTGTTTGGCTGCTGAATCCGGTCTTACTAGCAGTTATAGTTACAGAGCCCGTATCGTTAGCAGTAGCTAAGGCACTAACAGTAACTGTGGCACCACTTATACTAGAAGTAACTCCTGCGGAGTCCGCTTTAGTAAAAGTCCAGCCAGTATCTTCTGTGCCGCCAACGTATACTTTAGCAGTTGTATTTGCTCCAGTATAGGTTAGTACTTCACCGTCATTTTTTGCTGGAAATACGTGGGTGTCGTTAGTAAGCCTGACAGCTATTGCGCTGGGACCTTCTATATTTTTAGCTAAGGTCTGGGTGGCTTTTACGGTACCAGCAGTTCCGTCTCCCTTTGTAAATGTAATAGAATAATCTACAGTAGGAGTTGTGGATGCAGCATTACTGTGAACACCTATTGTTACAGTAGTAGTGTTAAGTCCTGAAACTACACTGCCTGCTGTTATACTATTGCCGGTTGGAACCACGGCTGTTATAGTTCTATAGGCGTCACCTTCAAGTACTCTTATAGTTGTACCAGAGCCGGTATAGGTAACAGTACCAGTATTTGTAGTTGGTAGCTGATGAACTGGATTATTAAGTTCAACAGTTATACCACTTCCGCCATCTCTAACACTGCCTATAATAGTGGTATCAGACAAACTGTCTGTTGATATAGACGCAGTAATATTTACAGTAGCATTTGTAGAAAAGTCAGCAGCTCTTATGTATACAATATCGCTTGTAGTAGTACCTTGTGTAATTGCTGTACCACCAGTAGTAGCAAGGAATAGTGGTGTTGTTGGAGAAGTTGTCCAAGTAACGCCATTTGATGTATTTTGTTTGAGTGCAGTTAATTTTATTACTTGACCAGCTATTATTAAATTATTTTTGTCTCTATTAAATATGTACTTATCAGCTGTTAAAATAAGAGATTTAACACTAGAGCTAAGTATCTGTGGGGCGCTCCAGCCATTGCTATCAAAAATATCGTCAGTTGGTCCAGAATTGGCAGCTGTTGCGTGTCTTACCCACAATACCTTACCCAATGTTTCACTAGGTATAGCATCACTCCAGTAGTTGGGATTTACACCTACTGGAAATCCCGAAATTACCCCTGTACTAAAAGTGTATACACTTTTAGTGGCGAGGTCACCTGCTGGTCGTGTGAATGCGGGAGCAGTTACAGTATCGTTGTTTCTAGCATACAAATAAATAGTAGCTGTATTAATACCGGTCTGAGTTTGTATAACTGGCTCACTCCACTCAGTATTATCTACGTCGTCCGTGCCGGTGTTAGAAGATGCGCTAGCTACTGTGACATAGAGTGGATCTGTACCGCTGGGGATAGTTTTTTGCCAACCATTGGCTAAACTTGCGGGTACACTTATGGTTTTGCTTACAAAATTATAAGTAAACGATCCTGGTTTATCTGTAACTGCCGTAGCACTGCGCTTGTAGGCATAAACTAGTGCAGTACTTAGCCCTATATCACCTTTAAGTATTACTGGTATTTCTTCTGTGTCCAGTACTGTTGTACTGGTTTGTGTTTCATACAGTCGTACAATAAATTTTTCAGTTGTATCAGAAGGGTCAGGGCTAAAAACTACTCCGTCACCTCCGCCTACAAATTCTCTGGATTCAGTGCCTGCTACTAATTGATTTTGAGCATTGCGTGTATAGGGAGTAATTCCCAACCAACCAAAGTTTATAACAGTATTTCCAGTATACTTTCTACCACCACCAACTATTTCATTAAATGCTCCGTTTGTTTGAAAACTGGCACTGTTTTTATAAACTGCTTTTGTACTTGAAAATACTTTGTATATTACTGCAGTTACACCATTCCTTAGCTTTGAAAAGGTTTGAGTCTTGGTTATGCTAAAGGATTCATTGGCTAGTGTTTTACCAACTATGGTAAATGTTATTTTTCCTGTGTTTTGAACTAATGAAAAACTTTGAAGGTCTGCAACAACTGCCTCATCATCTCCAGCCACAGCATTTACTACTGAGGCTACAGCTCCGCTAGTTAGATTTGTATCTACTTTTGACAGTATTTTCCATCTACCCGCTGCAGTACCTACACCGTCATACTTTAGTAAAGTGCCACCTTGGTACAAAGAAATCTCTGTGCCGCTGAACAGTAAGGTTGGATCTGTACCGTCTTCTTTTGAAGGTATGGCATGGGTATCGTTTGTTAATAGTACAAATATGTTACCTTCGCCAGGCTTTACTTTTACAAACTTTTGTGTTACGTTTACTACAGGTCTTGGATTCCCATAATTATTTCTTATTGTAACAGGAAAGTCCACTGTTACAATATCTCCAGTCATATTGGTAATATCAGCAAAAGAATAAGTTTTAGTCCCAGCAGTGGCTGCTCCCAATACAATAGAATTTGCTGGTGATATTACTGGAGTTCCTACACTAAAGGTATTATTACCACTTAGTCCATAGTTTATTTCTTTTCCATTTACTAGAACTTTTATTTGACAGTCTGTGTTGTCGTATGTAACAGCAACATTGGACTCATCAGTACCTACTAATACGTTTGGATTACTTAATAAAATCTGTACTACTTCGGTTAGTTCAGTATTATTATATATTGTAAGATAACTTACACCAGAAATAAACCCTAATCTAGTAGCTTCTACTTTAAATATAACACCTGTGGCGGTTCCTAAATAGCTTGTAAAGTTAGTGTTTGTAACAGACAGAGTACTAGTTGTCTGACCGGGTATTGGTATCCAAATACCAGGCGCAAGATCTGTGGCGTAAGACCAGCTGTAATTAATAGTTTGTGCTGTGCCGGTTGCTGTTGCTGTTAATAGTATTGAGGCTGGTAGTGTTGTGTTGTCTAATTGTTTATAAAATTCTACCGGTTTATTCTTTGGTACCTCTGTGCCTGCTATACTTGCTGATAGAGAAACAGAGATCACATTAATTCTGACTGAGCTGCCATCTAACTGTAGCTGGCGCGCATGCATTGTAGTTGCCATTATACTATTACCTCAACTTCTACTTGTTCTTTCAACCAGTTAGGAGACAGACTAATAACTTGTCCTGCTTTTCCACTGCTTAACCCAAATCTGTGGTGATACAGTACTACGCTTTGACCTAATACAAGGCTCAGCAACCTGCTTTTGCCTGTAAATTTGTAAACTACTCTTTGCTCATCAAAATAACCCATTAATCTTGTTGCTTCAGCTTCTGCATCTGCAGTAGAAATTAAAGCTGTATCTTTTTGTTCTGGATCTGTATCAAGTTTGTAGGTAACACCTACAGGACCATTTTTTGAAGTTGTTGTAAACCACTCTTCTTCAAACAGAGCTTTGTGTTCATTTGGTATTGCACTCAATAAATTCTCTTGTACAGTATAGTTTCTTGCATAACCTAACTTTATAGCTGCTTTTACACCGGGCCTGTCAGAAACACTCAAACTGTCGAACAGTATATCATCTACTGTTATATTTACACTGGCAACTCCAGAAATAGGAGTACCAAACTGGATCAGTCTCAATTGCCCGGTTCTGCTCATTATCAATTGACCACCAATACTGGATGCCAGTTCTTGGCATACAGTTAGTACATTTTCTGTACCGGACACCAATAAGCCAATTTCTGCTGTCGAATTAAAAGTAGAAAAAGTTGGGTAGTCTATTTCAGATGTTAATAATCGGCTATTGGCTTTGCCAAACTGTGTGGCTATTACAGCAATAGTGTTTGGTATATTATTTGTATAGGTATTACTTAGAGTTCCAGTTGATCCGCTTAATTGTATTGATTTTTTTACACCTTGAACAGAGCACGTTATGGCGCCAGCAGAGCTTTTTGTAAGCTTAAAAGTACTATTTGCTAAATTTACTGTTGCTCCATCATAGTTAGCATTTCCAGGAATAAATATAGGTACTCCATTATCTCTAATCTCTAAAAGTTTTTCACTTTCTCCATTATTTGCAAATCCTGTGGTGCTGTCAGGATTGCTAGAACTAAAGCAATACTCTAGAGTACTGGGGTCTATTAATACTGGTGAGATGTTGAAGACTTCACCAAATACAAGAGGTCGAGTGGCATCCTTGTTTTGCTGACCGGCTTCCCAAGTTCCATAAGTGCCAATTTTATTTTCTGTTATAGGCGCGTTAAGTCGTTCCAGTTTATCACGTACTCTAAAATTAATAGTACGTGTAGTTCTGGTATCAATATCGTCTATGGTGCCATCAAACACCGTTAAAAATGTTGTGGGAATCTGAGCAAGTGTATAACTCCAGCCTGGATCTCCATAATATACTTTTATAGGACGATTGCTCCAAATATACTTTGTGCTGTCCAGTAGGTCGTCTAATTCACCGTTGAGATTGTGTAGTTCAATGTCACCAAAACTAATAGAAGTTGAATCGTCAGCAGAAATAGATTCGGTAAACCCCATACTTCCAACTATCACGGGAAGAAAAGATGTACGATCACTAGTCATATAGCCAGTTGTTGAGAAGTAGAACTTTACTTCTTGACTTGTTACAACATTGTACGCTGTTGCGTCTACCAACAGCATTCTTATTGCTGAAGGATCTTCTAACCATGTTTGACTATAAGACATAATTTCTCCTATAAAAAGCAGCCGGAGTTATCCGGCTGCTTACTCTATCAAGGCATACCTACTACCTGTCTGCTATACCAATACTGATAGTCCTGCGTATCGTTTACAGCATTGCTAACTGTTTGAGCATTTGCATTTACTACTTGCGCGTTGCTTGTAATAATTGCTCCAGTTTGTTGCTGTTGATCTCTTCGTAAGTTTTCTAGTTCTGTGACTGCTCTATTTAGATTAGTATTTGCAGTTCTTAGTTCGGTAACTATGTTGTTATCATTTATAGTTATTGGATCTGTTACAGTTACCTGTTGTGGACCCTCACTTAACATACCATTTATTGCCGCATTCGCTACCTCTGCAGTACCTGTAACAGCAGCCTGGGCTACTCCCGCAGTACCTGTAACCGCGGATTGGGCTACCTGAGCAGTGCCTGTAACAGCAGCTTGTGTAACAGAAGGTAGATTTTCTACCAATGTTATACCCTGAGCTAGTGCGTTACTCTTAGCCGTTGCTGCTGCACCTCTGGCTGCTAATGCATCCATTCCAGCTGAGTACAGATCTTCTCCAGCGTTATTTGGAGTTGCCAATCTTGCAGAAATACCTTGTGCTGCAAAATATTGTGTTAACAAATCAGCAGTAGTAGCAGTATTAGTGTCTATAGAATCCAAGAAACTAGTAGACCTTTCTAACTCGTCTAATTGTAATTCAGCATTAGTTTTTTGATTTTCCAATCCAGAAGTTACTTTATCTACTATACTAGTTACTAAATTAAAGTCACTTGTGTAGTTAGCACCACTTGCAAACATTGTTCTAGAGGCTTCTAAGAAGCTATTTGCTGCTTGTGGTAACTTATTTACTGCTTCTAACTGTGCTGCTTTTTCGGCTTCAGTACCTGCAGGGCCAAGAGCTATTGCTTGTAGCCTCATAAACTCTGCTCTGGTCTGTCCGTACCTTTCTTCTGGAGTAAGTGTACTTAGGTTTCCAGTAAGCAGACTTGTGCGATAGTCTTTTAATGTAGTTATTGATGTTTTCAAACTGTCAATAGTTGACTTAATTGCAGTTTTTTCTTTGTCCCTTTGTGCAATCAGTTTTTTCTTTAAGTCCTGCTCATCTTCTAGAGCATAGATATAGTTTTGATTTGCTGTTATTATTGTTGCTTGATCAGCAGGGAAATTCTTGATAATATCCTGCAGTTCTCTTGATCTCTTTAGATCTGTAGCACTTTTTGTATCCTCCAACAATCCAAAAATTGTTGACTGTTGGTCTTTGGTTCTGTTTAAAAATGTATTTAATTTTTCTTGTTCTCTGGCTATTTCTTCTTTGATTGTTTTTTCATCTTCTAGTGCGTATAAATACTTTTGATTTGCTATCAATATCTTTGCGTGAGCGGGTGGGAACTTTGCCAACTCTGCAAGTTCTTCGTTTCTTTGAAGGGTTAGTGCTTCTTGGTCTCTTCCAAGCAGCTTTAATCCTTCTATTTGTTGAGACAGTACTTTTGAACGTAATAGCTCTTCTGCCTCTCCGTGAACTGCTGCAAATGCATACTGTACATCCATTAAGTTTTGATATAGAGTACGCCCTTCTTTTGTGGTCAAGTCTACAGAATTTACAAGATTCTTGAACTCTGCCATTGTGTCTATAGAACTTAGGCCCAGTTCGTCCATTCTTGTTATTAAGTCTTCTTGTACAGGAGCTAATCTTTCAGCTTCTGTTAAGAAGTTATCAGCAAAGAATTGTGTTTGACTTACAAACTTATCTAAACCGCCGGCACCGTCAACTAAAGCTTCAGTAATTCTGACAGCTTCAATTGTCTTTTCCGCGTCTGTTAGAGGCCGCACAACACGCTCAAATATGACTTCGCCAAAGCTATCGTCTATATATGTGCTGTAGTCTGCACCTCTTGCATTTAAGGCAGTTCTACGTTCTGGAGTTGACGGTATAGTTTTATAATTAGTGACAGTGGCACCTTCCAACTTCTTGAATACTTGTTGAGTAATGGTATCCCTACCCATCAGCCTCATAGCATAGTTGGCAGTTTCTAGATTGTTGACTACTCTTATGATAGTTTCGCCAAACTCTTCGCCACTCTTTTTGAACTGTGCTAATTCTGGGAATGCTGCTTTTGCGGCTGTGTTGAATGCAACGCTCAGTTCTGCATTTAAAGCTCTTGCAAACTCTTCTGCTGTTTTGCCTTCTGAACTAACCTTTATTTCTGGAAACTTAAAGGTAGATAAAAATCCGCTGACGTCTTTTTGCAGACTGGTTCCAGTTGATTTAATTATATCTCTGAATCCTTCGAATATATTGCCTATGTACTCTTTTATTAGTTCTGGGGCTTCTTGTGTTGGCATTGAATATCTAACGCGATCTTTGCCAAACCAACCGCCATCTATTTCTGTTCTTACATTTGCAAATTCTTGTACAGCACCTTTGGCACCTTCAGTTATTTGATCGAATGTTCCCGTGACTAATAAACCAAAGTCTTCTATAGTCTGAGTTGTTTCGCCACCAATTATCTTGCCAACCAGCTTACCTATTGGTTTGGCCAATAATAGTCCTAGGCCGGGGAGCAATAATCCACCCAGTGCAGTTGCTGCTGCAGCTCCAATAGCTCCAATAGTGCCGCTCATTAAAGCCACTCCGCCTACACCAGCAAACATAGAACTGACTGCCATACCTCCAGCTACGCCCAATCCTGCCCCTGCCAAGGTGGATCCAGTACTGCCAAGATAGTTTTCGCGAGTCTTACCAGTAGGAATGGTACTAGTTAAGCTACCTTCAGCATTTGGCCCAAGACGGTTATAAACAGCATATGCAGTGTCTCTGGTATTTCTTTCAATCATCTGCAGGATTGGAAGAGTCTTGTTTGTGTAGATTTTATTTTCAAATGTATTTTGATTTACTGTTTCTAGTGCTTTGCTCAAACTGTCTGCAAGTGCTTCGCGGTCACCAGGATCGCCGCCTTCTCTGTCAACCAACTTTCCGTCGACATAGGTACGACCAGTGCCCTCTACTTTTTGTTGCTCTTCGGCAGTAAAACCACCGGGGGCTGATTTTTTGCCTCCACCAAAAGCACTCAGTCCAATTGCTGCAACTATAGCTGCTGCAATAGGAGGACCAAATATACCCAATTGACTGCTTACTTTGGCAAATATTTCTGTTACATACAGCCCTGCTCTGGCTAGGAAGCCTGCTCCAGCGGTAGCTGTTTGGGTACCCTCTGCTGTAACAGCTGCTGCAGTTCTACCAGTTTCAGTTGTTATCTTGCTAACCAACTCTTTTACATCCATGGCTAGTCGTGCAATGTGTAAGGCTTTTTCTAGTGCACCAAATACTTTGTACGCGGTTGTTTTCTCTTTAAATAAATTTTTGACACTGCCCATCAACTTGGCATTGTCTGAGATTTCGTCTTTTGCACGCTTACGATCAAGATCACCTAATTTTTTCTTGGCTTCTGTTTCTTGGGCGACGTCTTCGGCTGTTATAGATTCACGTTCTTTAGCAGCTATATCACTAATTATTTTTGCCTGTTTTGCTCGTTCAGTATTATACTTTTCTTGACCTGCAGAAATATCTCCCAAAGTGGTAACAAATTTACTCAATACCTCTCCGGTTTTTCCAAAAGCTTCTGATAAAGTGTTTGCTATTCCTGTGAATAGTCCTAACAGTTCTGCTTGACGTTTGATTTCTTCGTTTTGTTTTGCTGTTTCTAAGCTGCCTTGCCTTGTAAGCTCTATTGATCTTACTGCTAGGGTATTTGATGCATTTAATTTATCGATACGATCCTGCGTTAGGGCATTGTTCTTTGCCGTCTGTGCTCCCCATTCAATCATGGCATCGATTTCATTACCACCAGCAGCTATGGCTTTTCTATATTGATCTTCAGCCTGTAAGTCTTGAATTCTTTTTTGACTTGCAATATCTGATAACTGTTTATTGTACTGTATTTGTTGTGCTTCTAACGATAAAGAAGCAATTCTATTAGCGGCGTACGTCTGATCAACTCTACCAAGTGAAACAAGACTATCTAATTCTTGTTTTAACGAGTTAGACGTTATTTCTTGCAATTCATATTGCGTGTCAAGTCTTTGTTTTTCGAATTCTTGTTTTTTCTGTTCTGCAGCGGTTTGACTGCTGATACGCAATATTTCATTGTTAATATCGCGCATTCTAGTACGTATTTTTAAGGCTTCGTCAAAACGATCTACTTCTGCACCACTTTCTACTAAGGCCAATCTAAAATTTTCTAATTCTTTTTCCTGTTCTGCTGTTAGTGCTTTCTTAGACTTCGTTTGTTCATTTAACAGTTTGAGATAGAGTTCGGCTTTTTTATCTGTATCAAATACAAGAGCATTTCTTGCTTTTTCATCTGCTAAGTCTTGTGCTCTAACATCTGCGGCTATTTTTGCAAGTGTGGCACTTTGATTTTCTATGCCATATATAGTTGAAAGTACTCCTGCTCTTTCTTTTTCACTATTAGCAGTGTCTATACTTAACTGAAATCTTTTTTGTTCTAGTTCGAAAGACTTTCTATCTTCTTCAAATTTAGCCTTTATTTTTACTGCTTCTTGGCTCGCGGCCCCACTAGCTAAAGTAACTCGCAACTGTTCGAATCTTTGCTGTAGTGCTACAACGTCTGCACTTGCTCCGGCATTTGCAAGACTCACAGAACTCTGACCCATGCCCCTGCCTCTAAGGCCGGCTTGCATCTTGTCCAATTCTGCTTCTCTTGTGGATATAGTTGTCAGTCTATTGCTTTGATCTGTAGTTAGGCTGCCACCTCTTTGCTCTACTTCTTTCTTTATTAACTGTAAATTAAATTTTTCATCTTGGAGTCTCTTACGCTCCATTTCAATCTTTAATTCTTCCATTTTACTGGCTAGGGCAAAGCTCTGCTTTGTGGCTTCCATATTGGCATCTATAGAGCGCTTTTCTAATTCTGCTCTCATTCTGATACCGCCTACGGTATCTCCCAATAAGCCGGCCATTGCACCTTTTACTACGGACTGGGCTTTGTTCATCTCAACAGCCAGTCTGGCGGCCATTTGTTCGGCAGATAGGATTAAACTAGATCTTACTGCCTGATCAAATACACCCTTAATTCTTCCAGTATCAGCATCAATTTCGGCTTTTAATTCTAGTTTTTTAGCTTCAATAGCTTCTATTTGTTGCTTGTACTGGTCAACCAATGCTTTTGTATTAACACCAGCGCCTGACGTACCCAGTTTTTTGATTTCTTTATTTAGATTTTCGATTTCTTTATCATAAGAAGCCGTAGCATTTTTTGCTGCAACCACACTGTTGGCTACAGCATTAAGCTCGTCATTGTAGCTCATTAAGTTTTTAGCAACATCTGCAGGGAATATGCTCAACATGTCCACACTGCCAGAAACGTCTCTCATTGCTGTTAAAGCCTGCACAGGATCTGCTAATGCCATGCCCAACTTTTGAGCTGCTACAGCACTATCCTGTGCTATCTTTGATAGACTGTCGGTTGGAACTATGCTTCTATTAAATTCCTGAATGCCTGTGGTAACTTTTGCTATACTTTCTTTTAGCTCGGTACCCTTTGCAGCACTTATAGCTGCTGCATTGCCCATGCTTTCAATAATTTTTACTATTTGTTTTAGTTTTCCGTCATCACCACTAGCGGCGACCTTTTTAATAACCTGTTCCAAGTTAGCACTTTGAATAGATGTACCAAGTATACCTTCTATTGATTTTTTGGCTTCTTGAGTAAGTTTTGTATCTTCTGCAAGTTTGAATGAGTTTTTAATGCTGTCGGCCAGGCCCTCGGAAAGCTTGGTTTGTACGTCTCCGCCCCAAAGTTTTGATACCCAGTTTAAGAACTGGTCTCCGGCATTCATCTTTGATATTTCATCAAAGGCTCTCTTAACAGCCAGTGCTCCGCTGTCGCCTAGTTCTTTTAGGGCGTTTGCTTTGGCTTGTATTGTCTGAACGCTCAAAGACTCCAGTGGGTCTTTAGACATTGACAACTTTTCTAGGGTAAGTTGTGCGCTCTTTGATGCGTCATCTAGTCGGGTTATTGCTTCACTGGTTAATTCGCTTTCTTTCTTGGTGGCACTAAAGTACTTTAGTGCTCCATAGATAGCAAAACCAACAGCCATAAACACGCCAATCCAAGCTGTAATGGAGGCTATAAAAGTTCCTATGGCGGTTGTGGCACTGGCAAGAGCACCTACTGCTAGTGTAGACCAACGCTTAACGAACCCAACACCTTGCTTTTCAAGATTGGCCTTCATGTTTTTCATGGCATCGCCAAAACCCTTTTCCATGGTCTGGCCGGGTATTGCTGCCAATTCTGCAAGGGCTATAGCGGTAGTAGATGCTCCTTTGGCTCTTCTATTTCTTTGAGCCTCTCCGCTAAAAAATCCGGGCTGCTCTTCTGCTGCAGTGCCGATGTTAGTTTCGGCTAAGCTAAGTGTTGCTCTTTTTGCTTCAAGTGCAATAATTGCTTCTAGTTGGATGATTTCTTTTTGCAGTTCCGCTGTGCGAGCTGCGCTTTGAGCGGTTTGTACCCTGCTCAGAGCCATTATTTCTTCTTTATTAGACGTAATGGCCAGTTTTGTAGCAGCAATTTGTTTGGCAGATAGTGCTTCGCCTTTTATTAAAGCATTATATCCTTCACCAATAGCAGTCTTGTCAAAAACAGAAGCTAAACCCATCTTTTTCAATTCAGATGCGGCTTCTTTTACGCCTGCTCTTAATTCTGGCAACTTTAAACGATTTTCCCAACGATCTACCCAAGCCTCACCGAAGGCAGTATTTATTGCTTGCGCTTTTTCTTTTGCAGTTTCGGCTGTTTTTACTAACTGGGTCTGCCACTCACCAAGAGCAGGAATGGCCATCTTTAGTACTTTGGTAGCTATAAAAGCAAACGCTGCGCCAAGTAGGACAGAGTTGTCAGCAAATATCTTTGCTATGGGTGCCAATCCCTTATTTACGAACTCAAGGATTGTTTGTGTTAGGTTTTGAAAGGTCGCAGCTAGTTTTGTGTATGGATTGATGTCTATATTTACTTCACCAAACTTCTTATTGCCTTGCTCCAACACCGCGTTCGCAAAAGCCTGACGACGTTCAAAATCTGTTAGGGCTGAAGTACTCTTGCCAACGCTAAGAGCATACTTAGATGCGGCATCGTCAATCTTTACGAAAATACCCAATTCGTCTAATAGTTCAGGTTCTAACTTTGTAATACCGCGACTCAAACGACTTAAAGCGTCTGTCATGTTTACGCCTAGAGTCTGAGAGGCTTTCTTTGCTACATCACCCAGCTTTAGGATCTGGTCACTACTAAGGCCTGCACCGCTGGCTTTGGCTGTGGCTTCCATGGCCTCACGTAGACTAACTGCACCGTCTGTGGCTAAAAACAATCTTTTGCTCAGGTTGCCAAGAGCTACACCACTGGCTGCACCTAGCTGGTCCAATCCTTTGACCATATTGCTGGTATCCATAGCTCTGCTTAACGCACCAAACGCTGCAGCGGCAGCAAATGCGTTGGCTGCTACAGTGGCGTACAGGCGTACCAATCCACCAAGCCCACGAGCTTGGTCTGCAAAGTCACGAGCTGTGCCACCTGCTTTGCCTGCAGCACCAGATGCTCTGTTGTAGTCTTCTACTTCTGGTCCAGTAAAAACGCCAGCAGATGCCCCGGCTCTACCAGTAGGCTGAGCTGCTGCACTTCTAGCAACGCGGCCAGTTGCTGTGCCGGAGGCTGCTCTTTGAGCACCCTCTAGGTTGTTCCTAATGGCTTGACTTTGGCTCTGGGCTTGATCCATGCCTTCGGTTTTTACCTTTAGGACGAATGTACTTGTATTATCTGCCATATTTTCTCCTGGCAACGACAAAAATTTAGTGTGTTGACACTTTGACCTACAAATTATACCACTATGGGGGTGTGGTGTCAAGCCCTTATTTTTTGTATGCAATAAAAAAGCCCGCTGTTTAGCGGGCTTTGGTATCTTTGGGCTTACTGTCTTGAATTTGTTTGGTTCGTATACGATCTATAGTCATCAATAAGTCATAGTATTGCTTATATTGATCTGGCTCTATATTGTAGAATTTAAATACTGTTTCTATATAATTAAAGTTTTTTCCTATATAGTTTCCGCCCATGTAATCCCAGCAATCTTGTAGATTGCCGTAAATCTGCATGGCCTCTTGAACTTCTACTAGTAGATCATCAAATTCAACAGGTATTTCTGATTCTTTAATCTCAGAACCCAACAATTCACACATTTCAAAATATTGAGCCTTTGTCATTCCATGTCTGGAATTTTCAAAGTAAGACTCTAGACTGTTGGTTACTTCTTGGCGTTGCTGCTCTGAAAGTTTCCCAGTTCAGTGACCTGCTCTGAGACCCAAGCGTCAAAGTTACTACTGTTCTTCATTAAGAAAAGCGCATTGTCTTCTGAATAGCCTAGTTCGTTTTCAAGGTCTTGGCCTTCCAAGTCTACTGGAGCCAATTGTTCTAGATAGGCCAACTTAAAGCCACTCCAGCCCTTGATAGAAGCCTGTACATATAATTGTAGGAACAGGTCGTCATTTAATTCTTCAACTGGTTGACGATTTTTAAACGTCATTTTAGTTGCCTTCTTCCGGATCGAGACAAGGGTCTCGCGGCTGAGGAAGCTCAACTTAACTTTAAAACCACTAAATCCAGGAAAATCAACCTCGACTGTTTTACTAGGTACTAAAAGGCTCTTTAGTGATAAATTTACTTGTGAGCCACTTGCGTTTTCTGTCATGAATTATCCTTGTTGTTAATAAGTAGAGCACTAGTTGTGCTCTACTTATTTAGTTATTAAATTATACTGCTGGACCGGCGTAGTATGAGATTGTCATTTCATTCTTCTGATCAATGTCATAGTTATTGCTGCCGTTAGCACCCTGAGCTGTAAAGTTAATTGTAGTACTAACTACTTGTTCTGTATTAACTTGAGGAATCTGTAGCATGGCTGATGGTAGGCTAATAATTAGCTTGTTTTCCATTGCTGTAGATGTTGGTGCTGTAATGCTGCCACCGAGGCCTAGTGTGACTGCGAACTGATTTTGATCGAAGCTGCTGGCCTGTGTTAACAGAGTAGACATTAGACCTACGCTGTCAGTACTACCAGTTCTTAGATAAGCTGTTAGATTACCAGTAATAGAACGAGTACCTGTGTAGTAGTCAATAGGCTTGTTAACTGTGCCCATTGCTGCTGGTACTAGATATGTTACATTGTTAGCAATAGTAATATTACCACCAGTAATTGGGAATACGTAGTTAACAGCACTCTGACCATACTTACCAGCAGTAGAGGCCAGCTGAACAGCGCTCAATCTGTTTGTAATATACTTGGCACTTGTTGACTTTGGAGTGAAGACACCGCTTAGCCCACCACCAAACGTACCGGCGCTTGGCACAGTACCAGCAGTACCCATAACTTCTAATTCAGTACCTTTGCCTGTCCAAGCAATAGTACCAATTTGATCTAGGCCGAAGTCGATGCTGGCTTGATCTACCACGCAATTGTGAATTAGGATAGTTGTGTCATCAAACATAACAATTAAACCAAAACGTAGTAGTTGGTTTAAGTTGCTGTTTACTGTAGTGACTGTAGATACTGGAACGTTTGTGGTACCGGTAGATGCTGTTTCGCTATAGGCTGCGTTAGTTGTTGCTGGTAGAGCTGTAGTAGTGCTAACGTCAACAGCAACAGCTGAAAACATTGCATTCCACAGTACTGATTCTTCGCAGCGAACATAGTCGCCGCTGTCAAGTCCAGCAACTGCGGCGGAACCATCACTCATTCTTGGACGAATATATGTAGAGAAGCTCCAATCTACTGGATCTAGACTGGTTGCAAAACTGCGCTGACCACGGCTTGGAGTGCTACCACTTTCTGCTAGTGTTACAGTTTCTAGAGTTGTATTTTGACTAAAACTCATTCCATCAAGTGGTTGCAACTCATAGGTATTGGCTGCGGTACGAGCAGTTGCTGGTAAAATCTTACCAGTGACTGAGTCTAGTCCGGTTGTGAAAAATACTCTCGCATTTCTAATTAAATTAACTGCCATAATTTTTTCCTTTAAGGCTGTGTGCTGAAATCACCCTTACTAGATCTTTATCTGTGATGGGTTAATCAGCATTAGTTCTACATGACCTGATATCTGACCTGTAGATTTATTTCCCCTATTGCATAGGGGTCTAATAATCCCTCATCTGTTGTGATGCTGGTTATTAAAATTTCTGTGGTTTCGTTTGAACCATCATACTGGAGAACTCTGTTGTTATCAATACAAGTCTCCAGGTCTTGTAGCAAGGCCTCTAACTGAGACTGAGCGTCTTCGCCCTTACAGTATACCTTGACACATACTCCCAAGTATCCCCATCTAAAGTCACTTGGAAGGTATTCTCTCATTTCGGTTCCTGGTGTTACATAAACACAAGGAAAATCTTGTACTTCATCCCAAAACTTCAGTTTATTAAAACTGTTGTTGTATAGGTCGATGGAATAGGGTGAGCTACCATTTATCTCTTTAAACTTGTCTGCCAGGGCTTTTACAATACTGGTTCGCTTACTCATACTAATACTGCCCTCATACGGTTGGCCACTTGGGTTCCTGCAAGTTCTCTGATACTTTTGGAAATTAGCAGTTTAGGGTCACGGGTGTATGGACGTTCTTGACGGCCACCACGGCTGAAAGTTGCGTAGGGATTTTTCATGTAACTGTAAAAAGCAGTTATCATGCCTTGACGACTTTCACTGAGACGCTCTACTCGTGCAGATTGTGCAAAACGACCGGTGCGATAGTTTAAAACATCTTGTCGACTACCGGTGCCCATGTTTTTCTTTATCTGATCATGCAGACTGGCATTGATTTGCATCATCAACATTGGTAGATTTACTAAATTGTACGTATTCTGAGTTTCGCGAATAGTGATTTTCGGTCTACTTGTTGGTTTTTTATTACTAGATCTTTTAATGCGATCAACATTAACTTTTACATTAACTTTTGACTTGCCAGGTACTCTCAAATCCAATTTTTTATTTACAGATACATTTGTTTGAAAAGACTTACCATCAAATATACTATTAACTCTGTATTCTATTTCCTGTAAAAGAGTTCTAGAAAACTGTCCATTTAGTAATTGTTCTGCTATCTTCGCTAAATTTCTAGATAGCTCTCCCTCTACTTGGGCATAGTCATACTGATTTTCTAATCGATCCTGTATGAGTACTATATTTGCATTTAATGATGCTAAGGTTTTTCTGAAGTCTTTATTTAAATTAGCTTTGATTCTAGTACCTAAAACTGACTTATCTAACAGGGATACTCTCTGTTCTTCTACTTTTTTTATTAGCAGCTTCAGCTTTGTTTTATCTGTGCTACTTTGTTGTTGTTTTAGTTTTTCATTTACTGAAAATAGTATTTGATCAATTTTTTCCAATAGTGGGGTTGTTGCTATTTTTTGCCCGTTTTCGGTAAGTATTGTATGGCCTCTATCAAAACCTGGACTATACTTTGTTCCAGATTTTTCATAGTTGGCTTGTATTAAATACTTTTTAATAGTTTTATTTAATAACTTTTCGTACAAAGCATTAGCAGTTGTATTAAAAGTAGAATACATTACAGCCATCGCTTCGTCACGATCGTCCAGTATTACTGCTGGTAAGTATTTTTTTCGAACTTCCAAATCTGAACTATTGAGTGTACTTACAAAATCTTTTGGTAGCGCGTTATATTTATATACATTACTTCGATGCTGCTTTTTTACAAAATCACTAATGTCTTTTCTTAAAGCACCAATACTAATTTCCGGAAACCCTGGCTCTGCCTGTTCTAAATTAAGCGGAATATCTAAGGCTTGTTCTAGTGGTATCTTTAGATTACCTTTCATGTGCTGTTCATTCATGTACAGCTGCCACTCTTTGTAATTTTGAACATCACTAGCTTCTATTTTTGTAGTTAAACCACTAGCATCTTTCAGCAAGGTTAAAGCTAGTCTGGCAAACTCAGGAATCTGCTCTGGACTACCTTCACTATTTAGTGGACCTCTATCAAAAAAATTGTCTATAACTCTAGGAGTACGTATTACTGTACTTAAAGTTTTTGTAAGAGTGTCTAAGTCTATTGGTATGCAATGTATTTTAGTATCTAATACTGTCTCTCGCACATTAGTTTTAAGTATAGATACTATATTGTTTCCTAGTTGCAATAGAGTTTGTGATTTCTGAGCCATATCAGTTGTAATTCATTACATACAAATCCAACACTCGTTTGATGTGTGCCGGCATGTTTGTGGTTGATATGTATTCGATCTGTACACTATTGGTGCCTGGAGCTTTTGTACTGTGTACAGCTGCATCGTTCTTGAGATAGTAGGTTACCAAGTCTAATACAGCTAACTTTAAGTCTTCTGGAAGAATCTCGTAACCTGCGGTATAAGTAACGCGATAGCCATTGATCAAATCTTCAAAGTAGCGAGAAGGATTAACCGGAACAATCTGCTGACTGCTCTTTTTAAATACCCAGTCTGTGTACTCTGTTAAAGTATTCCAGTTGTTGCCATAGTCTGTACTCTGTTCAAGACCTTGAATCTGTAATACAGGTGCTTCTGCTAGGTTAAAACACTCACCGCCGTCAAAGTATTCAACTTTTGACTCATCAAGGTAGTCTTTAAAAGTACGACGGCAAATGGTCTTTACCAGTTCACTCACTTTGGGAATGATGGCACTTATACTTGTGTCTTGGTTGGGACTGGTGATACCAACGTAGTTTTTATATTCATTTAGAGTAACTAGGCTAATTCCCATGACCTCTCCTTGGTTTTTCCAAAGGATTTGTACAACCCTTTGGAAAAACCGGGGACCTTTCAGTCCCCAGTTTTAGTAGATTAGGCGTTAAAGCGTAGAGCTCTTACACCGCTTCCTAGATTTGTTGTCAACTGTGTTAGGCCAGTACGTAGTGATGCTACTAGTACACGGCTCTGACGCTCGATGAGCTCGTCAGTGTCAACACGTAGACCACGCTGGTTACCAACCAAGAAGTTAGATGTTGCAAAGCAGAAAGCGCCTAGAGCGTCATCAGCCTTAGCAGGTAGTTCGCCGCTAACAACAACTGGGGTGTTGGCGATAGAACCGATCTGACCGGTTAGTAGTGTAGCTTGTGTGCCAACCTTGTCCATTGTCTGGAATGTTGAGTCTTCTAGTAGGTCATAGTAGACTTCTGTAGAAACAACATAGACTAGCTCGGAAGGATCTAGACCCCAGGCACCCATGTTCTTACGTAGGTTGCGTAGGTTAGCAACTGTAACAGTAGCTGTAGGAGCTAGAGGGGTGACTGCGCCGGGCTCGCCGACTGGATCATAAGAAGCAACGCCCTTAACTGGATCAGCAGTTGTAGCACCTGTACCGTACATCATAGCACGATCAATTGTACGGGCTACACGGCGTAGCATGGCGTCACGAACGATTGGAAGTAGAACGATCAATGAATCTTCTT